>Ga0310696_10001255_pt1 | contig 37169 bp, 24 predicted proteins | sample AusTroGonzalo_MG_4_FD_203885 | JGI IMG/M metagenome (GOLD analysis project Ga0310696, IMG submission 203885) | Bovine rumen microbial communities from tropical cattle in Woodstock, Queensland, Australia - Gonzalo_02 (v2) (version 2) | ecosystem: Host-associated > Mammals > Digestive system >... | reverse complement strand
TATTATAGGTGTAGTTGACCAGGCTGTAAGCGAGATGCTTAGCATTTACCTCGAGGAAAATCCGAATGAGGCAAAGGCAATCGTCGACAAGGTTGTTCTTGCAGCACAGGCGCGTATTGCAGCACGCAAGGCTCGCGAGCAGGTCCAGCGCAAGAATGTCATGACAGGTGCTGGACTTCCCGGCAAGTTGGCCGACTGCTCCGACCGCGACCCCGAAAAGTGCGAGCTTTTCCTCGTCGAGGGTGATTCTGCAGGCGGTACGGCAAAGCAGGGTAGGGACAAGAACTTCCAGGCAATACTTCCGTTGCGCGGTAAGATTCTGAATGTGGAAAAGGCAATGCCTCACCGCGTTCTCGACAGCGAGGAAATAAAGAACATATATTCGGCTCTCGGCGTAACAATAGGAACCTCGGAAGACAGTAAGGCTCTGAACCTCGAAAAGCTTCGTTATCACAAGATTATCATTATGGCCGATGCCGATGTTGATGGTCGCCATATTGCAACGCTGATTATGACTTTCTTCTTCCGCTACATGCGTCCGATTATCGAAAAGGGATACCTATATATAGCTATGCCTCCGCTGTACTTGGTTAAGAAGGGCAATGTAGGCAAGTACGCTTGGACAGAGGAAGAACGAATCGCCTTGGTCAACGAGATGGGCAAGGGCAGCGAGTCGGGCTTGAAGGTTCAGCGCTACAAAGGTCTTGGTGAAATGAACGACGACCAGCTTTGGGAAACCACTATGGACCCGAACGGCAGAACCGTAAAGCAGGTGTCGATAGAAAACGCCAGCGAAGCCGACAGAATTTTCTCGATGCTAATGGGCGACGAAGTCGGTCCGCGTCGTGAGTTCATTGAGGCACATGCAACATACGCCAATATCGATGCTTAAAAACATGTGTTATATAACAACTAAAAAAGCGATTGTAATTGATATAAAAGAAATAATTTTGCGGTAAAATTTTTAAATACACAGCAATGAGTGATAAACAAAAGAAAATAGTAGAACTTGAAGAAGTTGTAATAAAGTTCGCTGGTGACTCTGGCGACGGAATGCAGCTTACAGGAACTCAGTTTTCAGATGCTTCAGCTTCATTTGGAAACGAATTATTAACTTTCCCGGATTATCCTGCTGAAATCAGGGCTCCTCAAGGAACCGTAGCTGGCGTTTCTGGATTCCAGGTACATATCGGTGCAAAGGAAGTACAGACTCCTGGCGACCTTGCAGATGTTCTCATCGCAATGAACCCTGCAGCCTTGAAGACCAATATGAAGTGGGTAAAACCGGGCGCAACAATCATAGTTGATGTTGACAGCTTCGACCAGAAGCACTGCGAAAAGGCTGGCTACGACTACGACCCGCTGCAGAGCAGCGACCTTGATGACTACACCGTCATCAAGGCTCCTATAACATCTTTGTCGCGTTCTACAGTCAACGACCTCAACCTTGGCATCGATGTCAAGACGGCTGACAAGACACGCAACCAGTTCGTAATGGGTATGCTCATTTGGTTGTTCAACCGCGACATGAAGGTTGAAGAGGAATTCATCGAGAAGAAGTTTGCAAAGAAGCCTGCCCTGATTGCTCCGAATGTTGCAGTTCTTCATGCAGGTTACAACTACGCCGACACTCTCGAGGCTATTGCAACCCAGTTCTATGTAAAGCCTGTTGCTGGAAAGAAGGGCATGTTCCGTCAGATTACCGGTAACACCGCAACCGCTTGGGGTTTGATGGCTGGTGCTGAAAAGGCCGGCTTGAAGCTCTTCCTCGGTTCGTATCCTATTACTCCTGCATCCGACATTTTGCACGAATTGTGCAAGCACAAACACTTGGGTGTTAAGACATTCCAGGCTGAGGACGAAATTGCTGGTATTTGTACTGCAATAGGTGCAAGTTTTGGTGGAAATCTTGGTGTTACATCTACATCGGGTCCTGGTCTTGCTCTTAAGACCGAAGCCGCAGGTTTGGCAGTTATCACCGAATTGCCTTTGGTAATCGTTGATGTTCAGCGTGGTGGTCCTTCAACAGGTTTGCCAACCAAGACCGAACAGAGCGACTTGCTTCAGGCTATCCACGGACGTCACGGCGAATCTCCAATGCCGGTTATCGCCGCTTCAACTCCTGGCAACTGCTTCAACTTCGCATACGAAGCCTGCAAGATTGCTGTTGAACACATGACTCCGGTTATCCTCCTTACCGACGGCTATTTGGCAAACGGTACCGAATTGTGGGAAATCCCCAACTACGAAGCAATACCAAAGATTGTTCCTCCGTTCGTAAAGGACAACGACCCCGAATATCAGCCTTATAAGCGTGATGCTGAAAAGTTGAACCGTATGTGGGCTTTGCCGGGTCAGAAGGGCTTGGAACACAGAATCGGCGGTCTTGAAAAGTCGGATGTTTACGGTGATGTTTCACACGACCCGATGAACCATCAGGTTATGACAAACTACCGTGCTGAAAAGGTACAGCGCATTGCCAACTACATTCCTGAACAGGAAATCATCGGCAGCCAGAACGGTGGCGAACTCCTCGTAATAGGCTGGGGCGGTACTTTCGGTGCATTGAATATGGCAGTCAAGGAAATGAGAGAAGAAGGCTACGATGTCAGCTTGGCACACTTCAACTACATCTTCCCGTTGCCAAAGAACACCGAGGATGTCTTGAAGAAATTCAAGAAGCGCGTTGTTTGCGAATTGAACCTTGGTCAGTTTGCAGATTACCTGCGTACCCAGTATCCGCAGTATCCGTACGAACAGTACAACAAGGTACAGGGATTGCCGTTCTTTATTAGTGAATTGAAAGAGAAATTTAAACAACTTTTAGCAAAATAGTAATTATGGAAGAAGTACAGAAACTTACAAGAGAAGACTTTCAGACCGCAGGACCGGTAAAATGGTGTGCAGGTTGTGGTAGTTATTCAATTTTGGCTGCAGTGCAAAATGCTCTTCCGCAGATTGGCGTTCCAAAGGAAAAGATAGTGTTCGTATCAGGTATTGGCTGTTCGTCACGATTCCCGTACTACATGAAGACTTACGGCTTCCATACATTGCACGGAAGAGGTGCTGCTATTGCTTCGGGCTTGAAGTCGGCTCGTCCAGACCTCAATGTTTGGCTTGCTACTGGCGACGGCGACTCGATGGCTATCGGTGGAAACCATTTCATTCATTTGATTCGCAGAAACATCGACATCAACGTGTTGGTATTCAACAATAAGATTTACGGTCTTACAAAGGGTCAGTATTCTCCGACAACTCCTTACGGTTCGATTACAAAGTCGTCACCCGATGGAACAATCGAGAATCCTTTCAAGCCGGGTGAACTCGTAATCGGTGCAGAAGGCAACTTCTTCGCAAGAGTTATCGACAAGGAGCCGCGCAATCTCGAAAAGACTTTGATCGCTGCTAATGCTCACAAGGGTGCTTCGATTGTTGAAGTATTGCAGAACTGCGTTATCTTCAACGATAAGATTCACGAAAGCATCATTGGTAAGGATGTTCGCGACGACAATGTAGTAATGCTTGAACACGGCAAGCCGATGATTTTCGGTAAGGAACACGACAAGGGTCTTGTTCTCGACGGTGCCGACCTCAAGGTCGTTAAGATTGGCGAAAACGGCATTACCGAAAAGGACATCTTGGTTCACGACATGACAACCAAGAATCCGAGCATCCACTACTTGCTTGCTAAGATGACTTACCCGCTGGCAATCGGCGTTATCCGTAGCGTTGACGATGCAACTTACGAAACCAAGTTGCAGGAGCAGGTTGACAATGCAGTTGCAACCACCAAGGTTAAGACTGTTGACCAGTTGCTTCACAGCGGACAGATCTTTGAGATAAAATAAATTTTTTTCATAATAATTGATTTGATTGACCTCGAAACTTTAAGTTTCGAGGTTTTTTTATGTATTCTTTTTGTTATTCTGAACATGTTTTAGCGTTAGGTCATCCTGAACTTGTTTCAGGATCATAATAACGGATGCAGAAATAAATTCAGCATGACGGTTTGCCTTTATTATTCATTATCCATTGTCCATTGTTAATTGTCCATTGTTAATATCCTGTTTGCAACATTTTTCTCATTCGTCCGAAAAATCACTTATTTTTGTATCGCTTTATTACAAAAGTTCTTTGACATTCTAACCAAAATCCGCGCCTATTTTAGGTGTGGTTTGATGAGAAAAAGGTACACTTTTTGGGAGAAAATTTCATAACGAAATGTTAAAATTGATACCTAAAGTCTTATTGCGCAACTACTTACAAATTTTGCCCTCGCAGCGCATCTTCCACTAAAACAAGGATTAAGACCTGTCCTTGACAACACGTTGCAGTCTTTGTCTATTTGCCACTCGCAGTGCATCTTCCACTAAAACAAGGATTAAGACAAATCAGGAACAACCGCTATTGTCGGATTTTTACCGCCTCGCAGTGCATCTTCCACTAAAACAAGGATTAAGACAAATTACCCCAAATCTGCAAGGCTGTGTTCTTGTACCTCGCAGTGCATCTTCCACTAAAACAAGGATTAAGACCGCCATTTTACTTGCCTTTCGGCTTCGATGCCGTATCTCGCAGTGCATCTTCCACTAAAACAAGGATTAAGACATCTTCCAACGGATAAGATAGTCTTCACAGGTGAACTCGCAGTGCCACTTAGTTCCACTCATTTTAGGCTGCACCTCAGCAAATCAAGTTTCTCTTGTTTGCTTTCGGTTTGCACTAAAATTCCACTAAAACAAGGATTAAGACACCAGTGCCATCATTGCAATTACTAAATTCTTCTTCACTCGCAGTGCTACTTCCATTAAAACAAGGATTAAGACGACCCTTTTGGTGCGTTTTTTAGTATTTCTGCTATGTTCTCGCAGTGTTCCTTCCATTAAAACAAGGATTTTCAAAGGCTTGAAGGCTTGCAGTCTCACAGGCTTGAAGCCATAACGTACAAAAATGTTATAACGACTTCTGGCTGTTAGCCTTTTAGCCTTTTAGCCTTTTTGCCCCTTTTGCCACTTCCACTAAAACAAGGATTAAGACTACTTGTTGTAGGTTATAATGTCACCGTGACCAAATTTTTGCACTAATATTCCATTAGAATAAGGATTAAGACTCAATTTGCGCTCTTATATGCTCAATGTCGTACTTTATAGCAGAATATCTTCCACTAAAACAAGGATTAAGACTCATCCATTTCAGAGAATACGTCTGCATGGTCATCGCTCGCAGCGCCACCTAGCTCCGCTTATTTTAGGCGGCACCTCAGTAATTCAAATAAATTTGATTACTTTCGGTTGGTACAAAAATTCCACTAAAACAAGGATTAAGACATGAACTTCAAGTAGTTTGCATTAATTCTTTCCTCGCTCGCAGTGCACTTCCATTACAACAAGGATTAAGACTTATACTGATAAGTAGTAACTAATGTATCTGCTTTGTGAGTTCGCAGTGCCACTTCCAGTAAAACAAGGATATGTGAAAGTTTCTAGGTTTGAAGTGGTTTCTAAGTTTCTGGTTATTGTGTGAACTTAGAAATTAGAAACATTGGGGAGGCTGTTAGCCTGCTAGCCTGTTCGACTGTTCGCCTGTCAGCCTTCTTTCTGTTGATTATTTGTTGAAAACTATTGGACGGAAAATCTGGACTATTTGTTAAATTTGTAGTCTTGAAATTGAAACTCGTATAGGTAAATCTATGGATAGACAGCGGATTTTAATCGTAAGGTTTGTCAACGAACTGCAACATCGGGAGTTGTCGCAGTTCCGCGGAGCGGTGATTAATGCCGTGAGCGGTTCCGACATATTGTTCCACAATCATCAGGGCGACGGATTCCGATATTCGTATCCGCTTATACAGTACAAGCGCATTGGCGGCAAGGCCGCTTTGGTGTGCATCGGCGATGGAACCGAAGCAATAGGCTCCTTCTTCGAAAACGCCAATTTCGACGTGCATCTTGGCGACAAGCAGGTGAAACTTGAGGTCGAGTCGGTCGATGCAAGGCAGTTCATCGTGCAGTGCTGGGACGATATGTTCGGATATTCGTTGCGCAAGTGGATGCCACTGAATCAGGAAAACTATAGGAAATATGTTATGCTCGACAGCATAGTCGAGAAGACCGAGATGCTGGAAGGTCTGCTCACGGCTAATATTCTGTCGTTTGCCAAAGGTTTGGGCATAAGCTTGGAAAAGCCCGTGTCTGTCAAGTTTACCGGCATCGAGTCGCACCGTACATATTTATATAAAGGTGTAAAGATGATGGGCTTCGATGTTGATTTCAAGTGCAATGTCAGCATTCCAGATTTTGTAGGGCTTGGCAAGGGCGTAAGCCTAGGCTATGGAATGGTAGCGAGAAGAAGGGATAAGAGAATAGATAATAACGAAAAGGATAACGACTGAACAAATGAATATGGATACGATAAGGGAAAAAGTATATTTGGCAGCTTTGCTGCACGATATAGGCAAATTCTATCAGAGGGCTGATTCCGGCTCGGTTAAGAGTAGCAGTTGCCTAAAGGATTATTGTAAGGATGAAAGTGCTTTTTGCCCAGAACATAATGGCATATATTCTCATAAACACGTTTTGTGGACAGCCCAGTTTATTGATGATTTCCGTTCTGTTTTTGCTAAATTGTCAAATTCGGATGTGGATAATATGTCTAACAAGGATAACTTAATAAATTTGGCCGCAGGACATCATCTGGCGAAAGAACAGTTGTCGGAATTGGGACGAATTATCAAGGAAGCGGATTGCTTGTCGTCGGGCATGGATAGGGACCAGGCATATAGTGATATACAGGACGAACAGAACTGGGATGCGTTCAAGAAAAAGAGAATGACATCAATATTGCATACAGTAGGTGCCAGTAAAGATTTTAATGATTGGTGGCATTTGCCTGTTGAATCGATGAAACTTTCTAAAGCGTATTTTCCAAAGAAAGAATTTGCAGAAGTGCCGGATTATGCATCGTTATGGAATTCGTTTCTCGAAGAATTTAAGTTCATACAGGCTAATACATATCGTGCCTTTGCCGAGACATTCCTGAATTTGATACAGAAATATACAAGTTGTGTTCCTGCAAGCACAATTGATTTTCCAGATGTATCGCTTTTCGACCATTTGAAAACTACTGCGGCATTGTCGGTTTGTCTATATGATTTTTACAAGAGCAATGAATCAACTGAAAATCCATTTTTGTTGATAGGGGCGGATTTCAGTGGTATTCAGCCGTATATATATCAGATTGTATCGAAATATGCTGGCAAGAATCTGAAAGGTCGTTCTTTTTACCTTTCGCTTTTGTCCGATGCGATAGTCCGCTATTTGCTAAAGGAGTTGAATTTGTTTCAGGCAAATGTGGTTTACAATTCTGGTGGCAGTTTTTATATTTTGGCACCCAATACTAATTTCGTAAAAGACAAGTTGGTAAAAGCAATTTCTGTTATAGAAGAACATTTGTTTGAGGCACACAGCACTTCTTTGTATGTGGCACTTGATTATGTGGAATTGTCGAAAGATGCCTTGATGCATAAGAATGGACAGAATTTGGGCAAAATATGGGGAGAACTATTTGAGAAACGTGACAAAAAGAAGTCTGCAAAGTTTGCATCGCAAATTAAGTCACGATATTCGGACTTCTTCGAACCAATTATGCAGGGCGGAAATGCCGATAGGGACAGCATTACAGGAGAGGAGTTCCTGCCAGACGAAAAGCCAATACTCAAGGGCGGTCTGAAATTGAAAAAAGCAACCGATGAGCAAATCGAAATAGGGAAAAAGTTGCGAGATACAAACTTGATAGTTGTAAAAGAAGGCACACCATTGCCGTATTGGCAAGACAAGACAAAAATATCGCCGGCTGATTTAGGTTTCACTTATTATTTTCTAAATAATAAGAATGACTTGACAGAAATGAAAGAAAAATTGAGAGCATCGGCTGACGAGGTCACGGTAATTACTTTGAATGGAACTTGCGGTGATTGCGATTTTATGCAGACTATGGATGGAATCAACAATATATATTCCCTGATTTTCTATGGTGGAAATGAAATTGACAGGAAGAATGTCCCAACATTTGAGGAAATGTGTGAAAATGATAGCTTTTCGCGAATGGGTGTGATGAGGATGGACGTGGATAATTTAGGAAATATATTTCAGAATGGTATTGCACAGGAGCGTTCTACGCTTTCCAGATATGCGGCGTTAAGCCGTTCGTTCGATTTCTTCTTTTCGGGTTATCTTAATACTATCTGGCGAGAGACGAATCCAGACAAATCGTTCATAGTGTATAGTGGTGGCGATGATGTGTTTATTGTTGGCAGTTGGGAGGTAATGATTGAGTTGGCAAAGAAAATAAGAACCGATTTTTCTGAGTTTACTTGTAATAATCCTAAATTTTCTTTGTCGGGCGGGATTGCAATAGTTCCACCTAAATTCCCAATTATGAAGGGTGCTGATGAAAGCGAAATAGAAGAAAAGCAAGCAAAGGATCATATATGCAAGGACAATGCTAAAAATTCGTTGTCGTTTATGGATATGCCTTTGAACTGGAATGAGGAATTTGATGTTGTGGAAAGGTTGAAGAATAATTTGCGTGATTGTCTAAAAGAAGAACGATTGCCTAAGTCTTTCATTTCTAAATTGATGTCGCATTACGAAAATGCTGAAATGAAAAAACATAAAATAGGAAGAGCGAAGACTTATTGGATGCTGACATACGACATGAGTCGTATGAAAAGCCGTTCAAATATAGAATCGGTCAATACTATGATTGAAAATTGTATAAAGGAAGTGTGTGACAAAAATAAAGGTACTTTGAACGGCGAGCCGATTCATACTGATTATCATCCGTTGGAATTATGGGCTTTTGCCGCTCGTTGGGCTGAATTAGAATATAGAACGAATAAATAACATTAACGAATTAAAATTATATATTTATGCAAGGTTATAATAATGATTATCAGAAATCTCGGTTTGGAAATCAGCTACAAGGAAGCGGATTTCGAAATGGAGGAAATAGTGGACCAAAGCAGAATGCGGACTCAAAGTTTGACGAGTTGCATTTTGAACCAGATTGGATAAGTAAAGAGGCGACTCCGACATTGGTGGAATATGCAGAAAGTGCAGGCGAATTTATGGCTAAAAACGGACTCACAAATTCAAAAATCCGCAGTATCTATGGGGAAATTAAGCGTATTCAAATGGGCGTATTTGAGAAGGAAAAGTCATCATTTTTCTTGTTGAGACCAAAAGTAGCCTATGCTCTAGGTCGTGACGAAAAGAATGAAGGTTTAAAATTATTCAAGAAAATTTTTGACAAAGCATCGGAATTTGTGAATGACCAGAAAACATATCATAATTTCTGTAATTTAATTGAGGCAATATTGGCTTATCACAAAGCATACGGAGGAAAAGATTAATTTATTAACGATAAAAAAAATACTATTATGTCAATAAAATTAGTAAAGAAAGTTCTATATACAGGCACAATTACTTTAAAGACAGGTTTACACATTGGTGGAACTAATGCTGCATTAAATATTGGCGGTCCAGATAAGTTCGTGGTTAGAAATCCTATTAATAATATACCGTATATCCCAGGAAGTTCTTTGAAGGGGAAAATGCGATCTCTAGTGGAGATTGCTAGAGGATGTGTGACGTTCGACAACAAGGGCAATGCAAAACCAAGCGAAGATCCGAATTCTGTTTCCGGAAGACTGTTCGGTGTCGCTACAGGAGCTGATAACAACAGGCCTTCTCGTCTGATTGTTCGTGATGCGGAATTGGATATTGATGCTTGTGATTTTAGTAATACTGACCTTCCTTATACAGAAAGCAAGACTGAAGTTGCTATTGACCGCGTTACAGCAAAGGCAAATCCAAGAACTTTCGAGCGTGTTCCTGCTGGTGCAAAGTTCAAGTTGAATATGGTACTTAATATTTTTGAAGGTGAGGACGAAGCTGAATTGAAGAACACCTTGAATCAAGCAATAGAACTGCTGCAAGACGACTATTTGGGAGGTCACGGTTCGCGTGGATATGGTCAGGTCAAGATAGATTTGGTTAATCCGAATGGCGAAGATAAAACATATTAAATATGGCAATTGTTGTAAAACTAAAGCATCTGTCGCCGTTGCATATTGGAACAGGGAAGGAAAATTATGATTTTTCTTCGTCCGTATTACAAAGCGACACTATTTCTGCGGCATTGGCAGCTATGCGTGCTCAAAAGGGAAAAGTCGATGACCTAAAGGATTTTATGGAATCTTTTGCTGTCAGTTCTGCTTTTCCGTATTATGGTGAAAGTCTTTTCTTCCCCAAACCGCAAGGCAGAATAAATGTATCCATATCCGATATGGAAGAATATCCCCAAAGAAAGAAGTTGAAAAAGGTGAAATTTATAGAGCAGGATTTGTGGAAGCAACTGTTATGCGGTATGTCTGTGGATGTTCAATCGTCGCAACTTCAAAAAAGTTTTTTGCTGTCTAGTGGGTCTGTAGAAAAATTCTCGGAACCATATAGGTCACAAGTAAATCAACGGGTTTTTGTCCCTCGAAATGAAGGGGCCGATACAGAACCGTTTTTCTTCGACTGGACTTATTTCCATAAGGATGCAGGTTTGTTTTGCATATTGGATGCTCCAGAATGTCTAGAAACTGAAATAATAGAATTGTTCCAAATGTTAGGTGAATGTGGATTGGGAACGGACAAGAATGTAGGAGGTGGAAAGTTCGAGGTCGAAAAAGCGGAAGCAATTAACCTTGATTTCGTAGAATCAGCAAATGCGACAATGCTGCTGTCGTTGTATATTCCAACAGAGCAAGAAGTAAATATGTTGAACCTTAGTAATTCTAAGTATGAACTTGTTCAGAGAGGTGGTTTTTTAGCAGGAAGTAGCGATGAAAATTTAAAGCACCTGCGTAAGAAATCCGTTTATGCCTTTTCTGTGGGGTCGTTGTTTCCAATTACTAATGAATTGTCTGGTAAGATTGTCGATTTGAAGCCCGATTGGAATGAAAAAATGCATCCGGTATATAGAAGTGGAAAACCTCTTGTCGTACTAGTAAGAGTGAATGAGTTATGAGTAAAATAAAAATAGAAGCACTTACGGCTGTACACATCGGTTCGGGGGAAAACTTGCAATACGGAACCGATTTTGTCGTTGGCAAAACGAATGATGATAATGTCGTTTCAATTATAGACCCTCGTAAGGTTTTGGATTTAATTGGCGTAGATAATGTACAACAATGGGTTTCTGCTATAGAACGAAAGGAGTCAACCTCTCAAGTTGTAAGGAGATATGCCCCAAATGCTAGGTTAGAAGACTATTCTAAACGAATCATTATGGAATGGTCTGCAGCAAAGGAAACAGATACTTTGAAGGAACAAATTCACGATGGACAGGGGAGACCGTATATTCCTGGCAGTTCAATAAAAGGGGCAATCCGCACTGCTATTTTAGCTAGTTTGTCAGGCAATATTAAAGATGCTGAAGCTAAAATTGATAAAACTAAACGTGATAGATATGGAAATCCAATTCCAAATGGCAGAGGGCAAATTCAATATAAGGCAGATGCTAAACAGGTGGAGGCGGAGTTGTTTGGAAATGATCCAAATAAGGATGTGTTTCGTTTTTTGCAAGTAGGAGATGCGTATTTTGGAGAATTAAAAGAAGTGGCTGTTCGTATGGTGAATATCAACGAACGCGAACGTCATAGTTTTTGGGATACAAGTAAACCTCAGTTGATAGAAGCTATATCTCCAGATGACAAAACAGAATTTCAATTAAGATTGAATATTGATGGTTATAATTTCTCACAAAAGGCCGTTAAGGAATTGCCTATGTGTATGAGTTCAATTCCAGAATTATTCAAAACGATAAATGCACATTCTGTGAAATTGTTGAAAGAAGAACTCGATTATTGGGAAGAACGAAAAAGTCTTGATGATTCAGATAAGGTTTCCCTTTATATGGAGAAAATAAATGACATATTGGCAATTGCACAAAATTGTGTTATCGGCAAGGAGTGTGTTCTACGTGTAGGTCATGGTTCGGGTTGGCGTTTTATAACTGGTGCTTGGTCAGAACAATTGGAAAATTTTGCTTCTCTGATTGTAAATATTTCCCGCCCTAGCAATAATAAATATGAACAATATGATTTTCCAAAGACAAGAAGGGTGGATGATGAATGTGAATTGTTGGGGTTTGTTAAATTGTCTATTCTGTAACGTTTGAATTATGAAAGTTCACATTACCCTTGTTGGCGGGCAACCAGCCCCTGTTTATCACGGAATAGTGGCTACGCAGCCAGACAAGGTTGTTCTGGTATATTCAGACGAGTCGCGTGATATTGCGGAACGTATTTCTCAAGAAATCAATATTTCGTCAGAAAGGCGAAAGATGGATCCTGTGGATTTGAACGATATTGAACGTAAGGTAATGCTATGCGCCGACAAATTCAAAGGTGACGAGGTGTCGGTAAATATATCGAGCGGAACTAAGCCGTGGGCTTTTTATTTTGCCAAAATATTTGGAACAATGCCAAACGTTACGCTTTTCTATGTTGACCAGAACAATGTGCTTTGGAATTTGTCCGATAAAAGTTCGTACAAGGTTGATTTCGATATGGATGTGCAATTCAGGTTGCTTGGCAATCCGTTGGAAAATTATGTGCGCTTCGAAGATTATAACAGCGAGGATATACAGGCTCTTTCGTCAATTCAGGCTCTGTTCGACTTCAGTTCAACAAATATGTTCCGCCTTGTAAACGAAGCAAAAACGAAAACTAACCTTACGGAACATGTTTTAAGGAATGGCTCGTATATCAAATGGCAGCCATCGGCTAAGCAGTTCGAGGTGAAGCTTGTAAAAGGTAATGATTCGATGCAAAAGGTGTTGAAATCGAAGCATATACGAGATATGCTATTGAAAACATCTTGGTTCGAATATAAGGTTGCTGAAATTCTGAGGAAGTGGGACAAGGCTGGTGCAATTAGGATGAATTGTGTTTTCCCTTACAGGGATAGTGCTGCCAAGAATGAAATTGATGTGTTGGTGGAGGCTGGGTCGAAATTGCTGTTTGTGGAATGCAAGACACAGATTGAAGATAACACCGACATTGACAAGTTTGCTTCTGCCGTGAGGAATTATGGTGGGCTGGGTAGTAAGGCTCTTTTTGTAACTTATGTCCAAATGAGCGATAAGGCAATAGAAAAATGCAACGACAATGGAATATTAACCTATTCGTTCCGCGACAATCACTTGGGTATGGACGACGAGAAGGCTTTGTCGATGTTGCTCAATAGCGAGTTGTTTAATATTAATGCGAAGTAGATTATGGCAAAAACATTATTAGTTTCCTTGGTTTCTGATCAGACAATGCCTAATGTGCAGCTGATTAAACAATTAAAAGATAAGGCTACAGATTACTTTTTTGTTACTACAAGCAGTATGGAGCAAAAAGGCACACGTGAATGGATAGAAAAGGCGTGCCAGATTTCAGGACTAAAAATTGAAGTTAACCAATTCTCTTTTTCCGATATTGAGGAAAAACTATCACAATATGATTTTGATATTTACGACAATATTTATGTGAATCTGACTGGCGGTACCAAAATAATGACATTGGTTGCGTACGATTTTTTCAAGAATATTGGTGCGCACATCTATTATGTTACAGGATTGGACAACGAATATATAAAGATATTCCCCGTTAAGAAAAACAACCTTTCCAAATTCTCTGGTTCTGCAAGTCTTGAGGAATATCTGACATCATACGGCTTTTCGGTAAAGAAAAGCCAGTTGTCGGGAATATCATTTGAACAGACTGAAAAAATTTTCAAGGCATATTGTACCATAAATATTGCTGAGCATATTGATGCAATCCGTTTGATAAATTCAAAGCGGGGCAAAGTCTTGAAAGAAGATTTTGATAATGTTTCCGTTTTTCTGGAAGCAATAGGATACGAACCTAAATCGAAAAATTGCCTTTCGAAAGATGAAACGAAGTATTTGTCAGGAGACTGGTTTGAAGAATATGTCGGTCTTAAGTTGAAAAAGGAACTCAATTTGTCAGATGATGATATCTTCATTAGCACTGAATTGAAAAAGGCTTTGTCGCAGAATGTAAAGAATGACACCTTGTCGTTGCTTGGCGAAAAATCCGAAAACGAACTTAACAATAACAACGAAATGGATGTAATGTTTATGTACAATAATAAATTTTACTCCATTGAATGCAAATCTTCTATTGTTGCATATCGTACAATCCAAAGGAATGGAGAATTTATCGAGAAACCATACAATATTTTAGGCGAAACAATTTACAAGTCGGATTCCTTGGCAAGGCGTTTCGGACTTTTTGCAAATACTTCAATTTTGACGCTTGCCGATTTTCAGGAGTATTGCCAAAGTGAAGATTCTGGCATCCATAAGACTAAGATTCGAGAAATGGAAGGTGTCATCAATAGAGCTAATTTATCGAATATAAAGTTGATAGACAAGAAGTTGCTGAAATCTAGTGATTCTTTGTTCAGCATACTAAAATAAGTATATCATATTCCGAAACCTAATCCAATCTGATTTTTGAATATGAGTCTTGCCGTTCGTTATGTTTTTTGAATTCAATAATCATTTGCGGTGAAAAATTATTATTTTTGTCGCAAAATTTGCGGTGATTAAAAATGGACAATATGTACATCTGGCAACAAAAAGATTTTCCGAATTTTAGTTGGGATTCGCAGAAGGTTTTGCAAAGGCTTTCGGAGGTAAAGTTTTGTGCAGGAAAACTTTCCGGCATAATGGGAACACTTGGATTTGAAGTGAAGGAAACGGCTGCTATGGATTCCATCACCTCCGACATCATAATGTCGTCGGCAATCGAGGGCATTACGCTCAATCGCGATGATGTCCGCTCATCGGTGGCCTGGCAGTTGGGGCTCGACAAGGCAGGCATCCCTGCATCCAATCAGTATATTGAAGGTGTTGTTGAAGTTATGCTCGATGCAATAAAGAATTGTAACGAGGTGCTTACGAAAGAAAAACTTTTCAGATGGCACACTTTACTTTTCCCTTCGCCTATGCGTTTGGAAAGAATTACCGTTGGTGCATGGCGCAGCAGTCCCTTGCCAATGCAAGTTGTTTCGGGGCGTTATGGACGGGAAAAAGTCCACTATGAAGCACCAGATTCATCAAAAGTACCGGAAATGATGGATGCTTTGCTTGATTATATTGCCAATAGTTCGGTTGATGGCATATTGAAAGCCGCCATAGCACATCTGTGGTTTGTGACTATACATCCTTTCGGTGACGGCAACGGGCGTTTGGGGCGTACAATTATGGATATGCTTCTGGCTCGTTACGACGGTACTCAGAACCGATTCTACAGTATGTCGGCTACCATTGCCGAAAACAGGAAAGCATATTACGATGTGTTGGAACGCACACAGAAAGGCGGCCTGGATATTTCGGAGTGGATGTTGTGGTTCTTGGATTGTCTCGAAAGTGCTATAAATAAAGCGATTGGGATTACCTCTCGCACACTTCAAAAGGCTGTCTTCTGGAGTGAACACAGCGAGGTGGTTTTCAATAGCCGTCAAATTAAAATAATCAATATGCTTTGGGACGGATTTGATGGCAAGCTTCAGACTGGCAAATGGGCGAAAATTAACAAGTGCTCAAACGATACGGCATTGAGGGACATTCAGGATTTGGTTAGCAAGGGCGTATTGGTGAAAAAGGAATCCAACGGAAGAAGTACAGAATATGTTTTACATTCAGATAATTAGTTTTTTATGTTCGTAAATCTCTCCAATCATCCGTCCTCAAACTGGACAGCCGAACAGATTTCTGCCGCTGGCGGAAATGTTGTCGATTTGCCATTCCCGCAGGTTTTGCCCGATGGCGACGAGGCTTATATCGAAAATCTTGCAGACGAATATCTGCAGAGAATACTGGAAATGAAAGATGTTTCCGCCGTACACCTTATGGGCGAGATGAACTTCACGTTTTCGCTTGTCAATAAGCTTAAAGCCAAGGGTGTAAGGTGCGTTGCATCGACTACGACGCGCGAAACGGTAGAGGAGGATGGCGTAAAAGTATCAAGGTTTAATTTCGTAAGATATAGGGAATATTAAAAGGGTAATGATATGTTTATGTTGAAAACTTGTTATATTTTTCTTTGCTGATTAATTGTTTGCATACTTATATTTGCATTGTCAGAAAGTATTTTTCGGCAAAAAGTTCGTTGACATTCTGATTGAAATCTGCATATAATTCCACTAAAACAAGGATTAAGACACTACACAAGGATAACCCATGTATACGTATCTGCCATCTCGCAGTGCATCTTCCACTAAAACAAGGATTAAGACTATTGCAGAACTGCGTTATCTTCAACGATAAGATTCACGAAAGCATTATTGGTAAGGATGTTCGCGACGACAATGTAGTAATGCTCGAACACGGTAAGCCGATGATTTTCGGTAAGGAACGCAACAAGGGTCTTGTACTCGACGGTGCCGACCTCAAGGTTGTTACCATTGGTGAAAACGGCATTACCGAAAAGGACATCTTGGTTCACGACATGACAACCAAGAATCCGAGCATCCACTACTTGCTTGCTAAGATGACTTACCCGTTGGCAATCGGCGTTATCCGTAGCGTTGACGATGCAATCTACGAAACCAAGTTGCAGGAGCAGGTTGACAATGCAGTTGCAACCACCAAGATTAAGACTGTTGACCAGTTGCTTCACAGCGGACAGATCTTTGAGATAAAATAGTTTTTTTCATAATTTTAGTAGAGTTCGGAATCTTAAAAAGGTTTCGAACTTTTTTATTATGTATTATCCATGAAAACTTTGCCGAATTTGACGGCAGATGGATCACGTATAAAAATACGGAAAAAATAATGGTTGCGGATTTTGCCCGTTTTTTAAGGAGCGACTAATTAATTCCCTTCAGGGATCGGTACATTTGCTATGATTACATATATGTTGTTGACGAACATGTTTACGGCAATTGCAAGTAGTATAACGCCGAAAAACTTGCGGATTATGAAAATTAGGTTTGCTCCGAGCAGATTTTTTACTTTGTCAAGTAGAATAATAACAAAGTAGTCGAGTATGAGGTTAAGTAGCAAACCGATAAGAATGTTTATGACTGAATATTCGGCACGAAGAGAAAGCAGTGCTGTAAGTGCGCCTGGTCCGGCAATAAGCGGGAAGGCTACTGGGACTATGCTGGCGCCATTTCCAATGTTTTCGTTTTTGATAATTTCGCGGCCTAATATCATTTCTACCGCCAATATGAACAGTACAAACGAACCAGCAACGGCAAATGATGCCTTGTCAATGCCGAATAACTTTAGTAAGGCATCTCCGGCAAAGAAGAACATAAGAAACAATCCAAGTGCGGTAAGGCAGGCCTGAAGTCCCTTTATTGGTTTGCCTTGTTCTTTCAGACCCAAAAATATCGGTATGGAACCAAGTATGTCGATGATTGCAAACATCACGATAAAGGAACTGAATACCTCTATGAAGTTAAATTGTCCGAAAAAATCCATAAGCCAACTCCTCTAATTTAACACCTGCTAAGTTTATTTCTTCAACTCGCGTCTATTTCGGCCTATATACATGAAATACAGTATAAGATCAAATGATACAAGAACAGCATTGAATACATAGAGCCATATTACTATATCGTTGCTGTGTAGTGATTTGTGTATGATGCCAAAAATGTAGCCTATTATAATCAGTGACATAAAGAGCGGACTTTTGCCAATTACAACTTTTGTGCGCAACGATTTTGCAATTGAGACAGGCCAGCTTATCGCAAAACATAACAGGAATAGAACTTCCCAAATACTGAAATTCGCCATAGTTTTATTTTTTTTAGGACAATGGGAAGAATACTTGAATTTTGCAAGATTTTCTGTTGATCCCACAGAAACCTAAATCGGCTGCAAAAGTAGTGTATTTTTTGTTTTTGTTGCAAGAAAAATGCGTTTTGTTTTATTATGGCATATATTTTATGCGTGTAACATAAAATATGTCAGACAAGTCTTACATGCATATTGACAACAGATAGTACGTTATCATGCCTATAGCTGCGCTAACGGGAATTGTAATTATCCATGCCACAATAAGTTCGAGAGATACGCCCCATCGTACTGCCGAGAGCCTTTTGGTTGAACCTACGCCCATGATACTGCCAGATATTACGTGAGTTGTGCTTACTGGAACTCCGAGATGTTGTGTTATGAAAAGTGTTATTGCACCGGCCGTCTGCGAACAGAAGCCTTCAACTGGAGTTATCTTTGTAATGCGGTTGCCCATAGTCTTGATGATTTTCCATCCGCCCGACATTGTGCCTATAGCAATTGCAGTTATACAGGCTATTGGTATCCAACTTGGAGCCCCTGTAAGATTTGCTGTAGTACTGGCATTGGTTATGGTGTCGGGAAGAAGCCATTCGCTAAGGCCATCGTATCCATGATATTGCAACTTGTAAGCCGCCATTGCGCAAGCGATAAGTCCAATTTCCTTCTGAGAGTCGTTAAGTCCGTGACCTATGCTCAGGCATGCCGACGACAGCAGTTGCAGGCGCTTGAACCATTTGTCGGCTTTGTGAGGTTTTGCATTTCTAGCTATCCAGTACAATATTATAGTTATCAGGTTGCCAGCTACGAATCCAATGAGAGGTGCTATTATTATGAACAGAGCAATGTATCCGACTGTTGACCAATGGACGGCTTCCCATCCTTTGGCGGCTATGGCTGCTCCGGTAAGTCCTCCTATGAGTGTGTGTGAAGAACTTGATGGGATACCCTTCCACCATGTTATAAGGCTCCATGTTATTGCAGCTACTAAGCCAGCAATGAGCAGTGGCATAGTTACCGATGTTTCCTCAACAGTTTTCTGTACGGTGTTGGCAATGTTGAATCCCAACAGGTATTCTGCAATGAAAAATGCTACGAAGTTGAAGAATGCCGACCATATTACAGCTTGGGTAGGGGAGAGGACCCTTGTTGATACGACAGTTGCTATTGAGTTGGCGGCATCGTGGAATCCGTTTATGAAGTCGAAAATAATAGCTAAGATGATAATCGTAATCAGGAAACCCATATTATGCGTATTTTACGATTATTGTCTTGATGATTTTGCCCACGTGCTTTGCCATGTCGGTGGTGCGCTCCATGTGCTGTATGATTTCCTTGTTCTTTATGATTTCCTTTGTGTCAGTTTCTTCCTCAAAGAGTTTCTTTACAAAGTTTTCGTATATTTCGTCGGCTTCCTGTTCAAGGTCGTGCAGTAGTTCGCATTGCTTGAGTGCTATGTCTGGTTTTTTGTTTATTGTCTTCAGTTCGTGCAGCGAAGTATTTATGGCATTGCAGCATTCGCTGATGATTTCAGTCATTCGTACCGAAATTTCTGGCAGTTGCTTTGGGCGGAACAGCAATATTCTTTTCGCGGTAGAGTTTATGAAATCGAGGGTATCGTCTACTGTTTCGCAAAGGCTATGTATGTCTTCACGGTCGAATGGTGTTATGAAAGACTTGTTTAATTCTTCGTATATTTTTGCAATTTCGGAGTCGGACTGAGTTTCACATTCTTTTATAATCTTGTAGTCGTCTTCCATTTCTTCGAATGACGGCTTTTTTATCAGTTCGGCTTGTGTGCTTGCAGCTTTTGCCAAAAGTTCACCAATTCCGTTTATCATTGGGAAGAATTTGTTCTCCTTTGGCTTTAGCGGCGAAAAAATAGAATTAATAGACATTTTTCCTTTTAAATTTTGTGACGCAAAAATATTTTTTTTTAGCGTTTCTTGCAATACATTTTTTTTAACATCTTAATGCAAAAAGATGTTGAAATTTTAATTTTATGCTTTTTATTTTTCTGATATACAGATGATTTCGACAATTGTGCCGACCATGCATATACTTGCCGCCAAAGGTTTTGTTTCGTATTCAACGATTACTTCTTTGCCGTCTTCCAACTTTATGTTGTCGAATTTCTTTAGATTTGTTGGCTCTAGTTTTTTTCCGTTTTCGAGTACCAGTACCCACGAGCATCCGTCAAGTCCTGTGAGGTTTTTCAGAGTGGCTTTTTCTCCGTTGGGACAATACACGTTATCTTTTTCTGTTTCAATAGAATTCAATGGCTTGCTACACGATATTGTCGTGAAGCAAGCCATTAATAATACAATAGCTGTTATGAATTTACTATTTCCTTTTTGGTATAAATGAAGAGAATTCATTTGCGTAGGTATAGTATGCATTTCCAATTTCTTCCAATAGTTTAGGATTGTCATGTGATTCTACAAAAGTGTACATTCTACGCAAAGTTTCAATATTAATAAGGATTTCTTCAGCATCCCTTTTTCGTTTCTTTTTGTCCAGCGACTTGTAGTATTCAAGTTCTTGAATGACAATCTTTAGACCCTCTTCCAATATAGCGTTTGCCTTTTCAGGTTCTTCTGTAGCATAGTATCCTCCAACATAGTAATAGTCATAATAACTTATTGGATACATTGATGGTGGCATTACTTCGTCGCATTTTGCCATAACCTCCTTAGCCTTGTCCATTTTACCTTCCTGTACTAAGGCTATTGCTAGTTCATAGAAGTTGGCCCTGATGCTAACAATTCTTGTTGTCCTCAATATTGTCTGGTCGATGTATACATTTGGATCGTTCAAGTTGCCCCATGTATAAACGTTCATCAAGTTGTTGTACATGACGTCTGTATTTATATCTTTGTCGGCAATATTTTTCGGTTCCTTCTGGTATTTGTTTACAGGAGTTAATCTGTATGCGAAACCTTCGTTATGGAAATAGTCATCCAAGTTGAGCAAGTGACGGCTTCCGAGCGAAGTGATGTATATTGGGCGTTCCCAGTCGTTGGTATTGAGAAGATCAAGTATCATCATTTCATTTTTATAGAGGTAATTATATGTAGACCCATCTCTTGAACTTTTGGTAAGGTCTATTTTTATTTCATTATCAAAATAAAACTCGGTAGTATCGCTGTTGTAAAATCCTGGATATACGTTTCCGTATTTGACAGCTTTTTTCTGATCAACATTAAGAAGAATCTTTTTAGATGGGAATGTGTATAGAATATCATCTTTATCTTTTCTTTTTTGTTTAATAGCGCTCATATTGTCATCGCTTACATATTCCATGAACTCTTGCAAGGGCATAAATCCATCATACTTTAAGCTAGAGTCAAATATTAGGCTTTCGCGCTTGTTGGGTTCATACTTTATGCGTTTGAGCGAAAGTGGCATAGGTTTGGCGTCGTAGCTAGCACACTTCATTTGGTCAATGTACCAGTCTGATGCGAAGTATGGCAGACAGCATATCTTTACATCGGGTCTGATACCTTCTACTTCCTGCGCATACCATACGGGGAAAGTATCGTTGTCGCCGTGGGTGAAAAGGATTGCATTTGGAGCGCATGTTTCCAGATAGTTGCGAGCAAAGTCGTGGGCAACATACCGGTTGCTGCGGTCGTGGTCGTCCCAGTTTTGTTCGGCCATGATATATGGTACTGGCACGCATATTAGTAGTGCTACAGATCCAGCCACAACTCCGGGTGTAAATTTCTTGAATAATTCGTAGAATGCAGCTAATCCTAGACCGATCCATATAGCAAAGGCATAGAACGACCCTGCGTATGCGTAATCACGTTCACGAGGCTGATATGGTGTCTGGTTGAGGTATACTACAATTGCTATACCTGTGAGTATGAAGAGCAGAGATACTATCCACCAGTCTTTGGTGTGCTTCCATAGATGGTATATAAATCCGATTAATCCCAGTATTAGAGGAAGCATGAAATAGCGGTTGTGTCCCTTGTTGTTCTTCAGGTAGTCTGGTAGTAGGCTTTGGTCGCCAAGTCGAGCATTGTCAAAAGCATCGAAGCCGGTAATCCAGTTGCCATGGATAGTGTTTCCGTGTCCTTGAATATCATTTTGCCTGCCTGAGAAGTTCCACAGGAAATAGCGCCAGTACATCCAGTTGAGCTGATAGTTTACAAAGAATTGTAGGTTATTAAATCCAGTCGGTTTTTTCTGCGATGGTATGCCTCCGAAGTCTTTATAAGCTTCAATGTGTTTTGGGTCACGGCTATACATTCTCGGGAAAATTCTACAGTCCTTGGCGTTATAAACATGTTTGAATCTATATCCAACGCTTACATATTTGCCATCACGTTTCGTGTAAATTTCAGATGTATTTTCGTAATCTTCAGGGTCAGCATAGAAGTCCTGGCCATATAGTAATGGACGATCGCCATACTGCTCGCGGTTGAGGTATGATAGTAGGTTGAACATATCCTCGGGATTGTTCTGGTTCATTGGAGGATTGGCGTTAGACCTTATTACAATAATTGCGTAGCTTGAATAGCCGATAATAATCATTGTAATGAAAAGCATTGCTGTGTTGAGCAATGATCTGTATTTTTCTATTATGAACAAATAGAGACATGCAGCTATTACTACTATAAGCAATACATTAAGAACAGCATTTCCAAGGAACAGTGCAGCTCCAGTAAGTATCAATGAAAGGGTAGGGAATATTGTGTTTAGTATTTTGTTGCTACTTTTTTGCGTAAAGTATATGCTAAGAACAAGGCTTGCTACAGTTAAAATCGTCCATACTATAAGTCCAGTATTGAACGGTGCACCGAAATCGTTAGTGAATAGAAGTTCGAACTTTGATGCGACAACTGCTACACCAGGGATTATTCCCCACATAATCATTGCAATAGCAAACAACGATATGATTGTTGTGATTATAAAACCTAATATTTTTAATCCAGTGGTTCTTGGGTTGAACTTTCTGTAGTAAATCAGGAATGCGATAGCAGGGAGTGTAAGCAAGTTGAGCAGGTGAACGCCTATTGCCATACCTTCCATAAGTCCGATGAGCAGAATCCATCGTCTTGATGTCGGGTCGTCGATGTCGGAGTCGTACCATTTGGTTATTGCCCAGAATACTATTGCAGTGAAAAATGACGAGAAAGCATAAACTTCACCTTCGACAGCCGAGAACCAGAAGGTGTCGGAGAAAGTGTAAGCCAAAGAACCTATTGTACTACAAGCAAGTATGGCTATTGTATTGCCAATGTCATATTTGCCGTCCTTGGCAAGGAGATGCTTTGCTAGGAAAGTAATTGTCCAGAAAAGGAACAATATTGTAAATGCACTTGCCAAAGCAGACATCGAGTTTATCATCATGGCTACTTGTTCGGGCCCCGAGGCAAATGTAGCGAAGAATCGTGCTATTACCATGAAGAATGGTGCTCCGGGGGGGTGTCCAATCTGCATTTTATTTGATGAAGATATGAATTCTCCGCAATCCCAAAAGCTAACTGTTGGCTCAATGGTCAACAAATATGTGATTGCTGCTACAAGAAATACAGCCCAACCTATTATGATATTCAGCAGTTTGAATCTTTTTTCAGTCATTTTTTATTTAATTTTTTAGAGAGTGCAAAGATAAGTTTTTTTTATGATTCAATGATTTAATAATTCAAAGATTCGAATTTGCAATTTTTGTTCATTCTTATTTTTCGTGCTTGGTAATTGTTTCAACAATCTTTGCCGAATCGAAGTCCTTGTCAATGATGATGTTGTTTTCGTTGAGAAGGTAAATGCGAGGCGACTTGTATGTGCCATAGTCGTAGTCGTAGGTGCCGACGCTTTCGGGGTCGCTGACGTTTATCCAGTTTAGTTCGTTGTCGGCAATGTATTCCTTCCACTGGTCATATTCAGCTTCGGTATATACTGCAAATACATCTGCTCCCATTGATTTAAGGGTGGGGTAGTCGGCTTGTATGTAGCCAACTTTCTCGATGCAGACTTCGCATTCCGAATCCCAGAAAACCAGAATCTTGTATTTGGATTTCAGTCCGTACAATGAACGCTCAGTTTCGTTTTGGTCGGGGAGTACAATGTCCTTGCCTTTCATTCCGATGACATTTGATTTGGTTATGTCGTATTCCCATTTCATAACCGTGTAGTCGTAGTCTGACATCCACCAAGGTTTGTCTTTGTAGTATTTGTCGAACAGGTAGCAGGCTACTGCTTCGAGTCTTATGTCTGGGTGGTAGCCGCGGTTTATTGTCGTGTAGCTTAATACAAGTTTGTTAAGTATGTATTTTCTGAATTCGCTATTGGGGTCGGTAAATTGGACAAGGTGTTCGGCGTTTGCAATTGCAGTAGGTATGTTGTCGGCGAACGACGAAATGTTTTTCCAGCAGTAACTTTCAATTAACTTTCTGAACGAATATTCCGGAGTGTTAAGCAGGTCTGGATTTGTGAAGTCTATGAATGACAACTGGTCGCAGTCGGGACATTGTGCAGCGTATGCCATCTTGTAGAGACCCGATAGAAAATCGTTTTTTTTCTGTTTTTTACATTCGCGTTGCAGAAAATCAAGGTAGAACTTGTCGAGACTGTCTATTTCGTTTTGAACTTTAAGCGTGTCAACATTGTGGCCTTTCCAGAGGTTTATTGCCGATAGAAGTTCAGTTCTTTCATTGCGTTGGGACCAGTATCTTAGTATTGTTTTCTGAGCTTCGTTGAACGATTTGCTTGCTTCATTGCCGCTTACATTTAGATGATATGCTGGTTCTTCGCAATCGGTAGAAAGGTTAAGACCGTCAGCAAACAGAAAATCGAAAAGTTTTTTTTCTTTTGTCCGTATGTAGTATATTCCTTGAGGCAATGTTGTTGTTCCTGAGAATTTTGCGGTGCCGTTCTTGCATTTTGTAGAATCTATAGTGAGGCTTTGTAAACCGTGATATTGGTATAGATAAACGTATTGGTCGGGCAGTCCTTGTATCTCCAATTTAATGCTGTAAGCCCTTGCCGAAACGGTAAAGGCTTGCAGTGTGATTATTGTCAGAAGGATTCTAATGATTGTTTTTCTCATGTTCTTCCTTACGTTTTTCGAACATTATCAGGTCTTTTATGTTTTCTACATTCAGTCGCTTGCCGATAATTTTTTTGTCTTTGTCAAGAACATATATTACTGGCGTGCTGTATATGTCGTAGTAGTCTCTGAACCTAGAATGTGGATATGGTCCGTCCCAGACATTTATCCAGTGGTCATCCTTGATATTCTTTTCGTTTACAAAATCTTCCCATTCCTTTTTGTCGTACTGGGTGTATATTGCGAAAACTTTTACGCCCATGTCCTTTAGTGTGTCGCGGAATTCGGTGATTAGCTTTGGAACTTCCTTCTTGCAGTGTCCGCACGATGGTTCCCAGAAAATCAGTACGGTATAGTCTGATTTTATGTCGTGTAGATTATAGTACCTGTCGTCGATACTTTGCATTCTAGTTAAGTTGTATGCAATACTGCCTAGACGGGTCGGGGTTATCTTTTCAACTCTTTCTTTCAATTTTGACATGAACGCGGTGTCGGCCCAATCAGCTTTTCCGCTTAGGTACCAGTCTTCGGCTATGGCAACAAATACTGCATCGTATCCCATGATTTTGGATTCTTCGAAGTAGTTGAGCAGGTGGGATAGTGTGTATTTGTATATTAGCGAATCACCTTTCATAAGACCCTTGTCGTAAGTCATTTGTATGACGTTGTGTGCATCTACAATTAGGGAGTCGGGAGACGGAACCACCATCTTTTCGAAGTAATAGTTAAGTTTGGATTCGTAAATAGGAGTGCGGACAAGACCTTCTTCTTCGAAGTCGATGTAGTCGAAGTAATGTTTCTTGTAATATTTGTACTGGAATGTTGAATCTGTGATTACACCGTTTTCATCGCGTGGAAAATCGGGGATTTCAACATCATGCATCGAGCGCATAATAGAACCGAACAGAGTTCCCTTGTTGTCGTTTTCAACTTTTTTCATGTATTCGATACGGCGCTCGTTAAGATTTCTCATCTTTTCGTATTCTTTTTCCTTTGCCTCATTGTCGTCGCCAGCCTGTTTGATGGCTTTTTCTATTTCAAAGCGTTCCTGCTGCAATTCCAGCATGTGGCGCTGGTAGTTGTTGAATGCAACATTTTCGGGACTTCCCTTGATTTTCATGTTGTTGACATAGTTGGTCGTGTCGGTCTCAATAGAGAAGTTGCGCTGACCTTCGGGTCCCATCAGGAATTCAAAGAAATTCATTTTGCGCGACGGCATGACAACTAAGTATATTCCCTTGTGTATTTCCTTGTTGCCTTTCATTACTCCGTGTCCGTTTGCATCTAAAGGGATAGTATCAATAACGTACTTCTTTTCCCCTAAGTGATGCCCAATATATATTACGGTGTCACTTATACCTTTTATGGTAAATTCAATGTTGTACTTGTATGAAGACTTTGCGGTTTTTCCGCTTTTCTGTGCATACGAAGCGTAACAGCACATCGTCATTACTAAGATTAAAATGCCTAACTTTTTCATTGACCATTTCTGTTTAGTTACAAAATGCAAAAATATTATTTTTATCTGTACGCAATCTTATAAAGAATTTAAAAATCTTAAAAAAATGTGAAGTGGATGCAAATGAAGAGTTGAGGGTTGAAAGTTTTCTATTGTTGTCAGCTAAACACTTTCAGGTCATTCCGTAAAACAAAGCGAACCGACTAAGGAACGTGTCGTGTGAGCCTGTTTGTACGGAATCTGTTAACATATTATTATAGAACAGATTCCGGACAACCGATTTCACACAGCTCCCCGTTCCGTATCGCTGGTTCAATCAGGTTTTCGGAATGACAGACCACGTCATCAATATTCTAATGTAAAATAGTGACAACAAAAGACTTATAGTGTTTGCACATTTTTAGCGGACAACAATGATTTTTAGATTGCCTTTTGCTGTTAGCTTTTTATAATCTTTTGACAGATAGTTCCTTCGTCCGACGTTATTCTTAAAACATAGATTCCTGCAGGAAGACTGTTTGTGCTTATGATTGTTGTGCTGCTCGTGCTTTCGCCAAAAATGATCTCGTGTCCGATGGCATTAGTGAGACTGTATTGGTATTTTGTTGAATTGGTTTCGATTTGAATATAATTGGAAAATGGATTAGGATACACAGTAGTGGCAATTTGCATGAAATTTTTGGAAGATAATATTTCGGCTGCTCTCCAGTTTTCGGCAATGCTGTTGTCGGAGTCAATGTCAATGAGTTCGAGAAAACTGCCACGTCCGTTGGCTGCTTCGGGCCATGGTGGATTGCAACTGTATGTTACTTCGTCGATTAGGTTTCCCCAGACGTCATACAATACAAGTCGTTGTGAACGATCGGAAAGGTGGCGTGAGTATTGTCCGAATGGAGTTTTTGCATAGTGTGTTACAAATTGCAGGCTGTCTGAACAAATTATAGCTCTTTTGTGTGGCTGCAAATATGAATTTATTGGGAAAATATAGCTCAATCCCATCCCCCCGAAATATATTCCGGTAAGGTTTACTTGTTCGTCGCTGTTGTTGGTTATCTCGATGAATTCCAGCATGTCGCTGCTAACAAAACCTTGAGGCATAGGGTTGTAGTTGATACGTGAAATTACAAGTTTTGGAACATATTCGTCTTGGCATTGTTCGCACGAGCCTATATTGTTGTTCATCCATTCGATGCGTTTTTGTATCCAGTTTTTCATAGAGTCGATGTTGCTTGCCTGGTGGTTTGTCTTTTGCCATCTCTCGCACTCGCGTGGAACAGCTTCTGCTATAATGGATTGTGATTCATCAATGAATGAACAAACGCTTTCGTAGTTCAGCGGTTGACCATTGTCGGTCAGTTCGTTCCAGCGTTTCGAAAGGTGGCAGCGGAATGTAGGGTTGTCGAAAAGGTCTTTCCAGAACTTTGCTCCCTCGTTGGTGTAGTTGTAAAATTGCCAAACATTATAACGGCTGCGATTCGTCTGTATGTCGTTGCCGAATGTGAGGTTGAAATCCCAGACGGGACCGGCGCGGAGTTTTCCGTTTGTGTCCTTGTGAAAAAATGTGCTAAGTTGGTATGTGTCAACATTCGAAGAGAATTCTCCAATCAGCATGAAGTCTATAAACGACTGAATGTCAATCATAGAAGGAAAACCTACATCTATTGCTTCGTTCTGGTTGTGAATCTTTTCTGTGAATTCGTTGTAGTAGTTGTGAATGTATTCTATTTCTCTCGGTTCGATTTGTTCTATTTGTGGATAGGTTATTGAATATATTATTGAATCGCAGTTGTATGTGTGATACGGATAGTCGAACCAAGAAGTCTGGTTTATGTCCCTGTCGGCCTTGAAGATATATCCGTGAGAGGATTCTTCTTGCACATGTTGTCTCTCTGGTGATTTTTCGATGTCGATTCTGTTTTTGTCGGCTTTCATCTTCTCGGTGAAAATGTATAGTCCATTGTAGTTGCCGTTGATTACAACTTCGCAGTAGCGGCATCTTGGTGCGTAGTTGTCCATTTTTTCGGATAATTCGTACGACACGAAGTCGCGGACAAACGACGGGTCGAAGGCAATGTTGTTGAGTACCCAGTCGTTTTCGGGCGGAAGTCCGAGCAGGCTTACATTGTTGTTTTCGTCAAAGGCATGTATTGTGTGTACTGCATACGGTTTTTTGTCCTGATATTGAGATGTGTTGCCGCGTATTTTGATTTCAATGTCTCCGTTGTAGTCTACGAATCGCATGTCGGCGGTGTCTGATAGAAAGTTTCTGCTTCCGTCTTTATGAAATATGATTGTCATTTTTGCCCTGACTGGATTTATGTTGTTAATTTCGTTGTCAAGCGTTTCAATAACAACAATAGGGAGGTTGCTGCTCGTAAAGACTTGTGTATATGCTGCTTGAAATGCGAGTAGGGCAATGACGGACAATATGATATGTCGCTCAAAAAGCTTCATAGTTTTCGCAAAGATAAATCTTGTACTTCTTTTTTGCAAATTATATTGTCTTATGTATTCTTGCAAGGCATTGTGAGCCTACAAAAAAATCGTAAATCGTCATTTGTAAATCATCTTTAATTGTTTGAAGTAGTTTGAGTTTGTTTGAGTTTGTTTGAAATTGTTTGAAGTAGTTTGAGTTTGTTTGAAGTAGTTTGAGATAGTTCAAGCCTGGCGCCGAACATTCGTGCTATTGGCTACGCCGAGCTAAAGGTTCGTGGTCATAACCTTTGTTTGATAATAGCGAAAACATCTTTGCATCTTGTCGTGTCAACTTTCACTTTTCAACTTTCACTTTTCAACTTTCAGCTTTAAGTCGTTTCCGTCCAGCATTATAAACGCTGCCCAATACCTCGGATTTTCGAACCCTGCGGTAGTCTTTACCTTGTTCTGTGCTGCAAGAAAAGCTTCGCGCTTTGTCATGCCTTTGGTAAGGTTGGTGTAGAATTCCGTCATCATCAGTAGGGTAGCATTGTCATCTACTGGCCAGAGGCTCATTATGATAGTGCGAACACCAGCCTTCTTGAACCCTCGCTGCAACCCGAAAACACCTTCATCAGTAATTTCGCCAAGTGCTGTCTGGCAAGCCGACAGTACCACCAAATCGGTTTTGCGTAAGTCCATGAAACTAATTTCCTTGGCTGTAAGGATGCCATCTTCAACACCTTCGGGAACTGGTTGGTTTTGCCATGCATAGTTTGCTCCCGACATCAAAAGACCCGATTGTATCAACGATTGGTCACCAAACAATTTTTCTTCAGTAGGAATAAAAAATCCGTGTGTCGCAATGTGCAAAGTAGAAATGTTTTTGCCAGATAAAGCTTTGAACGACTCCTCGTTTGCCTGCGAACCTTCGTATATAGTTGTAGAAATGTTATATCCACCAAGCTTTACCGCTATTGAATCAACTTCTGCCTTTGTCCCGGGAAGATATTGAAGGCTTTCCCTATATTCATCCTTGTTAAGATCGGCAAACGAATTATATGCAGCACCACGACTAGCGTAGATTTTACTTTCGTGCTTCATGGTAGTGCTATCGCTGTCGTAGAAAATTCCGCCATAAAGTACGGTATTTTTCATCTGATCAGTTTGGCTATCAAGAACAAGGAATCTTGTGGATGACATTCGATAAATTTTATACTTGTCGGAAATTATATGCTCATTGTCTATCGGAGCGTACTCTACTGCAATTTGGTATAGCATTCCTGATGGCGCAAAATAAATGCTTGGATTTTCGGGGAAATACTTTTCCAACGGTTGCCAAAGAGTCTCATAAAGTCCTGTCGATTCATATATTCCGCGCCTTTTGTTTGAGACTAAAATTGCTCCCCTTTCTCCATTTCCAGTAGTATCGCTTTTGATAGGCACAACGCCACGAATAAGTTTTTGCATTTCCTTCTTCTCGAACAGAGGAACAAATGCAGGTGCATTCATGTCCTTGGTTAGAACTATGGCAGCGTACATGGTAGAATCTTCACTTCTTTGGACATTTGTAAATTCGATTGCCACATCATTGTCATCCATTGAATTTTGCACTTCTTTCCAATCAATCCTAATAAAATGAGATATATCTCCGAAAGCCTTGCTGTCCTCTACAATTCGCCTCTCCATCTTTTGAATTTCATTTTCGAGAGAATCACAATTATAGTTGCGTTTGGAGGCTGGCTTTTCAAGCTCATTGTTCAAAATCAACTGCATCGATTTCATGGCATGGTATTCCATAATGATAGCAGTGTCGCCACTTTCCATTATTATGTTGGTGGTATTAATTTCTGAGGTAAGAAGCAATCCTTTGGTTATTAACTCGGTATCGTATGAACTAATTGCAGCAAGCGAATCTTGTGGATTATTGAACGAATGCAATATGCTTCGTCTTAGAGTCTCTTCACTTGCATTCCAATATGCTTCTCGCTCCTGAGCTGTCATAAATGAGAAGTTACTTGCAAGAATATCCCTCAATGCCTTGGTGGCACGGTTATTTGTCCTTATTGCCTCTGACATGTCGCCCATCTGCGAATATAGACCTCCGATATTGCTTAACAATCTTACATAATCGGGGTGCTCCGTACCTACTATATTGCCTAATATTTCCAATGCGTCATTATAATATTGCATTGCACTTTTATTATTCCCCATTTTTGAATATATACCACCGACATTGCATAGAGATTCGGCATACAATGGATGATTTTCACCTAAAACCTTTCTTCGTATTTCCAATGCTTCAAGATGGTTTTCAAGGGCTTTGTCATAGTCGCCCATATTGTAGTACAAATAACCGATATTGCAAAGGGATGCGGCATAGTCGGGATGATCCTTGCCTAGAGACTTCGCTCTAATATCCATTGCCCGAGTATGGTACTTCAGTGAATTTTCGTAGTCGTTCGATTTATTGTACAAGATTCCAATATTGTCGAGCGATAGTGCGTATGACGGATGTGTTTCCTCTAGGACCTTTTCCAAAGTTTCAAGCGCCTGAAGATTGTATTTAAGAGCATTCTTGTAGTTGCCTATTTTGGAATACAAAGTACCGATGTTATTTAATGAGGTCGCATATTCGGCGGATCCTTTTCCCATTGTCTTTTCTCTGATTTCGTGCGACATAATGAAATATTTCAGTGCATTGTAATAGTTTCCCATGTTATCGAATACCGAACCTATGCCGTTAAGCGCAATAGCGTAACTAGGATGCTGTTCGCCAGAAATCCGTTTTACAATTTCCTGTGAGTGCATAAAATTTTCCAAAGCCTTGTCGTACTCGCCCATATCATTGTACAAAATGCCTAAATTGTTCATCGTTATCGCCAACTCAATTGTTTCCTCCCCATGAATACGCTTCCATATTCCAATGGCTTTCTCTTGATACTCAAGGGCATTTTTATATTCACCGACTTCGTTGTAAGCAACACCGATGTTGGATAATGTTGATGCATACTCTACATTGTCTTCCCCGACAGTATTTTGCAGAATATCCAATGCTTGTAAATTATATTCAATTGCAGTACGATATTGACCCATTTTATAGTATAATTCAGCAACATTGTTTATTGAACGGGCATAACTTGGAGCATCATCTTCCATGACACTCTTGCGGATATTCATAATCTGCATATTATACTCCAGCGCCTTGTCGTTGTTGCCAATCTTAGCATACATTTGCCCTATATAATTCAGCGAAGCAATGTACTCTGAACTATTTCCCCCGAAAATTTCATTGCTTAGTTCCGATGCTCTTACATGGAACTCAAGGGCTTTATCATAATCACCCATTTTTTCGTATGTATATCCAATGTTGTTTATAGTAGCAATGTAGTCGTTTTTGCTCTTAAACGAAGTCTTAGCGCTTGCCTCCATTGCCATTATCTTGTATTTTAAGGCATTATCAAAATCACCCATTCTTTCGTAAATACTTCCTATGCCACCTAAGGATGCTATGTAGTCTTCGCTATTTTCCTCAGACAAGGTTTCCCATATTTCCAATGCCAGCAATTTGTAGTTCAACGCATACTGAAATTCTGACGCATTGTCGCAAAATGTTGCTATTTCATCCAACAACCGCGCATAGTCAGGATGCTGTTTCCCAACAGACTTGCCTTTTATCTCCAATGCCTTGTCGTAGTATTTAAGTCCGTTCTTAACATCGTTCAATTCGGCGTATAGCCAGCAAATGCTATTCAAGGTACGCATATAGCCAGCCTCATCCTCACCAATTGCCTTTTCTTGAATACCAATAGCCTGCAAATAGTATTCGAGAGCTTTATTGTAGTCGCTGTTTTCCTTGTACAGCAAACCGATGTGGCACAATGACGATGCATATTTAGGATGTTCCTCTCCTAAAGTTTTTCTTGTAGACTCCAATGCACGATTGTAATATGCCAAAGCGTTGGGATAGTCGTTAAGCTCTTCGTACAAGACACCTACATTATTTAAGGCAGCGGCATAGTTGGGATGATCCTCACCTAGAATTTCCAATGCTTTTATATAATATCTCAAAGCATTCTGGTAATCACCTTTATTGTTGTATATGTTGGCTATATTGTTTAGTGTTGTCGAATATTCGGGATTGTCCTCACCGACAATTTTCTTTTTTATCTCAATGGCATTGTCGTAGTCGCCAATTTTGTAATACAAATTATATATATTGTTCAATGACTTTATATAGTCAGGATGCTGCTCGCCAAGTAATTTACCCTTTATTTCCGATGCTTGTTTGTAATATTCTATAGCTTTGGATGTATTGCCAATTTTTGAATACAAGGCACCAATGTTGTTTAATGAAGCTGCATAGTTTTGGTTTTCCTCTCCTGTATCGTTCTTCTTTATTTCCAATGCTTCCAGATAATATTTTAGAGCATCATCGTAGTTCTTCATGTAGTGGTGGGTCACGGCAATATTATCCAATGCATAAGCATATATGACGGTGGTGTCGCCAACAAGCAACTTTGTTATCGAAGCTGCTTCTGTGTACACCGCCAATGCTTTTTCGTATTTCTTTTCCTCGCTCAAGGTTTTCCCGATATTGTTGAGCGAATCGACTATTTCTGCTGTTGCTATAATTGTTGTATCTGCAATTTGTGTTGTAGCATTTGTAATCGAATCGTACTGGGAGAAAGCGATATTGCATAGGAGTGCGAGAAAAAATAGGAGAAATAGTTTTTTCATGATATTTTTTGTTTCTGGGTTCTATGTTTATAAGTTTCAGGTTGTTTGAAATAGTTTGAAATGGTTTGAGGTTGTTTGTTTTGTTTGATATTGTTTGAAGTAGTTTGAAATAGTTTGAGATAGTTCAAGCCCGGCGCCGAACATTCGTGCTATTGGCTACGCCGAGCTGAAGGTTCGTGGTCATAACCTTTGTTTGAGCATAGCGAAAACATCTTTGCTTCTTGTCGTTACTTTCATTTTTCAACTTTCACTTTTCAACTTTCAGCTTTTAGTCGTTTCCATCCAGCATAATAAACGCCGCCCAGTACCTCGGATTTTCGAACCCTGCGGTAGTCTTTACCTTGTTCTGTGCAGCAATGAAAGCTTCGCGCTTGGTCATGCCTTTGGTAAGGTTGGTGTAGAATTCCGTCATCATCAGCAGGGTAGCATTGTCATCTACTGGCCAGAGGCTCATGATGATGGTGCGCACACCCGCCTTCTTGAATCCACGTTGCAAGCCGAATACTCCTTCACCAGTGATTTCACCGAGCGCTGTCTGGCAAGCCGACAGTACCACCAAATCGGTTTTGCGCAAGTCCATGAAACTAATTTCCTTGGCTGTAAGGATGCCATCTTCAACACCTTCGGGAACTGGTTGGTTTTGCCATGCATAGTTTGCTCCCGACAGCAATAGTCCAGACTGGATAAGCGACTGGTCGCCAGAAAGTTTTTCTTCGGTAGGCAGGAAAAATCCGTGAGTTGCAAGGTGTAATACTGCTATTTTGTTGCCCGACAGCGCCTTGAACGATTCTTCATTAGCTTGTGCGCCTTCGTATAGTTTTGTCTTTACGCGACTTTTCTTCAAGTTGCCGACAATATTTTCAACCTCGGTCTTTGTGCCTGGCAAGTAGTTAAGGTTTCCACGGTCTTCGTTGCGGTTGAGCATTGTGAATGAGTATGTTGTATTGCCTCCGCGAGTAGAGTAGCGGTCGCTTTCGCGCTTTATAGTGGTTGTGTCGCTGTCGTAGAAAATGCCTCCATAAAGTACTGAGTTTTTCATCGGCTTTGGCATATAGTCCAATGCGAGGAATCGGGTGGAGGAGACGCGGAAAATCTCGTACTTGTCCGAAATGGTCTTTTCTTTGTCGATTGGAGCATATTCTACAGCAATCTGGTGCAATGCCCCTGATGGTGCAAAATAGATGCGCGGATTTTCTGGGAAATATTTTTCCAACGGTTTCCACGCTATATTGTAAAGGCCTGTGGATTCGTAGATTCCTTGTCGTTTTGCACTAACAGTGCTAGCCCCGCGGTTGTCATCGTCCTTTGGCGAATCGGGTTTTGCTGGTGTTATGCCACGAAGCAGCTTCGCAATATCGTTTTCATCGAAAAGAGGAACGAAAACAGGAGAATCCATGCCTTTTGTAAGAACTATGGCGGAATATTTGGTTGTGTCGTTTTCGGTAAAGTTTGAAAACTCTATTGCGACATCGTTAGGTGTCAATGATTTTTGCACATCTTTCCAATTTATTGTAATTGAGCGCGTAAAATCGCCATACTGACGACAATTTTCAACTAGATGCCTTTCTATCTTCTGTATTTCGTTTTCAAGCGAGTCGCAGTTGTATATGCGCTCTTCAATAGGCTTTTCAAGTTCAATATTCAGCATCAGGCCAAGTTGCCTCATATTTTCAAATTCAGCAATCAGCTTTGCGTCCTTGCTTTCGGCAATCAACTTGTTGAACTCCATTTCAGATGTAAGCAGAAGTCCTTTGGTTACAAGTTCCGCATTGTACGAACAGCGTGTAGCTGCTGTGTCGTTGGCAATATGGAAGGTGTTTTTGATGATAGAACTATACATTTCCAAATTGTTCTGCCAGTATATTTCACGTTCGCGTGACGAAAGGAACGAAAAGTTTTCCTTGAGGCTTCGCACTCCTATATCGAGCGACTTCTGCAAGTAAGCATGAGCCGTCTTATAATCGCCCGACTTAATATAGCTGTTTGCAATATTCAGCAGGTAGTCGGTTGTCCCGTTGTGGCCTTTGCCATATACGGATTCGGCAATATTGTAGGCTTTAATCAAAGTGTCGGCACTGGCTTTTGTGTCGCCCATGAGCAGAAGCGTGTTGCCTATGTTGTTAAGCGACTTGGCGTATTCGATGTTGTTTTCTCCAAGAAGATCCTTCCTTATTTTTGCGGCCTTCCGCAGATATTCAAGTGCCGTTTCATATTCGGCAGTTTTCATGTAGATCGTACCTATATTATTTATTGCGGTGGCGTATTCGATTGAAGATTCTCCCGTTTGCTCCTTTGTGATTTCTGCTACTTGTTTGTCAATATCAAGCGACTTGTTGTAGTCGGCCGTAAAGAAATATGCGCTTGCAATATTGATTAGTGAACTTGTATATGTGCTAGTTTTTTCCATCCCAAGTTTTTCGAGGATTGTTTTAGCTTCGTTGTATTTTTCAAGTGCCTTTGTGAAGTTGCCTAGTGCGGAATACAATGTTCCCATGCTGTTGAGAACATTTGCGTATGTGTCCTGCCTTTCCTCGATTGCTCCGATTATTTTTGCTGCTGATTCATAGTATTTCATTGCAGTTTCATTTTGCCCAAGGTCACAGTAAAGGTCGGCAAGCATTACAATTGTGGTGGCATAGTCGTAGTCGTTTTCTCCAACGGAAACGGCTTTTATCTTGGCTGCTTCAAGATAGTATTTCTCGGCGTTGGCGTAATCGCGCAAACCATAGTACGAATTGCCAATGTTATGCATATCTTCTCCGTAGAACTGCGATTTTTCACCGAAAAACTTCTTGTCTATTTCCGTACCTCTCAGCAGATAATCAATCGCTTCGGCGTATTTGCCCATATTCTGCAGTGCATTGCCTATGTTTATTATTGATGCTCCGCAATCGGGATGGCTTTTGCCGAAAAGTTTCTCCCTTATTGCAAGCGATTGTTGGTAATATTGTAGAGCTGTTTTGTTATCGCCGTACATCAATGTTATGTTTCCTGTCTTGTGGAGTGCTGTGGCGTATTGTGCGGAGGTGGTGTCGTTTGTGTTTTCAAAGTAAGTCTTGAAATGCTGTAGTGCCTCTTCGAGCTCTCCGCTTGCGTATGCGTTCATTCCCAATGTGAATACTGAATCATTGTTGAATGTATTATTCTGTGCAAATGTATTTCCAGTAAGGAAAAACAATGTGCAAATAAGCAGTAATCTTTTTTCCATATTTTTTAGCTAAGGCTATAAATGTTAATGGTGAGCTAGTTGTCAGCCATGAAATCTTGAAAATATTCCGTAGCAAGCAACTCAGAACTTAGGAACAATATCAAATTTTCAAATTTTCAAATTTTCAAATTTTCAAATTTTCAAATCTTTGAATTACTTCGACATAGCTTCCTTTATTTCCTTGAATTTCTTGCAGGCGGGAAGCTGCTTGTAGTATGATCCGCAAAGTTTTGGGACGGAAAGTACTGCGTCTTCAGGAATACCGTCAAAAGCGTCATCTGCTATTTCCACATTTCCTCCGTCAATTCTTACGTATGTCAGCCGTTTGCAGTTCTTGAATGCGCCTTTTTCTATTTTGGTTATAGTTGATGGTATTCTTACATTTGTTATGATGCAGCTTTTGAATGCATTTTGTT
>Ga0310696_10001254_pt1 | contig 37174 bp, 28 predicted proteins | sample AusTroGonzalo_MG_4_FD_203885 | JGI IMG/M metagenome (GOLD analysis project Ga0310696, IMG submission 203885) | Bovine rumen microbial communities from tropical cattle in Woodstock, Queensland, Australia - Gonzalo_02 (v2) (version 2) | ecosystem: Host-associated > Mammals > Digestive system >... | reverse complement strand
TGGACCCTATGGAGCCTCGCCGCCGCAGGCCCGGTCGGGAAGGCCTTTCCGGCCGGGCCGTTCTTTACCGGCACAGTGCCGGCTGAACAGCTACATAGTCTACCACATTCTGATTAGACAAGACCCCTTGATATCTGATGGCCTAAGGGGTCAGGCCCTATTCTACTTCCCAGAGGTAAAGGGTCAGACCCTACTCTACTTCTGATGGCCTAAGGGGTCAGGCCCTATTCTACTTCCCAGAGGTAAAGGGTCAGACCCTACTCTACTTCCCGCCATGAGGCGGGACGTAGACGTCGAGCTTCTCCTTGGAAACGTCGACTCCGATGTGCACGGTGCCTGATTTCATGCTATACTATCCTTGTCTTGAGGCTGAACCGGGAGGTTTAGACGACTCCCGAAACGCCTATGCAACTGTTGAGCCTTTAGACGAAACGCGACGGCGGGCTGAGCTGACCCGGAGAGTTAGACCTCTGGACCCTATGGAGCCTCGCCGCCGCAGGCCCGGTCGGGAAGGCCTTTCCGGCCGGGCCGTTCTTTACCGGCACAGTGCCGGCTGAACAGCTACATAGTCTACCACATTCTGATTAGACAAGACCCTACTCTACTTCCAACAACCACAACTCGCCCCAATTGGGGCCAGGCCCTTGGCGTTCTAAGGGGCCAGGTCCCTTGATATGTGGTAGAGGCAAGGGGTCAGACCCTACGCTACTTCCTACGCTACTTCCAATTGGGGCCAGACCCTTGGCGTTCTAAGGGGCCAGGTCCCTTGATATGTGGTAGAGGCAAGGGGTCAGGCCCTACGCTACTTCCTCACAATCCCCAGGGGGCGGGGTTATTTCTTAGCTACTACCAGACGTGTGACACGCCATGGCGTAACCACTTCGCCGTCCATGTCGAATCCAGTCGGCGTAAGAGGATAGACGAGCGAAAAGGCGCCGCCGCCGCGCTTGGCACACCATGCTTTCGGCCATTCCGGCGCAACGCCCTCCTCGACAATCTCCAGATCCGCGCCGGGCACGATGCGCCAGGCACTTCCCTCGCCGCCTACATGACGACGGCCGGAGCCAAGCACTCGCCAGCGCCATGCGGAGCGGTCGGCAAACAAACGCACCTCAAGAGCGGCGACGACCTCCCCGGAAACGAGGTCCCGAAGCGGCATCGAAGCTCCGGAATAGTCCGGGCCGTCGGCACGAACCGCCGCGCCGGGCACCACCAACTTGCCGAAGTCGCGCCCGTCGGCGGTGAAACCGAGCGGCGACGTGGCCACCACAGGAAAACCTGTCGCCTGCAGGCTCCACGAAAGCCGCCCTGCCGCGTCAAGTGCAAACCGGGCGGACAGACGGCCGCCGGGGGATTCAAGGCGGAGTTCATGCGCGTCGGCAAGGGCAATCGGCTGCGCACGCGGCGTGGCGCAGAACGTCATGCGGTTCGTGATCGACTTGAAGTGCGTCGCGACGGAATACGGCGTCTTGCAGCTCGTCATGTCATTACCCACGATCACATTCATCCACGGCAGGTTCGGGTGGTCGTCCACCATCCTCACAGCGTCCGGATAGAGCACGCGCCAGGGATATGCGCGATAGTCGAACGGCTTGAGCATGTTGTGCCACCACGAGTTGCCGCCGGGCGCCGTCTTATAGAGTTTCCAAGTGTTGCCGCGCGAATCGAGCAGAATCCCCTTGAGACAATTCGTCGCCACGTTGTTGGCAATCAAGAGACCGTTCCCACCGCCGAGCAGCATCGCGTTGCCGATTCCCGAAAAGGTGTTACCTATCACCGAATCGCCGCAGTCGCAGTCGTCCAGATACATGCCCATGCGGAAGGCGGACATCTCCGAATTCGCTCCCAGTTCGCGGATTGTGTTGCCGAAGACGAGGTTACCCCAGCTGCTCGCGTCGCGTCCGGAATATATGGCAGAGGAGTCGCCGGCCTCCAGCACAACGCGCTCGAAGACGTTCTCGGCGATCAGATGCTCGTTGCCGTAGTACCAGACTGCGATGTAGGGGCCGTCGTGGAATCGGCAACGGCGGATGGCGCTGCCGCATCCATAGAGATGTACGGCCGGGGCGAAAGTCCGCTTGAACGTACCGTAGAAGCCTATGTCCGTGCGCACAAGTTCATTGAGGGCGGGAAGAACGGCCGCACGGTCGCCGCCGTCGATCGTCACGGCGGTGCCGCCCGTGTTCCAGATACGGCAGTCGGAAACGACGCAGCGCTCGCCAGACATCTTCACCGCCGAACCTGCGATGTTGGAGAAGGAACAACCGCTTACACGGACGTCGGCGCAGCCATCCATCAGAAAAGCCGGCACTCCAGGCGCATGAGAATACTCGAAGTCAAGGTTCTCGAAACGCACATGCCGCACCCCCTTGAAGAGCCAGACGAATCCGCGGTCCAACGACGCCAACACCAGTTCATTCCACCCCTTCTCCGGATCGGGCATGTAGTACAGCTTCTTGGCCTTGCGGTCGAGGAACCACTCACCGGGCGCATCAAGCTCGGAGAGGACGTTCACTGCGTAGAAGCGCCTGCCCTTCATTCCCCATGTACCCCGCCCCACGCCCCAGACCGAGGTGCCCGCGAAGGCGACTATGTTCGAGGCGAGGTCGATCGACTTCACACGATGGTATGTGTCGGCCCAGTCATGCGTCCAGTAGCCTGTCATCCAAAGTCCCTTCGACACGTCCCATCTTTTAGTGCGGTCGCCGACAAACTGGAACGAACCTGGACAGTTGACGCCCTTGTTGACGGCATTTGTGAACACGGCCCAGCCGGAGTTCGGCCAGCGTGCGAGCGGCAGCGGCGAGCCGTTCGCATAGAGCCAGGGCCCCGGGGGAACACCCTCGCACACGTCCTTCCAGTCCTTCGGCGGCGAGACGAGATACGGAGCAGCATCAGCAACCAGCACTCCAGGAGGGAGTCCTTCGGCGGGCTTGAACGCAGAACGCGGGATCGAGCGCCCGCCGCGCAACCTGACGGTGCCAGGCTTCTCGGCCTTGTAGGTCACGGTCCCCCTCGCAGACGTCCCGCCGTCGTGGGCGGCCAACTCGAACCTGACGCGCATCTCGTAATCCCCCGGGGCGAGGATCACCGTCGCCGGATCGTCCAAGCCGAGGGTTCCGGCCTTGCGCGCATCGCGTATCGCCTGGCGCCCCTTCTCCAGCCTGTCACCCGGCGACAGACGCACTGTGAACGGCGCCCCGACGGCGCACGCCGCAGCAGCGGCGAACATGACAACCATTAATCTTCTCATCGATGAATCCTTTCACTGTACAATTTGCCCGATTCCATCACGCCCACATACTATGTGCCTAATCTTAGATTGTGGGATTGTGAGATTGGGGGATTGTAGGATTGTGAGATTGTAGGATTGTATGATTGTTTGATTCTCTCAACCTTTCAATCTCACAATCTTACAATCTCACAATCTTACAATCATACAATCAATCGCACAATCACAGAGACTGTGGGGTCAGACCCGGCGAGGGGCTGGGGTCAGACCCTGGCGAGGGGCGGAGAATCACTTGGAACCATACGAGATGGCGCAGAAGGAGGCGAGAAGCACCAGCACACCGAGCGCGAGGCATGTGCGCGTCCTGCCGCCGGTCCCCTTCCATTCGCCCAGAAACACGCCCAGGATCGTGGAGAAGAAGATCGAGGAGCCCATGACCACGGCGAAACCGATGTATTTCATATCGCCCATCTGCGGTTCGCCGGCCTTCTGGCACGCGAACTGGCAGGCCCATATCACACCGGCCAGCGAGGCGAGAGGCACCGTCCAGCGCGCCACACCGGCCGGAGACAGCTTCGCATAGTCCCCAAACGTCCCGTTCTTGGCGTTCTGCAGCAGACACCAGGCCACGTTCACCACTAGTCCTCCCCACAGAACCACCACCAGAACGGGCATTCCGCACCACGCGGCCGGCGTTCCGGCCTCAAGGGCGGCCTTCTCCATTGCGCCGCCGCTCTGCAGACCGAAGTTCATGCCAGCCGACGCCACGCCGCTGAAGCACGCCACAAGCACGCCTTTCTTGAAGTCGAACTCCGCCACAGACGCCTTCTTCTCCTCCTCGGAGAGCTCGCCCTCCTTGAACTTGCCCGCCAAACCCACAAGCGCGATGCCAGCCAGAGATCCCACCACGCCCGCAAGCACGATGCACGCCCCGGTGTCCTTCACAAGGTCCGCGGCATGGCCAGTGACAATCGGCGGAATCAACGTGCCGGTGGCGGAGCATATGCCGCAGCCTATCGCGAGCCCGAGTCCGATTCCGAGATAGCGTATCATCAACCCCCACGTGAGGCCACCCAGACCCCACAACGCGCCGAAGAGAGCGCACTGCGCAAGCGTGCGCGAATCCGCGCCGCATATCACCTTGAAGGTTGCGGGGCATGTTACGGCGGAGAGCACGAGCGGAAACGCCAGAAGGCCCGAGAGCGCGTAGAACAGCCAGTAGCTTTCGTAAGCGACACCCTTGATCTTCCTGAACGGAAGAGCGAACACGGCGCCGGCTAGGCCGCCGAGCGCGAAGACGAGCGATCCGAGAAGTGGATTGGCGGAGTTCATGACTGGTCCTCAACGGCTGGCATCATCTTGGAACTACGGCGACGCGTCCGCGCCAGGCCTCCGGTACCTTGTAGCCGAGAATCTCGGCAATGGTGGGCGCGGCGTCCGCCAGCAGCACCGGCTCGCGCAGACGCGTCGCGGACGGATCCACGGCGGGACCGTACACCAGGAACGGAATCTCGAAGCAGTTGAGGCAGGCCATACCATGCTTCTTGCCTTCGCCGCCGTGGTCGGCCACAAGCATGACGACCGTGTCCTTAATCAGCCCGCATTCTTCGAGCTCCTTGACGAGACGTCCGACATTGGCGTCAACATGTACGCAGGCGTTGGTGTATTCCGGCGAACCCCAGCCCTTCGAATGACCGTAGCAGTCGGGCAGATGCTGGTAGATGAACGTGAAAACGGGCTTGTGCTTCTTCAGCTGTTCGAGCCCGGCGGCCAGGGCCGCGTCGTCCTTCTGCTCAAGAGTGCCGCTACCGAAGTAGCGTACGTAGTCCACCTCGTTCGTGGCGTGCACGAACCCGATGCCGTCCCAGTTGTAAAGCGACGCGGTGTAGGCAGATGGGTTCTGCCGCTTGATCTCGTGGAAGATGCATGGGGGGATACCCTTCTCCGTCACCTCAAACGCAGGGACATCCGGCTTCTTGCTGTTCCAGTTGCGGTAGCCGTGGACTTCCACGACGGTGCCCATCATGCAGGTGGCCCAGTTGATGCCGGAGGAAGTGGGGAAGCTATCGCGCCCCACGGCGTAGAGTCCGCCGGCGCGCAACTTCCGCAGATTGGGCATTTTGTCCCACGGGATCCACCGCGCGCCTAAGCCGTCAACGCCCACAAGCACCACGTGCTTTGCGCGCGGCGCCTTGGCGGCGCACCCGCAGTTCGAGGCGCAGCCGCACACTGCGGCGGCCACAGCGGCCGCCACAACGATTCCAGACAAGATCTTCACGTGTCGCTCCTTGGATTCGCGCTCTTCAGACTGCGAAGCAGGACCAGATGTCCGCATTGGACGCAGAACCCGCGTCGACCGGGCCGATGGAGCGGTCGCCCAGGTTGCGGGCGCGGCCGAAGCGGGCGCGCATCTGGGCGGTGGCCTCGCTACCGGCCTTGGCGGCGGCGGCGGCGGCGGCGAACATGGCGGCCTCGCCCTCTGCGGCGTGGGCCTTTAGGGCCTCCACGGCCGGGATGAGAGCGTCCATGAAAGTCTTGTCGCCCACCTTGGCCTGTGTGGCGAAGCCGAGCTCCTCGAGCCCGGCGGCGAAAAGATCTGCAATGCCCTGAGCGTCGAGCTCGGCCACCCCTGCGTCGAGGGAATCCGCCATGCCCTCGAAGAGCGTGCCGTAGAGTGACGAGGTGGAGCCAGAGACGTCGGCTTCGAGGTGTGCGGCCATGTCGGCGAGGAGGCTCTTGAAATCGGCCCCTTCCGCGGCGACTATGGCCTTGGTAGCCGCGACGATGGCCTCGCCGTGGTCGCCGTCGCCGCCGGCCGCGGCGTCCAGCTGGGAATAAGTCTTTTCGTTTTCGGCGATCTTCGCGGCCACCCTGGCCCACGCCTGCTTGAATTGTTCGAGAGTCATTTCAGTTGTCCTTTCGGTTTGCAGACAAGTTTACAAAAAGCCGCGCCGTCGCGCAAGCACAAACCGCACACGGCGGCGGAAACCAACGCCCCGCGGCCGGTCAGAGGGAATTCCAGCGGCAGCGGAGCCACGCGGCTATGGCGTCGCCCATCTGCCCGCCGCCGGCGCCGGACGGATGGACCGCGTTCCTGTCGCGCACAGCCTTCTCGGTGGTGCGCGCGTGCGCCGGCGTCCCGGCGTGGATGTATGAGTAGAACGGATCTAGCGCATTTGCAACCGGCACGAGCACCAGCTTGCGGTCGTCCTGCTCCTTGACGAATTCTGCTATCTCGCGGTTCAGCGCGAACAAGATCTTGCGGTGCTGCACTTCGTTCCAGTTGGCGCCGTAGTTGACCGCGAAGCCGTCCTGGCTGCACCCGATCGGAAGCGTGCAGACCGCGAACAACGAATCGGGCATGTGCGGTCTAAGGGCGGAGATGAGGCGGGTGAAGCCGGGAATGACATTCTCCCTGATCTTCTTGCGAAGCTCTCCGGCCTCGCCGCGGTAGGCGAAGACGCTGTTCACGCCGAGCTCTATCAGCACGATGTCGGGCGCGGCGCCGCCGTTGACCTTGGCGAGCCAGGCGGGGACGTCCAGAGTCTTGCGTCCGTCCTTGAACGCAACGAGCGGACTGCGCAGAAGTCCGCGCTGCCATTCGTGGACGATCTTGGTGGGCGTGCCCAGCGCCTTGAGCTGCTCGCGCTCGGCGGCGTCCTGCACATTCGCAATCTCGTCCTCGGCGACGGCGTAGCGCGTCAGGAACGTGTCGCATGTGTATCCGCCGAAACCATCGTGGGCGGCTGCGCCGGGATGGGTCCCCTTGCGCGAGCCGACGGGAACGTAGTTCACATGGCCCGCCTCCTGCATATCCGCCAGAATGCGGTCCTGGAATCGGCTGTTGGTGAGCGAGTCGCCGAAGAGGGCGAACGTGACACGGCGCGACGGGTCGGCTGGTGCGGCGGCCACCTCCACGGTCGTCGTGGCGGACGCCACGAGGCCGTCGTCGTTCCACGCGTTGACCACCACCTCCACCGAAGTGTCGGCGTCCTTGTCCTCCGGCGTCCAGCACCAGCGCGTCAGCTCGGAACGCCCCTTGGAGGCGTATGTCTGGAACGCGTAGTTCTGCGGCACCACGCTGTCGAACACGTCCTTGTAGTAGATGTTGCATTCCAGCCCCGGAGCGGCGTAGAGACGCTCGGGGATGAGGAAAGAGGGACGGGCGTGGGCCGCGAAAGCCGCCGCGCACAACGCCGCCAGGAGACATCCATTTCGCTTCATGTTCATCTTCATCACCTTTCCTGCGTCAGAGCGGACGCACCAGAATTGACTTGAAGTCCGTGGGGGCGCTCTCGGACTGTATCGATATCGTGCCGCCGCGAATCACAAGATCGCCGCCCGCCGCCTCTATCAGCTTTTTGGCCGAGCCGTCCTTGGGGTCGTACTGAGGTCTTTCGTATTCCAGCACGACTTTACCGTCCATGCGGTGTATGATCCTCTCGCCGCCGCGCACCTCGGCCTCGACAGTGGTCCATTCGGCGGGATCGCATGTCCTGGAAGTCGAGTTGAGCACATGCGGCGTGTAGAGCTCCCCGCCCCTCTCCACGTTCGTCCCGGGAGTGCAGAGATTGGCGGTGCTGCGAGGTTTACCCTTCTGGACGCGGGAAAGCAACTGGTACTCGATGGATACCGGGAACGCCTGGTCGACGCCCATTGATTCGGGGGTCTGCCCGTGCAGCATTATTCCGTTGTTGTAATTGGCCCAACCCTCGCCGCCCTTGGCCTGCGGCAGAGGCATCCTATACGTGGCACGCAGGACGTAATTGGAGAAAGGCCTGTTGTAGAAAAGATGCCCATAGCGCTGCTTGAAGCCGTCGGCGTACATCGGATCGTCGTAGCGGTTGCAGAGGCATCCGTCCTCGACGCGGAACGTGTTCCCGGGATTCTCGCCCGCCTTGTAGCCCCGGATCTTCGGAGTCCACCCGGAGAGATCACTGCCGTTGAAGAGATTGAGCCAGCGGGACGGGCGCGCGCAGGCGGCGGCGACCGAAGGCGGCGTGGCCGGGCGCATCTTCTCGCCGTTCCACGACCATGTCTGGAGACAGACCGAATAACCGGGGACCTCCACGCCGTTAACGTCCTTCCGCTTGAAGGCACGAAGCGTTCCGAACAACGTCTCCGCCCCGTCCTGGAATCGTGACGGCAGACGGTCGAAGCCGATGGAGAAGCTCTGCGGGAGCGTCTTGACGAGCTTCATGTCCTTTGTGTAGACTGCCATGCCCGGAGAGCCTTTCGCGGGGTAGAAAGAGAGGAAAAGGAGGCGACCGTCCGTGGCGATGTCCTGCACGCCGTAGTGCATGGTGATGCCGGGGTCTATATCCACCAAGTCAATGAGCTCGAGATTCGACTCCTTCACCCGCGCCACCTGGCAGCCAGTGTGGGGATCCCCCTTGTCGAATCCCACGCCGATGTACAGCACTCCGTCAAGGGCGGCGATGCCGTCGAAGATCGTGGCGAAGCGCTTTTCGCCCACCAAGTTCAGGTCCTTGTCGAACACCTGCACCATTCCGCGCCGTCCCTGGTCGTCCGGCCTGCGCGCGGCGACAGAAGTGTAGAGCCTGCCGTCATGCCAGCACACGTCGCCCGTGTGGGGCGGCGCGTCAACGCTCTTAACACATTTTCCGGTGGCGAGCGAGAACTTCATCACCTTGTTGTACAGGCCGCAGTAGACCGCGTCCTCGGAGATGGCGATGCCCTGGACGTGCCCGTGCGCGCGCGCATCCTCAAAGCTGTCCTCCTCGGTTACGAATTCGGGTGGCGGACAAGCGGCCCAGGCGGCGAATACGACGACGCCTGCCGCCACAGACAAAACTTCTTTAATGTTCATGCGGGCATTATACCATATATTGGCGCATAGTGTCACTGTCCAACACATAGTATTTCCTTCCACAACCGCTTTTAGAGTATCCGCACGGCCGCCTCGAGGTGGTCGCGGCGGCCAGGGCGCGTCGTCTTCGACTCGCCGCAGGGCCAAGGCCGATCACGCTTTAGGCGGGACGTCGCGTCCGGTGCAGGCCGGCCCTGAGATGTCGAGCATCCTGTACGCGCCATAGTTGTAGTTCCCGCCGTGGCGAGGGTTGCCCCAGTAGCCCAGCTTGACATGTCCGAGGACGAGGTCGAAGAATCCCTTGTACTTCTTCTCCACCTCGGTGGCTGGCATCCCCTTCACCTTGGCCAGATGCTCGCGGTAGGTCTTAAGGTGGCGCTCGTAAGGCGCGCCAGGGGCAAGCTGCCAGTCGATGAAGCGCACCACCTTCAAGTCGTGCGCGCCGGGGCCATGTTCGTCTCTCGGGATCAGCTCCTCGGCAAGGGCGTCGAGCGTCTCGGCCTCGTCGGGAGCGAGAGCCTTCCATGGCGTGGAAGGCGGCGAGCCCAGATACTCTATGAAACGCGCGCCGTAGAAACCGGCGGCGGCGCCGCCGGCCGCCACGGCGGCCGTGAAGAACTTTCTGCGCGTGAACGCCACAGCGCTCCCCTGCAACGACGCCGCAGCGCCGTCAGAAGCCGGCGCGGACGGCTGCGGTGTTGTCTAGCTCGGACGCAACCCACTCCGCGAAGTCCTTCACGCACTTGCAGGACGCCGCCGCGCCGATGGCGCGCACCTTCTCCGCCTGGCACTTGCACCCGCACCAGCGCAGCTGGTCGAGGAAGTACATCTTGACGTCGTTCTTCTCGGCACGCTCCGCAAACGCGAGGATCTGCTTCGCCCAGAGCTTGCGTCCGGCCGCGCCCTCCTTCGTCATCACGTACTGCGTGACGGCGGCGATCTGGAACGCCTTCATGGGGCACGTCTTGTATTCGGGCTTCACCTCGGCGAGAAGTGCGGCGGCGGACGCCTCGTCCTTCACGAACGCCGCGAGCACTTCGGGTTTCGTGGCCTCCGCGAGCTTTGCCTTGTTCTCAAGCTGCCACTTCTCAGAGGTCGGCGCGTCGGCAGGCTTCGCCGCTTCGGGGCGGATGTCGTACGCGTCCTTTTTCTTCTGTTCGGCCGCAAAACACGTCGCCGCCGCGAGCATCATCGCAATTACAATCTTATTCATTTTAAACCTCATTCTGACTTTTAGCTTTTAGCTTTAAGCTCTAAGCTTTGAGCATTTCCTGACTTTCTAACTTTTAACTTTCTCTTATCCCCACATCTCCTTGGCCCAAGGCTGGCGCATGGACTGGTAGAGGAAGCGGTCTGCGGCCTCATCGTCCACGGCGCGGAGCTTCACGGGGTCGAACCGGAAACCGCGGCCGAGGCGCTCGGCGACGATCGCGAGGTTGAACATCGTGCAGGAACGGAAACCGTTCGACTCGTTGAGCGCGAAGGGCTTGCGCGTGCGCACGCTCTCCATGAAGTCCGTTATCTGCGGCGCGGGCTCGGGGAGTGAGGCGAGCGTCTTCACAACCTTCTCGTCCGGCCACCAGCCGTTGGCGTCCTTGATGCGGAGCGTCGTGCTGCCTTCGCCCTTCTTGTAGACACAGAGTCCGTTGGAGCCGCGCAGAAGCGGCTCCTCCTTGAGCGTCTCGTCGCCGTCGAGGATAACCTCCGTGCCGTCGTCGTAGGTGAGCACGAAACGATCAAAGCGGCCCACCACGTCGGGATGCTGCTTCGGGCCGAAGTACTCCACCTTCACGGGGCTCGTCTCGTCCTTGCATAGAAGGTACTGGAGCGGGTCGAGGTAGTGCTGCGCCATGTCGCCGAGGCCGCCGCCGTCGTAGTCCCAGTAGCCGCGGAAGGTGCCGTGCGTGCGGTGGCGGTTGTAGGGCTTCCACGGGGCAGGGCCGAGCCACATGTCCCAGTCGAACGTCTTCGGCACCTCCTGGACGGGCAGGTTCACGCGGCCGGACCAGTAGAACTTCCAGTTGAAGCCCTGCCCGGCGCCGAACGTGCACTTGATCGGCCCCTTGCCGAGAAGACCGCTCTCCACCACCTGGCGGATGGGCTTGACCGTCGTGCCGAAACCGTAGAAGCCGCCCTGGAAGCGGAACCATGTGTTAAGGCGGAAAATGCGCTTCTTTGCCTTCACCACCTCCATCACGCGCTTGCCTTCGCCAACTGTGCGCGTCATGGGCTTCTCGCACCAGATGTCCTTGCCGGCGTTGGCGGCCATCACGCTCATGCAGCCGTGCCAGTGCGGAGGCGTGCAGATGTGAACAATGTCGACGTCCTTGTCCGCGAGGAGCGCAAGGAAGTCCTTGTACGCCTTGACCTTGCCCCAGCCCTTCTCCTCCGCGCACTTGAGGCCTTCCGCCACGCGCAGCTGGTCCGGATCGCAAAGTCCTATCAACCGCGAACCCTTGTACGGCAGGTGGTTGGCGGAATGCGCAATGCCGCCGAAGCCGATAAGCGCGCGCGTGAGCTGATTCGAGGGCGCGCCCTCGCCGAAGAGGACCCGCGCCGGGACTATGGAGAAGCCCGCAGTCGCCATGGCGGTCTTCAGGAATTCTCTACGTGATCTTTTCATGTTTTCCTTTCATTGATTTTAAATTCACGACATCAAGACGCAAATGCGCCTTCTGCCTATCTCACAAGGACGGCGAATCCGTCGTTGAACTTGCGCTCAGCGCCGCCGCCGGAAAGAAGGTATCTGCCGGCGTTGCGGAAATACGTCTCAGTCACATTGTCCCACAGCACCGGGGCGCCAGTCGCGGGATCCTTCACGGGGACAAAGTCCCGCACAAGCGCATACGAGCCGTCCTGCTGCTTCTGGCGGAGCTTCAGCCAATAGAGGCGAACCTTGCCATGATAACGCGGCACATAGTCAAAGTTGATCGCGAAGAGGTAAAGCGGAAGCCCCGTGTCGACCGGGCTGTCGTAGCCATTCGCGGGGAGAATCTCGCGCGTTTCCGGAGCGCCCCAGGTCCCATTCGAGAAAGTGGATAGGGATGCGTAGCCGCGATCCACATCAAGCTGCGTCAGCAGTCGGTATTTCGTGTTCGCAGTTGCGGCCTGGGAGCCGATCACGAACAGGTCGCCGTCGTAGCAAAGGCGATGTCGCGATCCAGCTTCAGCATTTTTCCAGTAATGGTAGGGGTAGAACCTCACGCCCGTAGTGCCGCCATGGTCTTGTTGCGTGTTCGTTCGCGCACCGACGAACGCGCCATCGGTCGGAACGTGAAGCCATGCCATCACCGTCTCCATCTCGATGCCGTCCTTGCCGATAATACCGAGGTCGACATAGTCCAGCAACGCATCGGAATCGATATACTCAAGGCGCGTTGTCGGCCGTTTGGCGGCGGTGCGGAGCGAGTTGGTGACGCCGCCAACCTGATTGGTGAGATCAAACTCCGCTGTTCCTATCTGGCGGTAGATGCGCTCGGACACCATGTCGTAGAGTCCAGCGTAGGCAACTCCCTCGGAATTGGTCGCAACGACCGGCACAAAGTCACGCAGCAGTTCGTCGCCGTCCCAGATCTTAGTTGCGTAGACGAGGCCTTTCGAAGGGTATGTGTAGCCGTTGTCCTGATGGCAGGCCATGAGCGCCATTGTGTTGGTCACGACGTTCTCGCCCGTAAGATAGGCCTGGCCATCCTTGTGAAGTTCGACGGGCGTGCCGCCATTCATGCTGACGGTCACGGACTGATAGCCGTCACGAAGGTCGGACTTGATGAAATAGCGCGTGTCAACGTAGTAGGACACGTCGTTTGTCGGCGTGACAGCGGTCGTGTTGCCCGTCGTGGGCATGGTGCCATAGGCGTATCGGAACCGCTTCTCGTAGCTGTAGGCCGGATAATAGCGGCTGTTGCCGCGGCGGGTTCCGAGGATGCAGTGGTCGCCCTCGTATTCGCGTACGGAAATATCCACTTCGCTCTTGAGTCCACTTTTGCCCCAGACGAGCGTGTCAAACCACTGTTTGCCGTTGCCCCAGACCCACTTCACAAAGTCGAGCGGCTTGTCGAGGACTGGACCGGCAACGAAGTCCGATCCAGACTTGAAGGAATAGGAAATCGTGCCGTTCACCTTGTCGTAGAGTCCGGCACGGCCGTTCTTGATGCAAGGCAGGTAGTGGCGGATGAGATCGAATCCGCTTTCCCCTTCGCCCGTCTTCTTCTTGAATATCTTCAGTTCATAGAGTCTGCCCTTGCTATTCCAGAAGGGATCCCCCCCGTAGTTTGTGGCGAAGACGAAGAGATTGAGGTTCAGGTTGACGTTCCCCTTCGCCTTGTAGGTCTCCACGTTGGCGGCGCTTAAGGTCGATTTGCCGTTCTGGACCACGGAAATGGAATTGGTGTCGGAGACGTCGGTGACGATCTCATACCGCCTGCCGCTGACGAAGTTGAACGAATTGGCGGGGGTTCCACGCGAACCGAGTCCATAGCCGAAGAATGGTTTGTTGCTAAGAAGATGGCAGAGGAAGATGCGTGTGCGGTTGTTCGAGTCGCTGGAGGCTGTGGCTGCGCCAAGAACCCCCCAGTCAGAACTGCTTGTGAATGATTCCAACGCGAAGTCAAGTCGCGCCTTGAGGCCGGTCTCGGCGTTGACGCCCGTGTCGATGTACTGCGAGCCGGTGGCCTTGATGTATTCGAGGAACGCATCCGGCTCGGCCGTCTCGGTTTCACCCTTGACGCAGATGCTGCCGCACAGCAACGCCGCCGCCAGCAGCATCTGGAATCGTGAACCAAAACATCGTGAAATAGACTTTTGCCCCTTATCCTCTACCATGAGCCAACTCCCTTCACTTCTCAATGAACCTCGCGGTATCTGGTCGCGGCGAGAGCGATGTCCGCGACGCGGTTGTCGCCGGCCTCGCGCTCGATAGCGAAGGCGCCGGTGTAGCCGCCGGCGTTGAGCGCGGCGAAGAACGCAGGAGGATTCACCTCGCCGTCGCCCCAAGGCACCTCAGTGCCCCATTCGCCGGGCTTCGTGGTGCGCTTGGCGTCCTTGATGTGGATGTGGCGGATCCAGGGCGCGAGCGTCTTCACTGCCGCGACGGGATCGCCCTTGTCATAGAGGATCATGTTGGCGGGGTCGAAGTTGACGCCCACGCCGGGCATGGTCTGGAGGAACTCGGCGAGCTCCTCGGCCGTCTCCTGCCCGGTCTCGAACGCGACGGGGACGCCGGCCTCGCCGCAGGTGTCCACCACGAACTTCACGCGGTCGGCGAACTTCTTCTTCGCGGCGGCGTCGGCCGAAGGCGTGCCGGCGTGGAGGGTGAGGACGGGCGACTTCAGCTCGGCGGAGAGCCTGGCGCCCTCCTTCACTATCTTCTTGTTGCCCTCCCAGACGTCGTCGGGCACCACTCCGCCCGTGCGCTTGATGCTCTCGAGCGTCGTGTAGTCCTCCTGCGGGAAGCCGATCATCGTGGCGGAAAGCACCCATTCGCCGGAGGCGAGGCGCTCCTTCACCTTGTCGAAGGCGCCTGCGCCCTCGGCCGCACCGTGGCGCGACTCGCCCTCCAGGAACGGCTGCAGCGCAAGATGGATGCGCTTGAGGCCCATCTTCGCCATCTCGGCCGCCACGCCGTCCAGCGGCAGGCGGAAGGACCAGCTGCACACGCCCAGACGGTCGGCGCAATCGCTGAAGCATCCCGTGGCGCACGTTCCAAGCGCGGCGGCAGATGCCGTTTCAATGAAAGTTCTGCGGCTCATTTTCACTTCGGCTCCTTTTTTGCTCTAGGTTTAAGACAAGTTTACCACAATCCGCTCCATGCGTGAAGCGAAATCTACTCAAAACTCCAGCAGCACTTGAATCGGCCGCACATGCCGTTCACGCACGCCTGGTTCGCCCCTTCCGGCGCCGATATGCGCGCCGGGAATCGCTTCTGCCAGCTCGCGCAGCAGCACACGCGCCCGCACGGGCCCAGCGCGCCTACACACGCCACCTCGTCCCTCGGCCCCATCTGCCAGGCGTTCACCGACACTCCGAAGAGGCGCTTCATCTCCGCCGACGCGCCCGAGAGGTCCGGCCGCCGCTTTTCGGAGACGAACCGCAGGAACAGCCTGGTGCGCCCGAACGAAAGGCGTCCCGCCAGCACACGCACGTCCGGCGCCTCGCCCTTAGCGGCCTTCTCGAACGCATCCCTCATCTTCTCCGCGAGCGCGGCGTTCTCCGCGAAGCGCGCGGCGTCCGCATCCTCCACGAAACGCTCAAGCCTGTAGCCCGGGATTCTGGGGCCGTGCACGGCGGGATCGTAGGCGCCGACGGAGGCGATCTCCCCGGCGTCCGCGCCGTAGTCGAGAGCGACTATCACTCTGCGCCCAGCGGTGCAGTCCTCGGGGCGGACTTCGTCCGGACAGCGCACCTGGAACACGCCGCGCTCCGGCATCACCACAGAGGCAACCAACACCTCGCTCATGCGCCCTCCACGCCGAACGACGCACGGTCCGTGAAAAGCGAGAGCACAGCCGCCTCCGGCAGGTGGCGCCCCATGGAGAGCGCCATGTCCTCCACCGCCGAGACGTTGCGGAACGCGGCGGCACGCGTCAGGTGAGCCGCCCTCTCCCGCAGCACCGCCCTGAACTTCTCATGCACGAGCGGCGCGTCTGGCCCTGCCGCGACAAGCGCCATCAGGTCGCGGAACCACGCCATCACGGTGTGGAGGAAGTCGGCCCGCATTCTGAGATATCTAGACGACACGAGCGCGTCCGCCTCGGCCTTGGTCGTCTCTGCGCCGGGCCCGTCGTCCGCCTCGTCCAGCTCCTCGGCCACCTGCTCCTCGGCCTTCTCCTTCATCGCGGCGAGCACGGCGGCGAGGCGCTGTGCGGCGGCGGCCTTCGCCGTCGGGCCGGCGAGATCCTTCGCGGCGAGCGCTGCGACGGTCTGGGACAGCCAGGGGTCTACGAGCCCACGGCGGCCGGAGTCGTCCAGGTCTATCCGCTGGCAACGGGAGATCACCGTGGGAAGAAGCCTTTCCGGGCTTTCGGTGAGCAGCAGGAAGATCGTTTTCGGCGGCGGCTCCTCGAGCGTCTTTAGGAAGGCGTTGGCGGACGAGCCGTTGAGGCATTCCGCGTCGAGGATCACCCCTGCCTTCCATCCTCCGGCGAACGAGGTCTTCTCGATGGGGTCGATCATCTTCTCTCGCATCGCGGCGATGGAGATGACGCGCGACTTCTTCTCGGGCGACAGCCAGTGGATGTCCGGGTTCGCCCGGTCGTCCACGTGCGAGTCAAAGAGGTTCCCCAGAATGCGCCGGGCTAGTTCGAGGGCGGCGCCCTGCACTGCGCCCACGATGAGATAGGCGTGCGCGGGGCGTCCCGAGTCCAGCGCACCGCGCACCTGGCTGTATGCTGCTTCTATGTCCACGCGCCGATTATACCAAATCCCAGCCCCGCCGTGTGCAGAATCTCACGAAGCAAATACCGCCTTGTCCGGGGGCGGATAGTTTGTTAAAATATCCACCCTTCAAGAACCGAAAGGAACAACAAGTATGGCAACCACAGACATGTCGTGCAACGCGCTCGTGTCCGCGCTCAACAAGCCGCGCGCGCAGTTCACAAAGGAGGACATCAAGTCCTACATCCGCAAAAACTCCATCCGCCATGTGAATTTCATGTACCCCGGCGGCGACGGACGCCTCAAGACCCTCAACTTCGTGATAAACGACGCCGAATACCTCGACGAGATACTGACCTGCGGCGAGCGCGTCGACGGCTCTTCGCTCTTCTCCTACATCGAGGCGTCGTCGTCTGACCTCTACGTGGTGCCGCGCTACTCCACCGCGTTCATGGACCCCTTCGCCTCGCTCCCCACGCTCTGCCTGCTCTGCTCCTTCTTCAACAAGGACGGCGAACCTCTCGAGTCCTCCCCCGAATACACGCTCCAGAAGGCGTGCACCGCCTTCAAGAAGGAGACCGGCATGGAGTTCCAGGCCATGGGCGAACTCGAATACTACGTCATCGCGCCCGACTCGCCCTCCTTCCCCGCCGTGGACCAGCGCGGCTACCACGAGTCCGCCCCGTTCGCGAAGTTCAACGAGTTCCGCCAGAAGTGCATGCTCTACATAGCACAGGCCGGCGGACAGATCAAATACGGGCACTCCGAGGTGGGCAACTTCGCCCAGGACGGCAAGCTGTACGAGCAGAACGAGATCGAGTTCCTCCCCTGCCCGGCCGAGGACGCGGCCAACCAGCTCACCGTCGCCAAGTGGATGATCCGCAACCTCGGCGCGCAGTTCGGCTACGACGTGACCTTCGCCCCCAAGATCACCGTGGGCAAGGCCGGATCGGGCCTCCACATCCACATGCGCATAATGAAGAACGGCGTGAACCAGATGCTCAAGAACGGCGTCATCTCCGACACCGCCAAGCGCGCCATCGCCGGCATGATGCGCCTCGCCCCCTCCATCACCGCCTTCGGCAACATGAACCCCACCTCCTACCTGCGGCTCGTGCCGCACCAGGAGGCCCCCACGAACGTCTGCTGGGGAGACCGCAACCGCTCCGTGCTTGTGCGCGTCCCGCTCGGCTGGGCCGGCCGCACGGACCTGTGCAAGCAGGCCAATCCCGGCGAGAAGCAGAGCATGTACGACACGCAGCAGAAGCAGACCGTCGAGATGCGCTCGCCGGACGCCTCCGCGAACGTCTACCTTCTCCTCGCCGGCCTCGCCGTCGCCTGCCGCCACGGCTTCTCCCTGAAGGACGGCGTGAAGATCGCCGACTCCACGTACGTGAACGTCAACATCCACAAGAAGGAGAACTCCAAGCTCCTCAAGACCCTCGCCACCCTTCCCGACAGCTGCTGGGCCTCGGCCGACTGCCTCCAGGCGCAGCGCAAGGTGTACGAGGAGTTCGGAGTGTTCTCGCCCGCCATGATCGACGGCATCATCGCCCAGCTCAAGGCGTTCAAGGACAAGACCCTCCGCGCACAGGTCACAAAGAGCAAGACCGCCATGGCCAAGCTCGTCCAGACCTACTTCTACTGCGGATGAATCAGTCCGTCAGCCTGCAACAAGGCCGACGTCACGAAGGCGGGGTGTAGGCGCGGACAACTCCGGAGAAATCCGCCGCGACGACCATCCCGCCCGGAATCTCCGCCGCACCTGAGAGGTACGGGACGCCGCAGACGGCCTTCGACACCTCCTTGCCGTCCGCCGCCGAGAAGAAATGCACCGCGCCGTCGGCTGCAGGCGCGCAGAGAAGCCCGCCGGAAAGGCGTATGGGCGAGATGTTGCCCGCCTTGAGGCCCGCCCCAGTGTACGGCGTGGTGCTCACGAGCGCCTCGCCAAACTCAGTGTGCCACGCCAACTCCAGCGTGCGCCGGTCAACCGCCGCGCATCCCATCGCCGACGTCCCCGCCACGAACATCCCGTCCGTCACCAGCACCGGGCCCGACGCCACTCCGAAGTTGCAGCGCGGCGACAGCTTCTTCACCCGCCGATCCACGCCGGTGGCAGGATCAATCTCCCGCACCGTGTTGTGGATGAACGCGTACAACGAGCCGTCGACAAGCGTCAGATCCGATCCCGGATAGACGCAGCCACTGCGGTCCTTGATCTTCCACACCTGTTTGCCGTCCTTTAGGTCGAACGCGTAGATGCCGTCCCAGCAGGATATTCCGTAGAAGCGCTCGGAATCCACCGCGAATCGCTGCGGCACCCCCTCGTAGGCAGCCTTGCACATACACCACAGCTCTTTGCCCGTCACGGCGTCCAACGCGGCCATTCGGCGCACGATGCCGTAGACCACGACGCGGCCGTCCGGCGACACGGCCGGCGAGGCGTTCATCACCATGTAGTGGTACGGAAGCGCATGGCGCCATTCAACGCGGCCCGTCTCAGGATCCAGCGCGACCAGCCTGCCCTCCGCGTCTGCGGCGAGAATCCGCCCCCCGGCGAGAAGAAGACGGTTCCTGATCGAGTTCTCCATCTGCACGCGCCAGACGATCTTTCCGGTGCTCGCATCGAGGGCGTAGACAGCGGCGGAGGATCTTCCGCCATCGTCCAGAGTGCCTACGTACACGCGTCCGTCAACGACAAGCGGGGTGGAGTGCAGCACTCCACCGCCGAGCTTCGTCTCCCACACGGCGCCCGATTCTACTGCACGCCACGGCGACGGATTCGACCCGTGGCGCGAGGACGCCGTGATGCGCCCGCCCTCGTCCACCGACACCACGCGCACTGACGCCGGGGAGAGGTCTATCCCCCCTCCCACCGGCGGAGAACTGCACACGAACGCCGCGCCGCCTCGCACGCGGAACATGGTGTCGTGAAGATGCCCGTAGACGAAGCCGCGGTAGTTGCAAAGCTCCCGAAGGTCCACGGCACGCTTCTTCCCGAATACGAATCCGGCCTTCTCCTCCGATTCGGCGTTGCAGAGCATGTGCCCGAAGAGCACCACCGGCATGTTCGCGGGGACGAGCGCCAGGTCGTTGCGCAGCCAGTCTGCCACCTCGTCCATGTCGTATCCTGGCGGATGGTCGCCGTAGTTCATGGGCGTGACGCAGAAATGGACTCCACCTGCCTCGAACGAATACCAGCACGGCCCGAAGACCGCCTCGAACACCTCCTCGCCGCGCGAACCGTGGACAAGATCGTGGTTGCCCACGCAGTAGCGCACCGGGCGCCCCATGGTCAGGTCGTTCATCGTCATCATGTGCCCGACCATTCCACCACGCCCGCAGATGTCGCCAGTGTGCACGATGAATGCGCTGTGCGTCTCGTCGGCGATGCGCCGGACGCTCTCCGCCCACTTCTGTATACGCGGATTGGCCTCGGATATCTCAGAGTCCGCTATATGCAGAAACGTGCAGCCCTTCCCGCCCGTGGCCTGGCATGGCTCGAGATCGAAGTTCTTGTTCCCCTGACGGCATTTTACAAGCTGATGGAAGGTGGACGTGCTGTAGCCGGACGGGACTGTGACGAACACGAACCTCGCTCGCTCGCGTCCCGGCAGCTCGAATGTTCCGTCCTTGGCCGTACGGACGCAGTTCAACCCGTCGGACACCATCACCCCGGCGATCCCCATCCCCGTCCTTCTAAGGCGCACCTTCCCCTTCACGGGCGGCGGCACCCCGCCGGCCTCCACTCCCGATTCCGCCGCGCCCACCGCAAGCGCGGCCGCCGCCACAGCACCTGATCCAAGGAAACTCCGCCTTCTACATTCCATTTCGACCGACCTCCACGAAATGTCCGTCAGCGCGTCGGACCGCGCGATAGGACAGGGAGCACCTCCTCGGCCGCGGCGTCGAAGTTGAACACCGTGAAGCCCTTGCAGCCGGCCTTGCGACACTCCATTATCTGCTCCACCACGCGCCTGAGACGCCCGCCGGCATCGGCGCCGCTCGACGAAAGCCCAATCCCGGGATAGAGCGGGAAATCGCCCAACAACGCCTTCTGCCGCGCCACAATCCCCGCGAAGATGGATGTCGCGTTCGTGTAGTCCATAGGGCAGACGAAGTCCAAAAGCCCCTCGCGGCACCAGAGCGCCCAGTCCTGCCCGACGCCATTACGGCAAGTGGCGTAGTTGTCGAACACCGCCGCCGATATCTCCACTCCAGGCGCCTCGGCCCTGACGCGCCTTGCGACTCCCCTTACGACCGCAGTTATGGCGTCGCGCCTGAACTCGTTCCACTGAGCGACGCGGGCCGTATCCCGGCGCACGTCGGCCGGCCAGTTGGACACCGCCCCGTACTTCTTCTCAAAGCGTTCGCGGCAGCCGGCGCAGAAGCAGTTGTCACTGCCGGGATAGCGGATGTAGTCGAAATGGATGCCGTGCGGTCCCTTCTTGGCGAGCTCGACAAAGGCATCGATCTCCAGCTTCTGGTTGGCAGGATGCGACGGACAGAGCCACTTCTCCTCCTTGCCGCCATACGACACCTGCAGGCGTCCCTCGGCCTTCAGCTTCGCGATGAATTCCGCCGGGGGGCGGGTGCCTCCAAGATTGTAGCAGACCTTCCACACGTGGAAGCGAACACCGTATTTCTCACACGCCGCCTTGCAGGCGGCGAAGGTGTCGAGTTCGGGCGTGGTGCGCGGAAGCACCTCGGAGGGATAGTCGGCCGAACCACCCCAGGCGAGGTTCGCGAGGATCGTGTTGAATCCGCTCTTCTTGAGGATGGCGATCGACTCGTCCCAGGTCTTGCCGCCGCCTAGGCCGAGCGGACTGTGGCACCAGAAGGCGCGGAACTCTGCGTTGGTGGTGGACGGAACGGACTCCGCCCATGCGGCGTCCTCGCGCGCCTTTTTCACCGCGGCCGCATAGGCGGCCTCCATGGCCGAGCGTTTCTCTGGGAGCATATCGAGGATTATCGCCTTTATGAGCGCTCTGGACTCGTCCTTCAAGCTGCCCATCCACACATGGCCCATGTACACACCGCGCGGGTTGCGCACGAGCGCCGGCAGGTCGGTGGGGCTGCCGGGATCGCCCCACCACGCGACCACCTCCGCGCCTGGGAGCGGCTTGACCTTCATCGTGGCCCAGGATCCCTGCGGGGCGAATTCGGGCTGCCCGGCGAGTCCCTTGCCGTTGCGAACCAAACCGCCGAAACGCCCTCCCGGCCCCGTGCTCTTCATGAATCCTCCGTTCGCGAGCCCCAGGAGGCCGAAGATGCGCTGGGGGCAGCCGTACGCGGCGAATATCTTGCCTCCGCGCTCGGAGAACTTCACAAGGGCGTCTATGACGTCCGCGGGGAGGTTGGGATTGTACGGGAGCATCACGGCCTTGACGCCATCGAGCGTCTTGTCGTCGAAGTCGAGGTCGGATACGACGTCGCAATCCAGCCCCACTACCCGCAGCGCCGCCGCCAGCCGCGCGGCGAACTCCGTGCAGCTCTTGCGCTCGGACGGATTGCGCGCGATGCAGCTCTGGGCCTGCACCACCAGCACGTCCGAGACGTTCGTGACGGCCACCATGTTCGCCACTGTGAACGCCGCGTCGTTAGTGCCGCCGCGCCAGCCGCTCACGCGGACAGTGTCCACGTCGCGCCAGCCGCTCGGGCTGCCCTCCACCCCAACATTCGCCTTGTCGACAAACACACGCTTCGTCTCGCCCTCGTTGCCTGGCACGAACCGCGAAGAGTACCATCCCTTGCCGCTGCGAAAATAGCACATGAATCCACTGAACTCACTCATGTTGGAGGCGGTGAGGTCAAAGGCTACGCCGCGCGCCCGGCTGAGGTCGTTGCGGAACTTGACGTCCACCGACGCGCGGTCCGCCGGATCCTTTCCTGAGAAGCGGCCATACGCGGCATACACGCCCTTTCGCGCCACCTTGGCGGGCACGCGGACGAGACGCCAGCCGGACGGCGCCTTGAACGAGTCCGATCTCTTGCCGCCCTTGTCCGTCCAGCCGTATGTCACCGCGCCGTCCGACACCGGGAACGTCGCCTCGCACGACTTTAGCGGCACATCGGTCGGGCGCACCTCGACGATCTTCGCGCGGGCGTCGATCCTCTGCACGCCTAGGACGCACTTCGCGTAGAACACGGCCGCATGGCTGGCGAAGCCGTGGTTGCAGCTCGCCCTGGGGCCATCGTGCTCCCAGAGCGTGCCCGTACGTTCGGCCATGAAGGAGAAGTAGCCCTTCGTCTCGTCGAGGAGCTGACGGTCCAGCCGCGCGCGGGAGAGCAGCTCAAGACGCAGATAGTTGCCGATGAAGGCGTTCGAGAAGAATATCTCGGGATGCTTCTTCGTCTCGTGGCGCTTCGGGCCGAAGTCCTCCAGAAGCGTACACCACAGGTCAGGGTAGAGCTGCGGCGTGGCCGTCCCGAACATGAAGGCGTAGTACTGGCACGTCTCCGTGCATTTGCCGGAGAGCTTTAGCGAGCCGTCGGCCTGGCGCACGGCGTTGTCGCAGAACCAGCGACCTGTCCAGGACTGGCGGCGCACAGTCTCGCGGACCTTCTTCGCCTCCTCCGCCAGCTCGGGCATTCCGTAGAGGCGGTCCATTGCGTCGAGCACCTCCGCCCACGTCATGTTCGACGGGTAGTTCACATCCTTCACGAGTTTGTTCGCCTCGCTCCACTCAACGAATACCCACGAGGGAAGCTTCTCCAGGAGACCGTCGGGGTTGCGGAAGGTCTTGAGGTAGTCGATCAGCTTCACGAGACGCGGCTTTAGGGCGTCGACCGTCGCGCGGTCGCCGCTGCGGGCGAGGTATTCGTCCAGCTCCAGCACAAACCACATTGTCCAGTTGGGGATGAAGACATGGTTGGGATGGTCGGATGGATAGCACATCGGCAGGGCGCCGTCGGGGATGTCAGGGAACTTCTCTGGCAGGAGATAATTCTGGAAGAAGAGGCGCTCAAGCTCGGCGGAGCCGGTGAAAAGAAGGCTTGAGCGCGCGGTGAAGAAGCTGTCGCAGAGCCATCCCGCGCGCTCGCGGGAGGGGCAGTCGGTGAACACGTCCACGGCGTTCTGCGCGAACGTCTCTCGCGCGGCGGCGAAAATCTTGTCTATGGCGGGGTCGGACGACTTGAACGCCGCCCTCTTCGCGTCGGGGTTCTTGATTCCACGCACGAACGGGGCGGACACCTTGAACTCACCCTCCGTCGCATAGACGTGCATGTACTGGAACGTGTACGGCTCGAACGCCTCGATGCGGTACTTGCCCGGCTTCATGTCCCAGGCCACTCCGTTGCCGACTGTGCACCTGAGGGCGTTCACCTTGCCGTCAACAAGGATCTCGTCGAACGCCATCCAGAGGCGTCCGGCCTTTCTGCACTCTACGGTCATGCCGGGGAAACCGGTCTCGTTGAATCCGGCGTTGTACACAAGCCCGCTTCCGGCGGCGATCTGCGCCGCGTCTCCGTCCGAGACCACCGGCTGCCCGGGCACGACATCGACGGACTGCAGTTCGCGCCAGACATTGCATTGAAGCGTATCGGCCGGGAAGCACTTGAACTCGCCCGGAGTGTCATCGACGAATCTCACAGGGCGGTACTTCGCAGAGCTCTTCACCACCTTGGTGGCGGATATCGGCGCGCCGAACGCCGTCACCGGGAAGTCCGGAAGAGGCGCAATGCGCTCCAGGAGCTTCTGGGGGGGACGTTCGACGAGCGGCAGCTCCGCCCCCTTCCATCCCTCGTCGAGAGAGTACGCCTCGTTGAATGCCCGCTGGAAGCTGAATCGTGAACACCTCACCATGCGCGGCGTCTCGAACGCCTTGAATGCCCCCTTTACGCCGGTGGCCACCATCACGCGCCCGTCCGCCACCACCTCCGCCTGCAGGAATCCAGGCCACTCCGGTATGTAGTAGTTGTTGCAGTTGTACGCCGCCGCCTCGACGACGATCTCGTTCCTTCCCGCCTTCGCCGCGAGCGGCCATTCATCCACGCGGAAGAACCCCTTCGCCGCCCGCGCCGGACCGTATCCGGCGAATTCGCCGTTCAGGCGGATGCGGTAGACGGATGATCCCGTCACGCGCAGAACCGGCCGTTCTCCATCCTTCGCGTCGAACGACGCCCTGAACTCGACGAACGAGTTCATCTGAAGCTCGCGGCCCTCCGGCCATACAGGCTTCGCCGACTGGAACGTCGGCGAACCCGCCGCCGCGCACGTCTGCGCAAGCGCCGCCGCCAACAAGCCCAAGAAACGCATCATCTTCATTGTCAGGTCTCCTTGTCTTTTGAAAAACTATTCATGGCGTCTACAGGATGCTCTGTCCAGAGTCGACGGGCAGCACGGCTCCTGTGACTGCGTTCGCGGAAAGAAGATACTCCACGGCCTGCGCCACGTCCTCTGGCGACGGGCGCGCGTCGAGAAGCGTCTCGCCGCCCTTCTCCCGCGCGCCTACAGGGGCCAGCACAGGTCCCGGCGCCACGCCGTTCACGCGCATGACCGACGCGAACTGGAGCGCCTGCCGCCGCTGCGCCTCCATAAGCGCCTGCTTCGAGCGCGCGTAGGGCGTGGACGGAGGCGCGGAGAGGATGCGGCTGTCGAGCAGATTGACTACGGCGCCGAAGCGGGGAAGCCCAGCTCCGCGCTCGTCGTTCGTCATCAGGCGAAGGCCGAGCATCGTCGCGAGCTTCTCAGGGGCCGTTGCGTTCACGGCCATGAGGCGATCGACCTCTTCGGGCGGCAGCTCAGCGGACGGCGAGAAGACGGCGGCGTTGTTCACGAGGGCGCATATCCCCGGCTCGGCGGCGCATACGTCGTTGAAGAGGCGAGCAGGGCCCAGGGGTTCGGCAAGGTCCGCAAAGAACGCGCGGGTTCCCAGCTCGCCTGCGAGGGAGACGGCGTCTGGGTCGTCGGCGCGGCGAGCGTGCACCAGCACGCGCCATCCCGCCGCCGCGAGCCTCTTCGCGATCGCGCGGCCGATCCGCCGCGCCGCGCCAGTCACAAGCACCGTCCCGCAGTCCATCTCACCTTCTTCTGCACAGCGTCATCACGTTGAACAGGTTGAGCGAGTAGAGCGCGACCAGCATCGTCACGACGCCCGTGTGCCCGAAGCCGAGCTTGTCGCTCACGAGAATCGCCGCCTGGTTGCCCACCAGTCCCGCCACACCCCATGCGGACAGTACTGCGCCGTGGATCTTCGAGATGTTCGTCATGCCGTAGTGGTCCGCGAGGATGCCCGGGATGACGGAGAAGCCCGCGCCGTAGCAGGCGTTGATCACCAGAAGCGCGAGGCCGATCAGCGGCGGCCACCAGCTGGCCGTCATCACGCCCACCGATATGCCCAGCACGTAGAGGAGGATGTTAACGCGTCGGGCGAGGCGGTCGCTCCACCAGGCGAAAAGGAACCTGCCGCCGCCGTTCATGAGTCCGCATAGCGCGATCACCCACGTGGTGAGCTTCTCCGGATACCCCACGGCCGGAGTGTCCATCATCTGCTTCGCGAGCGGGATCAGGCACAGTCCGCAGGAGATGTTCAGGAACATGAACAGCCACGCGCGCAGGAAGTAGGAGTCCTTCGCCAGGCCCAGATAGGCGAATTCGCACTGCGGCAGGCCGTGCGCGAACGACATCTGCTCGATCTTCGGCTTCTTGAGGATCGCGGAGGCGAACACCATGGGCACCAGATAGAACGCCGCGAAGATCGCGAACGTGCGCGTTATGCCATACGTCTCGAAGCCGCGCAGTTGGAACATCGCGAAACTCGCCTCCGTCCCCCAGTGTATGCCCTTGTAGAGGATCGTCGAGAGGGTCGAGCCCAGACCGAAGGAGATGATCGGCACTGCTGCCGCGATCGCCTTCGCGTTGGGGAACCACAGCATCATCGTCTTGACAGGAGAGATGTAGATGATGCCCGTGCCGGTGCCAACGAGGAATCCGTAACCCAGGTATATGAGCGCAAGCGACTTGAGGTTGATGCCCAGCGACGTGACGAGCAGGCCGCCGATGAAAAGCGTCGTGCCCACTATCGTGGAGAGGCGGATGTTCTTCTCGACTATCTTCCCGAAGAACGCAGCCCCCATTCCCAGGAAGAATATCCCCAGCGAGAACGCGAACTGCACGGCGCTCTTGTTCTCGCCTATGTGCTCGGCTATCTGCGTTGAGAAGTTCGTGAACGCGTAGATCTGCCCCACGGAGACGGCCAGCAGGAACGCCGGCAGCACCGCGCGGAAGAAGCGCTTCGACCCGATCGACTTTTTCATTTAGAGCATCCTTTCTTTTTTGAACGATGCCCAGACGAACGACTCTTCCGGCCCTGGGGACCGATTCCGCAGTTCACGTGGTGAACCCCACTCGGAAGGCACCCGCCCTCCTTATCGTCAGTTCCGCGGACGCAGAAAATGATACCACATTCCGCGGCGCATTGCAATGCCCCTACTCAAGACAGAAACCTCCCCAGAACCTTCTGGTTGGCGAGTCTCTCGAAACCCGCCTTCGCCAAGGCTACGACCGGCAAGCCAGAAACTAGGCACTAAGCACTAGGCACTTTCTTTTAGATCTTCGTCCAGACGCCGCCGTTCCTGGAGGAAGCGACCACTGCCGTGATGAACTTCATTCCGCGCACGCCGTCGTCCACCGACGGGAAGTCCAGCTCGAGGGCAGTGGGCTTGCGCTTCGCTGCACGGGCGCGGATCGTATCCGTGAAATTCATGTAGTGGTTCGCGAACGCCTCGATGAACGCCTCGGGATGGCCGCACGGAGTGCGTGTGGAGCGCCCTGCCGCGGGGGACTTGGCGGCGACGTAGGCGTTGCCGCGCTTCCACACCTGCTCCGGCTCCGTGTCCGCCAGCACACGCAGGTAGTTGGGGTTCTCCTGGTACCAGCAGAGGGTCTTCTTGTCGCCATACACCCAGATGTGGAGGTTGTTCTCCTCGCCCGGGCCCACCTGCGTGGCGGTGAGGACGCCCTTGACGCCCTTCTGCATGTGGAGAAGCACGTTGCCGTCGTCGTCGAGGCGTCCGCCTAGGTAGCGGGAAAGGTCCGCCAGCACCTCGGTGATCTTGAGGCCGGTGATGTATTCGGCGAGGTTGGCGGCGTGAGTGCCGATGTCGCCCATGCAGCACGAGGCGCCGCTCGCCTTGGGGTCGGTGCGCCATGCGGCCTTGAGCGGCATCGTGCGCGCCAGGTTGCCCAGCCATCCCTGCGGATACTGCACCACCACCTTGCGGATGCGGCCGAGGTCGCCGTCCTTCACCATGTCCTTCGCGAGCTTCACCATCGGATAGCCGGTGTAGGTGTGCAGAAGTCCGAACACGCGCCCCGTACGCTTCACAAGGGCCGCAAGCTCCTCGGCCTCCTTCACTGTCATGGTCATCGGTTTTTCGCACATGACGTCGAAGCCGGCCTCAAGACACGCCTTGGCGATCGGGAAATGAGTGCTGTTGGGCGTGCACACGGAGATGAAGTCGACGCGCTCGCCGGGCGGCAGAGCCCGCTCCGCGGCGATCATCTCGGCGGCGGTGCCGTAGCAGCGGGCGGGATCCAGACCCAGTATGCGCCCCTGCTCAAGAGACTTCTCCGGCACTATGTCGAACGCGCCGGCCGTCATCTGCACATAGCCGTCCATGCGCGCCGCCTTGCGGTGGATCTCGCCGATGAAGGCGCCGATACCGCCGCCCGCCATACCCATTTTCAGTATCTTTCTCATTTCGTCTTCCTTTCTTTGTTTCAAATCAGCCCGCCGGTCTCCAACCAGCTCTGCTCATAGCGTGTTGAGATCCATGCCCCAGAACTCGGCATTCGCAAGAATCTGCTCGCGGGCGGGATTCGTCTTGAAGAATGCGACGACCTCTGGAGAATCGTTCACGAGATCCGGGCGTTCGCGGTAGAAGCGGATGAGAGAGTCCAGCGAACCCCAGAGCGCCGGGGGCAGGCGGCCGAACTTCCTCTTGTAGTCGAGCACAGTGGGCAGAACGCGCACTTTCCACTTCGAGACGCTGTTGAGCGCGATCGAAAGCAGCTTGTGGTGGGCGAACGGGTTGGCGAAGCGCTCCAGCACCGACTCGGCGTATGCGCGCTTCTCGGCCTCCGGCAGATCCACTGTGGGGAATATCTCCTCGAAGAGGATGCGGCGGAAATGGGCGTTGAACTTGGGGTCGGCCACGAGCTGGGCCACCTCCTCGAAGCCGTCGAGGATGCCCTGGGGGATGGTCGCGGTGTGCGCGCCGTTGAGGAAGCGCACCTTGCGCGTGCGGTAGGGGGTCATGTCCGGCGTGTAGACCACGTTCACGCCCGCGCGGGCGAGCGGGAGCTCGGATTCGAGGTCGAAGGGCTTACCGTCCACGACGGGCACCTGCACCACGAAGAAATGGAAAGGCTCGCCGCACACGAGCGCGTCGTCGGCCTCGCCCAGACGCTCGGCGTAGCGGACGGCGGATTCGGGATCGGGGCGGCCGGCGACGATGCGGTCGACCAGCGTTGAGCAGAAGACGCACTCTGATTCGATCCACGCGGCGAGCGCGGCGTCTCCCATGTCGGACACGTGCTTCAGCACGCAGTCCTTGAGCGCGTCGCCGTTGCGTTCGATGAGCTCGCAGGGGATGAACACGAGGCCGGGCTTGCCGGCGGCGAAGCGGGCGGAGAGGAGACGCGCGACCTTGGACGGGAAGGTGTCCGCGCCCCTGCGGTACTCGATGCCCGCCTCGGTGGTGTTGGAGACCACGAAGCGAAGGGAGTCCAGGCGGGCTGTCTCCTCCACCGCAGCCCAGTCCTTCGCGGCGGAGAGGACGTCGACGACGGCGTGGTTCTCCTCGATGATCTCAACCTGCCCTCCGTCCGCCACGCCTCTCAGACACGTGTGGTAGAAGCCGCCGCGGGCGTTGAGCGCGCGGGAGGCCAGGGAGAGGTCGTCGCCGATCGGCTGCACTATGCGCACGGCTCCGTCGAATCCGGCGGCGTCGTTCATCTTCTGCACCATCCAATCTATGAAGCAGCGCAGGAAATTGCCCTCGCCGAACTGAAGTATCTTCACCGGATTCATTCAACGCCTCCGTTCTTTGCCGCGAGCTTCTGGAGTTTGCCGGAGACGGACGAGCGGCCATTGTCCGACATCCGGTCGATGTAGAGCACTCCGCCCAGATGGTCCGTCTCGTGCAGGACCGCGCGGGCGAGGAAACCCCTCACCGTGATGATCTGCGGCGCGCCGTCCAAGTCGAGATACTGGCACGTGACCTTCTCCGGGCGCGTCACTTCGCCGCCGACGCCCGGGAAGCTGAGACAGCCCTCCTTCGCGGTCTGCTCGCCCTCGGTCGAGAGGACGACAGGGTTGAACATCACAAGCGGCATGGAGACGGAGGAGTTGAAGATCCGCACCTCGTCGGAGTCCTCGCATTCGAGCGGCACGTCGATCACGCAGATTGACTCGAGGTGCCCCACCTGCTCGGCCGCCAGACCCACCCCCTTCGCCTTGTACATCGTCTGGAGCATGTCCTCCGCCAGCTGCACCAGCGCGGGCGTCACGGCGGGTACCGGCCTGGCGCTCGTGCGAAGCACACGCGATCCGTATTTCTCGACGGGCAGGACCATGTCACACCCCCGTGGATCCGAAGCCGCCGGCGCCGCGGTCGGTCTCGTCCGTCTCGCTCGTCTCGGCGATCTCGGCGCGGACCACCGGGGCCACCACTATCTGCGCCACCTTCATGCCCTTTTCGACCACGAACGGCTCTTCGCCGTGGTTCGCGAGGATCACACACACCTCGCCTCGGTAGCCGGCGTCGATCGTCCCCGGGGAGTTCAGCACGGCCACACCGTGCTTCAGCGCGAGGCCGGAGCGCGAGCGCACCTGAGCCTCGGCGTCGGGCGGGAGCATCATCACAAGGCCTGTGTGCACGAGGGCGCGGGCGCCGGGCGCAATCGTCAGCGTCTCGACTGAACGCACGTCCATCCCGGCGTCGCCGGGATGGGCGTATTCCGGAAGCTGCGCGGAGGGGTCAATCTTCCGGAAGAGAACTTTCATCGAAAGCCTTCGGAGAAGTTGACGAATTGGCCTGGTATCCTATGCGCTCGAGGTTCCACTTGCTCCAGTCCTCTCCGAGGGCGGCGCCGACGGCGCCGGCGAGCTGGTCGCGCATCTGGGAGCGCATCATCTGCGCCTCTGCTGCGTCGCCCGGCGTGCGCTTCTCCATGTACACCAGCAGGCCGCGGTTCGGGTTGGCCGTGACGATGAAGTCGGAGATCTTGCCGTTCTCGAGCTTCATCGCGGCGGGGGCTATCTGGCGGGAGTCGGGGAACGCGCCGAAGCCTGCGGACATCACGGTGAAGGTCATCGAGGTCGTAACGTTGTCGGCTGCGAGAGTCTTCGCGTCGAACGGCTTGCCCTTCGCGAGCTCGGCGGCGGCGAGGGCGCGCTTCTTCTCCACCTCCTCCTTGAACGCCTTGGCGCGGGCGGCGGCGAGGGCGCGCGGACGGATTATCTCCTTGGCCTCTGCGAACGGCGGCACATGCGCCGCGTCGTCCTTGGAGGCGACGCGCTCGAGGACGTAGACGGCGTTCGTGCCGGCCACAACGCCGTATCGCAGGTCGGCGGACTCCGCGTCGAGCTCGGCGGCCGCGGCGGCGAAGCCGGGGCATCCGGCGGCGAAGGTCTCGGGGCGCTGCATGAAGCCGCTGACGAACTCGCCCGACGCCGAGAAGCGCGGCGAGACGAGAACCTTGGCCTTGTCCTCCGCTGCGATCTTGTCGAGACGCGAGCCCTTCTCGTCGACAGGCGCGTCCGGCGGATACGCGCGGAAGAGCAGGTTCGTGCGGTACGCCTCAAGCGAGGCGATCAGCTGGAGCTCCTTCTCCAGGATGCCCTTCACCTCTTCGAACTTCTTCGTGACCACGCCGTTTGTCGTGGACGTCTCGAAGCGCGAAGACGTGGCGTCGTAGTGGTCGTGCAGCTCGTCGTCGGTCGGCTTGAACTGCGCAAGGCGCTCAGGCGTGTCGGCCTGGTACTTGACGTAGCGCACGGTCATCGTCTCGGGCAGGGCGATCGAGTTGGTGTTCTCCTTGTAGTACTCCTCCAAGCCCTTGTCGTCGATCGTGACCTTGGAAGAATCCTTGTTCACAAAGTACGCGACCTTGACGGTGAGCTTGTCCGTGACGTCGTTCAGCGCGCCTTCCAGCTCGGAAGGGGCCACCCAGCGCGCCGAGCCGAGAACCACTCCGCGCACCTTCATGAGCGATATGCGGCGCTTCATGTACGCCTCGAACAGCTCGGGCGTCAGACCGTTCTCGCGCAGAACGTTCTCATAGACGGTCATGTTGAACGCGCCGGTTGACGGGTCGCGGAACTCGCGCAGCACCGCCTGGCGCACCTCGTCGTCGGTGGCCGTGAGACGCAGGTTCTTCGCGACGTCGAGCGCGGCGGCGGCCTCCCACGCGATGCGGTTAGCCTCCGCGTTGGAGAGGCTGCTGTCGCGCTGGCGGCCGATGCCGCGCGCGTCGTCCACGAGGGCTCGGAACTCCGACATCGGGAGCTCCCTGTCCCCTAGCATTCCGGCCTCGCCGGACGAGCGCTCCCCTCCGCCACGAAGATCGGCGATGAGGAAGTCGAACGCGAAGAACGCCGAGATCGCCACGGCGAACACGCCCCATATCCATTTGTTGCGAATGAGACGGTTGAACTGAAGGATTACCACGGTTTTTTCCTGCTTCTTTCTTTATTTGTTTCTGAGAAAACTTGCTGTCTCCGGACCTTTCGGCATCAGATATCGTCGTCTGCGTCCTTCTTCTTCTCTTCCTTCTTGTCGTCGGACTTCTCCTCGTCGTCTGACTTCTCCTCCGAAGCGGACTCATCGTCCTTCTTTGCCGGCGCGGCCACGTCCACGGCCTCGGTGGACTCCGCCTCGCTTTCGCTGGCCTTGCGGTCCGCGTCCTTGATGGCGGTGGTGGTCACTACGAGCTCTCCGGAGTTGACGTTAGAACGATTCTCTGCAAAGGCACAGCGATTCTTCATCTGCCCGTTGGGCGCGAACGTCATGGTGGACACCACCCTGCGGCCGCCGATCGGCGACGTCGCACGGAATATCTTGATGGCGCAGAGCGGGGAGAGCTGGAAGTCGAGGCTCTTGGGCGTCTCCTTCGTCTCGCCTGTCTCATAGTCCTTCTGGGCCACGATGCCCTGGTCGAGCTTGACGAGGCAGTCGCCGGACTCCCCGCGGATCGACGTGAAGAGCTCGTCCTTGGTGGTGCGTATGCGCACGCGGTTGGCCGCGCCCATGCGGGCGATCTCGTAGTGGCTGCCCTTCACGGAAAGCGATCCGGTCACGACGCGCAAGACGGCCTCGTCGCCGTCGTCGAGCCTTGTGTACGAGAACTGGCTGTCGCCAGCGAGGTTGGAGCATGTGAAATACGGCGCGGCCACGTTGAAGAGCCCGTCCTTGAGAACGCGCGGCAGGGAAACCTCGATGTCGCCGGCGCGCAGCTCAACCACGCGCGACATCTCGCCGATTGCGACAGGACGCGTCGCGAACTCCGCGGCGTTCGTCACTAGTATGCGCGATCCGTTGCCGAACGAAATGGACACCCTCGACGGGCCGGCCACGCCGGGCGTCACGCGGAACGCACTGCCCAGAGGGTAGAATTTCTTCTCGTTCGCCGTGGTCCAGCCGTCCGCACCCGGCTTGAACACATCCAAGACGGCGCCGCGCACCTCGTCGCAGCGGATGAGCGGATAGAAAAACTTGTCGTCCTTCGGCGGAGCGGGAACAGCCTCGCCGTCGGCGGAAGCCTCGGCGCCGCCTTCGGCGGAAGCCGCCGCGGGGGCGGCCGCGTCGGCCGCCTCTTCGTCCGCGAACGAAGATAGAGCGAAGGATGCAACGCCCATACACGCGGCTGCCACCGCGCCTTTGAACAGGATTGTCCGTTTCATTTTCATCTGTCCTTCCTTGGTGAAGATGTTATATTTTATGATTTTTTACGGCGAAACGCAACTGCCATGAACGCTAAACCTGCGGAAAAAATCAAAAGGGACAAAACCTGCCCTATCGAGAGTCCCCACATCGCGGCGCGCGGATCCCCTCTCAGGAACTCCATGCAGAAGCGCACCACGGCGTATCCGGCAAGGTAGCAGCCCGTGGTGAAGCCTGGCAGGGCGGCGTGGAACCGGCGGAACGCCGCCAGCGTCGCGGCGAAGAGCGCCAATACCGCCGCTGCCTCCACGAGCTGCGTGGGCAGCACCGGCAGCGACTCGGCGGCGGACCACGGAATCAGTCCCGCCTGCGCCTGCTCGTGCCAGGCAGGCGACCCGCGCGGGAACGCCACGGCCCAGGCCGACTGGACCTGCCGCCCGTAGCAGCACCCGTAGAAGAAGCACCCCACCCGCCCGAAGGCGTGCCCCAGCGGTATCACGGCGGTGAGCAGATCCGCCGCCTCGAGCATCTTCTCACGGCGCGCCATGCACCACACTAAGAACACCGCAATGTCGAGCAGCAGCCCGCCGTAGAACATGAGCCCGCCCTGCCACACCTTCACGACGTCCAGAGGATGCGCCGCGAACTCGGCGGACCAGTGCTCGATCACGTAAGCCACGCGCGAACCCAGCACGCCGCCGACTATCAAATAGACAACCAGATTCGAGAACGCCTCCGGCCTGCGCCCCGCCCTGCGGCACAGCATCTCAAGCGTCTTCCACGCGGCTAGGAAGCCGAGCGCCATGCAGAAGCCGTACGTCTTGACGGAGACAGGTCCGAGCGAGAAAAGTTCAGGATGCATCTAAAGTCCTTTCAGTATCTCCACTGCAAGGCGCGTGGGGGCCGGGTTCGTCGGCGTCACCCACCATCCCCCGCCCTTCTGCGACGAGACGAGCTTGACCGCCATCTCCCCCGCCGCGAGGCCGTTCGTGCCCAGCACGTCGCCGCACACGCCGTTCGTGCACGCCGGCTGCAGGCGAAGCCACGCCTCGGCGCGCGAGACGGCATGGTCCACCTCGTTCTGAACGGACGGCTCCAACGGCCCTTCCGCGCGCGCCACCACGCGCACGCCGAACTCCGCCGAAGGCGCCGCCGCAGCAAACGCAACAATGCATATTGCCAAAGCCACCTTCATTTTGTAAACTCTATGTCCATGGAACCTGTAGATTATACCATAAAATCGCGCGGTCTGTCGCTTCTTTCCGGCGGACTCGACTCGCAGCTCGCCGTGAAGGTGCTCCAGTCGGCCGGAGCATACGTGGAGGGCGTCACCTTCGCGACGCCTTTCTTCTCCCCGGCATCAGCGCGGAAAGCCGCCGCCCAGCTGGGCGTGAAGCTCAACGTGGTCGACTTCACGGACGACGAGCTCGCCCTGATAGAATCCCCTCCCCACGGCTTCGGCGGCGCCATGAACCCCTGCATCGACTGCCACGCGAAGATGATCTCCCGCGCCGGCGAGATGATGTCCGCCATGGGCTTCGACTTCGTCGCCACCGGCGAGGTGCTCAACCAGCGCCCGATGTCCCAGAACAGACAGTCCCTCGGCGTGGTGGAGAAATGCTCCGGACTCAAGGGACGCCTTGTGCGCCCGCTCTCCGCGCAGCTGCTGGAGCCCACCATCCCCGAGCTGGAGGGCCGCTTGGACCGATCCAGGCTCCTCGGCCTCTCAGGCCGCCAGCGCATCGCCCAGATGGAGCTCGCCGCGAAGTTCGGCCTCGTCGAATACCCCTCCCCCGCGGGCGGATGCAAGCTCACCGAAAAAGGATACGGACACCGTCTCAGGGACCTCCGCGACCACGAGGGCCTTAAGCAGCGCCGCCTGGTGGAGCTGCTGAACCACGCGCGGCGGTTCCGCCTGCCGGACGGCACAGGAGTGATCCTCGGCCGCGACGGGCACGAAAACGCGATCCTGAAGTCAGCCGCCATACCGTCGGACATCCTCGTCGTCCCCGTCTCCGTCCCCGGCCCCACCGCCCTGGTGCCGTCTCTCAAAAGCGACGCCGACCTCTCCCTCGTGCGCCGGATAGTCTGCGCCTGGAGCCGCTTCGACAAATTCCAGGGAGAGATCGTGGTGAAGACCTTGCACGGCGGCGAGGAGACGGAATCCCCCGTCCCCCGCCCGTACGAGCGCCCCCCGCTCCAAGCGTATCAGATCACCTGACGCCACCCGCCGGCTAGAGAATCCACGGCGCGCGATTGGACCTTGCAAGGCGCTTCGTCGCGTCCGGCTGCCCCGGGAACGTGCACGTCGCAAGGTCGAACACAAGCTCTCGGTTCAGATGGTACGCCACCGTCGCGGCGTGGCAGGCCACGTGCGAGAAGTGAAGCGCGTCGGCCGGCGCGCTGGGCCTCAGCCGCGAACGCACGCAGGCAATGAACTCCGCCGGATGGGCGACGGGACGCTGCCAACTCTCGTGCTTGATTGCATGCCCCTCCAGAAGACGCGGATCGGAGACGTACACGGAACCCGAGTCGTCGGCCTCCACCCATCCCTCGTCGCCCTCGAAGCGCACTGCGCATGAATTCTTGAAGCCGTCCTGGCGGAGCACAAGCTCCACGCCGTCCTTGTAGTAGGCGCGCAGCTCCTTGGGGCCGACCGGGACATAGCGCACCGGCGCCGTCAGCTCGCGCCCCAGCGCGAGCTGGCACAGGTCCACGGTGTGCGAGCCCCATTCCGTCAGATCGCCATGATAGTCGTATTCGGAATGCCAAAGGCCCTTGAGCACATAGTCGGCGTTGAACGGGCGCATCGGCGCGGGGCCGCTCCAGATGTCCCAGTCTATCACGTCCTTCTCAGGCAGAGGCTGCTCGGGGAGGTAGTGGTTCTTCGCGCTCCTCCCCATCGCCGCCATGCCGGCATGGAGCGTCTTGAGGCGGCCGATGCGGCCGGAGCGTGCGATGTCGAGCGCGCGAACGAAGTTGCCCACGTTGCGCCGCTGCACGCCGCCCTGGTAGATGCGCTGATACAGTTCGGAGGCGCGCATCACGGCCTCGCCCTCGGCGATGGAGAGGGATATGGGCTTTTCGCAGTACACGTCCTTGCCGGCGCGCATGGCGGAAATCGCCAGGCGCGCGTGCCAGCGGTCACCTGTGGCGATGTAGACTGCGTCTATGTCGGGCAGCGCGAGCATCTCGCGCCAGTCGCGGAACATCTTGCACGCCGTGTCGCCGTTCTTGGCGTCCACCTGCGCCTTGCCCCACACGCGCCTGTTCAGCACCGCGTCGCACACCGCCACGAAGCGCACCCCGGGCTGGCCGAGGAACACCGGCAGCATCTGACTGCCGCGTGCACCCAAGCCGATGATGCCCATGTGGATGGTCTCTGACGGCGTGAAGCCGCGGGCACGCGGCGCAAGAGCCGCCGCCGTCGCCGCCGCGAGGAATCCCCTCCTGGTCCAGTTGTCTTGATTCATGTCGTCGTCTCCGAATGTCTTCCGCGAATCGGAGAGATTATACCAAAAAGACGATGGCATGGAAAGACAGAACAACTTTCCTCGCTGCCAGTTCGTGGGATTGGTGGGCTATAGTGGATTCGAACCACTGACCTCTTCCATGTCAAGGAAGCGCTCTAACCAACTGAGCTAATAGCCCGAAAAAGATTGAATGATATTTTACCAAACCGTCCTCGTCCCCGCAAGTGGATAAAGACAAAAAAAACGAACTGGGGTGGCCCGCTGGATTTATGCAGAAATTTCAAAAAAGGCATTGACTTTCCCGTTATTCAATGGTATTCTATTGAACATGAAAACCAAAGAACAGCAAGATGTCCGTCCGCGCTCCACGATCATCGG
>Ga0310696_10001253_pt1 | contig 37190 bp, 17 predicted proteins | sample AusTroGonzalo_MG_4_FD_203885 | JGI IMG/M metagenome (GOLD analysis project Ga0310696, IMG submission 203885) | Bovine rumen microbial communities from tropical cattle in Woodstock, Queensland, Australia - Gonzalo_02 (v2) (version 2) | ecosystem: Host-associated > Mammals > Digestive system >... | reverse complement strand
GGATCATGCCGGCGTTGGTGCAACCCTCTTTACCCCAAATTTTCTGGAAATCTTGGTAATGACGATAGGAAAACCAGAAGTCGCAAACCACGAAGCAGTCCTTGTACTCAGGCTTTGCCAGGTCGGCAAACATCTTCGCTGCATCGTAGTTGTTCGTGTCAACGTAATAGAGTTTGTAGGTGCCACGCGCGCCCGGCGAATACTCGCGCATGGAGAAATCGACGCCCGGGGTCAGTTTGCGACCATCGACGGACATCTCCATTTTGCTTGGAAATGTATTGATGTCGATGGTGAACGGCTGGCACTCCACCTCGTCAACACCCGCTTTCTTGTACTCTTTCAACAGGTATTTTCCCGCCTTGTTGGCACCGCCGTAGGCATAGCCACGGCCTTGGTACTTCGCGGAGCTCAGCTCCTTCAAAATTTGTTTGTAATACGCTATATCCTGCGCGCGCAGCGACGTTCCTGGTATCATCGCTACCATTATAAATGCTAATGCTACTAAAATCTGTTTTTTCATCGCTTTGGGTATTAAATTCGGGTGCAAAAATACAAATAGTCAACGAAAATTGATTTTCATTTAAAGGAATTTTATCTCCACGTATCACGGCGAGTCCTTACGTACATCAAACAAAAAAGCGTATTTTTGCGGCTGAAAAAAAATGGCTCTATGATACATCTGTTTTCAGAAACTTTCAGCATTTGGGAAGTGTTATTCCTGCTCTGCTTCTCGGTGAGTTGGCCGGTCTCCATCGCCAAGTCGCTCCGCACCAAGGTTGTCATCGGCAAAAGTCCGCTCTTCATGTCGCTGATCATCCTCGGCTACATCTTCGGCATCATCCACAAAGCGCTGTACAGCCGGGACATCGTCATCTTCCTATACCTGTTCAACGCCCTGCTGGTGGCCACCGACCTGTTCCTCTATTTCCTCTATATTGGGAAAAACAACAGGAGATACAACAGGGGAATGGGGAGCAAGCATCAGGCGACGGACAAAAGGGAATAGGCATTAGGCAAAAGGCAATAGGCATTAGGCAAAAGGCAAAAGGCATTAGGCAAAAGGCAAAAGGCAAGAGGCAAAAGGGAATAGGGATTGGAACGAAGAACAAAAAACAAGCATACAATGAACAAAACCGTAATGATTACAGGCGCGACAAGCGGCATCGGGCTTGGGTGCGCGAGAAAATTCGCCGAAAATGGCGACAGACTGATACTGACGGGACGCAACGAGCAGCGTCTCAATGAAATCCGCAGCGAGTTAGTCGGCAAGGGAACGCAGGTACTGACCTTAGTCTTCGACGTGCGCGACCGCGAGGCGGCTGCCCAATGCGTCAATTCCCTGCCCGAAGAGTGGCGCGAAATCGATGTGCTGGTGAACAACGCCGGCCTGGCGCTCGGACTGGAGCCCGAATATGAGGGCAGCTGGGAAGACTGGGAGACGATGATCGACACCAACATCAAGGGACTGCTGACCATGACACGGCTCATCGTGCCCGGCATGGTGGCGCGCGACCGCGGCCATGTCATCAACATCGGATCTGTGGCCGGTGACGCCGCTTACGCCAACGGCAACGTCTATTGCGCGACCAAATCGGCGGTGAAAACCCTGTCCGACGGACTGCGCCTCGACGTGGCAAGTTCCGCCGTCCGCGTGACGAACCTCAAACCCGGCCTTGTGGAGACCAACTTCAGCAATGTGCGCTTCCACGGCGACACTGAGCGGGCAGCAAATGTCTATAAGGGCATCACCCCGCTGACCGGCGACGACATCGCCGACGTGGCTGTCTACGCCGCCAACGCCCCCGCCCACGTGCAAATTGCCGAAGTGCTCATCCTCGCCACCCACCAGGGCAGCGGTAGCGTCATCGTCCGGAAATAACTATTTTTCGGGAAAAACTATAGCTTGACCACCCGCACCTCGTCGATGCGGTTATGGTCCATGTGTACAATTTCGATGCGGTGACCCATAAACTCGAACGAGTCGCCCTCCTTCGGGATGGCTTCGAAACGCTCGAAAACGAAGCCTGCCACCGTGGAGTAGTCAATCTCGTCGTAGTCAACCTCATAGCCGTCAATAACATCCGTGAGCACGTCTATGGGCGCATCGCCTTTCACTAAGAACGAATGGTCATCGCACTCGGTAATATCGGGTTCCACGACCTCTTCCTCCTCCGGCATCTCACCGACAATGCTCTCGATAATATCGTGCAGGGTGACGATGCCGGCCAGGTCGCCGAACTCATCAACCACAACACCAAAGTAAAACTGCGCCTTCCGAAACTCGTTGAGGATATCCTGGGCATCGGTATTCTCGGGGAACACCAACGGTTCATCAAGCATTTTCCGCACATCCACATCCCCATTCTTGCTTAATTCCTTGAAAAAGTCCTTGATATTCAGCACACCGAGATAGTTCTCCACGTGTTTGTCACACACGAGCACACGGCTCACGGAAAAGTCGAACAGCTGGTTGATAAACTCCTCCTTCGAGAGGTTCACGTCAATCCACTCAATCTCGGAACGATGAATCATCACGTGGATGGCGCGCTTGTCAGCGAAGGAGAAGATGTTCTCATGCATCTCGCTCTGTTCCTCCTCAATAACATCCGTCTCGCCGGCCTCTTTAATCATGTCGAGCAGTTCATCCTCCGTCAGGTGGTCGTCGTTTTCCTTGACACCCAGCATCTTGTCTATCAGTGCAGTGGTGCCGGAAAGCGCAGCCACAGCGGGTTTGAAGAGCTGACGGAAGAAATTCATCGCCGGAGCCACAGCCACAGCCACCCGCTCCGGTTTCGACAAGGCGATTGTTTTGGGCACCAACTCCCCTATCACGATTGTCACAAAGGTAACAACCATAAAGCTGATAACCAACGCAATAGACGTTGACCAAGCCGCCGAGAGACCCATCCACAAGAAGAACGGCTCCAAGTACGGAGAGAGCGACGCACCACCGATATAACCGGTCAGCAGGCTGATGAGCGTAATGCTGACCTGGATGGCGGCCAGGAACTCCTCTTGGTTGTCCTGCAAGTACAGCGCCTTCCGCACAGCCTTAGGGTGCTTCTCAGAATATCGGTCGATACGGATCTTCTTGAACGAGACGATGGCAATTTCACTCATCGAGAAGAAACCGTTGCACAAAATCAGCAGAAAGATGACAAGTAGTCGGACCATTTAATGGATAATGGTTAGGGGTTAAGGGTTATTGGTTAAGGGTTATTGAAGAAGGGATGCATCTGCCTTCTGCAATAATGTAAAAAAACGGACTGCAGAAAACGCAATCCGTGAGTGGAGCGTATGAGAATCGAACTCACGACCTCTTGACTGCCAGTCAAACGCTCTAGCCAACTGAGCTAACGCCCCAGATTTTGTAAGGTTGTCATAATATGGCAACCCTACGATGTCATTCATTCACTTCAGACTTTGATTTCAACGTCAACGCCGCTGGGAAGTTCCAGTTTCATCAGAGCGTCGATGGTCTGAGTGGTGGTACCGTAAATGTCCAAAATTCTCTTGTAGGTAGAGAGTTGGAACTGCTCTCTTGACTTCTTGTTCACGAAGGTGGAGCGGTTTACGGTGAAGATTTTCTTGTGGGTCGGAAGCGGAATGGGGCCTACGAGCACCACCTTGTCGTCCTTCACGCTGTTCACAGTCTTGACGATCTTCTCGGCAGACTTGTCAACCAGCGTGTGGTCGAACGATTTCAGTTTGATTCTAATTCTGTGAGCCATTATCGTTTATTGTTTATTGTTTACTGTTTACTGTTTATAAGTTTAGGGTTTATAGGATAAACCTGCCTACGTTCATGATGTAGTCTTTGATCTCAGGGGTGACCTCTGCGTATTTCAGGAATTCCATACTGAAGGTTGCCCGTCCTGAGGTGATGGAGCGTAACGTAGTCACATAGCCGAACATTTCAGCCAGAGGCACTTGCGCCGTGATGATTTGGAAACCGACTTTCGCGTCGATGCCGTCCAGCACGGAGCGTCTGCGGTTGAGGTCGCCGGTGACGTTGCCGATGTACTCGTCCGGGGTGGTGATTTCCACCTTCATAATCGGTTCGAGAATGGCAGTGTCGATGTTCTTTAACGCCTCGCGGAAGCCAATCTTCGCGCAGACTTCGAACGACAGTGCATCCGAGTCTGTGGGGTGGGATTCGCCGTCCGTGACGGTCACCGAGAGGGCTTCGACCGGGAATCCGTACTTGCCATTCGACATGGCCATCTTGAATCCCTTCTCTGCACCGAGAACGTAGTTCTTCGGCACGGCATCGCCCTTGATTTCGTTGCTGAACTGCAATCCTTTGGCATCCAACGGCAGCGGGTCGATGCGGAAGTCCAACACGGCGAAAGAACCGCGTCCGCCGTTCTGGCGTTTGTAGGCTTCGCGATGCTGCACCGGCACCAGAATAGCCTCCTTGTAGGCGACTCTCGGTTTACCGTGGTTGCAATCGACGTTGAACTCGCGTTTCAGGCGATCCAACAGGATTTCCAAATGCAACTCGCCCATGCCGCTAATCAGCGTCTGTCCCGATTCGGCGTCCTCCTTCACTTGGAAGGTGGGGTCTTCGTCGGCCAGTTTGGTGAGCGCATTCATCAGCTTCTCCTCGTCATCCTTGGTCTTCGGCTCGATGGCGATTTGAATCACCGGTTCAGGGAAGACGATGTTCTCCAGAATCACGGGGTGGTGTTCATCCGTCAGACTGTCGCCGGTGTGAATGTCTTTCATGCCGACGAGGGCGACGATGTTGCCAGCGGTTGCGCTTTCCAACGGCTGTTGCTTGTTGGAGTGCATCTGGAGAATCTTGGCTGCCCGCTCTTTCTTGCCGGAAGTGACGTTATAGACACTTTCGCCGGCCTTGAGCTCGCCGGAATAGACCTTGATGAAGGTCAGTTTCCCGATATAGGGATCGGTGGCGATTTTGAATGCCAGAGCCGCGAAGGGTTCCTTCACGTCGGCCTTGCGGGTCACCTTCTCCTCGTTCTTGGGATTGATGCCCTCAATGGCGGGCATATCCAGCGGTGAGGGGAGATACTTCACGATGGCGTCGATCACGCGCTGCACTCCTTTGTTCTTGAAAGAGGAACCGCACAACACGGGTTCGATCTTTCTGGCCAAGGTCGCTTCGCGAATTGTCTCCTCCATCTCCTTCAGGGTGATGCTGTCGGGGTTATCAAAGTATTTCTCCATGATAGCCTCGTTCAGTTCCGAAAGGGTTTCGAGGAGTTGGGTGCGATACTTATCGACTTCCTCTTGCATGTCAGCTGGAATGGGCACCTCGTAATAGGTATTGCCGAGGTCTTTCTCGTTCCATTCGTAGGCTTTCATTTCGAGGAGGTCAACGACACCGGTGAAGTTGTCTTCGCTGCCGATGGGCAGTTGGAGGACCAGCGGGTTAGCCTTCAGCTTTTCGCGAATCTGGTTCACGACAGCGTTGAAGTTGGCGCCGGAGCGGTCCATCTTGTTGACGTAGCAGATGCGTGCGACGTTGTACTTGTTGGCCTGTCTCCAGACGGTTTCCGACTGTGCCTCCACGCCTCCGACGGCGCAGAATATGGCTACAGCTCCATCCAATATTCTCAAAGAACGTTCCACTTCGACAGTAAAATCAACGTGACCCGGAGTGTCGATGATGTTGATTTTATAGTCTTGTGCATCATATTTCCACATCACTGTGGTAGCCGCGCTGGTGATGGTGATTCCGCGTTCCTGCTCCTGCACCATCCAGTCCATCGTGGCCGTTCCCTCGTCCACCTCGCCGATCTTGTAGCTTTTACCGGTGTAGTACAGAATCCGCTCCGTGGTGGTAGTCTTACCGGCGTCAATATGGGCCATGATGCCTATATTGCGTATCTGTTTCAACTCCTCTGCCATGATGCCGGAAACTGTAAGGTTAGACGTATTAGGGATTGCGCGAAAGCGCTATTACATCCGCATGTGGGCGAAAGCCTTGTTGGCCTCGGCCATTCTGTGGATTTCCTCTTTCTTCTTGAAAGCGGCGCCCTCACTCTTGTATGCAGCCATGATCTCCTGAGCGAGCTTGTCGGCCATCGTTTTCTCGTGGCGTTTGCGCGCATAGGCGATCAGGTTCTTCATACCGACGGATTGCTTTCTGCCGGGCTTAATCTCCTCAGGGACAGGGAGGGTGGTACCACCCACGCGGCGGCTCTTGACCTCCACGCTCGGGGTGACGTTCTCCAAGGCCTTCTTCCACACTTCGAGACCGTTCTCTTTGGTCTTCTCGCTCACGATGTCGATAGCGCCGTAGAAGATTTCGAAAGCAAGGTTCTTTTTGCCTTTCAACATGATGTTATTGACGAATTTCGTTACCTGTTCGTCATTGTACTTCGGATCCGGAAGGATGATCCTTTTCTTTGCGTGTGAATTTCTCATACTCTTGTATCTTCAATAATGATTGTTATTTACTCTTGAATCGCCAATCGCGGCGTTCAATTTACATTTCTCGGGATTTCGGATTACTTACCCGTAGCTTTTTTGGGACGTTTGGCACCGTATTTGGAACGGCCTTGCAGACGACCGTCAACGCCGGCGGAGTCAAGCGCACCGCGGACGATGTGGTATCTGACACCGGGGAGGTCCTTGACACGGCCTCCGCGAACCAGCACGATGCTGTGCTCCTGGAGGTTGTGGCCTTCACCGGGGATGTAGGCGTTCACTTCCTTGCCGTTGGTCATCCTGACTCTGGCCACCTTACGCATGGCGGAGTTCGGCTTTTTCGGCGTAGTGGTGTAAACTCTCAGGCAGACGCCACGTCTCTGCGGACATGAATCCAGCGCCTTTGACTTGCTCTGAGCGGTAAGTTTCTTTCTTCCCTTCCTTACTAATTGTTGAATGGTAGGCATAAATTCTTTTTCCTTTTTAATTGATTATTAGTCTTTTTTGCTCTAAAATTTTGCGGCTGCAAAAATACACTTTTTTCTAATTCCAACATCCGGTTGTGAATAATTTTTTTTGAACCGCCCCGAAGCCATAAAACACCGCCTATTTTGAGAGGTGTCTGCGCCCATTTCTACATGCGGATTTCTTTCACAGCCTGTACCCGCAGCAGCCCTGTGGCGAACGAGAGTGCGACAGCGAAAACCGCCAGAATGGCAAGCTGCCACAGCACATTGATATGCAAGATGTTAGGGGCGAACCGCACAACAGGCACCAGTACCAAGAGGAAAAGCGCACTCTGCAGCCACGGCAACGACCGCATCGGGATGCCGATGATGCGCATCGCAAGCGCGAACTGCAGCACGGAGACGGTGAACTGCGTGCAGAAGCTGGCCACGGCCGAGCCGCACGCCTCCATCCTCGGAATCAGCAACAGGTTGACAACCACATTGATGACGATACCCACCGCCGCTGTGATATTCAGCACCTTCATGCTGCCGTTGGCCGTGAGCAACGTGCCGAAAAGATAGTTCATGGAGATTGGAATCAGTCCGAAAATGATGAGACGGAACACCGCCACGCTGTTCTCCATGGTCTCCGGATAGAAAAACTGTATCAAAGGCTCGCGATAGACATAGAGAATCACGACGGCGGAAACCGAATACAAGAACAGGAGCGAGAAGCTGGTGCGCACGACCGGAACCACGTTCTCTTTCTGCTTCAGCATCTTGGAGAAAAGCGGCAGCAGGATGACCGAGAAGAGGTAGGCAATCATGACCAGCGTATCCAAAAGGCGGAACGCGGTGGCATAGATGCCGGCCTGGGTCGCCGCGATGTCGCGGGGCAGCAATCGTTCCAATAGCACTGAATCGATGCGGTAATAGCTGGCCATCAACAGCGTGATGAGCGCGTAGGGGAAGCTTTTCTTGATGATGTGCCAAAAGAACGGCCCGTCCCACATCAGCCGGCGCAGCTTCGCCTTCCGCAACACGATGGTGAGTGCCACGGCTATGGTGATGATATACGCCAACGTCTGGCTCCAGACGAACCACTCAATCCGGAATGGTTCGTCGGTAATGTTGCCCCATAGCAGCATACCACAGAACAGAATCATCAACAGTTTGTCCGTCACGGAGATGACGCTGTCGGTCTTGAACATCAGCAGGGCAGAAATATTCGACCGCACGTAAAGCAGGAACGCATTCAGGAACTGGTTGAGTCCTATCCAAAAGAGAAGTTTAAGCTGGAAGCCTCTATACCCGATGAGCAACGCTGCGGCAAATAACACCACAAAATAGGCCACCGCAAGTAATAAACGCAAGGCGATGTAACCAGACAGGTGCTTGTCTAACAAATCATTGTTTCGCGCAATAGTCCGGTTGTTGAAGTTGGTGGTGCCCATGTCCAACACCATACTGAACAGCATGGTGAAGTTGAAGATGGAAAAATAGATTCCGTAACTTGCCGCGCCCACGCTGTTCTGCACCCCCACATCAATGCCAAGCATCCAAAAAGGCTTGACCAGGAGGTTCAGAAAGATGAGCAGACAGAGGTTGAATACGAAATCTTTCTGTTTCACCTTGATTTGTAATGGTTATTGAAACGTAGAGACGCAAAATTTTGCGTCTCTACTATTGTCTGTTGCTATTGATATTAACTAAAAAACAATATTGACGATCTTTTTCGGAACGATGATCACCTTCTTAGGTGTCTTTCCGTCGAGCCATTTCTGCACGTCGGGGTTCTGCATCACCAACGGTTCGATGTCCTTGGGCGTGTGACTGGCTGGGAACGACATCTTCAACCGCATCTTGCCGTTGAAGGAGACCGGGTATAGGTACTCGTCCTCCACCATAAATTGCTCATTATAAACCGGATAGGTAGCTTTCAAAATAGACTCCTCATGACCGAGCAGTGACCAGAGCTCCTCCGTGATGTGCGGTGCGTATGCCGACATCAGGATGCAGAGCGGCTCCAGAATGGCGCGTTTGGCGCACTTGGCATCGCCCAGCTCGTTGACGCAAATCATGAACGCGCTGACAGCCGTGTTGAACGAGAAACGCTCGTTGTCCTCTTCAATCTTCTTGATGGTCTTGTGCAGGCTCTTCCATTCGCCTTTGGTCGGTTCCTCGTCGGTGACCTGGAAGTTGCCCTCTCCATCAAAGAAGAGTTTCCAGAACTTGCGGATGAAACGGGAGACACCTTCAATGCCGTTCGTGTCCCACGGTTTGGCCATCTCGACCGGACCGAGGAACATCTCGTACATGCGCAACGTATCCGCACCGTACTTCTCCACCAAGTCATCGGGATTCTGGACGTTGTATTTCGACTTCGACATCTTCTCAATCTCCCAACCGCAGACATACTGTCCATCCTCCAGAATGAACTCCGCATCCTTGAAGTCGGGCATCCAGTTGCGGAAGGCCTCGATGTCGAGGATGTCGTTGCGCACAATGTTGACGTCCACGTGAATCCGCGTCGTCTCGTATTCCTTGCGCAGGTTGAACGACACAAACTTGTTGGTGCCGACCACACGATAGACGAAGTTGGAGCGGCCTTGAATCATACCCTGGTTGATGAGTTTCTGGAAAGGCTCATCCTTGCAGCTCACGCCAGTATCGAACAGGAACTTGTTCCAGAAGCGGGCGTAAATGAGGTGGCCAGTGCCGTGTTCCGCACCACCGACGTAAAGGTCGACGTTCTGCCAGTACTCGTCTGCCTCCTTGGAAACCAGCGCATTATCGTTTTTGGGATCCATGTAGCGGAGGTAGTAGGCACTCGAGCCGGCAAATCCGGGCATGGTGCTGTATTCCCGCTGATAGCCGTTCCACGTCCAATCCTTGGCACGGGCCAACGGCGGCTCACCTGTCTCGGTGGGCAGGAACTGGTCGACTTCGGGGAGCAGCACGGGCAACTCATTTTCGGGAACGGTGTAGGGCATACCATCTTTATAATATATAGGAAACGGTTCGCCCCAGTAGCGTTGGCGACTGAAGATGGCGTCACGCAAGCGATAGTTGACAGTACCATAACCGATACCCATGTCGTTGATTTTCGCAATCACCGCCTTGCCGGCCTCTTTGACAGGCATCCCGGTGATGAAGCCGGAGTTGACGCACACGCCCGTCTTGCTGTCCATAGATTCTTCCCATGTGTCGGGGTTGCTGAGCTCATCAACGGCGGGCGCAACCACCTGACGAATCGGCAGGTTGAAGTGTCTCGCAAAGGCGAAGTCGCGGCTGTCGTGGGCGGGCACGGCCATGATGGCGCCGGTACCGTAGTCACTCAGCACGTAGTCGCTAATCCAGATGGGAATGCGCGCCTCGGTGATGGGGTTGATGGCGAACGCGCCGGTGAAGACGCCGCTCACCTTCTTGACCTCCGCCTGACGTTCGCGTTCGGAACGGTTCTTAGCCCAGGTGACGTATGCTTCCACTTCCTCTTTCTGCTCCGGTGTCGTAATTGCCTCAATCATCTCATGTTCAGGACATAAGACCATGAAAGTGACACCGAAAATCGTGTCAGGGCGGGTGGTGAAAATCTCAAAGGCCGTTTCGCTCTCCACGCCGTCGTAGCTACTGCCCATATAAATCTTCTTCCAGTCCAGCTGGCCTTCCTTCGCCAACGGAAACCAAACAGCGGCACCTTCGCTTCTGCCAATCCAGTTACGCTGGATCTCCTTCAGCGAGTCAGTCCAATCAACCGTGTCAAGACCTTGAAGCAGGCGCTCGGCGTATGCAGAGACGCGCAAAATCCACTGTTTCATCAGCTTACGCTCCACAGGGAATCCGCCGCGCACGGAGAGTCCGTTGACCACCTCATCGTTGGCGAGCACCGTGCCGAGTTTCGGGCACCAGTTCACCCAGGTGTCGGCGAGATAGGCCAACCGGTAGTTCATCAGCCATTGCTGCTGCTGTTTCTCGTCAGCACTCCCCCACTCTTCCGCCGTAAAATCTTGCGGATTGGTCTGCGCCACGTCAAGTCCGTCGGTACCCCGGGCGGCAAACTGCTGCACGAGGTCGGTAATCGGACGTGCCTTATCCAACTTATTGTCATAGTAGGAGTTAAACAGTTGGATAAACGTCCACTGCGTCCACTTGTAGTAGTCGGGGTCGCAGGTCTTGAACGAACGGTCCCAATCAAACGAGAAACCGATTTTGTCGAGCTGTTCCCGATAGCGGTTGACGTTCTTTTCCGTCGTGATGGCGGGATGCTGGCCGGTCTGGATGGCGTATTGCTCAGCCGGCAGACCAAAAGCGTCGTAACCCATCGGGTGCAACACATTGAAGCCCTTCTGCCGTTTGTAGCGGGCGTAGATGTCGGAGGCGATATAGCCCAGCGGATGGCCCACATGCAGACCCGCGCCCGACGGGTACGGGAACATGTCCAGCACGTAGAACTTCGGCCTGCTATTGTCAATTTCCGTCTTGTACAGGCCGGTCTCTTTCCATTTCGCCTGCCATTTCTTTTCGATTTCTCTGAAGTTGTATTCCATTCTTTTAAAGTTCAAGGTTCAAAGTTCAAGGTTCCAGGTAATGGCACTAACCATTAACCTTTAACCATCAACCATTATTTATTATTCACAACAATTTTCCGCGTTTCGACCTTGCGTCCCTTCTCGTCGAAGAAATGCACGGTATAGTGACCGTTGGCAAAGCGGGTACAGTCGATTTCGAGATGCGTGTCGTCGCAACGGGTCTGGAAGACCAAGCGGCCGGTCTCGTCGTAGAGACTGACAGCCTTCACCTCGGGTGCGTTCTCAATATTGATGTGGAGCGATTGATGCACGGGGTTCGGATAGAGCGTGACCATGGACTGCGTCTCGTAATCCTCAATTCCGACGTTACAGAAAAGCTCCAACGAGGTCTCCGTATAACCGCAGTTGTTGATGCCGCGTGCGGTGAGCGTGCCGTAACCGTTAACAGGCACATTCAACGTCACATTGCTGAAGGAGGCATTGGAGAGTGTCCAGTTCGTGTTGGAGATGAGCCACTCATAACTGCTGACATACAACGGATTGTTGATGGAGAAGTAGACATTGCCATGCTGGGTGATGTGCGGGTTACCGTTGATCGTGTCGAGACGCGGCAACGGGTTCACAGTCAACAGCAGGTTGATGATGCTATCGCAACCCGAAACAGTCTGAAGCTCACGTGTATACGTGAAGAGGCCGAAAGTATCCAAAGCAGGGATGTCAAAGCCATACTGCGTGAAGGGTTGACCCTCGCAAACAGTACCCATGACATTCTGGTAATAAGAAGGCAGCGTGGTGATATGGTGATCCGCCGTAGAGGTACAGCCGTTTGCACCCGTGACCGTAACACTATAAGTGGTGTTGGCCGGAACCACGTCCACAGACTGCGTGGTCTCACCCGTGCTCCACTCAAACTCGATGGCATCGGAGGATGCAACCAATGTTGTGGTATCACCTTGACAGAGATCCGTCACGCCGATGATGTCAAGAGTGGGGGCTATAAGCTGGGTCACATAGATGCTGGATTCCTGTTGGCAACCGTAGCTATTGGTGGCGGTCACCGAGTAGACACCGCCCTCGGAGATGGTCGTCTGCGCAACGGTGTCACCAGTGCTCCAGAGATAGCTGTTATCGCCCGTCACGGAAAGCACCTCGGTGGTGTTCTCGCAAATCGAACTGACACCGTTCAAGGTGAAATAAGGTACCGGGTTGTCGATAACAGTCACGGAGGCTAAGCCTTGACAACCATTCACAGAGCTGGCGGTGACGGTATAGGCTCCTTGCGCAGAAACCGTGACGGAGGCTGTGGTATCGCCCGTGCTCCACACATAGGCAGACGCATCGGAAGCGGTCAGTGTCGTAGATTCACCGTGGCAGATGGAGAGATTGCCTGAGATGTAGACATCCGGAGCCGCCTCCACATTCACCACTTTGTTGACGGTGGAGCTACAGCCGTGCTCGTCGTAGCCAATGACACTGTAGGTGGTGGTCTCCAACGGCATCACCAAAATGCTCGAGCTGCCCTCGCCCGTACTCCAGACGTAGGTATTAGCACCGGTAGCAGACAAAAGCGCTGTAGCACCCTGGCAAATCAGGCTCGTACCGCTCGCGTTGACAACCGGGTTGTCCCAAACGACGACAGTGATAGAATCCGCGCGCACACAGTTCAGCGAGTTTGAAGCATTCACCCTGTAAACGCCCGGCGTGGAAACCGTGATGGAGTTTCCGGTGGTTCCTGTGCTCCAGACATAGCTGGTACCGCCAGTCACCGAAATGGTAGTGCTCTGGCCCTGGCAGATGTTGGTATTGCCGCTGAAGATAATGGACGGCAACACATTGACCGTCACCACAGCCGTGGAAATGTTGGAACATCCGAAATCGTTATAAGCCGTCACCGTGTAGGAGGAGCTGATATTGGGGAAGACAGCAATATCCTGCGTGTTGCTACCATTACTCCACATATACGAGGAGCCACCGATAGCGGTCAGAACGGTGGACTGTCCCTGACAAATAGTGCGCTCGCCGAGAATCTGCACCACCGGTAATTCCTCCACATTCACCACCTTCTGAACGGTTGTAAAGCATCCGTTGGTGTCGAAACCGGTGACGCTATACGTGGTGTTGACCAACGGGGAGATAGAGATCTCCGCAGAGACCTCACCGGTGTTCCAGGAATAGCTGTTCGCACCTGAGGCGGTCAAGGAGACTGCACTGCCGGCGCAGACATGGTTGCTACCTGCAATCGTGACGACAGGTCTCGAGTTCACCTGAACATAGACAGAATCGACCTTGGAACAGTTCAAGGCGTTGGTGCCCGTCACATAGTAGGTGCCCGTGTTGGAAATATTGACATTGGCCGTTTGCGCACCTGTGCTCCAACTGTAGGAGCTGGCACCGACGGCGGTGATAGTCGTCGTACTGCCGGCGCAAATCGTGGTGTTACCGTTGAAGACAATATTCGGCAGCATATTGACCGTGATATTGACGGCGGAGCTGGCCATACAGCCGTAGCCATTGGTCACCGTCACCACGTAAGACTGGCTGGTCTCGGGAGTCACCACCACACTGCTGACGGTATCGCCAGTACTCCAGTGATACGCCATACCACCTGTGGCAGTCAACGTTGTGGACTGACCGGCGCAGATAATCTTCGTGCCGAGAATTTGAATCACCGGCAAGGCCTCCACGTTCATCACGCGATTGACAGTGGTGCTACATCCGTTGGCATCATAGCCCGTAACCGAATAGGTGGTAGCCGTGGCGGGGGTGACTGAAATAGAGGGCGTAACCTCCTCCGTGCTCCACAGATAGGTGGCTGCACCAGAAGCTGTCAACGTGGCGATACCGCCTGCACAAACATAATTGCTACCCGAGATTTGCACCACCGGGTTAGCGTTCACCGTCACATAGATGGAATCTGTGGCGGAGCAGTTCAGGGCATTGGTGGCCGTCACCTTATAGTAACCCGGGGTAGTCACGCTGATGGACGCTGTGTGGCTACCGTTGGACCATTCGTAAGAGCTGGCGCCAGAAGCGGTCACCGTGGCCGTTGCACCGGCACAGACTGTATTATTGCCAGAGAAGACAATCCCAGGCAGCGAGTTGACCGTCACATTGGTCACCAAGCTGGATGAGCATCCCATCGCGTTAGTCACCGTCACCACATACGACTGCGAGGCGGCAGGGGTCACCGTGATGCTGTTACCCGTTTCACCATTATCCCAAAGGTAGGAGACGCCACCCGAAGCGGTCAACGTTGTGGACTGTCCAGCGCAGATGGTCTTCGTTCCGGAAACGGTAATCGTCGGCAGAGCCTCAACATTCAAAGTTTTGGAAACGGTTGTATGACAGCCTTTTGCGTCATATCCCGTTACCATATAGGTCGTGGTAGCCGTCGGAGCAACCGAAATGGAGGTAGCTGATTCGTTCGTGCTCCATTGATAGGTGTTTGCTCCAGAAGCGGTAAGCGTGGCCACATTTCCGTTGCAGATATAAGCAGGTCCCGAAACCTGAACTTCCGGATTCGGGTTTACCTTTATATATATAGAGTCTACAGACTCACAATTATTCTCATTGGAAACGGTCACTTTATAGTAGCCGCCCGTACCAACGATGATGAAGGGGGTATTCGCACCCGTGGACCATGTGTAACCCGTACCACCACCGGCTGTGATGGTCACGGTGTTGCCGGCGCACATCGCCGTGTCACCGCTGAAGGTGACCACAGGCAGAGTGTTAACCGTCACCTGCGTCTCCTTCGATGCAACACAGCCGAGCACATTGGTCACCGTCACCACATACGATTGCGACATCGCGGGAGAGACGGTGATGGAACTGCCGGTCTCGACGTTGCTCCACAAGTAGGAGACGCCACCCGTAGCCGTCAGTGTCGTGGACTGGCCAGCACAGATGGTCTTGGTTCCGGAAACATTGATTACAGGAAGGGGTTCCACATTCACAACCTTGGAAGAGGTGGTGTGGCAACCGTTCGTGTCATAACCCGTCACCGAATAGGTGGAATTGGTGAGCGGTGAGACGGAGATGCCTGCTGTGGCCTCTTGGGTATTCCAAACGTACGTCTCCGCACCTGAAGCCGTCAGGTTGGCCACGTCGCCGACACAGATGTAGTCGGGTCCGGAAATCTGGACATTGGGATTCGGATTCACAGTGATGGTTACCGTGGCGGAATTGCTGCAGTTCTGCACGTCCGTTGCCGTGACCGTATAGGTACCGGCATTGCTGAGAGTAACGGTAGGGGTCTTGGCACTGGTGGACCATGCATACGAGCTCGCGCCCGTGGCTGTGATGCTGGTGGACTCGCCCTGGCAGATGGTCGTGGCACCGTTGAATGTGATAACAGGCAATTTGTTCACCGTGACCATCGCTGAAATGCTGGACATACAGCCGTAAGCGTTGCTGGCGGTCACCGTGTAAGACTGGCTGGAGGAGGGAGCCACCGCGATGTTGGCACCCGTATTGCCGGTGTTCCAAATATAGGAGACACCGCCGGTAGCGGACAATGTCGTACTCTTGCCCTTACAAATTGTCAGATTGCCCGTAATCTGCGGTGCGGGGAGGTCGTGGACAATCACACCTCGGGAGGCGGTGGAAACACAACCGTAGTTGCTCGTCACCGTCACGTAGTACTGCCCAGCCGCATTGACTGTCGTGCTTGAGTTGTGATCACCGTTGCTCCAAGCGTATTGGATAATATCTTCTCCAGAAGCCGTCAAGGCCGTGGACTGTCCATCGCAAATCTCGCTGTTACCGATAATGCTGACCTGCGGCAGCTCATGCACCACCACAGTAGCGTGATAGACCTGCGAACAGAGATTGGCGTTTGTAATGGTCACCTGGTAGTTGCCCGCCTCGCTCACATTCACGTAGCTCTGGTGACTACCCGTGGACCACAAGTAGGTGCATCCCACAGGGGCGTCTGTCATGAGTTTTGCCTGCTGGCCGCGACAGATGTCCGCGGATTCCGTTACCGTGGCCACCGGCAGCGCATTCACCGACACTGTCCTCTCCACCACTGCTTCACAACCGTTAGCGCCCGTCACCGTCACCGCGTAATAGCCTGACGAGGATACGGATATATGGTCATCATATTGGCCTGTGCTCCAATGATATGCCACACCGCCAGTGGCTGTCAGCACAGTAGTATCGCCTTGACAGATGGAGGTGGAACCGCTAACGTAGGCGGAGGGCAGTTGGTTCACCGTAATCTGTTTAGTGGCCGTAGCCGTACAACCGTTCTCGTCGGTCACCATCACCGTATAGTTCGATGTTATCGAAGGTGACACCGTGACCACTGATGTGTTCTGTCCGGTACTCCAATTGTATGTATTGGCTGGCGTAATGGCCGTCAGCGTGATGTCTTCACCTCTACAGATGGCATTCTGTCCCATAATGTTGACCACGGGGGCGGGATTCACCAAGACCGTGGCAGAGGCCGTAGCCGTACAGCCGAAAGAGTTGGTGGTTGTCACGGTATAGGTACCCGTGGCACTCACCGTAATCATAGCGGAGGAATTTCCGTCGTCCCACTCATAGCTGACACCGCCGGTCGCGCGGAGCGTGGTGGTCTGTCCCTCGCAAATGGTCAGGTTACCACTGATAGACGGCATCGTCATGCTGTACTCGGTCACATTGGCCGACAGTGTGCTTTGGCACCCGCTGGCATTGGTCACCGTCACCGTATATTGTCCCGGCGAAGAGATGGTGACTTCACTCATCGTGCTACCATTGAACCAACGGTAGGTGTTGGTCGCGTCGCCCTCCACTGAAAGCGTCGTGCTCTGTCCGTGGCAGAAATTCGGGCTACCCGCGATGGCGGCATTCACCGTCGACGTCGTGAGGTTCACTTCCTTGGTAGCCGAACAACCATACTGGTCGGTACCTGTCACCGTGTAATGACCCGCGTAAGATGTCGTTATCGACTGGGTAACCTCACTGGAGCTCCATTCGTAAGTGGAGGCGCCAGTGGCCGTTATGGTGGTACTTTCACCCTGACAGAAAGTCGTTCTGCCGTTTATCTTGACATTGGGCAGTTCGTGGACAGCAAGCGTGACAGCGGTCGTATTGGTACAACCGTTGCCGTCGGTACCCGTCACGGTATAGGTACCTTGGGTGTTGGCCGTGATACGATCCGTACGGGAACCTGTGTTCCATTTGTAACTCGTGGCACCGAAGGCGATAAAAAGAGTTGACGCGCCTTGGCAGATGCTGTTGTTACCCGAAATAGTGATATCGGGCAGGGGGTTCACCGTCACGGTAAAGTTCTTCGATTTGGAACAACCATACTGGGTTGTTACCGTCACCGTGTAGGTGGTCGTCTCTGTCGGGGAGACCGTGCGGGCGTTGGTCGTCGTACCATCCTCCCACTCAAACTCTGTGCCGCCTACCGCTTGCAACAGGATGCTGTTGCCGTAACAGACATGGTCGTAACCCACAATCTCCACTGTGGGCAACGCAGCGGGATCCACGCGCACCGTGTCCGATGCAGAACACCCGAAAGCGTTGGAAACCGTCACGGAGTAATGACCGACCAAGTCGACCGTAATCGAGGACTCCGTAGCGCCGTTGTTCCACAGATAGACACTTCCGGTGGACTGCGCCGTCAACGTCACCGTACTGTTCGTACACAAATAGACCACCTCTGGCAAAACCAGTGTGGGAGACTCCTTCACTGTTAAATTCACGTAGAAAATGGAATCGTATCCTCCGGCAGTGTGCACCCGGTAAAGGAAAACGCCGGCTTGTGTAAGCACGCTGTCGAACAACGTCAGCGGCATCTCGTTGGAACAGACCTCACGATAGATGGTATCATTGTTGACGACCGCAGGGACAATGGTCAGATTGACGGAAACCACGCTGTCGCAACCGTTCACCGTGGTAAGCGTCTGTTCATGATAACCGGGCGTGGTGTAGGCACTGTCCACGAAAACATACGGCAGGTCATACTCGCCCACCTCGGCGTAAATGGTCTCGGCCACATAGGTCGGATTGTGATACACATTCAGGGTGACGACACTGTCGTAGCCGTCCAGGTGATAGGTGAACGAGTGGGCACCGGCAGTCGTGATGCTGTCGCCGAGAAACTCCACCGTCGTGTTGGCGCAAACCGTCGTGTCCATCATCGTGTTATAGACCTGCACCACCGTGAGATTCAGCGTGTGGATGGTATCGCATTCATCTTCGGTAGCAGCTTCTGCAATCTGCTGATAAACACCGCTTTGCGTATAAGGAACTCCCCGATAGACATACGGAATGTCGTTGAGGGTCACCGTGGCCGTTTTCGTGATGTGCACGTTCGGTGTAATGGTCAAGTGCAGCGTAAGATTCACACTGTCACAACCATAACGGTTTTTCAACATTTTGGTGTAATAACCCGAAGCGTAATAGGCTGAGCCATAAAACTCATACGGACGCTGCAGGTCGCAAATGGTCACATCCACCGTGTCAACGGCAGGCTTCACGTTGAGCATCACACGCAAGGTGTGATAGTCCAAACAGCCGTCTCCGTTCGGCAAGGTGTAGGTGTACAAAGTGGACGCCTTGAAGGTGGTGTCACCGAACGCGTAGGAGCTGTCGGAAGTACAAATGTTCACGGTGTCACGCACTGAGGAGTAGGCGTTGAGCACCAGCTTTGTATAGTCGCTGCACGCGGAGTCCGGCTCGTTGTTGATGTAATAGATGCCGGGAGCTGCGTAGGTGTGCACGGAGTCGTAGCTATACGGGAATGAATCCGGACAAAGCGTCACCGTGACGGTATTCATCTGCGGCTCGGTGACAGAAAGATTCAATGTCACGACCAAGCTGTCGCAGCCGTAACGGTTCTGTTTGGGAATGTTGTATGAACCAGCAAAATTGTAACTCACATCTTCGAAAACGAATGGAAGATCCGTGCGGCAGACGACGGCATTGACCGTGTCGGTCAGGGTGGTCGCCGGATTCACGGTCAGCACCAGCACCTTGACAGCCTTACATCCGATCGGATCCGTATAGTTCACACTGTAAGTGCCAGCTTCTGTATAAGTGTTGCTCATAAAATGGAACGGCAACTCGTTCTGGCAGACCGTCTCGTAGACCGTGTCCACCGTCTGGGGGTACTTGGTCACCACGTAGGTAGTCACAATCGGACATCCATTGGAATCGTTTCCCTTTTTGAAATCATAGCTACCGGCCTCCTTGAATGTCAATATGCCCACATTCACCGAATCCTGGTCGAAGCACATCGGCACCTGAATGATTTCATGCTGTCCGTCAAGCACTTGTAATTTCAACAAGGTTTGGGCACTGTCGCAGCCTCTCGTCGTTGGGGTGGAAATCACATAGTTGCCCGATTGGGTGTAGAAGTTCGAGCGGTAGGTGTACGGGAGGTTGTTTCGGCATACGCGTGCCTCCACCGTATCTTTCACATCATAGCTCTTGCCCACCGTCAGTTGATAGACGTTCATCACATCATTGACGATTTCGCCCTGAACCGGCGAGTAATGCGGCACCTTCACCACCGTATCGCGGTAAAAGACCTCAACCCCATTGTTCGTAAGGAGTGTGATACTGTCACATCCGAACAGCGAATGGTAAACCGTATCGGTGGGATAGGATGACCCCTGCGCAAAAGCAGGTCTGACAAGCGCAAACATCGTGGCTGTCAAAACAAGCATTAACTGCTTGAAAATCATAGATTTATTCATTGCTACAAATTTATTATATTCCATATTGTATATTTCCAAACAAAGGGCGCAAATATACACTTTTTTTGGGGAGAGGCAATGAATATATTAGGAGGGACAGTATTCCTGATGTCCGTCGATGAAACACACGGTCGACAACGAAACGAACGACCGTCAATGTAGAGACGCAGGAGCATCCATATAGAGACACACGGTCGTGCGTCTCTACATGTAGAAAATGTCAAAACGGCCGAGGTGCCATTTCTGGAGGCGGAACTGCAGCGATGTCCACAACACGCCAAAACCGTAGCGGCAGCTGCGCCGGAAATTGATGGAGGAGGCCTCCGGGAAATATTTTGTCGGGCAGGTGATTTCCCCGATGTCGTAGTCAGCGTAGATAATCTGCGCCAGCATCTGGTTGTCGAACACGAAATCGTCGGAGTTGCGCATGAACGGCACGGTTTCAAGCACCTCGCGGGTGAAGGCCCGGTAGCCTGTGTGATACTCCGACAGTTTCTGACCGGTCATCACGTTTTGGAACCAAGTCAGGCAGCGGTTGAAGATATACTTGTAGCGCGGCATTCCGCCTTTGAGTGCCCCGTTGCCGAGGATACGTGAAGCTAACACCACAGGATAGAGCCCGTTGGCCATCATGTACGCAATGGACTCGATGAGTTGCGGGGTATATTGGTAATCGGGATGCAGCATGATCACGATGTCGGCGCCCAGCTGCAAAGCCTTGCCGTAACAGGTCTTCTGGTTGCCGCCATAGCCTTTGTTGACATCGTGGCGCAACACGTGCCGGATGCCCAGCGCACGAGCCACCTCCACCGTGTCATCGGAGGAGCAGTCATCCACCAAAATGACCTCATCCACGATATCGGTGGGAATCTCCCGATAGGTTTGTTCCAAGGTCTGCGCAGCGTTATAGGCCGGCATCACGACTACGATTTTTTTTCCTTTCAACATTGGTTTGGGTTAAAGGTTATGGGTTAAGGTTATGGTTGTCAGGGCTCCCAGAGATGCACGGCCGTTCATCTCTACCTGTGCGGCGTACCACGATGACGCTCACCTCATACAACAGCCATATCGGCAGGGAGACGATGAGCAGGGTGAAAGCATCGGCGGTGGGGGTGACGATAGCCGCGAGAACGAGGATGACCACGATGGCGTGCCGCCGGTATTGCACCATCCAGTCCGCTTTCAGCAGCCCGAAGCGCGCTAACAGCCAACTGATAACGGGTATCTCGAAGATGACGCCGAACACAAGGCTCATCAGCAACATCGTGTCCATGTACGACTGCAAAGTCAGCATGTTGCGCACCTCATCGCTCACCTGATAAGTACCGAGGAATCGCACCGTCAACGGAAAGACAATCAAGTAGTTCACTGCAACGCCTAAGAGGAACATCAAATAGGCGGCCACAACGAGAATCACCGAATGTTTGCGTTCTTTCTCATACAGGGCCGGTCGCACGAAGGCGAACAGCACGTAGAGGATGTAGGGCGAGGCCAGCAGGAAACCCACCGCGACAGCCGTCTTCAAGTGAATCATGAACTGTTCCGTGAGGCCGGTATTCATCAGCTGGATGGAAAAGTCGCCGCCGCCGAACAACCTGTACATGAAAAACGTGGAGTCCTTCGGAGCCAGCATCACCTTGAACAGCTGGTCTTTGAAGCAGAAGGCCAGCACGGAGAAGAGGAATGCGGCGAGCAAAATCCGGATCAGACTGCCCCGCAAATCCTCCAGATGGTCCCAGAAAGACTTGGTTTCCGCCGTTTCGGACATCTGCTACTCAGGCTTGTTTTCTGTCCCTTTCGATTCCGACTCGTCCTTGGCGTCCGGTGTCCCGTCCTTGCCGTTCATGCCGTCCTTGAAGGAGCGCACGCCCTTGCCGAGACCGCTCATCAGTTCGGGAATCTTCTTCCCGCCAAACAAAAGCAGTACCACCAGGGCGATGATGATGATTTCTGTCATTCCGATTCTCATATTCTTGGGTTATGGGTTAAAGGGTTATGGTTAAAGGTTATGGGTTAAGGGGGTTGGTAGAGATAGGAAAATATGCGTCTCTACGCTATAATTTAAACATGATGTCCTTGACCATCGGGCCGAAGTCAGCTTCCATCTTCTTCAGTATCTGCGATTTATGGCCGAAGAGTTCGAACTTGAGGGCGGAATTGGTCACATGGACGTAGAGGATACCGTTTCGCAGGTCCACGCATTTGGAGAACTGGGCGCACATCGGCCCGACGTATTCGGGCCAACGCTCGAACAGCATCTGCTTGTCCATCAGATGCTGCTTCCCCGACTGGCTCACAAAGCGGCCGATCAGTTCTTTGAGGTTCATCTCGTGGTTGTCTCTCATTTTAGTTCAAAGTTCAAAGTTCAAGGTTCAAGGTTCAAAGTAGCCCCATGCGAGGCGTAAGTCGCAGCGTGGGGTTAAGGGTTAAAGATCAAAGGATCTGCATGTATTTATGCGTTTGCAGGCCGACGCGCCATTTGGGATGTTCCAAGACATAATCCACCAGACGGCTGATGATGGCGTTGCAGCGGTTCCAGTCGGGCTGGAGGTAGAGCAGACATTGCTTGGAAACCTTCGTGGCGTTCTCCTCGGCCCAAGCGAAATCTTCTTCGCAACCGATGATGACCTTGAGCTCGTTGGCCTTGGCGTAGACTTCGGGTTTCGGGGCGGCGCCGTACTTCGGGGAGAGACAAATCCAATCCCAGTCGCCGGAGAGCGGTTCGGAGCCGGACGTTTCGAGGTAGCATTTCACGCCGTGCGCGTGCATCTGCGCACAAAGGTAGTCCATGTTGTAGAGCAGGGGTTCTCCGCCGGTGACCACCACGGACCGCGCCGGCTTCTCGGCCGCCCGCGCCACCATCTCATCCACACACACTTTCGGATATTTGTCGGCATTCCACGTCCTTATCTCATCGCAGAAGGAGCAGCCGACCTCGCAGCCTCCGACACGTATGAACCATGACGCCTTACCCGTGTGGTAGCCTTCACCCTGCAAGGAGTAAAACTCCTCAACTACAGGAAGATATATACCTTTTTTGTTCATTTTTTCCGTTACGTTTTGAAACGGCAAAGATACATTTTTTTGGGGTTTAGACGTTTAGGCGTTTGTAGTCGAGACAATAGGCATCTCCGCAGCAGGAAACGCAGCTTGAATCCAAGTGGCCGGGGTGATAAACATCATAAGACCACAACGGTTCCGGTAAGCTTGAAAGGTTTGCCTTTTTCGTTGGTAAAACGGACGATGTAGTTGTACACGACATCATGGGCAATGGTGCCATTCACCTCGCCGTTCCAACAGAAAAACTTGTCCGTGGAATAATACACCTGCTCGCCCCAACGGTCAAAGATGCTCACGGAGAATTCATTAATCTTTGGGAAATCAACGGTACTGATGGCGAAACAGTCGTTGAGACCCTCGTTCTTGGCCGGGGTGATGGCATTCGGAATGAACACTTGGATGTCGCACGGGAGTATCGTGTATGAGGTAGAGGCCGAACATTGTTGATATGAGGCTGTCACACTGTATATTCCAGACTCCGTGACGGTAATCAACGAGGAAGTTTCTCCGGTATTCCACACGTAATCAGGGAAATCGGTTTCCACCATCAACACATCGAACGAGTTCTCGCAAAAATCGTTCCCCTGGGAGATGATGGTCAAAGAGGTATCATACACTGTCAAATGGAGATAGATGGTACTGTCGCAGCCATATATGGTAGTGGCCATCTGCTCGCTTTCGAGATAGTCCAGCCCCGAAGTCATGGAAGATGGAATGAAGAAATTGTAGCGGGTATAACTATCACCTGCACAGACGGTATCCTCGATGGAGGTGGTTTGCGCATTCCCCACAATCAGATGGAGCGTCACTGTACTGTCACAGCCCAAGAATGTTTGGAAATACTGGGGATAATCCCCCGTTTCCGAATAGGTGATGTCGTTCCAGACAAACGGCTCACAGGTGATCTCAGAAAACGCTGTGACGGTGTCATGCGCAACCAACAAATGCAGCGTCACAGTGCTGTCACAACCCTCAGCAGTCTCGAAATGCCGGGTGTAATCTCCAGTCTCCTCATAGGTCATGTTATTCCACTGATAGGAGCCTCCGCAAATCGTGTCATATAAATCCGTAACGGACGAATGACCAATGGTGAGGTGCAACGTCAGAATGCTGTCGCAACCGTGAACGGTCTGCAATGTCCGCACATAGTCACCGGATTGCGTAAACGTCTCTCCCAGCCAGTCGTAGCTTTCGCAAGCAGTCACACTAACTTCGGTCGAAGCGGGAGAGTAAATGGTGACATGCAGGTCAACAATACTGTCGCAGCCGTCCGCCGATGTAAGATGTTGCATGTAATTGCCGCTCGAAGTATATTGTTGGTTGTTAATCACAAGCATAGAGCATCCAGAGGTGTCAACCTGATAAGTGGGATCAGGAAGATGCACCGTGTAGTAGGCCGTGTCTGTGCAGTCGAAATTGTGCAATCCTGAGACCAGCATGACCTGATAAGTACCAGCGGCACTGTACGTGTGCGTGGGGTTAAGCTGATTGCTGGTGGTACCGTCGCCGAAATCCCACAGAGCGTTCTCGCAAGGTTCGTTATAGCCGTTCGGTGTAATCCCATCCGCCGACACCAAACTTTGATTCTGGAACTGGCATGTCCGAGTACAGGTATTCACGTTTGCTGTGAAACCGGCAATCGGATAACGAGGCGACAATGTACCATAAATAACGAAATAGCAGGAGTCTTTCTTCAAGGATATCACGCGGCAGAAAATACGATCGGTATGGGACTCCGTAAACGTGACAGAACGACTGGTTGAAATGATAGAATCCGGTTCTGACTCCCAAAACCATTCATATCGGAACCCCGACGGAGCCATGAACGTCCTGACCGTGTCCTCGCCGCAGTAATTCGACTTCATGCTCCGGCTCCCGCAGTCCAACAGGAAATAGGCATAGCCGAAATGACCGGACTGTTCACAGTCGCGGGTGGTCAAGCGCACCTTTATATGCTGTCCGTGGTACGCGGAGATATCCATGCCCACCGTGGTCCACTCGTTCCAAATAACACCGCTTGATGATGTGTTCCAGCCTAAACCCGAAGAGGCGATAAAGTTTTCGTATCCACAGAGCGTATCAATGGGCTGACCGGCATTGTTCAGTATCTCCAATGTGAAACGTGGCTGGTCTTCGGGAGAATGGCCCGGATCTTCCATAACAACGGAATACTGGAGCAGCAACAAATCTGCATTCGTGGTGTCAACCAAATGGTTTATCTCAATACTTTCGGCCTCGGCACCGGTCTGGTCGTTGCCAAGGCAGATGGCGTAATCCTTGCAGTCAGGTATGGTGGGGAGCATGTCGTCGGTGTTGTAATCGTAGGAAAGATTGGTGATTACCCTGTGCCGGCTGTTAACGATGCCGGTATGACTATATGGATTATAAAACGTCCCATAATAACAGGTTATGCCCGGATTTGACAAGTTGGTCAAATCGAAGCAGCCTCCGGAAATCATCGTTCCGGAACAAGCGGTCTTGAAATGTCGGTTCCGCCAATAAGATGTCATCCCAGAGTCGCATAGCGCACGCACCGAGATGTAGTATTCTGTTTCAGGATCCAAATCCGACAACTGGAAGGAATTGGTTTGGAGGATGGTTGTGTTGGCCTGAGCACCCTCTTCCGACATCCCATAACCAATCTCCCAAGCGGTGGCCGTTGTACCTGCATCCCATGTCACCGACGCACTCGTCGTCGTAATCCCGCTGATGGTCACATTCTGTGGTGAGGGGCAAGGCATAGGGTACATGTAGAGCCGCAGATTGGCGAGGTTTGTCGACAAGGTACCGGAATTTGTACCCGGGTGGTCCGCATAACTCGTATTGCTGTCACTACGGCGGTACAGCACCGAACCAGATCTGTTCGTGTAATAATATTTGGGCGTTGAAGAATAATTGGGAGCCGTTTTCGAGACTACAATCACCAGATTATCCTCTTGCGAATACTGGAACGGAGTAGTCAACACCACCGAATACCATCCTGTATTGTTGGGAAGGTTAACATTGGTGCCGGAATACACCAGTGTAAGAGCAGACATAGGCATCCAATCATCGTCGGACATGTGATACGTATGACTTGTAGTGCCCATGTAAATGTTATAGGTACTCATGTTGAAAGAGTTGCTGGTAGCGCACTCCCATGCGATTTTGTAGATGGTTCCGGACTCATCTATATCGGTACCCTTGTAAATGCACTCCGTCCACGAATGCCTATAGTAATTGTTAATCGGGGTCACATTGGTTGTGCCGGTTCCGGTACCCACAATGACATCAAGATTCTGGGCATAACCCCGGAAAGGCTGTGCAATCAAAAACGTAACAGTTACCCACAAATATATAAAGCGTAAAAATCTATCACCCATATTGCCATGTTATCATTAAAAAAGTCTGCAAAAGTACAAAAAGTATTTGAATCTAAAAAGCTAAACCTCTACACCCGAAACTTTTAAATCGAAAAAAATGTATCTTCGCGCCGCTAAAAGTAATACTGAACAATTAAAAGAAAAACACTATGAGTCAAATCGTTAAAGTTTACGGAAGAGAGATTCTGGACTCCCGCGGGAATCCGACTGTTGAAGTTGATGTCTATACCGCCGCTGGCGCGGTGGGCCGTGCCGCCGTCCCCTCCGGCGCCTCCACGGGCGTTCACGAGGCAGTGGAACTGCGTGACGGACAGAAAGACCGCTATATGGGCAAGGGCGTGCTGAAGGCCGTCCAAAATGTGAACAGCACCCTCGCCGAGGCTGTCGAGGGCATGGAAGTCAGCGACCAGGCCGAACTCGACGCCCGCATGATCGAAGTCGATGGCACCGAGAACAAGGGCGCGATGGGCGCCAACGCCATCCTCGGCATCTCCCTCGCCGCCGCCAAGGCCGCTGCGCAGGAGACCGGCCAAGACCTCTACCGCTACGTGGGTGGCTGCAACGCCAATGTCCTCCCCGTTCCGATGATGAACATCCTCAACGGCGGTTCTCACGCCGACAACCGCGTTGACTTCCAAGAGTTTATGATCATGCCCGTGGGCGCTCCGACATTCCGCGAGGCCGTGCGCATGGGCTCCGAAGTGTTCCATAACCTCAAGAAAGTGCTCAAAGACCGTGGTTACTCCACCAACGTGGGTGATGAAGGCGGTTTCGCTCCCGACCTCAAATCCAACGAAGAGGCCCTCGAAGTGATTCTCAAAGCTATCGAGAATGCCGGCTACAAACCGAAAGAGGACATCTGCATCGCACTCGACCCCGCCTCTTCCGAATTCTTCGACACTGAGAAGAACATTTATAAACTGAAATGGTCCACCGGCGACGAACTCACGCCCGCCCAGATGGTCGATTACTGGAAGAACTGGTGCGACAAGTACCCGATTATCTCCATCGAGGACGGTATGGCCGAAGACGACTGGGACGGTTGGAGACTCCTCACCGACACCATCGGCGACCGCTGCCAGCTCGTGGGCGACGACCTCTTCGTGACCAACGTGAAGCGCCTGCAGATGGGTCTCGACAAGGAGGTGGCCAACTCCATCCTCATCAAGGTCAACCAGATCGGCACGCTCACCGAAACCATCAACGCCGTGCAGCTCGCACAGCGCAACTACTACACCGCCGTGATGTCACACCGCTCTGGCGAAACCGAGGATACCACCATCGCGGACCTCGCCGTCGCACTCGGCACGGGCCAAATCAAGACCGGCTCCGCCAGCCGCACCGACCGCATCTGCAAATACAACCAGCTGATGCGCATCGAGGAGATGCTGGGCAGCCAGGCCATCTACCCGGGAAAAGCGTTCCCGTTCAGAGGATAATCGACAACCTCACATAATCGGAAAGGACGTCTGCGAAGGCGTCCTTTTTTTAGTTTCAGGTTTCAAGTTTCAGGTTTCAGGTGCGTCTAACTTGAAACTTGAAACCTGAAACCTGAAACAAAAAATGTTGTCACGAATTTGCCCGTGGGTGTTGGGGCGAATTTTTTTTCACCCCTACTGCAACCATTCGGTATTTTTGCGTCTTATATTAAAAATGCTATCTTTGCGGTTTGAACATTAAGGACATATAATGATTTATAAATCAATAAAATGAAAAAGTTTGTGTACATTTTAGCCCTGGTTGTTTCGATGTTTTGCACCTCCACCGGACAAACTCTCACGGTTGGAGACGGAAACGCCACCAACGAGTTCTTTCCTCTCTCTTATCGCATGTGGCTCAATCCGCAGCGCGGACAGGTCCTCTATCCGGCCAGCATGCTCACCGCCATGCAAGGGAAGTACATCTCTGGAATATCGTTGTATTATCATGTCGATCAATGCAACGGTTGCACGTCCACGAATTACACCCACCTGGACGGCACCCAGACCGTCAAGATTGGCCATACCAACGCATCCAACCTCTCGGGCGGGTTCACTTCCGACACATTGGAAACCGTCTGGGTGGGCACGATGGAGGATGTCACAATCGGCGGGCTAACCACGGACGGCGAAGTGAGAATCCTGTTCGACCGCGCTTTTCTTTACCAAGGCGGAAACCTTCTCATTGACTTGCTGACATACGATGACGCACAAACCAACGGATGGTACTTTTTCTTCTGGTATGGACAGAACACCTCCACAGCCAACTGCTATCATTACGGAGGATACAACACCTCTGAATTATATTACCATAGTGAGAATTTCCTCCCGAAAACCACGTTCAGGTACCAAGACAACGCCTGCGTGGCGCCTTCGGTGTTCGCCCACGCCAACCAAGACCCGTATTCAACGACAATCAACTGGAATCCAGTTTATTACGATGGAAGCGTTGTTTCCGATTACGAAGTAGCCTACCGGAAAGCGGCAGATTCCTCGTTCCAAACAGTCACCGTGACAGACACGTTTTGTGTATTGAACAATCTGGAATCCGCCACGGACTATATCTATAAGGTCAGAACTTATTGCGGCGGTAATGACTACAGCTTCTGGAGCGACGAGCAGGCTTTCCGCACCGACATTGCCATCGGGCAATTCCCTTATTACTGCGGGTTTGAGGACACGCAGGAGAACAACAGCTGGTACCGGACCACCCAGAACTGGCTCAACAACGATTACACCTGGTATATTGACACCGCCACGAGTTATGACGGTGACAAAGCCATGTACATTTCCAAAGACCACGGCGCGACATTCAGCACCATAACCGCCTATTACGATGACGGCGACGTCTGGGCCTACCGGGACATCTACTTCGACACAATCTATCCCGCTTACAACATCACGTTTGAGCATAAAGGCCATCACATATTATATGTCTATCTCGGGCCTCCGGCAACGCCCTCTGGAAAGGGTCAGCCGACCGGCTCCGTCAGACTGGGCAGTTCGTACATCACGCGCACGGATGACTGGAAGACGTGTGATTACATCGTCGATGGAACCCACGCCGGACTGCAACGACTCTATTTCCTGTTTTACGCCGGCGCGCCCACCAATGTGGGAGCGGCTATCGACAACGTCCAAATATCGGGCATCGAATGCATTGCCCCTGAGAATTTGGCCGCGACGCCGCAGGATTCCTCCGCCGTGCTGACGTGGCATCCGATGTGCGCAACCCCGCCCTACCGATATGTGGTGGCGTACAAGAAAAACACGGACACCGCCTTCACGGAAATCAACGTCACCGACACCACCTGCACACTGCAGCACCTCCTTCCATACACGGATTACACCTGGAAAGTGTGCGCCAAAACACAAGCGAACGCCTATTACGACTGGAGCGCCACCGCCACTTTCAAGACGACAGCAACCCCTGCGAGAGCCGTTCCTTACTTCTGCGACTTCGAGGATGCCGCCGAGAATGCCGGATGGAAGTTCGTGCAATATACGGGTTCAAACAACCGATGGATCATCGGCACAAGCGGGAAATACACCGGCACTAAGGGCCTGCATATCACCTCCAATACCAGCAACAGCTACACCTATTCGTCCACCTCATCGGCAGTCTGGGCCTACCGGGATGTGCTGTTCGACTCCGTGGCGAAAAGCACGGTGGTAGATTTTGACTACAAGGTGAGAGGTCTGGCCGGACATGACTATGCCAAAATATTCATCGGCGACACCGTACAACCATCTGGCTTTGACATTCCGGCCGGCTTGACAGACATCACAGGTGAACTGACCTCCACGGAATACAGTCCTAACTGGAAACACAAGACCCTGTATCTATCTGATTCTACGTTTGTTGGACTGAAACGCATTTACCTGTATTGGCAGAACGACTACTCCTCTACCCGGACTCCACCGATTGCCATCGACAACCTGTCCATCTACACCACCGGGTGCAGCTCGCCCTCCAACTTGACAGCGACTGCCTTGGACACGACGGCCACCCTCACATGGCAGCCCAACATAATCGGGACAGCACAATCCTACACGGTGGCTTACAAGAAAACTACGGATTCCGTCTATACGGAAATCTCCGTCTCAGACACCACTGCGCAGATCAGCGGTTTGGCGCCTTACACCTTGTATGATTGGAAAGTGAAGGCGAACTGTTCGAACGAGGAGAGCAGTCTCTGGCAAGAAGGCGCAAGCTTCAGGACATACCGCCTATTCGGCCATATCCCCTATTTCTGCGGCTATGAAGATCCGGACGAAAACCTCAACTGGGGTGAGCAAGTTTTCTTGACAGGAGAATATAACCATTGGGGCATCGGCACTGCCGCCGCGCACAGCGGGCAATATTCGGCCTACACCTCCTTGGACGGTGGCAACACCATCTCGTTCGACTCCTCCCGATATACCAGTTACACATGCCTTTATCACGACTTTATGTTTTCACCTGACCTCCCAGAGCATGAGCTCACCTTCGATTTCAAGGCGGTGAGAGGGGATCTTCCGGCAAATCTGGTCATTTACACCATCAAACCGACCTCCCCCGATATGGGAACTCTGACAAATAATGACCTGTTGGTTTACGAAATGAATCCAGCCCTTGAGGTAACCGGCGACACGACATGGCATACGTACAGCGTAAAATTGAACAACTCCCACCAAGGTCTCACGAGAATCGTTTTCTATTGGAGATACAGTGAGCAAGAACTGATTTCGCCCTGTGTGATTGACAACGTGACGATTCAGGGACATGCCGTGGGCACCCCGCACCATTTGGCCAACAGGCCGCAGACCGACACCTCCGTCGTGTTCGCTTGGCATTCGGGCAACAACATGACTCCTGCCTCCTACACGCTGCACTACCGCAAAAGCACGGATCCGACATTCACGGAGGTGACGCTAACCGACACGTTCTATCTGCTGCATCCCGTGACCACTCCCTCCTCCTACATTTGGGAAGTGCGTGCCAACGGTCAGGACACGATGCACAGCGACTGGAGCGAAACCAAGACCTACACTCACACGGCCGTCGCCCTGCCGATGCTATGCACCTTTGAAGACAACGCCGACAATGCCTTGTGGGAGAATTACCGGTATTTCCTCTCTTCAAACAATAATCCTACGAACACAATCCAGTGGTATATCGGGACAGCACTGAGTCGGGACGGGGCTAACTCCATGTATGTCTCTTCCAACGGTGGTGTTGACAATACGGTATTCTCCAACGACAATCTCAACACCCTGATAATTGTGACCTGCCGTGACGTCTATTTCCCACCGACGGACTCCTATTATTACATAACGTTGGATTATAAGGGGACGGTGCCGTCTTCCATATATATAGGCGATTATGCAGATAATCCCACTTATACTGACCTGATTTACAGCACATCCGTCTTCAACATTCCCAATTCGTCGACATGGACCCATCGTCAGTTCAGGCTGGTTCCTAACGACTCGAGTGATTTCGGAGTGAAGAAGGTCTATTTCCTATGGAATCAAACGGGCAATGGAACGTTTACAGATGCCACTGCCGTAGATAATTTCAAGATTGGCGTGGTGGAATGTCAGGAACTGGATTCTCTCGCTGTGGAAGAGGTAACCCACCATTCCGCCAGAGTCTCTTGGAAGAAGTTTAATGTCAACCAGAGCGGCATCAACAACTATGGTGACGCGCAGAGCTACACCGTGGCTTACAAACCTGTGGACGCGCAGCAATACACAGAGGTCAACGTCAGCGACACCGTTTGCGTCCTGACCGGTCTGCAGCCGGATGTCATCTATCAATGGAAAGTGCGTTCCAACTGCGGCAACTCGGTCGTGGGTGAGTATTCCTCGGAATCCAGCTTCACGACGCTGGCGGCACTACCCTACTTCTGCGATTTCGAAGAGGCAGGCGAAAATGCGAAATGGCATTTTGCCAACAACTCCAACACGTACTGGGCAATCGGCGAAGACGGCGAGGTCAGCGGCAACAACCGGCTGAAGGTTATGGGCGTGCTCGGCACAAACGCCTACAACTATTATTCCGGAAACAACATCTGGGCTTACCGGGACATTTACTTCAACGAGGGTTCCTCGGAATACCAGATCTCCTTTGATTACAGAGGCATGGGTCAATTAGGCCAGGACTACATGCAGCTCTTCATCGGGCCGGACACAATCACCGTTTCTGGAAGTACAGTGCCGGTGGAACTCACGCAAATTGGCGACAACTTCTGTAATATCGCGAACTACACCCATTACAGTTTCACCCTTGACAGCACCTTCGCGGGCACCCACCGCCTCTTCTTCTATTGGAGGAACAATTCCGACTCGAAGGGCACGAACCCGGCGGCTTCCATCGACAACCTGCACATTCAGGCCACGGATTGCCAGATTCCGCTGAATCCCCGCACCTTGTCCGCAACCAGCACCACCGCCGACCTTGCATGGAGTGCACCGAATGCCCTGAGCCAGCAGTTCACCGTTGCCTACAAGGCGATTACGGATACGGCTTTCACAGAAGCACAGGTCAGCGACACCACAATCCACCTTTCCGGGCTGCTTCCGAACAACATGTACTATTGGTATGTGCGCTGTGACTGCGGTGGTAATTCGCACAGTCTGTGGAGCAACAGCCGCACTTTCTCCACCACGCAGGCGAATATTGCAACCCTACCCTATTCCTGCGACTTTGAGAGTTCCGCCGAGAACAACAATTGGTCGATTTCATCCTCACAAAACAGCAATTTGTGGTATATCGGCAATGCAGTCAGCCATGGCGGCGACAACTCGCTTTACGTCACAGCGGACAGCGGAGCCACCAACTCATACGTAAACAACATCTACTCAGGCATTTGGGCTTGGCGAGACATTGATTTCGAGTCGGGTTATGGCGACCACGTTGTGTCGTTTGACTACAAAGGAAAAGGACGTGAGGCCCATTATGCACGTGTGTTTGTGGGTAAGCCGATGATTCCGAACGGTCCCGCCGTCCCGGATGGGTTAACCCAGTTAGGAGGTTCGCTTTACAACATCAACGACTGGACCCATTACACCTTCCACTTGGATTCCTCCTATTCCGGCGTTGTGCGGTTGTATATCCAATGGGTACAGAACACCTACAGTGGCTACCAGCCGCCTGCCGCATTCGACAACATCACGGTTTCAACCACGAACTGCAGCGCGCCCGAACAACTTTCGAGTTCCGTGACTGCCGATACCATCACGCTTTCCTGGGTTCCCGGCATAGCCGGCGCGAACAACCTGTTCACCGTCGCTTACCGCAAAACCCTTGACTCCACATTCACCGAAGTCTCCGTCCAAGACACCTTCATGGTGCTCACCGGACTGCCTTCGAACACCGACTACATCTGGAAAGTGCGGCAGAACTGCGGCAACACCTCCGATTGGGAATGGAGTTCCACCGCCACCTTCCTGACCCTGCCGCCCTACCCCTATTTCTGCGATTTTGAGGACACCGAAGAGAATTTGAGATGGACATTGTCCAACGGAAGCTCCTCCAGCAAATGGTATATGGGCGGCAACTCCGAGAGCGGGCTGAACAACCTCCTCTACATCTCGTCCGACAACGGCGCCACCAATTCCTACTCCAACTCCAGTTCCTACTACGCCACAAACAACGTTTGGGCGTACCGCGACATCTACATCAACCCTGCGTACGACACGACATACATCACGTTCGACTGCCGGGTGAACGGAGAATATTACGACAATCTGAAGGTTTTCGTAGGCAACTGTGTGACTCCTTCCGGCGGCAGCACCCCGCAAAACGCCACCGTGCTCATCAACGGGCTCTACGGACAGTCTTCGTGGCAACGCCACAGTTATGCCATTCCCTCGTCTGCAGGCGGACTGCGCCGACTCTTCTTCCTGTGGAGCAACGACAACTACGATGTCTACAATCCCCCTGCTGCCATCGACAATATCGAGATTTCCAACAAGATATATAGTCTTCCGCAAAACCTTGCCGCTTCCGTCATCGACACGGCGGCTGCCCTCTCCTGGCAACACAGTGCCGGCGAAGTTCCCAATTCCTACACGGTGGAGTACCGCGTATATCCCAACGGTTCTTTCGTCTCGACAACCTTGAGCGAGGAGAACCTGTCGCTTGGCAATCTCCAGCCCAACACGGACTACCTGTGGCGGGTGCGTGCGAACTTCAGCGACGGTTACCAAGGTCTCTGGGTCACCTCTTCCTTCAAAACCGAGGAAAATGTCGCCCGCTTGCCCTATTATTGCGATTTCGAGGACAGCGTCGATGTCGCTTCCTGGAAGTTCTTCAACGGCAACAACACCAACAAATGGGTCATTGATACCGCTGCCTATCAGGGTGAAGACAAAGCCCTGTATGTTTCCAACGACAACGGCGCCACCAACGCCTACACGGTAAACTCCTCTTCGAGAGTGTGGGCTTGTCGTGACATCTACTTCGACCCGCATTATACCGAATTCCTTATCTCCTTCGACTTCAAGGGGTTAGGCGAGAACTACAACAATCACCCCTACGACTTCGCCAAGCTCTTCATTGGTCCGGCAAGCACCCCGAGCACTTCCTACAGTTCGACATCCGTTTCCCCGCAAGGGAGCACGCAAATCGGCACTTACCTCTATTTGCAAAACAACTGGACCACCATTCAGGACACGTTGAACATGCTTTCCGAAACGGGCATGCAACGAATCTACTTCCTTTGGGAGAACGACGGTATTTATGGCGACAACCCGCCAGCTGCCATCGACAACTTCTCCATCATTCCCTTCGGTTGCGGAAAGCCGCTGAATCCGGTCACTTCGAACCTGTCGGCGAACAGCGCCACGCTCTCCTGGGACGGCATCACCAGCAACTACGAGGTGGCCTACAAGCGCTCATCCGAGAGTTCGTACACCACGGTTACGACCAACGAGCACAGCATCACCCTCAGCAACCTGTTGTCCGACTCGGAATATGAATGGAAAGTGCGGACCCTCTGTTCGGATTCTTCCATGAGCGACTGGAGCAACACCCTGACGTTCTACACGTACCAGCCGGTAGCCCATCTGCCGTATCTCTGTGATTTTGAAGACGCTTTCGAAAATTCCAACTGGTCGATTCTCGGTGGAAGCGGAGACCAATGGGCCATTGGGGAGGCGGCGAGCAACGGCGGCACCCATTCGCTGTATGTGACGGCTGACAGCGGCGCCACGAACTCCTACACACCCAACACCACCTACGCAATCTGGGCTTACCGTGACATCGTTTTTGACGAAGGATATACGGAATATGAGCTGGAATTCGACTTCAAGGGAAGAGGAAGCAACGTCCACTTTGGCAACGTCTATATCGGCAGTCCTGTGATACCGCTTCCGTCAAGCAGTGCTGCGCCCGCCGGTGCCACGCTGCTGACCCAAAAGCTCTACGACAAGCCCGAATGGACACATTACAGCATCACCCTGGACGCCAGCAACTCCGGTGTCAAACGCCTCTATTTCCTCTGGACAGTCACCAGTTCGAGCAGCGACGCCGTGAATCCGCCCGCCGCCATCGACAACGTGTCGGTCACGGCCCACAACTGCACGAAACCCTTGAGTCTCCAGTCCGCAAATGTGACGCACAATACCGCATCCATTTCCTGGACACATCCCTCCAACGGCAACTTCATTGTCGCTTACCGGGTGGCTGGGACGATGGATTACGAGGAGGTTCAAGCAACGGGTTCTGCCATGACGTTGACGAATCTGCTCTCCTCCACCACGTATTTTTGGAAGGTGAAGGCGGTATGCAGCTCATCGGAAGAGAGTGCCTGGAGTGCGGAAGCAACCTTCACCACGAATTATTTCGTTGCGCAACTTCCTTATATCAACGGATTTGAGGACGAATACGAGAACAAGCAGTGGCGTTACTTCTATCAGAGCACCAATCCGACCCAATGGACATTCGGCAGTGCGACGAACAATGGCGGTAGCAACGCCTTTTATATCTCAATAGATGGCGGTGCAACCAACACTTACTCAGGAGGATATTACGATTCGTGGGCTTGGCGCGACATCTACATCGATTCCGCCACCACCCAAATTCAGATTTCCTTCGACTACAGAGGTGTGGGCTACGCAAACAACTACGGTTCCGACTACGGCCGTCTGCTCTTCGGGGTGCCGACAACGCCCTACTACGTCAACAACGACGGGGTGACCGATTTGACGGGCGAGCTCAAATTGATTCCGGACTGGACTCATCACCACTATGTCGTGGATGTCTCGAACATCACGGGTGTGCGTCGAATCTACCTCCACTGGCACACGGAAAACTCGCAAGGCTCGAATCCTCCTGCCGCCTTCGACAACCTCACCATCATCGGTGGTAACTGCGGCCTGCCGACCAACCTCACCGTTGACAATGTGACGCAAAACAGCATCTCGTTCCACTTCTCACGCTCTGCCGCCGAAGATGTGGAATGGCAGGTAGCCATCGCTCCTGAAGGAACAGAAGTTACTGATAATCAAATTGTCAACATTTACGATACATTCTATACCTTCACTGGGCTCGACCATACCACTCTGTACCGGATTTATGCCCGAAATGTCTGCAATGAAGAATCCTTCTGGAACTACATCTCCCAGTACACGGAATGCGGCCCGATTTCAGAACTTCCTTTCGCGGAGAACTTTAATGTGAACACTACTCCAGAAAACGTGAATCTGGAGTTCCCGCGCTGCTGGACGCGGA
>Ga0310696_10001252_pt1 | contig 37191 bp, 29 predicted proteins | sample AusTroGonzalo_MG_4_FD_203885 | JGI IMG/M metagenome (GOLD analysis project Ga0310696, IMG submission 203885) | Bovine rumen microbial communities from tropical cattle in Woodstock, Queensland, Australia - Gonzalo_02 (v2) (version 2) | ecosystem: Host-associated > Mammals > Digestive system >... | reverse complement strand
GATTGCAGGCCATTTCCACCATTTCCGCGTCACGAAGCCATTCCACGGAATTGCCGTATTTCCTCGCACCGACGCCTTTTTCCACCTCTGAATACTTGAATTTCCTGTTTTCGGACTCGCGGGCAAGCTGTCTGGGTATGGACAAGAAACAGTTCCGCACCTTGGGTTTTTCCGCATACGGGGCGTAGTTCATTATGTCGTCCATATAGTCGCCGACTATCCTCCTCTGAATGCCATCCGCCTCTCCATAGTCCATGTTCTCGACAAAAGCATCGACCACTTCTGGCATGCCTCCTATTGCGATATAGTCTCTGGTCTCCTTATGGAACATCTTGTTCAGGAGGTCGTCAACCTTCTCATGCCTGTCAAACGAACAACGAACGGCTGCAATGTGCTCTTCGGAATACCCCTTCGCCCAAAGGAATTCCTCCAAATCAAGAGAATGCATGACTAGCGTCTCTTCGTAGCCAACCGGGATGCTCGCAACTTCGTTCTGCTGGATTCCAAGGAGCGAACCAGACGCGACAACATCGTATCTGCCATCCTCGGCAAGGAACTTGAGAGCCGTCCGCGCAGCACCGCATTCCTGTATTTCATCTAAGAAAATTAGTGTTCTGCCCAGAACAAACTTTACATCACGGACAACTAGCGTCATCCTTGAATAGATGGATTCAGCATCAAGCGCACCATCGAAAATACTGCAATGCTCTGGATTTTTAAGAAAATTGAGTTCAACGTAAGCATCATACGTCTTTGCAAACTGCCGAATGATAAAAGTCTTACCGACCTGTCTTGCACCTTTCACTAACAGCGGCTTTTTGTTGGCTTTTCTCTTCCATTCTAAAAGCTTATCATAGAATTTACGGCGTAGCATCTATAGCCTCCTTTGAAAGACATTATACCAAACCTTATAAAAAGTTGCAACCATACCATTTTTTCATACCTGAAAAGTTGCATTAATGCCATTTTTCATACGTGAAAAATTGCATCAATGTGATTTAGCGCGTGTATTGCCCATCCGCGCAGTGTCAAGTGCTAGATTTTTTTTATTGCTTTCTGTCAGGCAGGGGCGAAAACATGTACATGATTGTAACAGGGCCGAAGAGCCCGCTTTCATGGTTCGCCTTGTCAAAGGGACGTTGGTAACGGTCGTATCTCCCGTTCGGCTGGAAATCCCTCAGGACCCGATCGCGGATTGCATCGTCGCCGACCTGGTTCACCAGAAGGTTCGCTACTGTGACCTCAAGCACGTTGCGCCCTTTCTTCAGCTTCGCCGGCGACACGGAATCGCCAAAGATGCCGAAAGACTCGGGCAAATCGCCGGACGCCCGCGCCCGTCGCGTGTATCACGTTCGTCGAAACGGCGTCCGCAATGACAACCTCCTGGTTGGAACGCAAGAACACCGGCTCAACTCTTATTCGGGCTTTGGCGATGAGAGGCGGCGGATGATTGCGCGAGCGGTAAACTCCTTGATCTCGCGGTGGCGCGGAACGGGCTGACTCTCGCCTGTGATAACATTGCGATAGAAGTCGTGCCGCCCAACCGTACGGACAAGCACACACCCTTCGTCGCGAAGCCTATTCAGTAGGTCGATACGCTTCATGCGTATTCCATCGTACCAGAATGGCAGATTGCAGCCGAGGGGATCTCTCCTTCCCGCACCATGACGTTGATGCCGTCGCGCAAGTCGCGCAACATATACTCAAGCTCCTGGAGCGTCTCCCCCTCCGTCAAGTAGTCTGGATAGTCGTTCCAGTAGCCAATGAATCCGCCTTCTTTCGCAGGCCAATATGTATATGGTATGCTCATGTCGAGTTATCCTTTACCGCGTATTATACCACAACTCGGCTCTTGGGTGCTGAAAATCTACCTGCAACAACATCTAACAAGCACCGCAGCCAAAGCCGCGAATGAGGCTATACGCATCATGCCTACTTGTACATCAGCACAAAGCCGATGCATTTGCGCGACTTGATGAAGACGTCCTTGTCGTTGTTCTCTACAATAAGCGTACATCCCTCGGGAAGCGTCGAGGCGCATGCGTTGATTGCGGTTTTCGCATCAGAAACAATGCCGCCCTCCGCATGGATAAGATGCAGCTTACCGCCAGTATGTGCGACGAACTGCGCACAGTCGATTTCAAGTTTTGAGCCGCTATCCATCAAGAACTTGCTGTTTGTTGTAAGCGGTACATAATCTTCGGCATAGCCTTCCCTCGGAATCTCGAAGCGAAGCGTGGAGCCGTTTGCGATCCAACAGGCTCCATTGCTGGAATCGGCAGACTGTATCTCGATCTTTGGCGTCACCCCTTGCATGACAAGAACACAATTCGTGGAATCCGAATAGCCACTCGGTTGGTTGTAACCGATTCGAAGTCCAGTCGCGTCCTCTTTTCTATCCACATTCACAGTCGCATTGGAAACGCAAAGCGTATTGGCGACCCCCATGACAATCATCCTCTTTGCGTTGAGTGTCGCCCCATCCAAGACCTCCAGTCTGTTGCTGAAGCTATTGAATGTAGCGACAGCACTTGAATCCGTCGCGTTGTCGCCAAGATAGAAATGCGCACCTGTACTGCCAACAGACGACCCCTCGCCAGTTATGCGAAACACAGAGTTGTGCGTTCTCGCCATCATGCACGTGCGGCTTCCGCCATACCAGGTTGCGCCACCTTCGAAGGAAACAGTGTTGTATCCGCTGTTGGAGTTGCCGAAGAAGTCCCCAGTGTTCACGCCAAGCGTCAACGACGTGTCGGGCCCATACACCCTGAACAAGTTGTTCGATGCATCCGCACTATAGACAAAGAGAGGGTTTCCAGACTGAACACGATTACAGTTAAGCACAGCGTTCGACACGGAGACGACGTTGTCGGAACTCTGGAAATTGACGCGAACAAGATTGCAAGTCGCGCAATTTTCGACAAGGATGGAGTTCATGCCCTTGCCCAACTGCACGCCCGTCCTAAAATAGGCAGTCGCGTTGTCTGCAAAGCGGAACTTGTTTGAACCACACCTATGGCCAAGAGTGGCCTGAGAGGCGCTGTCATCGCGCAGGAGCGACCCGGAGCCGCGGACAATAAGACTTTGACCGCCATATGAGGGCGGACTGTCAGGCTCGTTTACATCAGAGTAGATGCGGTTTGTCACGTAAAGCTGGCCGCCGTCATAAATCTCCAGAGCGTTGTCGTGAGCATAAATTTTATTGCCGCCACCATCGTAAATCTTAAAACATCCTACATAGAACTTCGCGCCTCCGGCAATTTCAGTCTTCGAGTACGAACAGCTTGTATCCCCGTTGCATGAAGTGGCAAAGAAGTTTGCAACATTAGTGACGATGCACCCGTCCTTGAACACAGTGGTCATTCCGTTCGCATTGTATGCCGAACGAACATAGGCGGAATTGGCGTCAATACGTCCGCCGCTAAACACGTTGTAGGCATTCTCCACGTTCTCCACTAAAAGTTGCGCCGTTAGCTTATGGTCACTGAAGTTGCACGTGGAACCATTTGACTTGACGCGAAAATAATGGAATGTCACATCATCCGAAAGCGTGTATGTTCCAGCCTGGTTTATAATGGCGTTGTCGTCTGTTCCGGGCAGCGATCCGCCCCATGCGCTTGCGCTGGCGAGGTCGCCGCCGGCACTTGGGAAAGTCTTGTCTGCGGCCTGCGCGGTCGTTGCCGCAAGCGAAATTGCGAGAATGACGATTTTGTGCAGTTTCATGAGCTGAACCTCCTAGTCGTTGTTTTCTGATGTGGATTTTACCATATTTCCCAGCGCATAGCACAGGAAACTTTGTGTGCAGAATGTGAGCAGATCAAAACTGTGCCTACCGACACAAACCGCAATCATGCCAGCAGAAAATCAGGAAGATAGCGATGCCTGATGCCGCCAGCCGAGAAGTCGAAGCGATCCATGGAGAGCACGAGCTTGTCATATTGGTCCGGCACTCTCATCAGCGCCGAGAACTCACGCTCGCGCGTTTCCTCCGTCGGCATCAGATACGCCACTTGCAAGTAGAGTCTGCCGCCGTCCTTTTCGCATACAAAATCAACCTCTTTCTCCTTGACCCTGCCAATCGTCACGTTGTAGCCCCTGCGCACCATCTCGGCGAACACAACCGTTTCAAGCAGCTGGTCTATGTCCCGCTGAAGCGATGCGGCCACGTTAGCATTCCTCAGTCCCGTGTCGGCGGCATAGTATTTCTCGTCAACGCTGAGCACACGCTTGCCGATCAGGTCCTCTCGTTCGACCTTGCTGAGGAGAAACGCCTCCTCGCACGCCTTGAGATAGTTCAAGACTGTAGATGGCGCCGTAACGCATCGCTCGTTCTTGAGAAACTCCACAATCCTCCTTGCCGAGAACACGTGACCCGTCTCCGTCATCACAAAGCGGACAATCCGCTCCAGAAGATCGACGTCGCGGATTGCCTTTCGCCTTACGATGTCCTTCAGCAGTATTGCGCCGTACACGTCGCGCAAATACCGCATGGACGGAATTTCCCTGTATCCAATCTCCGACAGAAACGGCATGCCCCCGAACTCTAGGTATCGCCTAAAAGCCTCTTCACCATTGGAAGAACCTGACGCCTCGAGAAACTCCCGATATGAAAAAGGAGTAAGCGAAAATTCAACGTACCTTCCTGTCAAGTACGTTGCCAACTCCCCGGAAAGCATCTTTGAATTGGATCCCGTTATGTAAACGTCCGCGTTCTTGCGCTTTCTTATGGAATTTACGGTCTTCTCCCATCCCTCCACGTCATGCACTTCATCTAGGAATATATACGTCTTGCGATTTGGACGCTTGTCCAAAATCGACGTAAGCTCCTTGAACAACACTCCCGCCTTAAGGTATCTTGCATTTGCCTCGTCGTCAAGGTCAAGGTAGAAAACCGAGGCATTCTTGTCGATTTCTGAAACAATGACATCGCGTATCTGCGACATCAGCACCGACTTTCCGCAACGACGTATGCCGGTTATGACCTTTATGACGTCGGTTCCGATGAACGGGCGCACATCTTCTATGACTTTCCTGCGTATGACCATGTCACACTCCCTCCTTGCGCCGCGCATTATACCATAAGTTATAACTCCATGACAATACGAAAAACACAATTCTAAGAGTTATAACTCTCAGATTGTGGCGTCAGGAGAAGGTTTCGCCGGGGACGTATTCGCAGACCATCGTGAGGCCCTTTGGAATCGGGCGGCCGTGGTCAAGGAAGCCGAGCACAGCCTTTGAGATGACTGCCGCCTGCTTTAAGAGGTCGTTTTCCAGACAGGCAATCGAGCACGTGAACGGCGGACGCATACCGGCGTTCGTGGCCGTTACAAGCCGGACATCGCGCGGGACGCGGACTCCATGCGACAGAAGCGACATCGCCGCGCCCAGAAAGCAGTGGTCGTCAGTGAAGAAAATCAGGTCTGGGAGCCACTTCTTTCCCGTTTTCGCAAATCGCCGCTCAAACACTGCAAACGACATCCGCCACAAGTCCTCGGACCGCCCGCGTTCCACCTTCTGCGGCACGGTCAGCACCTCCACCTTCGCGCATGCCTTGCGCAACGCGACGAGAACGTTCCTTCTGTCCTCGCGCCACTTGCGGACGAACACCGCGCGCCCGATCCGCTCGCGTCGGCAGTGCGCGGCAAACGCGGCGCATGCCTCGCCGTCGTCATATTCGATGCCGCCGATGCAGTTCGCCTCCTGCGCAACGGGCCCTCCCAAGACCAGAAACGGACACTTTACGCCTGCAAGCTTGCGGACGATGCCGTCGGTCCACGGCGGCGCTCCGAACAGCAGGACAAGAGAATACGACATCTTGAGATCGTATTCGAGCTGACGCAGGTCGTATGGGTCGTGGTCACCGTCAAGAAACTCCTTTTCCCTAAGCACAGACGTCGTGACCGTAAGGTAGCCTGCGGCGTTCAGGTTGCGCCTAACGTTCTCCATCAGCACGGACACCGACCTTATCTGCGCACCGCCCGGCACGATCAGCAGGACACGTCCCTTAACAAGCGGCGACCGTGCGGCGGCGACTACCGCGCCGCACTTCTCCCGCAGCGTTATCAACCCCTCGCCCGCAAGCATCTGCAACGCCTCCGTCGGGGCGCGGACGGACACGCCAAGCGCCGTCTTCAGCTCGCGCGACGACGGCAGTCGCTCGCCGGGCTTCCAGAATCCGCTCTGTATGGCGGAACGCAACCCGTCCGCAACCTGGTACGGAAGCTTTATGCGGCTAGTCCTGTCTATGGAGAACGGAAGGTTCACGCAAATTTGCGTCTAGGCAGAATTCTTCTTCCCGCGAATTCGTGCGACGATGCGCGACGCGCCAAGGTTCTTGAAACCGAGCGCCATCAGCAGACGCCCAACCAAATGACGCGACTCCGCCTTCACATCGACAATCTCGATTCCTTCCTTGTCGCACAGCGAACGGAAGTCCTTCAGCGTTATGCAGTGGATGTTAGGCGTGTCGTACCACTGGAACGGCAGCTGCTTTGAGACGGGCAACCTGCCAGTCAGGGCGAGCGTAAGGCGTATACGGTAAGCCGCAAAGTTGGGGAACGTGACGATCGCCTCGTCGGCGATGCGCAAGGCCTCGTGGAGAAGTCCACGCGGATTCTTCACCTCTTGCAATGTGTCGGAGACCACCGCCATGTCGTAACGGCGGTCTGGGACAACGGAAAGTCCTTCATCGACATCCTCCCAGAGAACGTCGTGTCCGTCGGCAATCGCCTCTTCGTACCGCTCGACATCTATCTCCACTCCGTCGCCGCTTACGCCCTTGGCCTCCCTCAGCACATCGAGAAGCGTTCCGTCTCCGCACCCGATGTCGACGATTCGCGCACCCTTCGGCACCATGTCGACGACGCTTTTGTGAAGCTTCTTCTGCCAGTCCATCACTTTTACAGGACGCTCGCTCAGGAAGCCACCGACAATCTTGGAAAGATGCTCTATGTCGGTCAGGAACGAGTCGTGGCCGGTGCCGGACTCAAGATGACAATATGAAACAGGCCGCCCGGCCTTTATGAGAGAAGCGACGATGTCCTTCGACTGCCATGCGGGGAAGAGAATGTCGTTCTCGTATGAGCAGACGAGCGTACGCGCCGTAACGCGTGCGAACGCGGCATCGAGAGACCCGTATCTATCGCACGGATCGGAAAGATCCATCGAACGCGTAATGTGCAGGTACGAGTTTGCGTCGAAGCGCTTTACGAACTTCTCCGCCTGGTAGTCAAGATAGCTCTCTATCTGGAAATACGTCTTGAAGAGCCGGTCGCGCTCGGCGCGATCTTCCGCAGGAGCCTCCACGAAATTGGACTGCAGCCTGCGCTCGAACTTTGCCTGGAGAAGCTCGCGGGAGAGATACGTTATGTGCGCTAGCTGGCGTGCGGACGCAAGACCGGCGCGAGGCCCCTTTCCGTCGCCTTCGAGATAGTAGTCGCCGCCCTTCCACTTCGGATCATCCGTTATCGAGTTGCGGCTCATCACGCTGAACGCAATCGCCTGCGTGTTGAGATGCGCAGACGTCGCGATGAGACAGACCTTGTCCATGTCCTCGGGAAAGCGCGTCATCCAGTTCACGACCTGGATTCCGCCGTAGCTGCCGCCAATAAGCGCGGCAAGATGCTTCACGCCAAGCTGACGAAGGAACATCCTGAAGACATCAACCGCATCGTCGAAGGTGTATTGCGGAAACGACGATCCGTACGGCTTGCCTGTATCGGGGTTGATGGACATTGGCCCCGTCGTGCCTGCGCATCCACCGAGGACGTTTGCGCATATCACGTGGTAACGCCCGGTGTCGATTGAGCGCCCAGGCCCGATCATGCCGTCCCACCATCCGCTAGGCTTGGTTTCGCCGGGACGAATCCCCGCGACATGCGCATCGCCGGTAAGCGCATGGCAGATGTAGATCACGTTGTCGTCGCGAATCGGCGCACCGCACTCCTCATACCGCACGTCAATTTCCTTGAGGACGCCGCCATACGCGAGCTTCAACCCGCCCTCTGGCAGGTTAAGCCTCATCGTCTTCGGCTCGATTATGCCCACGCCATCCGTCATACCATCGCGCCTCACTGGTGGATTCTGTCGTTCGCCGCCGCGACCTTGGCCTTGAGGGACGCCTTGTGCTCGTGGAACTTCGCGCGCAGCCCTTCATCCGCAGTGCCAAGAATCTGCACCGCCAGAAGCGCCGCGTTCACGGGGCCTGCGCTTCCGCACGCGACCGTGGCGACAGGCACGCCGGAAGGCATCTGCACAGTCGCATATAGCGCATCGAGTCCGTTCAGCGCACCGCCCGCGATCGGTATGCCGATGACGGGAAGAACCGTTCCCGCCGCAAGTACGCCGCCAAGATGCGCCGCGCCGCCCGCCGCAGCGATAATGACCTTGAGGCCGCGCCCCTCTGCCGTTTTAGAATACTCTATCGCCTCTTCCGGCGTGCGGTGCGCGGATATTACGCGCGTCTCGTACCCGACGCCGAAACTGTCGAGCGTCGCGCAGGCCTTCTGCACAAGCGGCCAGTCGGAGTCCGACCCCATTACAATGCCCACAAGCGGATTTCCCATTTCAATTTCTCCTTTCTGTTCAGCGAAGCTTTTTGTCGATTCCCCTCTCCTCGCCCCACGCGGATGCAACAGTCGCGTCTTCCGCCGCAGGATCGAGGGGTAGCTTGAAGAAACTCTCGTATGCATTTCTGCCGTTAAGTCCCTTTAGCGAGAACGCAACCTCGCGGATTCCGGCAGGCACCCTGCCAACGATCTCCAACGTCTCTCCTCGATAGAGGTTTTTGAGGAGCCGCGGATACGACTCAGCCGGACAGCCCGACGCGAACACGATTCTAAGATCGGAAAGCACGGGGTCGCGGAATTTTTCGGCAAGGCCTTCGATTCCTGAACCGGCCTTCCATCGCCATCCGTCAAATATGAAGCTGTCGCCGCGATTGCCGCGAGTAAGAACGTCGATAAGCTCCTTGTTCGCAGAAGCCTTCACGCCATACATGTACACCGAGACCAACCCGTCGTTCAACGCGGAGAATTTCGAGATTATCTCCGCCGTCTCCCTCACGCCCACGTTCGCGTCGCCGTCCGTGACGACAAGCGCGATTAGCGGACGCGTCGGATCGCGCGGAAGCGTCAGCACGGACGCTATCGTGGCGAACACGTCGGTGCGCCCGTAGGACGCGACATTGCCAAGCCACCTGTCCGCCGCGTCGAACGACGCCTCCGTGCATTCCTGCCACGTCTTGAACGCATACGTGAACCTGTCGCGGAAAGCGACGAGATTGAACCTGTCACCCGTGTTCGCGGCGGACCTAAGGCTCTTGCGCGCCGCCAGCCGAATGGACCCCATGCGCTCCTTGCCTATTGAACCGGAGGCGTCCAGAAGAACTACGAGATCCTTCGGCACCGTGGTAAGGTCCGCATTCGGAGATATCTTCACGCGGAAATACGTGTATTGGGCGGAGCTCGTCTTCGAGACCGAGACGTTCACATGGCTCGCCAGTTCCGCCGCGTTCGGGACGTCGACAAGCGTCCTAACGGCTTCCTTTTCCTGCTTGACGACCTCCTCGCTTACCTTCTCCATCACTTCGACAACAGGCTTGAATTCCGGCGTGTCACTCTCGGTCTCATCAACCCCGATCTTCTCTTCCACGACAGACTCCGGCGCTGGAGGCGTCATGGCTGCGACTGAAGGCGCCCTGAACACCGGAACTAGCGGCAAGCCCTGCGCATCCGAAGACTTCGGCGCGGCGAGATGCGTGGACGATGCCGGCGGAAGCGTCGCGGCGGAAATCGTGTCGCGAGGCATGGCGCGCTGCGTCGCCGGCGCCGCTTCCGACACCATCACCGGCGGCGGAGACTCCATGGCGACCGGAACTTCGAACTCAGGCGCGGGGGCGGACGGCACATTGGCGGCAGTAGCTTCCGGAACAGGAAGGGACAAATCTACCGATGGAACAGACACCACTGTCTCCGCAGCCTCAGGAGCGTCCTTCGCCGCCTCTACATCCTGCACGACGTCCATCTTGAGAATGTCCGGCGGCGGCGCGGCTTCAGATACGCGCATAGGCCCCTTGCGATGCGCAAGAACGTCGCTTCTTACGACCGAGACCATGACCCTGGGCCTTGCGTAGAACATGACTGCGAAATGCGCGACCGCAGAGAGGATCAGCGCAAACAGCACGAGATCTCCCTTTAGCCCTTTCATTTCTTCAGCATCTCCTTAGTGTAGTCCATCTTCACTTTGTCGTTTCCGCGTATTATACCAAAGAATCAGGTCGCTTTCACGCCCTGGCGATTTTTGCGCCTACTGCGGAAAAGCTCTTTTCCACGGAGACATAGCCGCGGTCTATCGTTTCCGCGTTCAGTATGACGGACTCCCCTTTCGCGCAGATTGCCGCTATTACAAGCGATATTCCGGCGCGAATGTCGTTTGCGTGAGTCGTGCCGCCGCATAGCGGAGACGGCCCTGTAACGACGACGCGGTGCGGATCGCACTGCACGATTTTCGCCCCCATCTGCCTTAGCTGATCGACAAAGTACAGACGGCTCTCGAACATCTTCTCGAAGAAGAGGCACGTGCCTCGCGTCTGCGTGGCAAGAACGATTAGAACGCCCATGAGATCCGACGGAAACGCCGGCCACGGACCATCAGAGACAGACGGTATCGCGTCGCCAAGGTCATACTTCATCCTGAGACGACGGCGCGGCACATAGTGAAGAGTCTTCGCCGACCTGTCGATAGTCCACGAAACGCCAAAGCGCGCAAACGTCCCCTCCATGACCTTGAATGGCTCGGGATCTATTTCCGTGAGCAGAATCTCGCCGCCGGTTGCAGCCGCCGCGACAAGGTAGCTTCCCGCCTCTATGTAGTCGCAGCTGACGCGAGCGTCGCAGCCATGCAAAGACTCCACCCCTTCAACCTCAATCCTGTTCGTGCCCGCGCCGGCGACCTTCGCGCCCATGGAGTTGAGCATTGTCGCGAGATCCACGACATGCGGCTCGCACGCGGCATTGTAGATTACGGTGCGCCCTTTCGCGAGGACGGACGCCATAAGTATGTTCTCCGTCGCCGTGACGGACGCCTCGTCGAGAAGCATTTCCACCCCCTTGAGCGCGCCCTTGAAAGCGAGCGTCTTCTTTCCGGCCTTGGCCTTTGCGCCAAGGGCCTTGAAGCCTGCAAAATGCGTGTCGAGCCGACGGTGGCCTATCGCGTCACCGCCAGGCGGCGGAAGAGAGGCCCGCCCAAGCCTGGCAAGGAGCGGCCCCGCGAAAAGAATGCTCGTGCGCAGTTTCGCCGCGAGCTCCGGCGCGATTTTCGCGGCCTTGAGGCTGTGGGCCTCAAGCGTAACGGTTCCGGCCTCCGCGCTGCGAGAGACCTTCACGCCAAAGCTTCGCGCAACATCCAGCATCGCAACGACATCGGCAATGTCGGGAACGTTCGTTATCGTAACCGGCTCTTTCGTAAGGAGAGCCGCCGCGATCATCGGAAGCGCGGCGTTCTTGTTTCCGGAAACGCGATGCGTCCCGGATATGATGCGCTTCCCCTCTACGGACAGCTTCACGACGCGAGCGAATCGAGTTTTCTTGTCTCGCCGAACACGATAAGCCTGTCGTCCCCCTGGATCGTGTCGTCGGCCTGAGGGATCACGATCTTGCGCGGCTTCCGCGGATCGGGATCTGCACGGCGTATGCAAAGAACAGTGACGCCGCGCTTTTTGCGCAGGTCCGCCTCTGCCAGCGTCATGCCGCGTATGCCGTCGGGCACGTCGATCTCGGCAATGGAATACCCCTCGGAGACTTCAAGGAAATCAACGACTGCGTGGTTCGCTATCGACATCGCGAGCCTGTGGGCGCTGTCGCGGTCTGGATAGATCACGGAGTCCGCGCCGATGCGACGGAGGATCTTGCCGTGAAGCTCGCTCGTCGCCTTCGACACGACATTCGGCACGCCAAGCTCCTTGCAGTTCGCAGTCGCCATCATCGACGCCTCCATGTTGGAGCCGATGGCCACGACCACTACGTCGCATTCGCCAAACCCCGCCTCCTCAAGCACGTGAGGCTGCGTCGCATCGCCCTGAAGGGCCGTGGCGAACTCACTCGCGTTCTGCATGGCCGGCCTGTTGCGGTCTATGAGCAGAACCTCAGCGCCGGCGTTGGCGAGAGACTCCGCGAGGGACATTCCGAAGCGTCCCGCGCCTATGATTCCGATTCTCTTCATGTAAACTCCGTCTTCTTGGCCTCTGCGACCAGCGACTTGGAATATGGATGCTCCGGCTGGTCGAAGAACCCTTCCGGATCGTCAGAGCGCTCAACCACTACGCCAGACTTCATGACGGCAAGGCGCGTCGCCATCTGCGACACCACGCCTAGATCGTGCGTGATCAGGAGGATGCCTCCGTTCGCGCGGTGAAGGTCCTTCATAAGCTTCAGCACCTGCGCCTGCACCGTCACGTCGAGCGCCGTCGTCGGCTCGTCCGCGACGACAAGATCGGGTTCGAGCATCAGCGCCATTGCAATCATGACGCGCTGCTGCATTCCGCCGGAAAGCTCGTAAGGATACGCCTTGGCCCACGAAACGGGATCGAGAGTGGATCCGCCGCGAACCTTGCCAAGCCACTCCAGGGCCTTTTCGCGCGCCGCCGCCTTCGAGACGTCGCCGTGGAGAAGGACCATTTCCTCAAGCTGGTCGCCGATGCGATGGAGAGGCGACAAAGACCCCATGGGATCCTGGAATATGACCCCGATGCGTCCGCCGCGAATCTTCCTGAGCTCCGGCAGCGACATCGCGAGCACGTCCTCGCCGTCCAACAGGATTCGTCCTTTCGGGTAGAAGGCCGGCGGACTCGGCAGCAGGCGCGGCACGGACAGCGCGACCGACGACTTGCCGGAGCCGGATTCGCCGACAAGCCCCAGGACCTCGCCACGTTCAAGTTCCAGCGACACGTCCCTCGCGGCGGACACGACCTTTCCGTCGTCGCCGCGGTATGAGACGTCCAGATTCTCTATCTTCAAAAGCATTTGCTGTATTCTACCATAATTTCGACAATGCCGCAAAGGCATCGAGCGTCGGTCACTTGAGAGAGACCGCTTTCCAGAACGCCGCGCCGTCGGCGAGAATGCTGCGAAGGCTCTCCTTGCGGGAAAGTATCTCATCGACGCGATCCTCGACTGTGCCGGACGAAATCATCAGGTGCACGAACACGGTCTTCGACTGTCCGATGCGGTGCGCACGATCCGTCGCCTGCGCCTCCACCGCCGGATTCCACCAGCGGTCGAAATGCACGACGTGCGTCGCATTCGTGAGATTGAGCCCGAAGCCACCAGCTTTCAGCGAAAGGATGAACGCCGTCGGATTCACCCTCGAACCGCTGCGGAATCTCGCGATCTCCCTCTCGCGCTCCGCAGTCGAAAGCGCTCCGTGGAGAAACGGGAAGCGGCGTCCAAAGCGCCTTTCCAGCTCCGTCCGCAACGCCGCGCCAACCTTCGCGTATTGCGTGAACACGAGCGCGGACTCCCCTCCTGCGAAAATCTGCTCAAGTAGATCGCATAGGCGCAGGAACTTTCCGCTCTCCGGCGAAATGCATCCGCCCGACAGATTGGACACGTCGGCGCTAAATCCATCGCATATCAGCTTCAGCGATGTAAGCAGCGCAAGTGCGTCGCCCTGCGAACGCGACGTCGCGCGGAAGTCCGCAAGCGCCCTTTCGTATTCGCCGCGCCCGTACGCATCCAGTTCGCAGTATTCCCGTATCTCCCTCTTCTCCCCAAGTTCCGCCGCGATGCGAGGATCGGTTTTCAGCCTTCTCATCACAAACGGCTCAAGCGCACGGCGAAGCTTCTTAGCGGCGGAGGACGCGGGGTCGAGCGCCATAGGACGCGTGAACCGCTCGCGAAACGACTTTATGTCGCCGAGAAACCCCGGGTTGAGGAAATCTTCCAGGGCCCAGATGTCGTCCGGCGAGTTCTCGACCGGAGTGCCGGTGAGCGCTATGCGACGCGGCGGCGACAGCGCCCTTACAGCCTTTGCTATCTGCGTCGCCGGATTCTTGGCGATCTGGGCTTCGTCGAGGACAAGTGCATGCCATGCGATTTCCGCAAACTGCGAGGAGTCCCGCGTGAGGAGGTTGTAGTTCGTCAGAACCACGTCCGCCTCCGCGCACGCCGCGTGGAACCCACTTGCAACGCGGCGAGTGTCGCCGTGATGCACATAGACCTTGAGCGACGGCGCGAACGTCGCAAGCTCGTGCCGCCAGTTTGAAAGCAGCGTGAGAGGCGCGACAATCAAAACGGGCCGCCCCGTTCCCCCGCCTTCGCCGAGGCTTCGGCGGGCAAGCCGTTCCGCATTACCCGTTCCCCGTTCCCCAAGTATCCACGCTATCGTCTGGATCGTCTTGCCAAGGCCCATGTCGTCTGCAAGCAGAGCGCCGAAGCCGTTCTCCGTGAGAAAGCGCATCCACGCCACGCCCTCTGACTGGTAGTCTCGCAAAGTCCCGACGAAACCGGGCGCGTCAATCTCTGAAGACGGCGCGTTACCCCTCGCGCGAAGCGAATCGACAAGTCCGCGAAGCCAGCCGCGAGACTTCAGTTCATCAACCTCAAGTGCGCCGATACGACCTATGCCAAGCGCGAAGGACACGAGATTGCGGCTTTTGTCCTGTCCTTTCTCAAGCGCACGCAGCGCCTCTCGAAGAATGCCGCGATCGACTTCAATCCATCTGTTCCGAAAGAACACAAGCGTCGAGCCTTGGTCCAACATGAAGCGGATTTCGTCGGCGGTGACAGGCTCCCCCGCGACGCGAACGGTGAGCTTTACTCGCCCCATTCGCGCATCCGGCGCGGGAGCGTCGTCGCCTCCGTCAAATTCAGCGGATGCCGAAACCGCAGCCGCAGCAGGAAGCCCCGACACCGCGTAGCCGGCGTCAATGAGCGCCCGCGCGCCGTGCCTTACGAAGTCCTCGGCCTCCAGCATCGTAATAGCCACGCCGACGACACCTGTTTTGTCCGGTTCGCGGCGAAGTCCTCGCAAAGCCCCCCACACGTACGTCGCCTGTCCGAGAGCCTTGAGACGCCTTCTGCCGCGAGGAACGTTGCATTCAATGCGAAAGCCTTTGTCGGACGGCACAAGCGCAAAATCTATGGAACGCCTAGCCTCAACGTCTTCATCGGCGGAACCCGCCCATTCCTCGAGCTCTGCGGCAAACTCGCTACATTCCGCGTCATCCCACCTAACAAGTCCCGTCACGGAACGAAGCGCCGCGATCCACGCGTCATGGAGCGTTTCGTGGCGCTGGTCCTCTGCATCCTCCGTGAGGCGCGTCATCGAAGCGCGGCGCACGTATTCGTCAACCCATCCGTTGTCTCCGGAAACGCCGCGCCATCTGGCGTGCCACCCGTCGTCTTCCTTCTCGAGACACGGATAGAACTTCCCGTCAGCCACGAGCCGCAGGGCTTCAATTTGCTTCGGACTGAGCTTGGTCAGACTTTGGCGATTGGTGAAGAGGTCAATCATGTCTCGCTTGGATTATATCAAAACGCCGCGATTCCCTTCAAGCACGACGCCTTCGCAGCTTATATGCAGAGAGATAATTGACCCGTTATCCTTTCCCTGGCGCGAATACAGCATGGCGGCGGCATCAGTCGTCGTAGTGCCCGCGGCAGGCGATTATGCAAAGTGCGCCATCGGGAGCCTGATAATAGACGATGCGGTTCGCTTCGTCGATGCGACGGGACCAGAACCCCTGCAAATCACCCTTGAGCGGCTCCGGCTTGCCGATTCCCGACGAAACACCATTGCGTTCGATGTCCTGCACAAGCCGATTGATCTTACGCAGGGTTTTACTGTCCTGCATCTGCCAGTGCAGATAATCGTCCCACGCCTCGTCGGTCCAGGTCTTTCGCATAGTCAAGCCTCTATCAATTCATGTTCCGTGACGCGTCCTGCGCGGGCGGCGGCGGCGGATGCTCGAAGATGCCGCATATTGGATTCACTGTAGAAACGGTCTGCCGAAAGCTCAAAGGGGATTTTCCCCTCGCGGACGACGCGCTTCACGAAAATGTTCAGCGCCGCATTCACGCTAAGTCCAATGTCCGCGCAAATCTGCTCAAAGCAAGCCTTGACAGACGGATCGGCACGCATTGTTATAGGAACTGCTGTAACCATCTCTTACACTCCTTATGTTTTTGATGCCTGTATGATATCACATAGATATCATCATGTCAACTGGCTGAAATGAAATCGGCACTCCCATGTCAGCCATGCAATCGCTCAGTATCGCATCGGTAATTGGCGATTGGTGAAGAGGTCAATAGGGATAACGCGCCCTACCATAGTGGGAGCTACTCCTTGACAAGCTCCTTTAGCTGCCCGACCTGTGCAGCGACAAGCATGTCTCCTGCCGGCTCGGCGTAGCGAGAGGAAAAGCCTTCATAGCCGCCCTCGTGGTGGGCCTTGGTGGATTGTTTTATTTCACAGTCTTAGTCGTGATTCTCGGCTTCAGCGCCTTCTTCTCCGGCGACTTCGCCAAGGGTCTTCGTGCCGGACAGGAGCGCGACGACCTGACGCTGAACCTCTTCGATGTTGTCCAACCTTAGCCGTGGATCAAGGATAACGAACGTGTCGCCCTGCTTGCGGTCTTCATAGACGCGGCGAATCGTGCCGTCCTGCTGAAGCTTGCTGTCGCGCTCGACGAGGATGCGCGAACGCTCAAGCATCACCGCGAGAACATAGACCACGTTTTTCATCGCCGGATCGTCCAGCGTCACGAGCTGGCGAAGCAGTTCGCCGGCATCCTCCTTCTTGAGAGGCTCTTCCTTGGCTTCCTTGACTGGCGCGAGATAGACGCCGTCCCACTGCGAGAACGGCTCCCATTTGTCTTCGCGCGCCTTCCAGCACTCTGGATGGCAGTCGAAGCGCTCGTAGCCGTCGTTAATCTCCTTGAGTGCGCTTACGACGGGCGTCTTGTCGACGAGGGGCTTGCCGCACAGCGTGCAAACATGCCCCCTAGACCTTATGTTCCATTCCTGCGACATCGCCGAATCAGGCCCCGAAGCCGAAATAGCGGTTCGCGTTGTTGAACGAAATGTCCTCGACGATTCCGCCGAGCCACTTCATGTCGTTGGGCAGTTCGCCCTTCTCGACTTCGTCGCCGAGCTTCTGGCAGAGAATGCGGCGGAAGTATTCATGGCGCGTGTAGCTCAGGAAGGAACGCGAGTCGGTGAGCATGCCGATGAAGTTGCCAAGGCAGCCAAGCGCGGACAACGCCTCGATCTGCTTGCGCATGCCGTCCTTCTGGTCAAGGAACCACCAGCCAGAGCCGAGCTGGAGCTTGCCTACGTCCGGCGCCTTCTGGAAGCAACCCATAAGCGTCGCAAGCATCTCGTTGTCCTTAGGATTGAGCGAGTAGAGTATCGTGCGCGGCAGTGCGTCTTCACGCTCAAGACGGTCGAAGAGACGCGAGAGCGACTGCGCGACTGACCAGTCGCCGATGCAGTCGAAGCCGGTGTCTGGACCGAGCTTCTCGAACATCGCGGAGTTGTTGTCCCTCAGGCAGTTGTAGTGAAGCTGCGCGGTCCAGTTCGACTTCTTGTCCGCCTTCAGGCCTTCGAACAGCCACGCGCTCTTGAACTTGAGCGCCTCTTCGGGAGAGACCGCCTTGCCCGAGCGAGCCTTCTTGAATATCCTGGAAACCTCCGCCTCCGTGTACGGCTCGGCGAAAATCTCGGTGATGCCATAGTCGGAGACGACGCACCCCGCCTTCTCAAAGAACTGGTGGCGCTTCGCCATGGCGTCGAGAAAATCGTCCCAGGTCTTGACGGGAGTCTTGGCCGAGGCCGCGAGGCGATCCATCCACGCGTTCCACGCCTTGACGTTCTCGATCTTCGAAGCCTTGTCAGACCGCCAGGCCGGACGTATCTGCGTGCCGAACGGCTTCTTCGCGACGGCAAGGTGGTGCTCCAGCGAATCGACTGGATCGTCCGTCGTGCATACGACCTTGACGTTGGACTTCTTCATCAGCCCCTGCGCGCTGAACCACTTCGCGGAAAGGCGCTTGTTGCACTGCTTCCAGATGCGGTCGGCGGATGCGCCTGAGAGACGTTCGGTGACGCCGAAGTAGCGGGCGAGCTCAAGATGAGACCAGTCGAAAAGCGGATTCTTGACGAGCCTCTCCATCGTCTCGGCGAACTTCACGAACTTGTCGTGCCACGGCGCATTGCCCGTGCAGTACTTCTCCTCGACTCCGTTGGAACGCATCTGACGCCACTTGTAGTGGTCGCCGCCAAGCCAGACTTCGGCTATGTCGGTCCAGCGCTTGTCCTCCGCAATCTCCGATGGAGGAAGATGGCAGTGGTAGTCGATTATTGGCATCTTCGCCGCGTGGCGGTGGTAGAGCTCCTTCGCCGCCTTGGTCGTAAGAAGAAAATCGTCGTTTATGAATGGCTTTTTCGTCATTGTCATTTACCTCCTTTGTTTACCCGCTCGACGCGACTGCCGAGCGATGAAATTATATCATATGCGTGCGTTCCCTTGACGACCGCCCAGTCGTCCGGCGTAATGGAATGCTTTCCGCTCTTGCCGAAGCAGATGACCTCGTCACCCGCCTTTGCGGACGGAACGGACGACACATCTACGGTCGCGTAGTCCATGGATATGCGACCGATTATCGGGCAAAGCCTGCCGCCGATTATGACGCGCCCCCTGTTCGTGAGCGCAATGGGAAGACCGTCCGCATAGCCTGCCGATATCGTCGCGACTCGCGTCGGTTCTGCAAGGCACCACGTGCGTCCGTAGCCGAGAGTCGTTCCGGCCGGAAGTTCGCGCACCTGTGCAATGCGCGTCTTTAGCGTTAGGACAGGCTCGACCTTGAGCGCCTTGCGTCCGCACGGATCGAAGCTGCCGTGAAGGTTGATGCCAGTTCGCACCATCGTAAACGGCTTTTTCGCGCATTCGGGGAAGTTGTTAATTCCGTCCGACGCGGCGATATGCACCTTGCGGAACTTTAGGCCAGCCTTTGCCGCTTCGGATATCAGGCTCTTGAATCGGGCAATCTGCGTCTTCGTAAACGGGCTGCCCGGATCAAACGCCATCGCGAAATGCGAGAACACGCCCTCGCAGTCCAGGTTCGGAAGCGCCGCGACTTCTTTCATCGTCTCCACGGCATCCTTCGCCAGTATTCCGAGGCGCCCCATGCCGGTGTCGATCTTGAAGTGCACGCGCGCCGTCTTGCCGCACTTCACCGCCGCGTCGGAAATCAGCTTCGCCGTCGCAAGATCTGTGATCGGCAATATGACGTCCGCCGCGACCATCTCCGGGATCTCGTCCGGGAGTATGCTCGAAAGAATCTGCACGGAAGCGCGCTTCTTCAGGACCCGCAAAAGCTCCATCGCCTCAAACGGCTCCGCTACGCCAAAGTTATCGCATCCCGCGTCGGCGAGCGACTTCGCGTACGCCGCGACGCCGAGGCCGTAGGCGTTGGCCTTCAACACGCAAAGGACCTTCGCCGGCTTCACGCGGGCGACTATCCTGCGATAGTTCCTTACGAGCGCATCAAGATCGATTTCAACCGTGACTCTTCTTTTCATCGTGGAGCGAGAGTTATTTGACCAGGCGAAGTGCGCCGGTCGGGCAGGCTTCGACGCAAAGGCGGCAGTCCTTGCAGCCGGCGATCGTCTCCGGCTTGTCGAACTCCGGCTTGATGACCGTCTTGAACCCACGGCCGACGAGACCGAGGATGCCCTTATTGGCCTTCTCCTCGCACACGCGCACGCACAGGCCGCAGGTTATGCACTTGCGCTGGTTGCGCTCGATGGCGACGAGCTCATTCTCGACGAATCCTGGATGGAAATCGCCCCTGAGGCGTTTCGTATCTGTGCGGAGAAGATTTGCGTAGCGGATTAGCTTGCAGTCCGCATAGTCGTGGCAGCCGCATTCAAGGCACCGCTTCGCCTCGGCCATCGCCGCCTCCGGCGCGAGACCGAGGTTTACTTCCCTGAAGTCGTGGCAACGCTCCTCGGCCGGACGCTGCGGCATCACGACGCGCGCGATGCGTTCGCGGTCGGCGAAATCCTTTTCGGTCAACTCGCGTTCGGAAACGATAGGCTGCACGGGACGATACACGCTTCCGCGCAAGTACGCATCGACGGCGAGCGCGGCCTCGTTTGCCTGCGCGATCGCGCCAATGGCGATTCCCGCGCCCTTGTTCACCGTGTCGCCGCACGCGAAGACGCCGGGAAGCGTCGTCGCGAAAGTCGCCTCGTCCGCCGCTATCGTGCCCTTCTGCGTCTGCGGAAGCGCCGCGAAGCCTTCTGGATCGTTGCGCTGCCCGATGGCGGCGATGACGCTGTCAAGCGCGATTTCCTCGAACTTGCCTGCGACTGGCACCGGCTTGCGGCGCCCGCGTTCGTCTGGCTCGCCAAGCTCCATGACCTGAAGACGCATGCCGCACACCTTGCCATCCTTACCAAGGATCTCGTCAGGAGCGTAGAGGAACTTGAACTTGACGCCCTCTTCCTCCGCCTCCGTAATCTCAATGTCCTCGGCCGGCATCTCCTTGCGCGTGCGGCGGTAGATCACGAACACATCCTTCGCTCCGACGCGAACGGCAGTGCGGCAGGCGTCCATCGCCGTGTTGCCGCCACCGACTATCGCGACGCGCTCGCCGATATCCGGCTTCTCGCCCGTCACGACGGCGCGGAGGAAGTCGATGCCGCCCCAAACGCCATCAAGCTCCTCGCCCTTCACGCGCATGCCCGTCGATTTCCACGCGCCGTTGGCAACGATCACCGCGTCGAATTCCGTGCGCAGCTTGTCAAAGTCAGCATCGCGCCCGATCTTGAAATTGTTCACGAACTTTACGCCAAGCGCGGCAATTGCATCGGTCTCGGCCTTGAGGATCGCCTTAGGCAGACGGTATTCTGGGATGCCATAGCGCAGCATTCCGCCCATCTCCGGCATCTGGTCGTAAACCGTAACGGCGTGACCCTGCTGCACGAGCTTGAACGCGGCCGTAAGACCGGCGGGGCCGCCGCCGATTATGCCGACCTTCTTGCCTGTCGGCGCGGCGACCTTGATCGGATGCTCGTTGCCGTCCTTTCTGACCTGGTCGGCGGCGAAATACTTGAGCTGCGCAATGGAGATCGGCGCCTCGACGAGCCTACGGCGGCACGCCTTCTCGCACGGGTGGGGACAGACCCTGCCGATCGCCGCAGGAAGCGGGAACGTTTCCTTTATCGTCGCGACGGCGTCCGCAAAGCGCCCCTCGGCAATCTCCTTTACATACTTCTGGCAGTCGGTATGCGCGGGGCAGTTCAGCTTGCACGGGCCCTGGCAGTCGCCATCATGGTCGCCCATGAGAAGCTCTAGCGCGAGCTTGCGCGCCTTGAGGGCGCGTTCGCCCTTCGTGTTAACGACCATCCCTTCCGAGACCTTCGTCGCGCACGCACGCAGAAGCTTAGGACACTTCTCCACCTCGACCACGCAAACGCCGCACGCGCCGTATGGCTTCATCTCCTTCATGAAGCAGAGATTGGGAATCTCTATACCCGCCTTCTCTGCCGCGGCAAGGACAGTTGTGCCCTCCTCGACCGAAACTTGTACGCCATCTATTGTCAAATTGATCATAGTGTATTCTCCAATAGATGCGTATTATACCATATTCGCCCGAAATGGACGCAGCCAAATCGGGCACAAATATGGAAATCAGATCGACTTAGAACGACACGGTAAGTCCGAGACCTCCGTAGAAGTTCCACGAATGGTCGCAGCCACCGCCCCAATCGGCGTTGTGGGCACGAGCTCCGTCGCGCATCTTGGAGTCGAACAGATAGTCGCTGTAGGCGAGGTAGCCGGTGAAGGCGACGTGTTCGCAGACGTTCCACGTGAATTCGCCCTTGATCGTCGTGTCCATGAGTCCGCCGTGGTCAAGAGCCTCTTCGGATCCCTTGCGCTTCACGAAGTATCCTGCTGCGCGCTGTGTGTTGCCGAGGCCCTGGCCAATTGACGGACGGAACGTCAAGAGCGGGTCGTCGTCCTCGTTTTCGCCGTCGATGATCGTGAACTCGTGTCCGATGGAGAAGTTCACATAGGTGCCGTCGTCCGCCATGAGGTCGCGCTCGATGGCCAGCGTCGGCTCCAGCCAGAGGTCGCCAAGCGAAAGCTCGAGGTTCAGGTACTGCGTGTCGTCCATGCTTCTAACGCCCTCGTCGTCATAGTGACGGCGGACATATTCGTAGATGTAGTTGAAATCTACCGAAAGAGTACCCAGCGTTTCGCCAAGGTCGAAGTCATGCGACACGCCAATGATTGCATCGAGCGTCGTCCATTTGCCCGCCCTGCTGCCGTAACCGCCGCGCTTGCCGTTCGCCGGGGTGACGTCGAAGATGGACTCCACGCCTAAGTACACCCAGTCGAAGAACTTGATCTGCGCACTTGGCGTGATGATCGGATCCTTGCCGTCGATCACGCCATACGTCATGTAGCGAGAGTCAAAGGCGATTCCGGCTTCGACGGAGACAAGGGGCGTGTCTTCCTTCTCTTCCAGTTGAGGCGGGGTTGTCTCGTTCTCCGCCACTGCACTGCCGCAAAGAACGGCTGCGCAAACGACAGAACTCAGTTTCATTGTATTCATGTGTTTTTTTCCTTGTTTGTTGGTTATGTAGAAATCAGCTTCCACAACGGCAGTTTCCGCCACCGCAGGTTTTGCAGGAGCATCCGCATTCACACGGCGCACCCTTCTTGACGTTGCGCCATATGGCAAGCGCGGCAAGCGTCACTATGGAAACAAGAACGGCAACAGAGGCAATATTCATCTTAATTCTCCATTCTCAATTTTCCATTTTCAATTTCTCCTGAACACCATCCAGACGCACCAGAGGTCGACAAGAATCGCGACGGCTGTCCAGAAGCCAAACCCGCCGCCAGCAACCAGCACGCCCAGCTGATAGACGGACATCGCAAGCACGTAGCCGACGAAAAGCTGGAAGGCGACCGCGAACCATCCCCATTTCTGCGAGCCCATCTCGCGGAACGTTACGGCTATCGCGACCATGCACGGAGGAACGAAGAGGTTGAATATCATGAAGGAAAGCGCCGCGAGTTTTGGAAACGCGCTTATTGAGGCAAAGAGATTCTGTATGTTTGCGCCCGTTGTTGCGCCGCCCATGTTCTCTGCGACAAGGCCGAGCGTCGCCGTCGCCTGCTCCTTTGCTATTTCCGCCGAGACGGACGCCGCCGCGCCCTGCCAAGAGCCGAAGCCAAGCGGAGCGAAGAACCACGCGATCCAGCTGCCGAGGTCGTGCAGTATGGACTTCTCGATTTCCTCGTCGGCAAGAAGGTTCAGCGACCAGTCGAAGTGCATGACGAACCACAGTACGACACATGCGGGAAATATGATGAGTCCGGCCTTGAGGACGTATCCCTTCAGGCGATTCCACGTATGGTGCCATACGCCGGAGAATGTCGGCATGTGGTAGGTGGGCAGCTCCAGCACGAACGACGCAGCCTCGCCCGCAAAGAATCGAGTCTTCTTGAGAGCCATGCCGCCGAATATGATGATCGCTATGCCTATGACGTCCATGAGCGCGGCGACATACCATTGCTCGCGGAAGAAGAGCGCCGCGAACATGGCGATGATGACGGTTTTCGCTCCGCATGGAACAAACGTCGCGAGAATGATCGTCATGCGGCGAGCCCGCTCGTTTTCGATAGTCCGCGCCGCCATCACCGCCGGAACGCCACAGCCCTTGCCGATCAGAATCGGTATGAACGACTTGCCTGAAAGACCGAACTTGCGAAGCAGGCGGTCCATTATGAACGCAACACGCGCCATGTAGCCGCAGTCCTCGAGGAACGCCAGGAAGAGGAACACTATGAAGATGACAGGTACAAAGCCAAGCACCGTCGCGACGCCTCCCCACGCGCCGTCCACGACAAGGCTCTTCACCGTGTCGCTCACTTCAGCTTTTTCAAGCGCAGTGGTTATCAGCGAACCGATGCCAGGCACCCAGATGCCGTACTTGGACGGATCAGGCTCTTCGGCATCCTTCGCCGCCTTGTACGCTGCCTCGTCGATGTCCCATTCGTCAGACACCTCTCCTGTTTCCTCGTCCTCGATGCACGCCTTCTTCTCCCCTGCCTCCCATGCATTGACAGTGGCCTCGGCCTTTGCGAAGTCCTCCTTCGCGGTGTCGTAGTCCTTCCCGTCAACCTCGTGGGTGGTGAACGGCAGATGCCATCCGTCGGCAAGGAATTCGTCGTTCGCCCAGTCGGTAAGAAGCGTACCCGGTCCATTCTCCGCGACGGCCAGCCACCACATAACGCACATCGAAAGTATGAATATCGGAAGCGCAAGAATGCGGTGCGTGACGATTTTGTCGATCCTGTCCGACAGAGTCGCCTTGTCCTTGTGCCTCTCGTTCAGCGCGAGCGACTTGTCCATCAAGCGCTTGATGAAGTCGTACCGCTGGTTTGTGATTATCGACTCCGCGTCGTCCCCAATCTCCCGTTCGCAGTCGCGAATGTGCTCCTCGATGTGCTTGAGGTCGCCGACGCCTATTCCGAGGTCACGTATTATCTCGCGGTCACGCTCGAATATCTTGATTGCGTACCAGCGGATCGAACGCATCGGAACCTTGCCCTGTATCGACTCCTCGATATGGGCGATTGCGTGTTCCACAGAGCCGGAGAAGACATGCGGAACGTCTGGCGGTTTCCTGTTCCCCGTTCCCCGTTCCCCGACCTTCGCCAACGCGACCGCTCTCTCTGCGGCCTCCATGTCGCCTTCCTTCTTGAGAGCGGAAATACCGACCACTTCGCACCGAAGCGCCCTTCCAATCTTCTCGAAGTCTATCTTGTCCCCGTTCTTCTTCACGACGTCCATCATGTTGACGGCCATCACCATCGGCAACCCCAGCTCGGCGAGCTGTGTCGAAAGGTAGAGGTTGCGCTCGATGTTCGTGCCGTCCACGATGTTCAGTATTGCGTCGGGCGCGTCTTCTACGAGGAACCTCCGCGAAACCTTCTCCTCCGTCGAATACGGGGAGAGGGAATAGATGCCTGGTAGGTCCTGGATGACGACGTCCTTGTGCCCGCGCAGCACTCCGTCCTTCTTCTCGACAGTCACGCCTGGCCAGTTGCCGACGTACTGTTCCGAGCCGGTAATCGCGTTGAAAAGCGTTGTCTTCCCGCAGTTCGGGTTGCCCGCGAGGGCGATCTTCATTCTGTTAGCCATGACTAAACTCATTTTGAAAAAATTTGCCTAGACGGCGACGACCTCGATGTCGCACGCAGTTGCGTCGTTGACGGCGATCCTGCTCTCGTGCACGGCTAGGATCATGTTGCCGTAAGACGTTCCCACTACCCTAACGACAGTGCCCGCGACAAAACCAAGCGCGCCGAGGTGGCGCCTCACCGCCTCGTCGCCCTTCACGTGGACTATCCTCGCCCGCTTGCCTTCCTGAATTTCTGCCAATCTCATTGTTTGCTGCTCCTAATTTTGTTAGATGCCGCGAAGTTTACCAAAACTAACTCACCTTGTCAAGTGCCACTTGTTTGCAAACTGCTAGTGTTTAAAGCGGGCTCACCCCTGCAACACCGCGCCGAACTTGCATGCCGCCGCGCATGCGCCGCACTTGACGCACTTCGTCGCATCGATGGAATGCGGCGTCTTGACCGCGCCGGAGATCGCCTTCGCAGGACACTTCCTCGCGCACGCCGTGCAGCCTTTGCACTTCGCCGCGTCGATGGAGAATGTTCTCAGCGCCGCGCATTCATGCGCCGGACAGCGCTTCTCGCGGATGTGGGCGTCGTACTCGTCGCGGAAATAGCGGATCGTCGTGAGCACAGGATTCGGCGCTGTCTGGCCAAGACCGCACAAGGCGCCGTCCTTGATGCCCTTGCAAAGTTCCTCCAGGAGTTCCACGTCGCCCTCGCGACCCTCGCCCTCCGTTATACGGACGAGCGTCTCGTGCAGGCGCTTGGTGCCGATGCGGCAGTGCACGCACTTTCCGCAGCTCTCCTTCGCAGTGAAGTCGAGGAAGAAGCGCGCCATGTTCACCATGCAAGTGCGGTCGTCCATGACCACCATGCCGCCGGAGCCCATGATCGCGCCTGTAGCGCCAAGGGCCTTGTAGTCGATGAGGGTGTCGAGAAGAGATTCCGGAATGCAGCCGCCGGAAGGCCCGCCCATCTGCACGGCCTTGAACTTGCGCCCTTCGCGCACGCCGCCGCCTATTCCGAAGATCACGTCGCGAAGCGTAAGGCCCATCGGAACCTCGACGAGTCCGCCGCGACGGATCTTGCCGGTCAACGCGAACACCTTCGTGCCCTTCGACGTCTCGGTGCCCATCGCGGCAAACGCCGCGCCGCCGTTGAGGATGATCCACGCGACGTTGGCGAACGTCTCTACGTTGTTGATGTTGGAAGGCTTGTCGGTAAAGCCCTTCTCCGCCGGGAACGGCGGCTTGAGCCGCGGCATTCCGCGACTGCCTTCAAGCGACTCGATGAGCGCCGTCTCCTCGCCGCAGACGAACGCGCCTGCGCCGGCCTTGATGCGAAGTTCGCACGAGAAGCCGGAGCCGAGGATGTTCGGCCCAAGCAGGTTCGCCTCGGTCGCAGCCTTGATCGCCTTCTCGAGACGCACGATGGCAAGCGGATATTCCGCGCGCACATAGACGAACGCCTTGCTCGCGCCGATGGCGTACGCGGCGATCAGCATTCCCTCGATTAGCGAATGGGGATCGCCTTCGATGACTGCGCGATCCATGAACGCGCCGGGGTCGCCTTCGTCTGCATTGCAGATGAGGTACTTTTCGTCGCCCTTTGCATTCCGCGCGGCGTTCCACTTGAACCACGTCGGGAAGCCCGCGCCGCCGCGTCCGGCGAGACCAGAGACCTTGATCTCGTCGATCACCTGTTCCGGCGTCATGCCCTGTCCGTCGCCCTTCCCCAATATCTTCGCTATGGCCTTGTAGCCGTCCGTCGCCTGGTACGACTCAATCGACTCTGGATCGATCACGCCGCAATGCCTAAGGGCAATGCGCGTCTGCTTGGCGAGAAATTCCTCGTCCTCCGCCGCGATCTTGAGATCCTCGACGCCGGAAAGGTCACCCGTAGTCGCAGCCTTGTAGATGCGCTCCGCGTCCTTCTCCTGCACGCGCACAAGCCTCGCAAGAAGCCGTTCCCCGTTACCCGTTCCCCGTTCCCCACCATACACATCCACTATCGGTTCAAGATAGCACATCCCGATGCAGCCCGTGACACCGATCTCTACCGATGCGCCCGTGTTCAGCGCCTCGAGCGCGTTGCGCACCTTGCGCGCGCCTGCCGCGATTCCGCAGCTTCCTTCGCCAACTACGATCTTCATGCCGCCGCTCCTTCCGCCTTGATCTTGCGGACGATTTCCCGCGCCTTGTCTGGCGTGAGCGAACCGTATGCCGTTTCATTGATCATCATGACAGGAGAGAGCGAGCAGCAGCCGAGGCAGGCCACTTCCTTGAGGGAGAAGAGGCCGTCCGCCGTCGTCTCGCCGTCTCCGATGCCGAGCTCATCCTGCAAAGCCTTGGCGATTGAATCAGCGCCGTTCACGTGGCAGGCCGTGCCCTTGCAAAGCATTATGAGGTTCTTCCCTACTGGCTGCAGGCGGAACTGCGTGTAGAACGTCGCGACGCCCATCACCTTCGCGGGGCTTACTCCTACATGTTCCGCGACCGCGTAGATTACGTCGGTCGGAAGGTAGCCATAGATTTCCTGCGCTTTCTGCAGAATGGAGATGAGGGCGTGTTCGTCGCCCTCGAACTCCTTGAACACCGCAGCAAGCTTCGTCAAGTCGCTTTTAGAACAATTTTCGCACATTGGTCTTATTCTTTCATTTTGGAAATGCGTATTATATCACATTTAAGCGGAAACGCCGCGCTATTCGGAAAGAAGGCGATCTTCAAACGGAACGAGCGGACGCCCTCGGACGAACGCGCCTCCGTCCATCGCCGAAGACCCTTCAGGCTTGACCTCTACGAGGAGAAGCGCCGTATCGTGGCATCGTATAACAGGGCCCTGCTTCGAAACCGACACGACAGTCCCAGGCGTGGCGACCTCCCAGCCGGGCTCAAGCCTGACGAACTTCGCCTTGAGTATGACGAGTCGCCCGCCATTGCCCTTGCGGCGGAACCGCTCCGGCAGGAACGTGTAGCAACAAGGCCACGGATTGTAGGCGCGTATCTTCCGCTCGATCTCAATTACGGGCGAGTCCCAGACGATGAGACCGTCCGTCTTCTTTAGTTTCTTCACGTATGTCGCGCAGTGGTCGTCTTGCGGAACCTCGGGCGGCAGTGCGTTGCAGGACATGAGCCTCAGCGCCTTTGCGAGCGCAACGCCGCCGGCTATGGCCAGATCGGACATCAACCCGCCGCCTGTCGTATCGGGATATATCGGTTCGAAGCTCTGCAGCATGATCGGGCCATCGTCCAGCCCTTCGCCCATGTGCATCACCGTCACCCCCGTCATCCTGTCGCCGGACTCCAGCGACGCGATTACAGGCGCCGCGCCGCGATACTTCGGCAGCAACGAGAAATGGCAGTTGACGCATCCGCAAAGCGGCAGCGTCAGGAGCGGCTTTTTCAGAATCTGGCCATACGCGACGACGGCGATGACATCCGGATTCTTGGAGCGAATCCACGCCATCGGCTCGTCGTCGTTCACCCTCTCGGGCTTGATAACGTCCACGAGGCCATGCTCCGTCGCAAAGCGTGCGAGCGGACACGGCGTCAGCGTCTTGCCGCGCCCAGCCGGACGGTCCGGCCGCGTGACGACGCCGACGACTTCAAGGGAGTCTTCACGCAGAATCGCGCGGAGACACTCCGCCGACGCCTCTGAAGAACCCATGAAGACAACGCGCATGCTCTGGCCTACTCCTTGTTTTTGAATCTCTCTCTGTCGATCCAAAGCCCGAGCGCGGGATTGGGAATGAAGTATATCTCCTCGCCATCGACGGTGTTGTAGCCGTACTTTAGCTTCGTCGGATCGTACTTCGCCGCCATTTCGTCGTAGGAGGCTGACTTGAACCCAACGCCCTCCACCTCCTCGCGCGTAATCGCCTTGACGCAGTACGTTATCGAGAAGCGTCCGTCGGACGAACCGTGTATGAGATGCGCCGCGGCGCCCATGTTCGCCCTAAGATCCGCCGCGTCCTCGCGCTGGAAGACCTCGAGCGTGTGGAGACGTCCGCGATAGCCGTACTTGCGAATGAGCCCGTCAACGGTCTTGTCTTCGCCGAACTGGTGCACGCCCGGCGCAAGGATTATCAGCTCTCCGCCATCCGCCATCGCCATGCGGGTGCGATAGACCGCCTTGTTTCCAAGCCACGTCGAAGTGAACTCCGACGGATCGAGATAGACGACGCACTTCTTGAGCCCGTGCTCAACGTAGTCGATGTTCTTCTCCTGGGCGAGCTTCACGGCCTCGGTGAGGCAGTTGCGCCCCTCTCCGATGAAGATTCCGTGCGACTTGATCTTTCCGCCAGGAGCTGTGTTTACGGTGAGCACCCAGAGAATCGGACGCTGCGCGACGAAGTGTTCGAAGGCGTAGTCGAATATCTGGCGGACGGGCGTGTGGTCGCGCCCCATCGCCTTCTCCATGCCGCATACGGCGCCGATCATGTGGGACTTGTTTATCATGTCCGCTCCGCCGCATCCGACGAAAATGTTCTTCGCGTGGTTGGCCATGCCGATCACCTCGTGAGGGACGACCTGTCCGGGCGACACGATGAGATCGTAGGACGGATCCATCAGCTTGCGGTTGACCTCGACATCGACGGGATCTTTCCAAAGACCATCGGATATCTTCTCTATCTCGTCCGCCGGCACTTCACCAAGCTTCATCACGTCGGTACGCCAGTTGTGGACGATCATCTTCGAGTACGGGATGTCCCCGAACATCGTCTTCCACTGCGTCTCGGAGACAGGAACGTGCGTTCCGAGAGCTGGCAGCACGTCAACCTCCGCGCCTTTCGCCGTCAGCAGGCGGTAGAACACCTGAGAAATGAACCCGGCGTTTGAATGGAAGCGCGTGAAGTCCGGCGGTATCACCAACGCCTTCTTCACCGCGCCCTTGCGCTGCTCCCAGTCGGCAAGAGCCTTCTCGAGAAGCGCGGCGATTTCGTCGTTGGAAAGCCCGGCATCGCCCTTTGCAATTTCAAATATGTCCATCACCACTCCCTTTCTGCCGTCTCAGACGAAAAACGCCTTGTAGAGCGATTTCACGGCGACGTCGCGATCCTGCGAACGGATGGCGAGCATGAACGAAACTTCGGACGACCCCTGGTTCACCATCGACATCGAGATGCCGGAGGAGGCAAGCGCAAGGCACGCCTTCGCGAGCATGCCTGGCGTGTAGCACATGCCCTCGCCGACGACCATCAGCATCGTGAGGTCGCGCTCGATCGTCACCATGTCAGGCTCGAGCTTGGTTTTGATTTCGGAGATTATCCTGCGTTCGCGATCCTTCGGAAGATACTGCGCCTTCACGATTATGCACTGCGAATCGACGCCCGAGGGCATGTGCTCGTATGGAATCGCGTTCTCTTCGAGAATCTGGAGAAGCTTGCGACCGAAACCGATCTGGCGGTTCATGAGGTACTTCTCGACGACTATGTTGCAAAATCCGTCCGCGCTTGCAATTCCGACGACCGTGCCGGGAACGACGCGGCGCGACTGCTGTATCATCGTGCCGGGCTTGCTGGGATGATTCGTGTTCTTGATGTTAATCGGAATCCTGGCCTTGACCGCCGGGATTACGGCGTCGTCGTTGAACACGCCGAAGCCTGCGTACGCAAGCTCGCGCATCTCGCGATACGTCATCGTGGGAATGCCCTCACCGGACTTCACCTCTTCGACGATTCTCGGATCGCATGGATACACCGAATCGACGTCCGTGAAGTTCTCATAGACGTCGGCGCGGACCGCCGCGGCGAGTATTGAGCCCGTGATGTCGCTTCCGCCACGCGGGAAAGTCGCGATCTTTCCGTCGCGGGTGCAGCCGAAGAAGCCAGGATAGATGACGATCCCCTCGAAGTTGGAGAACGCGCGCGAGAGCCTCGGATAGCTGTCGGGGTCTAGCTGCGCGTCGCCAAACTCGCCGACAAGCACAAGCCCCGTGTCTTTCGGAGAGGTGTAGCGGGCGAGCTTGCCCCTCGCCACGAACGCGGCGGCGACAAGCTTCGCGTTGTTGTCCTCACCAGCCGCCTTCATGAGATCGGTGAACTCCGCCCGGGTGAGCGTCTTCGCCTGCGCGACGCGTCCCGCAAGGTCCGCCTCGATTTCGCGAACGACCGCCTCGTCGACGCCAAGCCCCGTGGCGATCTCGGCATAGCGCTCCACGACTGCCGCGATTCCTGCGGAAGTGTCGCCGCCCTCGACCGCCGCGTCAGCAAGCGCGATGAGAAGATCGGTCACCTTCGTGTCGCCGTCGAACCTCTTGCCAGGGGCCGAGACAACGACGATGCGCCGCGCCGGATCGGCAAGGACAATGTCTATGACCTTGTTGAGCTGCTTCGCGTCAGCGAGAGACGAGCCACCGAATTTGCAAACCTTCATTGTTGTTTTTTCCTCCAACCGCCGTCCTCATGCAAGCGGTTTGATCATCTTTTCATAGTTGAGCCCCGCCTTCGCGAGGATGATGCGCAAGTCGAACTTGCCGCGCGCGAACGGACGCAGCATCTTGTCCGCCGCAGGGTTGCCCGTCACCTCCTTCGCGGCGTCCCAGTTGAGCGAACCTTCGCTCTTGCCGCGGGAAAGCTCCATGCACATCCTGCCAAGCGAGCAGAACGCAGTCGAGCGGTGCCCGCCCTCCGCGTTCGTAACGGTGTACTCGGGATCCTCGCGGCGAATGCCGTTGATCCAGTTGAGAAAGTGGTCGTCGGCAAGGAGGAACTTCTCCTCGCCGCGATCGAGCACAGGAACCTCAACCTTCTCAAGAGGCGAAAGAAGCGACGGCTTGGACGCGGCGAGCGGCGGAAGCTCTCCGGCCTTGACGACGGGATCGGGATCGCTCGGCGTCACCTTCACCTTGCCGCGCGTGCAGAATATCCAGTCGCCGTTCTCGCCGACGAACTTCACGCCCATCTGGTAATTGTTGTTCACGTGCACGTCGGTTCCACCGCAGTCGTAGTGTAGGTCGTAGGTCGTATGCACGTTCCAGAGCTTGTCGCCGGAAAGATCCATCCAGCCGCATGTGCCGCGCACGGACTTTGGATCGCATCCGAGTCCCCACGCCGTTATGTCGAGGTGGTGCGCCCCCCAGTTCGTGATCATGCCCCAGCCGTACGGAGCAAGCTGAATCCAGCCCGGACGATCCCCGATGCGCGCCAGGTCCTGGTTGTGGACACGCGTCCAGTTGTACGGCGCCGTCGCATCCGTAGGCCCGAGCCACGTGTCATAGTCAAGATTCGCGGGGACTGGCTCCGGCGTGCGGCAGCCGCCGGACTTGTCGAGGCCGATGCCGACCTCCACGCGTGCAACGCGACCGATACGGCCGTTGCGGACAAGCTCCACCGCCTTGCGGAACTGCGGACGCGAACGCTGCCACGAGCCGACCTGCACGACGAGGCCCTTGAGCTTCGCGACGTTCGCAATGACGCGCCCTTCCTGAATCGTCTGCGCAAACGGCTTCTGCAGCCAGATGTGCTTTCCGGCGAGCAGCGCCTCGGTCGCGACGATCGCGTGCTGATGGTCCGGTATGCAGAGCATCACCGCGTCGATCGACGGGTCGGCGAGAAGATCGTGATAGTCGGCGTACGTCTTGACGGACGCCTTGACGCCGAAGTTCTTGGCGTACCTCTCTTCTATGACCTTCTTGCCGTACTCGCGGCGCTTCGAGTCGAGGTCGGCGACTGCGACGAACGTGCAAAGATCGACAAACTGCTGGCATTTGGGAACGTCCATCGTGTGCGCGATGCGTCCGTAGCCGATAACGCCGACATTCACCTTTTCGTTGGCCCCGAACTTCGTCGCACAGCCTGGCGCAAGGATGAGAGGCGCTGCGAAGGCAGACGATGTCATGAGAAACTGACGACGATTCATGTTCATTTTAATTGCTCCGTTATTTTCGTATTTGTACTGCCGGGCTTCAGCGGCGCGAGCGCTTCCACGCCTCGACTATTGTGTAGTATTTTACAAGCATGTTGTCGATGTAGATCGGATCCTCGCGGCCTTCCTTCATCCAATCGAGATACATCCTCACAACCTGGCTGAAGTGGGCCTCGTGCCCGATGTCGTACTCCTTGGGATATGCAATCTTCCACATGCCCGCCTCGCCCGCGTCAACGGCGCACACTCCAGGCCACTTCACGGCAATGCGCGCAAGCGCGGCGTCAAGCGCGCGCTTCACGCCGGCCGCGTCGTCCTTCGCCCTCGCCTTTACGTAGAGGACGGGCTTGTATCCCTCTGCTGGACCCTGGCGGATTATCAGCTCGGACCTTGTGCCGCGCATGAGCGAGTAGTGCGTGTCGCCCGTCCCCTTCGGCGCCATGAAGTTCCAGATTACCGACACCTTGCAGAACACTCCGCAGAGCGACCACGTGAACTCTCCGTTGCAGCGGCAGTCGAGCGTGTTCGCCATAGTTCCGCCAGTGGACATCTTGAACTGCTCGGGCGAGATCGGCGTCGTCCAGGTCCTCGCGGAGACGACATCGACATCGCTCTTGGCGAGCCTCACGCCGGGGAACGCCGACCACTGCACGATATCGACGAGATGAGTCGTCACATCGACGATGCCCTCGCCCTGCACCGCTGTATCGTAGTACCATTCGGGTCTCTTCAGCGGAACTCCGTTCACAAGCTTGCAGAAGTGGTGGACGGATTCCTTCACGACGGCTGGATCCTCAGGCGTGCCCTTCTCCTGCGCGCCATAGAGCCTCGAATCCATCGAAAGCTCGCGTTGCAGGATCGTCGTGATCTCGTTGCGCTCCGTCATTATGTCCGCAAAGTAAAGCCCCTTCTTCTCCGCAAGCCGCGCCGCCTTCTCGGTCTTCGCAAAGACCTCGGGAGTGATCGCCATCGGCTTGTCGGAAAGAACATTGCATCCTGCCTCCACCGCCGCAAGCGCATAGTCGCCCTTGCGGTTGTTTTTTCCGGCGAGAATGACGACAGGCGTCTCGCCTAGCGCGCCCGCCTTCGCGGCAGCGGCGAACTTCTCGAAATAGTCCGCGCCGCGATAGACGTCTTCTTTCCACGCCGTGGGATTCGCCTCGCGCGTGTTGAACGAATCGACGAGCTTGAGGTGGCTCGCGAGCTCCGGACCGTCCGGAGCGAACACCTTTACTTCCGAAGAAGCCTCAGGATACGACCTGTTCTGCACCAGCGAAGCATGGAAATGCCCCGGGTCAAGGGTGACAAATTGGACTGCCGCAAGTATCATTATTGCATTCATGGGTGTTTAGTATATCACAATTTTGTGTCTAGCGTAAGATTACGCCCTTCCAGCCAACGTCTTCAGCGTAAGCCCAGAGAGGTCCTTGCCCTTCTCGCGAAGGACGAGCGACGCGACATACGCAACCGCAACGCAGACGACGAGTCCGATTCCGCCGAGGAGGAACGGATGGAACTTGAGGCCAAACACGTCGCAGTGGAGTATCTCGCAGCTGAAGCAGACAAAATAGTTCGCCGCAAGGCCGAGAACCGCCGCGACGCCCTTGATGCGCGGCATGAAGACGCCCATGAAGAAGAGCCCCGTAAGCCCCGCCGTCAGCATGGCGATGTACTTGTTGAAGTTGTCGAATAGCGCGCTCGACTCCATGCGGGCTAGCGTCAGCGCGGCCATTATGCCGATGATGCCCACGACGTACGTGCAGACCTGTCCGGAGCGGATCTGCGCCTTGCCGGAGATTCTGGGGTTAAAGCGCTTCACGAAGTCCGTTACGACCGCCGTCGAAGCGGACGAGAGGTTTGCGGACAGTGTCGAAATCGTCGCAGCGAAGACCGCCGCGATTACAAGACCCGCAAGCCAGGCAGGCATTTCCGTCGCCATGAAGATCGGCAGCACAGAGTCTCCCTTCGGCATCGTGACGTCCATCGCCTCCGGGTGCGTGTGGTAGAACGCGAAGAGCGCCATGCCAATTCCGTAGAAGACAACCTGCGCGAAGACGCTCATGCAGCCGTTGAACCACAAGGAGCGCTTTGTGGCATTCTCGTCAGGTGTCGCGATGTAACGCTGGATGACGCACTGGTCGGAAGTGTAGCTAGAGAGGTTCGAGATAAGCCCCTGCACCGCGACCACCCAGAAGACTGGCTGCGTGAAGAGCAGGCGGAAGTCCCACATCCTCGTCTTGTCGTACTCCGACGCGACGTTCCAGAACGTCAAGAAGTGAGCACCGTCAGGTCCCGTCTTCAGTATGAGCAGCACGAGCACCGAGACCGCGCCGCCCATGAGGACGATGCCCTGCACGAAGTCCGACCAGATGACGGCCTCGAGTCCGCCAAGCGAGCAGTATATCATCGTGAGTACACCACAAATAAGGATGCACGCGTCAATCGATATTCCCGTAACCGCATTAAGCGCGATCGCCGGAAGAAGCGTTACAACTGCAACGCGGCAGACCATGAACACGACAAACGCCGCCGAGCCAAAGAGCCGAACGCCGAGGTTGAAGCGCTTTTCAAGATACTCGTACGCGCTCGTGATCCCGAGGCGGCAGAAGAACGGCAGGTAGTAGTAGATCGCGACAGGCGCCATGCCGATAATGAAGAACGCCATCACGAAATAGCGCCAGTCCTGCAAATACGCCTGCGTAGGAATCGCGATGAAGGTAATGGAGGAGAGCATCGTCGCGAAAATCGACATGCCCGCGACATACCACGGAATGCGGTTGCCGCCGCGGAAGTAGTCGTTCTCGTCCTTCTTCTTGAAGATGAAGAAGCACGCCATGCCAACCATGAGAAGCGCATAGACGCCAACAACCGCCCACGCCATCGCGCCAAACTTGCCGGTCTTGCGGAAGCTCGCAACGGAGACGGCATTGGTCCTGACGCGCGGCGCGACTTCGCCGCCGGCGATGATTAGGGAATATTGCTCAGGCGTCTTGCCTGGCTTGATTCCCGCCGCCGCGCCGCAGCGCGGCTTGTCGTCCGGCGCAATCTCGCCGTATTCGCACCAGGCATCAGTCACGCAGTTGTAGGCGAGAATCTTCCTCTGCCAGCCGAGCTTCACGGGGTCGCTCTCGGTCGAGCCGTTTATGGCGCGGTCTATCCAGCCTTTCTCGCCGAAGCCGCCGACCAAGAGAATGTGCTGGTGTCCGCTCGGCAGAAACGCCGCGCCAATGGTAGTTGTGTTCTCTGGAAGCGACGAAAGCCTCTTCCAAGGATCATCAGTCCCGTCCGTCCTGGTTGTCCTGGATGTCCCGTTCGCACCAATCTTCGACAACACAAGCCCGTAGCCATCATGGAGAGGCCGTTTCGTCGCCGTGTCGAACCCGCCATAGACGACGAGCATCTTTTCCTTCTGGTCGCCGTTCTGGATAGCTGCGACGTGCTGCGAACGCGCAGGCCCGGGGATTTCGCCGACGAGACTCCAGACGCCATTCTGGTCGGCAAGGTCCAGCGCATAGACGTTCTTCGACGCGACGACATATATCTTCGTGCCATACGCCACCGACCCATAGACGTCGGACACTGCGGCTCCCATCGTAACGGACTCAGGAAGCGGGGGCAGCGGGCGGACTTCCAGGCCAGAACCAACCTGCATGAGCACAAACGCATCGCGGAAGTCGCTGGCGCCGTCAGTGCCGCCTGCGCAGAACAGTCCCATGAACGTCTCGCACGACACGCCCTCGGCTACGGCTCTCGGCAGTTCGCCGACCTTCTTCCACGTTCCAGCGCGGACGTATATGTCCGAGGAATAGACCTTCTTTCCGTCCTTGAAGTCGCTGCCGCCCGCGACGACGAAAGAGAGGTCGCTGAGGAAGCCAGAGAACGGACGCGCCACCGCAGCGGGAAGAGGGTCTACGCCAGTCCATTCCACGGCGACAGGCGTCGCCATGGCGGACGAAACACAGGCCACGGCACACGCCATCGCCACACCAACGCGATTGAATCCAATCATTTTACCTCCTTCTTGCCCTGCAGGGCGTTTATCGCAAGATCTGCAAAAGTCGTCTTGTCCCTCGGATGCACGTCATTCATGTCGCCAAGCCCGGCGACAAACGTATCG
>Ga0310696_10001250_pt1 | contig 37208 bp, 27 predicted proteins | sample AusTroGonzalo_MG_4_FD_203885 | JGI IMG/M metagenome (GOLD analysis project Ga0310696, IMG submission 203885) | Bovine rumen microbial communities from tropical cattle in Woodstock, Queensland, Australia - Gonzalo_02 (v2) (version 2) | ecosystem: Host-associated > Mammals > Digestive system >... | reverse complement strand
TGGAAGCCTGAGCATACTCCATGATCTCTGTCGAAGGAGTGCCGGGGTAAGCGTAAAATCCCGAAATACCGGCATCAAGAGCCGCCTGGGCGATAGCTTCATCGCCGAGAATCATCATTTTTTTCTTAGTCACGATAACCTCCAGAATATCAAAAAAAATAAACCGAAACTTGAATCAACTTAAAAAGCGCGTGGCACTCTAACATTTTGGAATAGGAATGGTCAAATTTTTTCTGTTGCCGGAAGTGAAATTAAGAAAATATCGGATTTTTATTGCCTTTTTGTTTAAAATTTTAATAATAATTGGCGAGGTCGTTAAAAAGGAGGGTTAAATGAAACGTATTTTTTGCTTGGTTCTTATTTTTGTTTCACTCTTTGCAGTCGTTTCGTGCGGCAGCAAGAAAAAGGTAGAACCCGATGAAGGTAACAAACCGTTGCCTGAAGAAGAGGTTACGAAAGAAATTTCCGCTGAAGAAGGCGGAACGATCACGAATTCCGATGAATCGGTAACGATTGAAATTCCGGACGGCGCTCTCGAAAGCGACACGACGATCACGATGAGAGTTTACGATGCCAAGGATTATCCGGGAACTGAAGACAAAACCGTTATCAGCAAAGTAGTCGAATTCGAGCCGTCAGGCACGATTTTCAAGAAACCTGTCGTAATTTCTATGATCAGCACCGGAACAGAGGAGAACACCAGAGCGGTTCAGAAAAAAGTAGTTACCGCAGCGGTCTACAGGGAAACGCAAGGTGAGTGGAGCTACAGCCCGACAGGTGCTGCCGTTAAAATCACAGGTCACAGCGAAGGTGGCGATCCGATTATGATGACTGCGGCCGGAGATCCGATCATGCTGAATGCTGCGGGCGATCCGATCATGCAGAGCACAGGCGCGATGCTGAGCGCTGCGGGAGATCCGATTATGATTACTGCAGCGGGTGATCCGATCATGACGGCGGCGGCAGGTGATCCGATTATGATGACTACGGGGCATTTCACAGCCTATGCTTTCTTCTACATTGATCTTGAAGTTGAAGAAGTCACGGATGACGATACAGATACAACTAAAGATGACGACGATGTTATAGAAATAACGGATGAAGACGAGGACAATATCGAAATTCCTGATGAAAATGATGAAGATAAAATAGAAGATGAGGACGAGCCGACAGAGGACGTGGATGAAATCCCCGATATCGAAATTCCTGATGAAAATGACGACACGGATGTGATCGTTCCGGAACCTGAACCGGAACTTCTCCGTTCAAAGGTTCTCTGCACGGGCATGACTATCTGCACTGATGAAACAGGTTCCCAGATTTTGTGCCCTGAAGAGGAAAATGCGTTTTACGGTCAGGATGCACAGTATGCTGTCAGAGGATCGTGCGTTCCTGATCACAAACTGAAAGAAGTCGTAAAACCGGAAGCGCTTGAAAACGATTTTGTCGAGGTGCATGACGACAACACCGGTCTTACATGGCTTTATCTCGGTGTAAAGGGAAGTTACGAAGGAGTTAAAAACGGCTGTGACATTTCTTATGACGGAAAGGAAGACTGGAGATTCCCGACTCCGAAAGAACTTATGACTCTTGCATGGAACGACAGGCTTTTCCGCGGTATTCCGGCAGATCCGATCCTTTTTAAAAAGGTGATCGATGACGCGGTCGAAAGTTATTCCTACAGCGATAAATACGGCATTTATCTCTGGAGTTCGATCGAAAACTACATATATGCGCTGGAATACGGCATGACGATTCCTCCGAAAGCATACGAAAGCTACCAGAGCGTTTTTTACGATGGTATTCTTATGTGCGTCAGCGGTGAAGAATACGGAAAAGTAAAGGCCGACGACTACGCTTTAATTACCAGAAGCGGTGATGAAATGGTTTTTGACTCATCTACGAACCTTTACTGGCAGAAAGATTCCGGTAAGGCTGAAACATGGAAAGAGGCACTTTCCTACTGCGAAAATCTTGAATACGCCGGTTTCAGCGACTGGAGACTTCCCAACAAAAACGAACTTGTTACATTGATCGACCATTCAAAACTGGGATCGGATGTCGTATCTTCGTTCCCCGGCATGAAAGCCGATGTTTTCTGGAGTTCGACCAGTGCCGGTGAATACAAGTGGGTTATCGATATGACCGACGGAACGACTTACACCTTCAACGGCAAGACCGCAGGCGGGTTCTACATTATGAGACACAGCGAACTGCCGATCTCTGTCCGCTGCGTCAGATCAAAACTTGATGAAAAAGCCGAAATCCCTGTTTGCAATGAAAGCGGTGTCGCACCGTGCAGAGCTGCAGACGGAACGATCTGGTCTTCGGTCATTTACCCCGAAATTTTTGTGGATTTCGACAAATCAAAGATCTCATCCTATAACGGCAGCGGATGCATTGACTGCAGAAACAATACACGCTCGGAGGACGACGGCGTTTATTCGTGGGATATTGCCGAAATGTGCCGCAGCCTTAGAGAAAATGGCTCGAACAACTGGAGACTGCCGACGATAGACGAGATCCGCTCGATAGTCACGTCGGAAAAACTCAAAAAAGGCGGCTCCTGCGGTATAACCAATGAATGTTTCGAGAACTCCTGCGTAAATGAAGGAGCATGCTCCGAAGACGGACCGTCGCAAACGCTTTTCTACGATTACGGAGTTATGATTTCAGCAACATTCAATCTTGAGCATTCATATTATGATGAGGAAAACGGAAAAGATGTTTATCCTGCATTATGGGTTTTAAGCACGGAATACGGTAGCATGGGGGTACCTTCGGATCTTCCCGTTTCAATGCTTTTCCAGAGATGCGTTCTTGACGAAACCCTTGAGAACCATGAAACTCCGTATGCCGATCCTGAAACCGGTTTGACTTGGTCGGATATTTCTTCCGGCTATTTGATACTGCCGGATGCAGACGACTACTGCTACGAGCTTTCGAAAGGAGATCCTGAACACTGGTGGAGAATGCCTGCTCTCGATGAAGTTAAAACACTTGTCAGGAACTGCAGTGAAGAAGAGTGGTGTCCTGTTGATGTTACCGGCAAATATTCGGTTTTGGGTGACATTGACTATGTATGGGCTGCAGACAATGACGGCAAACTCTACTACGTTGACTTTTCGGAAGCCGGGATCTATGAAACCGGCAGTGATGACAGGAACAGAGTCCGCTGCGTTTCCGACGGTTCCAACCCGTGTGCATACGATCCGTGCAACGGGCTTGCACGCTGCAATGTTGTTGAAAATGCGGGCCTAAGAACCTACGAGTGCGGCTGTCCTGATTTTTACGAGTGGAACGGTTCAAATTGTGAAAGCATCTGTTCTACTGATCCGTGCGGCTCGGTTCTGCATTCCACGGGACTTTGCAAACCCACATCGGAAACTACGTATGAATGCGGCTGCGCTTCCGGTTACTTGTGGAGCGGTTCGGCGTGCGTAAATCCGTGCGAAGGCGATCCGTGTGCAGATGATTCTCATGCAACCGGATGTGTTCCGGAATCTGCCGAGGAATATTCTTGTGTGTGTGCAGAAAACTACACCTGGAACGGCGACGACAAGGTATGTAAGGCAAATACCAAAACTGAGAACTGCAATGCTGAACTGCCGGAAAATGCAGAGTGGTGGAGTGAAAGCATAACCCAGACATGGAGCGGAAACGCGTGGTTGCCTGAAATCGGAGAGGAAGCAGTTTACAGCGAAGAAGAGGTCACAAACGAATGCCGCTTCAAATGTAGAAACGGCTATGTCTGGGAAAGCGAATCTCAGCAGTGTTACCAACTGTTTCAGTAGTAGAGACTTTATGACACGTCTCAAACCGCCGCATTGGTAGGGAATTTAGGGTGTCTAAGGAGCGGCGGTGTTGAAATGCGAAATAGTTTTCCTTTTCTTGTCAGATTTCTCCAAAAAAAGTGGAAAAAAACTCTTTTTAGTGTAATATACCCCGGCTTTTTTGGAGACTGTTCGTGGAATATTTCGACATACAGGGCGGCGGAGTCGTAAGCGGCGAAATCGTGACTTCCGGCAATAAAAACGAAGCGCTTCCGGTAATTGCGGCGGCGTTGCTTTCGAAAGGGACGGTTGTTCTCGATAATGTTCCTGATATTCTCGATGTCAGAAATATGCTTGAAATTGCAAGCGATCTCGGTGTCTCAGTCACGAAAATCAGCAAAAACAAAATTGAGATAAATGCAGCGAATCTTCAGAGAAAGCCTCTTGACCGCGACCTTTGTGGAAAGGTAAGGACTTCGGTTCTTTTTGCAGGTCCGCTTCTTGCGAGAAACGGCGAAGTTATTCTTCCTCCTCCCGGCGGCGACGTTATCGGCAGAAGAAGGCTTGACACACACTTCCTAGGCTTCAAACAGCTCGGAGCCAACTATACTGTCGAAGGCGAAGGCTACGAAATCCATTCGGAAAAGTTGACTGGTGCCGATATTTTTCTTGACGAAGCTAGTGTTACCGGTACTGAAAATATAGTCATGGCTGCCGTTCTTGCCGAAGGACGCACGACAATAATGAATGCCGCGACGGAACCGCATGTTCAGGGTCTCTGCAATTTCCTCAACAAAATGGGAGCGAAAATCAGCGGTGTCGGTTCGAGTACGCTCTGCATTGACGGAGTTTCATCGCTTTCCGGCTGTAACCACACAATCGGTTTCGACTACATCGAGGCGGGAAGTTTTATTGCTCTGGCTGCGATGACGGGCGGCGAATTACTTATTAAGGATTCCGCGCGCGATAACACTTTAAGGATGGTACTCCACACTTTCGGAAAACTCGGGATAAAAACCGAAAAACGTGGTAACGACATTTTTGTGCCTGCCCAGAAAATGGTCATAGCGAAAGAGATGAACAATGCGGTTGCAAAGATAGATGACGGTACATGGCCTTCTTTCCCGTCCGATCTGATGTCGATTGCGATTGTCGCGGCGACTCAGGCTGAAGGAACGGTACTTTTCTTTGAAAAGATGTTTGAGAGCAGACTCTTTTTTGTTGACAGGCTTGTTGCGATGGGTGCGCAGATAATTCTGTGTGATCCTCACCGCGTAGTTGTTTCGGGCGCGTCTCAGCTTCACGGCGCAAATCTTGATTCTCCCGACATCCGTGCCGGAATGTCAATGCTTATGGCTGCGGCAGCCGCAAAAGGGAAGAGCAGGATCTACAATGTGCGCCAGATTGACCGCGGATACGAATCAATTGAGTATAAACTTAGGAAAATAGGAATATCAATAGAGCGTAAAAATGGTTAAAAATGCAAGGGAATTTTAGTTATATTTTGCATAATTATATGAATATGATATATTTTTTTACAAAATTTCTTGCTTTTTACATTTTTCTTACTATCATCGCCTTCGGATTTGTTATTTTTATTGCGATGGAGTAAGCAATGGCGGAAAACAACCTTAAAAAAATGAGAGAAAGACTTCTTATGAGCAAGTCCGAGCTTGCAAGAAAGGCGGGCGTATCTGTTCTGACTATAGACAGAATCGAAAAGAACGGAAAGTGCCGCATGGAAACCAAGAGAAAAATTCTTCTTGCTCTCGGGCTTTCGCTTGATGAAAAACATAAAGTTTTTTCGGATGATGAAGAATAGCCAGAGGAGGCGTAGATGTTTTATAACAAGCAATTGATGGGACTTGACCTCGGGTCTTATCTGATTAAAGCTGCCCAGCTCCAGAAAAAAGGGAAGGGGAAGTATCAGCTTAAAAAATTCGGGTTCATACCGATTCCGGTAAACACGATGGTTGACGGCAGCATCATGAACACCTATGAGATGAATGATGCTGTAAAAACGCTGCTCGCAAAGGAAAGGTTCAGAGACAAATTCTGCTCTATTGCCGTTGCGGGACACGGTATCATCAACAGAGTCATCAACGTTCCGAAGGTTAGTCAGCAGGAATTCTACAATGCGCTGAGAGTTGAAGCTGAAACGCACATCCCGCATGACATCAAGGAGATCTACTTTGACGGTATCAAAACCGATATCGTTGAGGACGGTCGCGACAGAGTTATCCTTATTGCCGCAAGAAAAGACCTTATCGGAGACTTCATTCAGGTTGTAAGCGATGCCGGCGTAAAACCGATGTCTGTTGAAATTGACGCGACTGCCCTTGCCAACATTTTTGAGCTTAACTACCCGGAAGAGAAGGATAACACGGTAGCGGTTCTCAATATCGGCGCTTCAAAAACCAATATCGTCGTTATGTCGAACGGCAATGTCAGGTTCTTCAGAGATGTTCTGACGGGCGGCAATTTCATCACCGAAGAAATTACGAGACGTCTCAAAGTCAGCTTCCAGCAGGCAGAAAGCCTTAAATCGGGAACTCATGCAACTGGCGATTCGATTCTTCCGAATCAGGTCGAAGAGATTATCGCTGATGTCGCGAAAAACATGGTTTCCGACATAATGAGAGTTTTTGATTATTATACAAACACAAATCCGGAAGACAGCGTTGCAAAGGTCTTTGTAACGGGCGGAACGACGAAAAGTTTCACCTTTATGCAGGCTCTGCAGTCAACTCTGACGATCCCGGTCGAAAGAATGAATCCGTTTAAAGAGATAATCGTTCCGGGTCAGGTTCTTTCGAGAGAGGAAGTTGAGGATTACAGCCATGTTGCAGCTCTCAGTCTCGGATTAGCATTACGGAGGATGGACGAACAATGATAAAGATCAATCTGTTACCCGTAAAGGAAGACAAACTTATAACCGAGGCGAAAGGATTTTTAGCTGTCTGTGTGATCTCGATTGTAGTCGTCATCATTCTCATCGTGTCCAACAGTTCGCTTCTCACCAAACAGGAGGAAGAGAGCAGGGAACGTATCGCCGAAGCCGACGCAGAGATTGCAAAACTTAAATCAATCATGGGCGAAATCAAAAACCTGAAGGACAAGAAAGCGAAACTTCAGGAAAAAATGGATATGATAATCAAGTTGCAGGAACAGAATATCGGTCCTGTCCGTGTCCTTGATGAACTTTCGCTCAAGATTCCTTCAAACAAAATCTGGGCTGACAAAATCACGATCAAAGGCAATAAACTTGATCTTGATGGAAAAACCCTCGAAAATCAGGAAGTTGCAAGCTTCATGAAACAGCTTGAAAACTCCCTTTTCTTTTCGAACATTAACTTGAAAAAGGTTACGAAAGACAAAACAGTTCAAGGTGTCACGGTGCTTTCCTACGGTTTGAACACAACTGTTCATTTCGCCGGAAGGCAGGAACAGCCGGCTCAGCCGAAACCTGAAGGACAGCAGCCGGCGGCGGAAAATGCTGCGGCTCAACCGAGTGCTAATCAATAGGGAGGAGTGAATATGAAATCCTTGCTGGTAAATATCGGAAAATTAAAGCCGGCATACAGGTACGGAGGATTGCTTCTGGTCATTGTCGTCATTATTGTGGCTTACTATGTTACAGTTTATATGCCGCATGTTGACACAATGGAATCTCTTTACAGAGAGTTTAACTCCAAGAAGGCAGAGTTCTCCAAAATGGTAGTGCTGGTTCGTGACAGAGGACAGTTCATGGAAGAAGTTGAAGCTCTCGACAGAGACCTGAAAGTAGCTATCAGCATGCTTCCTGACAAGAAGGAAATTCCCTCTTTGCTTAAAAAGCTCTCTGACGAAGCTGAAAAGTTCGGTCTTGAAGTCTACTATTTCGAGCCTCTTGCCGAGCGTAAAAAGGAATTTTATGCGGAAGTTCCTGTTTCCATGAAGGTTAAAGGCAGTTTCCACGAGGTTCTCGGCTTCTTCGACAGTGTGAACAAGCTGGCTCGTATCGTCAATGTCAGTGACCTTGAAATGAAGGTTATCGGTTCGAACGACGGCACGGCTAAAAAAGACGATAAGAAAGGAAAAGTCACGACGGCTTTCGGCGGTTTCCAGCCGAATAAGACTGCGCTCGACATAAATTTCAGGGCGACGACTTACCGTTTCCTCTCGTCTTCAGAAATGGGTGGAGGTCAGAATGCACAATAAGATCAACGCTTTTGTATGGGTGTCATGTTTGATTCTAGTCTCGATTCTTGCAGGCTGTGCTAACGAATACCAGATCGAGCCCTACGACTACAAAGCTGAATACGAAAGGGTAAGCAAGACCAAAGCAAGTGAAAATAAGACGAAAAAAGAGATTGATATTACCGACATTGCACAGAGAAGGTCGAATTACCGCTACTCTGCAGTCGGCAAGAAAGATCCTTTCAGAAACTATTTCGGCGATATGGCAAGTCTCAACAAAGAAAAGAAGATCGTCAGCGAACTTCAGAATTTCGATGTTACTGATGTCAGGCTTTCCGCTATAATATATGGTGTAACCGATCCTAAGGCTGTCGTAGTAGCTCCTGACGGAAAAAGCTACATAGTTAAAAACGGCAGTTTTATCGGCAAAAACTGGGGAAAAATCAGCAGGATTCTGCCTGATAAACTTGAGATCGTCGAGACATACAAAGATCCGCTCGGAAGAAAGATAATCAACAAACTTTATCTTGAGCTTCCTGTAAAGTCGCCTCTCAAAGAGTCCGACGAGCCGGATGACGCTGCGGAATTCAACAGCGGCGCAGAGAAAGGAAAAGAAAATTTGAATAACTAATGGAACGGAGATTGGAATGAAAAGTCTCAGGTTATCATTTGTTCTTGTTTTGGTTTTTTCAGTCGTAACTGTTTTTGCTGTTGCGCAGAACAAGAATGATTCGTTATCCGTCGAACAGAACGGGAACAATGTTGTAGTTTCCGAAAATTTTGACGGAACTTACTTTAAACTTAATTCCGACAGCGTTGAAGTTATCGGTTTGGGCGATGCAGCTGAAGGAACTGCCGAGCAGGGGACTGTGAACGGCAAAAAGGCGGCTCATCTTAAAATCGATGCTGATGAGGGAAATGTTCTCTTCGAATCGCTTGCAACAGGCATGACTTTTGTAAAAACCGGTGATTTCGACAGCCTTGTATCGATGTCCGAAGAGAAAGAACTCAAGAACAGCCGTGTCACGATGAACTCAAAGTCGGGAAATATCAGTTTCGCTTTCACCGAACAGCCTGAAAAAATCAGATTTTTCACTTTGAAAGGTCCGGACAGGCTCGTTTTCGATTTTATCGGCATCAAAGGTTCGATGAAGTCGTCAAACGGTGTCCGCAGCGCCAACCATCCGGCAGGATACCGCGTAGTTATCGAGAAGGAAATTCCTCAGTACTTTACGATCAGCCGCTCTAAAGTTTATGCTTTCGGCGCAGAAGGCAAAAAGATGTTTGCGGCTTTCAAAAATCAGCCCGCTGAAACTGCTGTTGCAAAAGCAGAACCTGAAAAAGTCGAAGAGGTTCCTGCTGTCGAAAACAGAACAGAGATCAAAGGTCTTGCTTTCATCGGCGAAGAACCGGAGATTCTTAAAGTTAAAGCAGACAAAAAACTCGAAATCGTAAGAAATGCAAATGGTCAGACGATAGAGATCACCGTTAAAAACGCTTTCATCGCAAAAGACAAAGAGCAGGTTATCGATGCGACTTCGCTTACCGGCCCGGTTGCAGAACTTGCAGTTTACAACGATAAGGAAAACGTTAAAATCATCGCGAAGATGAAATCGGCAAAGCACGCTCTCAAGATTGAAGAATCGGATCACGGCAGTGATTTCGTTTTCAATTCCGAAGCTGAAAAGGTTCAGGGCGTTGCAGGTTATTCCGAAGCTCAGATTGTAAGACTTCCGCAGGCTGCAGTTGCTCAGGAAGAGGGTGGCGAAATTGAAAAAGGCGGAGCGGTCAACATGGAAGACGAGCCGGTTCAGTATACCGGTAAAAAGATCAATCTCGATTTCAAAGAAGTCGATATTCTTGATATCCTTCGTCTTATGTCCGATATCAGCAAGCTCAACATCATTGCCGGCGACGACGTAAAAGGAACCGTCACTGTAAGACTTGTTGATATTCCGTGGGATGAAGCGCTTGACGTTATCCTCAAGAGTAAATCACTCGGTAAAGAGAGATTCGGCAACATCATCAGAGTTGCTACAATCAGAACGATGCAGAGAGAGAAAGAGGAAGAGCTTGCAAAAAAGAACGCGCAGAAGAAACTGGAACCTGTAAAAGTAAGACTTGTTCCTGTAAATTACGCAATGGCCGACAAACTTGTTCCTCAGATCAAAGAACTCCTTACCGACAGAGGTACAGTAAGCTACGACCAGAGAACCAATGTCCTTATCGTAAAGGATGTTGAAGAGATTCTTGACAAATCAGAGCAGTTGGTTGATTACTTGGATACACAGACACCTCAGGTACTTATCGAAGCAAAAATTGTCGAGGCTACTTCGACGGCTGCTCTCGGTCTCGGTATCGAATGGGGTTCACATCATACCTACACCGATGCCAACGGTCACCCGACCAACGCGATTTTCCCGTACAACCTCGGTGTCGGTGCGAATGTTGCCGTTCCCGGTCCTGCTGACCCGACAGGAACCATGGGGTTCACGTTCGGCAGTGTCGGTATGATCAACGACCTCAACCTTACTTTGAACGTCATGGAATCTGACGGTAAAATCAAGATCGTAAGTTCTCCGAAAGTCGCGACTCTCGACAATAAAGAGGCTATGATCCAGCAAGGTACCAGTATTCCTATCACGACAAGAGGTACAGGCGGCGATGTAACGACAAAATACGTTGATGCCAGCCTTATCCTCAAGACCACGCCGCACATCACGGCTGACGGTTCGATTCTTCTTAACATTGAAATCAACAAGAGCGAGCCAGACTGGTCGAATTCGAACTACCTTGGTGAGCCTTCAATCATCAAGAAAGAGGCTAAAACAGAAATTTTGATAAAGAGCGGTGACACTGTTGTTATCGGCGGTGTTTACACCAACCTTACTTCCAAAACGAAAAGACAGGTTCCGCTTTTGGGAAGCATTCCTGTTCTCGGATGGCTTTTTAAGTCGGAAGAAAGCAGGTCGGAAAGAAGTGAACTGTTGATTTTCCTTACTCCCAAAATCATGAATAAGGTAAAATCATCGATTCCTTTGCAGCAAAGTGAAGAGTAATGCAGTTTGTTTCTGCCGGTGAATCCCACGGTTCGGAGCTTGTTGCCGTTCTCAGCGGATTTCCGGCGGGTGTCAGGTTTGACAAGGTTCTTTTTGAAAATGATTTGGTTAGACGCCGCGCAGGGCTTGGCCGCTCGGAGAGGCTTGATGTCGAAAAAGACGATGTCAGGGTTGTTTCCGGAGTAGCCGCCAATGTCACGACCGGCGCACCTATAGCTTTCCTGCTGAAAAACTCGGCGGAAAGCGGGCTCATTGAAAACGGAGTAATTGATAAAGGGTTTCCGAGACCGGGACATGCGGATTATAGCACGTTTAGGAAATTCGGTTACGTTAACATTTCAATCGGGGCGGAGCGTTCCAGCGCCAGGGAAACGGCTTTAAGAGTCGCTGCCGGTGCTTTCTGCAGGATGTTCCTTAACGAAATGAATGTTGCTGTAACTTCCGAAATTCTTGAGATAGGCGGGATTCCTTACTGCGACTTCGATGCCGAAAAGGCACTTGCCGACAAGGCGGGAGGCACTTACGGCGGAGTTTTGAAAGTCGTGGTTTCAGGGATTCCGGCAGGGCTTGGTTCAAATGTCCAATGGTCGGATCACTTGGATTCAAGGCTCGCGGCGGCATTGATTTCAATTCCGTCGGTGAAAGGGGTCTATTTCGGGGATACGGAACTTCACAGGATGAGAGGAATCAGCGCGGCCGACGCTTTCTGCGGACAGCACGGCGAGCGGGCGACAAACAGATGCGGCGGGATTGAAGGCGGTATTTCAAATGGCCAGCCTTTGGTTGTGACGCTTTATTTCAAGCCAATTCCTACTCAGCCTTTTGAAGTCGAATCTGTTTCGCCGCTTGACGGCAGAACAGGTAAGTGTCAGCCCGGAATGAACGATCTCTGGTGCATCGAGCGCGCCGGAGTGATTGCCGAAAGCATGACAATGCTTGTTGTCGCATGTGCTTTCTGCGAGAAGTTCGGCTCTGACAGTCTGAGTGATGTAAAATCGGCTTACGCTGCGTATCTGGAGAAGCAGAGATGAGGCGGCTCGGTCTGATCGGGTTTTCGGGAAGCGGAAAAAGTTCGCTTGCGGCGATTGCTTCAAAGAACGGTTTCAAAACGGTTGATACAGATTCTTTGATTGAAAAGCAAAATCCGGAAGCGTTCGAGTTGCTTGAAAACGGCAGGGAAGATGATTTCAGAACGCTTGAAACTTCGGTTGTAAGTGATGTTCTGAAATCGGATTTCGATTTTGCCGCTTTCGGAGGCGGTGTTCACTTCGCCCATCCGGCTTGGAAAGAGATTTATGAAAGTTCTCTCAAACTTGTTTATTTGAGAAGTTCTTTCGAGAATCTTGCCGGAAGGTTTGAGGTGCGGCCGCTTTGCAGAAGGCTCGGGCTGGAAGGCTATGAAAGGCTTTTCAAGTCGAGAGTTCCGCTTTACGAAAAGGCGGCAACATTTGTTGTCGATACCGACGGACGCGGTTTGGGTGAAATCTGGTCGGAGGTTTTTGAGATATGGAACTCACTTTTTCGCTAACACACACGACGAAAGTCAGTTTTGCGGAGTCTTTTTCCGGTTTTTTCTCCTCTTTGGGGCAGGACTGCTGCTTTGTGATTGACAGTTTGCTGGATTCTGTTGAAAAAACGCTTCCAAGCGAACGGATTTTTCACGTTGACGCTGAAAAGGAAAAGGATTTGAACCATGTCGAAAGCTGTCTCGAGTGGCTGATTGATCTTAACGCCGGGCGCAAAACGACTCTTGTTGCGGTAGGCGGCGGTGCTACGACCGATTTCGCGGCTTTTACGGCTTCGATTTATAAGCGAGGAATGAGGCTTGTTCTTGTTCCGACGACGCTGCTTTCGGCTGTAGACAGTGCGATAGGAGGGAAAACGGCAGTAAATTTCGTTGCGAAAAACACTGTCGGCACTTTCTATCCTGCGGATGAAGTTGTTATTGTGAGAGATTTCTTCAAAACGCTAAGTGTTCAGCAGATCGCTTCGGGTAAAGCCGAGATCATCAAATTGGCGCTGATCAAAGGCGGTCGTCTTGCCGAGATGGTTTCCAATGCGGATGATTTGCTTTCGGAAGAGGCTCTGACGCTTGCGATTAGCGGCAAATACGAGATCGTCCGCGACGATTTTACGGATACCCTTGAAAAAAGAATTGTTTTGAACTGGGGGCACACGTTTGGCCACGCGATAGAGCTTTATTACTCTGTGACGCACGGCCTGGCTGTTGCCGCCGGTATGGTTCTTGTGCAGGAATGGGCCGAAATTGTTGGGGCAAAAGAGGTTTTTTCTGCTACAGAACTTGAAAAGTTACTGCAAAAACACGGAGTAAAAAACGATTTGCAGAGATATAAAACTGAAGAAAAGTGGCGTAAATTTATAATGTTGGATAAAAAAAGGAATTTGGACAAAATTTCGATGGTTTACCTGAAAAAAACGGGGGTTCCCGGAATAATTTACAGGAATTCTAATGACATATTGAGAGATTTGGAGGATTTAAGATGAGAAAGTTTTTCATTCTTACCCTGATGGTTGCTTCATTGATGATGGTGTCTTGCGTTGAAAGACGTAACAGAGTCATCCTTGAAAAGTTTATTCCTATTTCACAAGAAGATGGATGTGAAGTCAAAGTTGGTGGCGACAAGTATGTTGTAACCGGTAAAATTGACCTTGCATTCAACTTCGAGTACCTGCTGGCTTTCCAGATGACGAACTATATTCCTTCGAGTAGCGGCGGTGGTTCCGAATCGTCTTTGACTACTGGCGAAGCCAACTATTTCTTTGCCGAAAAGGTAGAAATAGAATACGAGTGGGATCCGAGACCACAGGCTGACGGAAGAAAGCTTTCTCTTGACCAGAAACTTTGGAATAAGAAAACAAGAAAAACGGAACATCGTATTGTTGTAAGTCCCGACGGAGGTCAGGCGGCAGGTATTGTAAGCATTTTTGAAGAAGCTCAGGCAAAGAATCTTCTTGAGCATGTCAATGATATAGACTGGGTTGCAAGTCCGCTTATTGTAAAGATCAGAGTTATAGGTGAACTTACAGACGGAACAGAAGTCAAGACTAACAAGATGAATTTCAATATCATTCCTAATTTTGGCGAATCGATCCAGATGAGTTCGGTATATCCTTATCCGGAAGGAGGATTTCAGGATGAAGCAGGCTCTGACGGCAAGACAGTATGTGCCGCAAAAGTGCAGTTCAATGCAATCAAAAATGCTTGCGCTTTCAACGATCCGATAGTCAATGGCTGTTCTGAAGGACAGGATAATGCGCAGGTCAACTGCTTTGCAGGAGATAGTCCTTGGGAAAGATACATTGCCGAAACTTACTGTCAGTCGGAAACTTCCTGCTACATTACAGGATATGCTGCTGCCAGTGTAGTTGAAGTTATCTATAACACTATGAAAAAACCGGCGGATGACACAAATTATTACGTTTGCTGTCCTTCTGAACTTCCGGAAGAGCCGGAATGCCCTGAGGAAGATGACTCGAATGCTGCCGGCGGTGCAGGCGGAGAATAGTTATTTCTTCAAGCTTTTCCATAGTTTTTTCTCTTTTTTTTCTTAATTTCAAAAAGTTTTCCATTAAAAAGTGATTTTTGAATATTTTTCCTTATTATAAGCCGTTTTTTTGTTTCGGTTTTGGATTTTGGAGGAAAAATGAGACTCGTTCATCTGAAGGATGTCGTAACTTTGGGCAATGTTGCTATAGGTTTTCTCTCTGCTGTTATGGCAATAGAAGGCAATATTCAGCAGGCCTGCTATTTGGTTATGGTTGCTTTTGTTCTCGATTTTTGTGACGGTATCGTTGCGAGAATCACTAGAATGAGCAACGATTTCGGAAAAGAGCTCGATCTTATTGCCGATCATGTGACTTACGCTGTATGCCCGGCATTTGTACTTTACGCTTTTTTCCGCACAGAAGACGGCGGTTTTCTCAATGCTTTTATTTCCTACTGCATGGGTATGGTTCCGCTTGTTTTCGGTTGCGTAAGGCACGCAAGAAACGAAGTCTACGATATTGATTTCCCGCGTTTCTTCCTTGGCACTCCGCGTCCAGTTTCGGCTTTTTATCTGATGAGTCTCATCGGAGCTGGAACACACCTTAGCAAGTATCTTCCGGCTGAATATCTTCCTTTCTACAAATATTTCCTTATTCCGCTGTTTATTTGGATAGGCTGGAACAATCTTTCATTCAGACCGTTCGTAAGCCATCACGGACGTCACTTCAACAAAAGATTTAAATTTTTTATGAGTATTGCGGTTCTCATGCTTGTTGCAAGCGGAGTGGCTACGGCTGTGACAGGTGAACCATGGTTGCTTGACTGTCTTCTTTTCCATATGCTTGTATACACGTTTTTGTCTCCGGTTTGTTATGACAAAGGCGATCTTGACGGATACAAAGAATATGTTGTGGCCAAAAAGGCGGAAATCTCGAAAGATATGCAACCTAAAGCTTAGAGGCGAACATGATAAAACAGGGCGTTATCCTTGCAAGCGGACTCGGCAGCAGGCTTAACAGTGAAGGCCGGAACGAGCCGAAACCGCTTATGCCTGTAGGAGGCATGGCTTTGATTGAGCGTGTTATAACGCTCATGCAGTCGGTAGGTATAGAAAAAGTTGTTGTCGTGGTCGGATACCGCGGCGACCAGATCAGGGAATATATCGCGAAAAACAATATTCAAGGTGTCGTTTTTGCGGAGAATACCGAATACAACAAGAAAAACGGTATATCGTTGCTTCGTGCCAAGGATTGTCTGGACGATGCACCGTTTATGCTTTCTATGTCCGACCATATCTTTTCAAACGAGTTTTTTGCAGATTTTCTGGAGCAGGCCGAACCGAAACTTGAAAAATATGATGTCGTTCTTTCAGTTGACAGAAACATCGAAGGCGTTTTTGATCTTGATGATGCGACGAAAGTAGTCACAGAAAACGGTGAAATCACGACAATAGGTAAGGAACTTCCTTCGTATGACGCGGTTGATACAGGGCTTTTTCTCTGCAAACCGGCTGTGTTTCCGAGACTTCAGGAAATTTACGATACGAAAGGCGATGTTTCGATATCCGATGTAATGGGTATGGCGGCGCGCGAAAGAAAGTTCGCTTGTGCAGAAATGACGGGCCATCTTTGGCAGGATGTCGATACTCCTTCGATGAAAAACGAAGCGGAAGAGCGTCTGATAGACAACTATCTCGGCAGAGATTCATCGTTTAGCTTTTTTTCAAACAAACTCTTTGCCAAAAGTGCGAAAGAGGCGGCGCTGCGGTGTCTTGAAAAGGAGCATTTTGACTGGAATCTGCTGGGTACAATTGTTTTCATTGTTTCGCTTCTGCTGACGGCGGTTGCTCTTTTTGCCGATTTGCTGCAGCTTTCGGTCGTTACCCTTCTGCTGGCGACTTTTGTTTTTTATCTCAACAAAATCAGAAGCAATGTCAGGACTGTTCCGCTGAAGAATGAAAATTTCTTATTTTCATGGAAATTCAATTTCATACTCGCGGTTCTTCCTTTTGTTTTAGCTGCGTGTTCTAATCTTGTCATCGGTCTGCCGCTTGTTCTTGTGATGTTTGCGGTTTCTTTGTCGCCGTCACTTGTTCAGCGTCTCGAACTGCCGCAAATTCCTGAAAATATTGCTTCAACGTGGCTTTCGCCGTCTTTTTTCTGGATAGTTTATCTTGTTTGTGCACTGATTCTGCCTAGCTGGATCGTAGGATTTGTTCCGTTTGTTTATTTTATGCTTTTTCCTTTTTCCGGCGCAAAGAGGAACTGATGGAACTGAAAAGGCGTGCAGGAAAAGATTTTTCCATCGATATAAGTTCGCTTGTTGATGTTCTTTTCACGCTTCTTATATTCTTTTCTCTTACCAGTACTTTTGTGAAGGAATCAGGGCTTAAAGTCGATTTGCCCAAGGCAAGTTCAGATACACCGCTCATTTCGGCCGAAAAGTTCGAAATCGCTATAAGTTCTGACGGCAGGATCGCTTTGGGCGGAACGGAAGTTGCTTCAACGGAAGATGTGAAGGAATTCCTTTCAAAATTTGACACGGATATGCGTTTAAAATATGTTATTGTCATCAAAGCCGATGTTACTACGCCGCATGGCAGAGTAACGGAAGTTCTTGATATACTTAAGTCTTTGAAATTTGAGAATATAGCTGTGGCAACGAGGTCGAAAGAATGAAAAGAAAGCAGATATTTTTTCTTTTCGGTTTAGTGTTTCTGGTGTTTTCGGTAGTTTGTCTCTACGATATAATCTCTTCTTACGGAGAATTTGACCGCAACAGGGATAAAATCAGGATGATCGAAGAAAAACAGCACTCGATAAACCGTGAAAAAGACCTTTTGCACTGGAAGATAGAACGTTTTTCCAAAGACCCGAGAGCTGCGGAAGAACTGCTTCGGATAAAATACAAAATGCTGCGTCCGGATCAATATAAATATAGATATACACCAGAAAAATGACAGCTTTATTGGAATTTCGTTTTTTCGGTCATATTCTGACCCTTTTGTTTTCACTTCTTTCAATTTACTTTAAAGACAGTATTCCTTTTCTAGTAATACTTTGGAGTGTTTTCGTTTTTCTGGTAATTTACATCCGCGTTGTGGAAAAGAAGAGAATTCCCGTCCAGCTTTTTCTTCTTCCTGTATTTATTGTTTCCGGTGGTGTCGGCAGCAGTCCGATTCTGCCGCTTCTTTTTCTTGCCCTGCCTCTGACTTTGCAGAAAAATGACAATATTTCTTATGTCGCGTTTGCTGTAACCTCGTTTATTCTGATGGTATGCAGTGGAGATATTGCAGATTATTCGGTTTTTATTGTCTATGTTCTTTTTGTTTTTTCATCAGTAGGTGTCTGGTTCTTTATGAGAAAGGGTTTTTCCTTCATTTTGGAAGATCGTCCCGCAACACCGCTCGCGATGAAAGCGCAAGTAAGTATGCCGCTTGTTAAAGATCCTTTCAGACCGTTGAAAAAATATCTTGTCCGCACTAAAAATTTTAATAACAAACCTGTTTATCTGCGTTTGGTCGTACTTTTGCCGGGCGGAATGGCGAAAATATACGAGTCCGATACCGAATTCGCTTTGAAAGGTCTCTTGTTCAGGGCAGTTCATGATAAAACTGATGTTGCCGCCAGCGCGCTTCTTGAGGATGACAGGGAAAACATCCCGATGCTGCCTGAATACAACTTCAGGATATATTATCCTGTTTCGCTGGTGGATTCCGACGACTCAACTCTTTTTGATCCGGAATATGTTGTAGTGGTAGATACGAATATCAAAGGAAAAATTGATAAAGAGGAACTTGTCCAGAAGTTTTCCGAGATAAAAGAGGATGTTCTGGAACAGCTCAGGCAGTCTGAAACTTTCAGCCATATTTCTGTGGAAAAGCAGAGAAACGCCACGCTGTATCAGGAGACTTCAAATATTGTAGATGCTTTTGACCACGATGAGCTTCTCAAAGCCGCAGCTCTTGCGATATTTAATCTCGCACCGGAAGCAAGCGGTGTTTTTGTCGCGAAAAAGGGCGAGGAAAACACTTTTACGGGTTATTCTTTTTCTGTCAAGGAGTTTGCAAAAGGAAAGCCTAAGTTTGAAATGTCTGATATAAATGTTCCCGTTACTGCCGAAATAAAAGATCCGCAGTCAGTTCACGCAATGATGGTAAACGGTAAAATAGACGATTACTATGAAGCGACAGATGTGAACAAACGGAAGTCTAAGCCGTTTTTTTCGCCTGAATTTGACGATTTGAACAAAAAAAGCTGCATCATGATACGCTGCATGACCTTTAAGAACGATGTTAAAGGAACTATTTCTGTTCTTACCGATACGACGAAGGATTTTGAAGAGCTTAAAAAACATTCCGCATCGGTCAGAATGATTTCAAAAGTCGTTACATCGGCGCTCAACAATATCGAAATGTTCCAGAAGATGGAAGAACTTTCCAATATTGACGGTCTTACAGGGCTTTACAACAGGCGCTGTTTCAACAATATGATTGAACAGAAAATCAGTGAGGCGAGCAGGACAAAAGTTCAGCTTTCAATGGTAATGCTCGACATCGATTTCTTTAAGAAGGTCAACGATACTTATGGTCACAAAGCTGGTGACGATGTCATCCGTTTTATTTCGACAACAATCAAAAAATCGATCCGTAAAGTCGATTTCGCGGCGCGTTACGGCGGAGAGGAATTTGTAATTCTGCTTTACAACACATCTATTGGTGATGCTTCTAATATCGCTGAAAAAATCAGAAATATCGTTAGGGATTCATCGGTAAATGCCGACGGATCGCCTTTGAATATAACGATTTCGCTTGGCGTTTCTTCTTATCCGATGCCTTCCATGAGTTCGGATGACCTTGTCAAACACGCGGATACGGCGCTTTATTATTCAAAAGAGCACGGGCGCGATCAGGTGTCTGTTTTCAACAGCAGTATGGAAGAAAGGGACGACGAGGAAGAGGATGAATAAAATAATGGTCGGTAAACAAACAAACAAACAAACAAACAAACAAACAAACAAACAAACAAACAAACCTCTTTAATTTTAATACTGCTCACAAATAGCCTTTTTGCAAGAAAATTCTTAATGATTTTCAATATTTTTGATAATTTTTATTGTCTTTGCGGCACGTTCTTGAACACCTTAGGCACTTTAAATTCCCTAAACTCCATATCCCCGCGCCGCGCAACAGAAAATAAGGACAAAAAATGAAGAATTTCTCCATCAGTATAGTGCTGTTTTTCAGCTTTTTTGAGCTTTTTGCCGATGACGACAACAAGCTGAAACTTGCTGTCATGGAGTTTGAAGACAGAAGCGGCAATCTTTCTGAAAAAATTTTATCGGATGCTACAGAATACATGCGCGGAGCATTTGCCAGCTCCAACAAATATGTCGTTATCGCCAAAGAGCGCCAGGAAAAGGCGATGATTAAGGAGCTGAAAAAGGAATCATATAAATCCTGCAATGACAAAAACTGCCAGATTCCGTTGGGACAGGCTCTTTCTGCCGACACCATTCTTCGGACGAGCATAAATTTTTTCGGCGGAGTTTACACTATTACATCCGAGCTTATCGACCTTGAAAAAGAAGCTACAATTATAGCTGCTAAAGAAGAGTATGACGGTTCCGAAGCAGAGTTGAAGCAGGCTATCGACAAAATCGTTGAAAAAATCGCAGGTGTCGAAATCGGTACGAAAGATGAAGTCGCAGTTCATGAAGAAAAGCCGCAGAAGTCTTCATCAAACAAAGATTCTATAGCCTGCGAATATGCAAGAAGCGAGTCGGATGATTTTGCCTGGAGAGTCTATCTTGAAAAATATCCGAAGGGCGAATGTGCAGCCGAAGCAAGGGAAAAGCTCGACAAATCGGCATGCAGAAAGGCTGAAAAAAAGAATTCTGCTGCATCATGGAAAGAATATCTCGCCGAATTTCCCGACGGAGAATGTGAATTCAAGGCGCGGACAACTTTGCAGAAACTGAAGGCAAAAGAGAAAAGGGAAGATGAATCACGCGAAAGAGTCGCAGTTCAGCAGGAAAATTTTTATTCCCCGGCCGACGAACACATGGATAAAACATTTACCGGAAGATACAATTTCGGCATACTTGCAAACTTTGACTATTACGACAAATTCGGTCTTTCCACCGGATTTGATTTCAACTTCAATGTTTTCAGCAAACCTGACGGCGGCGGTGCAGGGAACCTTTTTATCGGTTTCGGATTTGATTTGCGGTTTTATCCGCCGATCAAGAGCGATGGTGATTTAATTGTTATGGAAATCCCTATTCTGACGAATTTCGGCTACGACTTCAAAGTGAATACTTATGCCCTTCGTTATGTCGGATTCTGGTTTTCGCCGGGATTTAATCTCATTACTTTTTTTAACGGCGATGACGGAAGTATTGAGAAGGCTTTTGCGTGGGAATTAGGTTTTGAAATGATATTCCGAAGCAGATTTACGGTAAATCTGGGCTTCGGAGGAAATGTTGTAAATTATCGGGATTCATCACATTTCTTTTTCAACATAGGAACAGTTTTTTAACTTTTTAAGGAGGTCAAAATGAAAAAACTTTTCGTGATTTTTGCTGTTTTTACAGCTTTGATTTTTGTTGTCAGCTGCGGTGGCAGCGGCAACAAAAACGAGGATAACAATCAAAACGAAGATGAAAATCAATCGTCTGAAGTGTGTGAATACGGAGAGTATGAATGCCACGGTGACAATTCATATGTCTGCGATTATTCGGACGATGATGAGCTGATGTGGATGTCTTTCGAGAACTGCAGCAACGGTTGCGATTCTTCGACAGGAAAATGCAAAGGCGGTTCTAACGGCGAACAAACAAATACAGAACTGAAAGAAGGTCTCTACTTTGGTATTATCGGATTCAACACAGAAATAAGTACTCAAAATATTGGTTTGTTAGATAAGTCAACTGTAGGTAGCTACACAAGGTTTATTGACGACCTTAAATCCAGGGACGGCACTGGTTTATATTTTGCCGATTATACCGCATTAGAGATGATGCGTAATAACCAGAGGCCCGGTAAACTGAAAAATGTGTCACTTGTCACTTTTACAGACGGTCTTGACAATATATCACTTCTTCCTAGCGGTGAATACAACCCTGAAAACTACGAAACCAAGAAAGCATACAGGGATGCTCTTCATGAAAGGATTATTAACGAGAAAATACATGGAAAGAAACTGGCTGCCTATACAATTGGTCTCAAGGGTAACGATGTCAAAGATGATGCCGAGTTCCAGGATACATTGGAAAAACTTGCAAGTGAGCCTGTGGAAAACTATCGTTTTGAAGTTTCAGACATGGAAGAGGCTGTAGAGCGTTTCAAGAAAATAGCTGAAGGTCTTTATAAAGTCTCTAAAACGGTAAATCTTGATGTCAAAGTGCCTGGTGGAGAAGATCCTGATCAGCTTTTACGTTTCACATTCGACATCTATTGCAATCGTGATACGGGGATTTGTGATGATAATAAAGATGGTAGTGATTCCGAACTTTATATAGAAGCTACTTTTAATCGTAAAGATATAGCTCTTGATAAAATTTCCTATCACGGTTTTGCGAAAGGAGCGACAAAAATCAAGTTCTCTGTTCAGGATGGAGCTTTCTATCATTACATATTTGAAGATATTAAATACGCTGATGGCAAAACTCCTCTGTCAGATACTGATTACAGTAGGATAAACCTGTGGAGAGTGACTGGCAACGGTATTTGGGATCGTGATTCGGAGTTCAAACCTGGAAGTTCGAGTAAGCTCAATGAAGATAAGAGCAGTGCACTGATAATGCTAGTTCTTGACTGCACAACCTCTTTGGGTGACAGAGATTTCGAAAATATGCAGCAGGCAGCAAAAACTTTCATAAATACACTTGTCAACGGTGCTAGTACGACCGGCGGTGATTCAACAACGATGTCAGAGTGCAGCAAGGATTCTGCGAGCGGTCTCATTTGGTCTAAAAAAACGGGCAGCACTGTTACTTGGAACGATGCCGTATCATACTGTGACAACCTGACGGAATGCGGATATAGTGATTGGAAACTGCCGAATATTGACGAGCTCAGAACACTTCTGATAGCGGACAGAGTATCAAATAACTGTAGGGTAAGCGAAGAAAATTATTGTTTGTCTTTAAGTAGTTGCTGGAGTTGTTCAACATGTACGCAGGCAGGTACTCCGGCGAATAGCGGAACAACCTGTACCAGCTGGGGTTCTGCGTATAGTGACGGCAGATACAGCAAATTCGGAGATTCCGAATATTTCTGGTCGGCTTCCTCTATATCAGATTATTCAGACAGTGCGTGGAATGTTGATTTCAGCAATGCTACTGTCTACAACACCAATAAGTCATACGGCGCTTATGTCAGATGTGTAAGATAGAGGGGAAAATGAAAAACCCATTTATTTGTCTTTCAGTAATTGCTGCAATGATTTTTATGACCGGCTGCGGCGGAAGCAGCAGCAACAGTGAAAGCAGCGAGAAATGTTCCTCAGGTGTTTTCCGTTGTGACGGTAGCATGCTTCAAAAATGTATTAATGAGACATGGAAAAACTACATGGAATGCCAGGCCGGTGAAAGATGCAACGCGGAAAAAGGGGAATGTGAAGCTGAAAACAGCGATGATAACGGCAATTCCCAGGAATGCACAGTCGGTGAATTCAAATGTGTCGGAGACGATTCCTATTACTGCGACCGCGGCAATTCGCTGGTCTTTGATTCCAGCTGTGAAAACGGCTGTGATTCATCAACAGGCGAATGCAGGGAAGATTCGACAGAGCCGACAGATCCGACAAATCCAACCGAACCGAGCGAGCCGACGGACGAACCGACAAATGATAGCAATTTAACTTGCGCCGAAATAATAGAATGTCAAAACCAATGTGATTCTGTAGATTGCACTAAAGATTGTTACGCAAGAGGAACAAGCGAAGCTCAAAATGATTTTGTTGAACGCAATCAGAAATGTCCGACTTATACTGAACTTGATGATTTAAAACACTGTCAGGAACTTTATGTGAAATGCGGCATAAAAGGTGATGAGACTTACGAAACGCCTTACGGTCATGCTGTGATAGACGGCTCATTTTCGTACATCAACGAAGCGGGAACAACATCTTTTTCACAAGGCATGGTTATTGGTACTTTTGTAACAGGAAACTTTGGTTCAAACGGCAGTATTCCTGATCCGAAAGCTACGGGCAACGCTTCTTTTGCCTTAGCCATTCTTAATCAGGCCGGTGATCGGCTTATTCTCCATCAAACCTACAACACTAATGCTGTAACCGAAAAAACGCCAAATGTTGAATTTATAATAGATGCTCACTCTCCGGGGACTTATTCAGTAGGTCTTAGCAATAAAGACAATATCCAAATGTATGTTTCAGAAAATATTTACAACGAAGCCGGTGCCTGCGATCATGCTTTCGGCTACGGTTTTGTAGAACTTTCCGGTACAGGACTTGCAGAAAACTACCCGACAGGTGATTACACTATAACTATCAAGGGAGAAGTTGACCTTTACAGCTACAAAAATGCTCCGATGTATGTGGGTTCATCAAATACCGGCGATATTACAAATGCAAATCTTGTTGCCTGTGAATATAAATATTGCGACAACTATTCATCATGGAACGGCTCCAGGTGTGTCAGCCCGTGTGATGAAGATCCGTGTGAAGGAATTGCCAATTCGACCGGAGTTTGCGATGCAACAAGTGCAACGACTTATTCATGCGGTTGCGACACGAACTACAAGTGGAATGCTTCAAACAAAAAGTGCGATGCGGCAACCAAAACTGCAAGTTGTACAGGCCTTCCCGCAAATGCGGAGTGGAATACAGCTACAAGCATAACACAAACATGGAATGGTTCATCCTGGACTCCGACAACAGCAGGCATGTACAGTGAGAGTTCAAGTACAAGCAGATGCTACTTCAAATGCAGTTCAGGTTATGAGTGGAACGGTTCTACATGTCAGTCGAATTCTTCCGGCGGTTCAAAATCGCTCGGAGAAATCTGCACCGGTCAGACAAGCTGTTACAACGCATCTTCTTCAATGACCTGCCCGAGCTCTTCAAGTGCAGATTTTTACGGTCAGGATGCACAGTACACAAGCAAATGCACTGCACAGAGCTTCTCGTCTTCAACAAATGTAGTTGTGGACAACAATACAGGACTCACCTGGGAGAAATCGCCCTCATCAAGCACTTACACTTGGGCAAACCGTGCGACACACTGCAATGAATTGAACAGTTCAAATTACGGAGGCAAAAGCAACTGGCGCGTTCCGAATCCTTTGGAACTGCTCACTATCGTTGACAACAGCAGATACAATCCTGCAACGAACTCCAATTTCACGAATATGCCATCAGACAGCAGCGTTTGGTTCTGGACATCTGCAGAATACAAAGGCGATACAAGCTATGCTTATGCATTTAAGCCTTATTTTGGTAACTATTACGGTTATGATAATAGTTCATACTCGAAAACCAATACTTATAAGGTTCTTTGCGTCAGCGGGGATGAGATGCAGCCTGCTACATCTGCTGATTTCACGGCTCAGACAATAAGCGGCAAAGTTGTTGTTACCGATTCAAAGACAGGTCTGATGTGGCAGAAGGAGTATGAGACCGACAAAACATGGCAGCAGGCACTGAAATACTGTGAAGATTCAACTTATGCAGGATATTCCGATTGGAGACTGCCGAATAAAAATGAGCTCTCTTCTCTGGTAAATTATGAAAAATCTGGTTGGCCGTATTCGAATTTCCCAGATATGCCGAGCAGTTATTTCTGGTCTTCCTCTACTCTTTCAGATTATACAGATATCGCATGGAATGTGTATTTCTACTACGGATACGTGGGCAGCAGCTATAAGACTAGCAGCTACAATGTCCGTTGTGTGAGGTAGAGGTAGTGACCGCAATTTTAGCGCAGCTTTAGCGAGCACTTTTGCCCGCCCTTTTAAAGGGTGCGGGCATGTTTATAGGTGGAAATTTGGAGTAAAAATGAAAAACCCATTTATTTGTCTTTCAGTAATTGTTGCAATGATTTTTATGACCGGCTGCGGCGGAAGCAGCAGCAACAGTGAAAGCAGCGAGAAATGTTCCTCAGGTGTTTTCCGTTGTGACGGCAGCATGATTCAGAAATGTGTAAATGAGACATGGAAAAACTACATAGAATGCAAGGCCGGAGAAAGATGCAACGCGGAAAAAGGGGAATGCGAGATAAAAAACAGTGATGACAACAGCAATTCCCAGGAATGCACAGTCGGTGAATTCAAATGTATCGGAGACGATTCTTATTACTGCGACCGCGGCAATTCGCTGGTCTTTGATTCCAGTTGCGAAAACGGCTGCGATTCATCAACAGGAGAATGTACCGAAACACCATGCGATAGCAATCCGTGTGCAGAAATTGCAAATTCGACAGGAGTCTGCACAGTAAGGGGGACAAGCTATGTCTGCGGTTGCAACAATGGTTATGAATGGAATGTTTCTAAATGTGTAAAATCACCATGCGATCCCAAAAAATGTTTTAAGACTTATCAATGCTCTGATAATTCTGATTCTTCAAATCCTTTTTCTTCTCCCGTATATTCTCACGGAACATGTGACGACTCAACAGGTGACTGTATTTGTGATAAAGGTTGGGTTACAAAAATATCAGAATCTGAAACAGGCGATACTTTACTATTAATTTGTGAATCAGGTTTTGAAACTCTCAACAATGTCGAATGTACTAGATGTGATAAAAACAATCCTCCGTCTGAATATGCGACATCAGGATGTCCTTTGTATTATACAGGTGATTCGACAGAGTGCTTTTGCGGAAGTGGAACTTGTTATTACGAACCGACAGGTGATCATAAGCTTTACTGCGAATGTGTAGAAGGCTACATTCTCGAAGGGAATAAATACTCGGGACAATGTCGTTCTCCCATAGAAGGAGATAAACAAATCGTGGAGTGTACAGATTTGCCTGAAAATGCACACTGGAATACAGTTTCAAACATAACACAAACTTATGATGGCTCATCTTGGTTACCTTCAAAATCTGGTGTATATAATGAAACTGAAAGCACGGAAGAATGCAGATTTAAATGCAATGATGGTTTTACTTATGATTCATCGATGTGTGTTACAGTTGGAGACACCAAAACTGCAAACTGTAAAGGTCTTCCTGCAAATGCGCAATGGAATACTGCTTCGAGCATAACACAAACTTGGAACGGAACAAGCTGGGAACCTACGAACACAGGCACTTACAATGAAGTTGCAAGCACGAAAGAATGCAGATTTAAATGCAAAACAGGATCTGAATGGAATGAATCATCTTGCATTGTTGATCCTGAAAATCTTCCGGAATGTAGTTCAACAAGTGCAACTCCATGCAAAGATTCTGCGACTGGTCTCATATGGTCTGGGAAAGGATCAATGTATACTTGGAGTAATGCGGTCTCATCTTGTGACAACCTAACGACAATCGGATATGATGACTGGAGACTGCCTAATATAAGTGAGCTTAGAACATTAATTCAAAATTGTTCAGATACCGTAACAAATGCTTCTTGCGGTGTTATAGATACTGGAGATTCGTCAACGAGTTGTCTGACAAGCAGTTGCTGGACCGCTGCCGCTTGCACATCATGCTCTTCCACAAGTTACGTTTACAGCAAATTCGGAGATACTGGTATTTTTTGGTCTTCTTCAGTCGTTTCAGATTTTTCAGACTTGGCATGGTTCGTGAATTTTACTTATGGTAGAGTTAACAACAATAAGAAGAATAATTACTTTAATATTCGTTGTGTAAGGTAAGTAGCAATGAAAAACTTTTTTATTTGTTTTGCAGTAATAGCTGCGACGATTTTTGTCGTCAGTTGCGGCGGAAACAGCAATAGCAATAGTGAAAGCAGCGGGCAGGAATGTTCATCAGGTGTTTTCCGTTGTGACGGCAATATGCTTCAAAAATGTGTCAATACAACATGGAAAAACTACATAGAATGCCAGGCCGGTGAAACCTGCAACGCAGAAAAAGGGGAATGCAAGATAGAAAACGGAGATGACAACGGCAATTCTCAGGAATGCACCGCCGGTGAATTTAAATGTGTCGGTGATGATTCCTATTACTGCGACCGCGGCAATTCGCTGGTTTTCGATTCCAGTTGTGAAAACGGCTGTGATGTATCAACAGGAGAATGCAAGGAAGAGCCGACGGAATCTACAGAACCAACTGAACCCACAGAACCTACGGAACCGACAGAACCAACAACAGGTTCGATGGATGAAGGTATCTACTTCGGTATTATAGGATTCAACCAAAGCCTGTATGTCAAAGACATCGGTCTGCTAAGTAATTCAACTTTAGGCAGCTATACAAGTTTTATAGACAACCTTGCCTCCGGCAACGGCACAGCTCTCTATTATGCCGACTACACTGCGCTTGGTATGTTGCGTGACTACCAGATGCCGCAGAAACTTAAGAGCGTGGTTTTGGTTACATTTACTGACGGTCTTGATAATATGTCTATTATGCCCGACTACAATCCTGAAAGCTATGACAGTCAGTCCGAATACCGCGATGCAATTCATGACATGATTGTCAACGAGAAAATAAACGGTAAAAGTGTTGCTGCCTACACAATCGGTCTGAATGGGCAGGATATCACTGACTATGACATGTTTTTTGAAACTCTGAGCAAGTTGGCAAGCAGCAATAGCAATGTTTTTCAGGTTTCTGACATGGATGAAGTGAATAATCTGTTTAAGCAGACTGCCAATGCTGTCTATTCCGTCTCAAAAACGGTAAATCTCGGTGTCGATTTGCCCGGCGGATACAACAACGGTCAGCTTTTGCGCTTCACTTTCGACAATCTAGGAACGGCTGCAGATTCTAATCTTTACATTGAGGCCACCTACAGCCGCTCTAACGGAGTGACTCTTGAGAATATTAGCTACCACGGTTTTCTCACGGGTCAAACGACAATTTCATCCGAATCTTCGCAGGGATATTTCTATCATTTAGTGTTTGAAGATCTTAAATACGATAACGGTAATCCAATATCTGATATGGATGTCAACAGGGTAATGTTGTGGAAACAGACAGACGCAGGCAACTGGAATAAAGAAGTAGAATTCGACGCTGCAAGTTTGATCACGATTACAGAAGATAGGAACAGCGCATTGATAATGCTCGTTCTTGACTGCACGACATCCTTGGGGGACAGCGATTTCGCAAAAATGCAGCAGGCAGGCAAGGATTTTGTTAAGACGTTAGTTAACGGCAGCGGTGGTAGTAATAAAGATAACTCAGAGACGCGTGTTTCCAACTGCGCTGGACTTCCCTCGAATGCTGAGTGGAATACGGTTTCAAGCATAACTCAGACATGGGATGGTAGCTCGTGGCAACCTTCGACTGAAGGCACTTTCAGCGAAACTTCAAGCACAAGCAGATGTTACTTCAAATGCAATTCAGGTTATGAATGGAACGGCTCGCAGTGCATGGATGCGGCAGCGGAAGAGTGCGCTTCGGTCGGCGGCACATGGAACAGCTCTACCGGCAAGTGCACAAGAACACAAAGCTGTTCGTCAAAGCCTGCAAACACAGTGTGGAACACGGTTTCAAGCATCACTCAGACTTACGACGGCTCAAGCTGGTCGCCTTCAGAGACAACAACCCACAACGATACCCAGAGCACAAACGAATGCCGCTACAAATGCGCTACAGGCTATATCTGGAGCGAGAACCAATGCATTACAGCTCCAACCCGGATAGCAAACTGCACCGGACTTCCGGCAAATGCACAGTGGAACCCCGCTTCTGAAATCACTCAGACATGGAACGGAACGTCATGGATTCCGACAACAACAGGCGCATACAGCGAAACGGCAAGCACAGAAAAATGCTACTTCAAATGCGTATCAGGCTACACTTGGAACGGCTCACAGTGTGTAATACCTTCAAATCCTTGCAGCCCGAACCCGTGCAGCAGCATCAGCAATTCAACAGGTGTCTGCTCAGTTAGCGGTTCAAACTATGTCTGCGGCTGCCAGTCAGGTTACACCTGGAACGGCGGATCATGCACATCGTCTTCAACTCCGGACAATCTCACTCTCGGCAATATCTGCACCGGTCAGACAAGCTGCTACAACGCATCTTCTTCGATGAGCTGCCCGAGCTCTTCAAGTGCAGATTTTTACGGTCAGGATGCGCAATACACAAGCAAATGTGCTCCGCAGAGTTTCTCATCATCAACAAATGTGGTCATAGACAACAACACCGGGCTGACTTGGGAAAAATCGCCTTCGTCAGGCACTTACACTTGGGCAAACCGTGCGACACACTGCAATGAATTGAACAGTTCAAATTACGGAGGCAAAAGCAACTGGCGCGTTCCGAATCCTTTAGAATTGCTCACGATCGTTGACAACAGCACATACAATCCTGCAACGAACTCCAATTTCACGAATATGCCATCAGACAGCAGCGTTTGGTTCTGGACATCTGCAGAATACAAAGGCAATACGAATTATGCTTATGCATTTCGGCCTTATTATGGTTACTATGACGGTTATTATTCAGATTTATACTTGAAAACCAAAACTTATAAAGTTCTTTGCGTCAGCGGGGATGAGATGCAGCCTGCTACATCTGCTGATTTCACGGCTCAGACAATAAGCGGCAAAGTTGTTGTTACCGATTCAAAGACAGGTCTGATGTGGCAGAAAGAGTATGCAACAAGCAAAACATGGCAGCAGGCACTGAAATACTGTGAAGATTCGACTTATGCAGGATATTCCGACTGGCGTTTGCCTAATAAGAACGAGTTGGCGTCGCTCTTGGATCCAGGTAAATCCGGAGCTCCGTATTCGAATTTCCCTGATATGCCGAGCGACTGGTTCTGGTCTTCCTCTACCGGCGTAGGCAGTGCAAACTACGCGTGGGGCGTGGATTTCGACGACGGTTTCGTGTACTACTACTATAAGACTAGCAGCAACTCTGTGCGTTGTGTGAGGTAATGCTTCGACAGGCTCAGCAAGCTGTGTGTCGTTAGAGACATTTTAGAAGAGTCTGCGTTATTTCCCGTCAACAGTGAATGATTCTCTGTGAAGTGTGTTGTCAGATTCAGTGTTTACCGAGATTTTGAGCTCTTTCTTGAGTTTGTCCAGTTCGTCTGAATACTTCTGTTCAAGTGCAAAAATAGTTTCAGGATGGGCCTTTACTGTTAAAACTTTGCTGTTGTAAAGTTTTACATGTTTTTTTATTTCGCGGAAAATCTGAAATGTTACGGTTTCACGCGAGCGGATTATGCCGTTGCCGCTGCAGTAAGGACACGGTTCGGTAAGCGACGAGATATTGCTTTCAGTCGTTCTTTTGCGTGTTATCTGGATCAAACCAAGGCGCGTGAAGTAGAAAACAGTGCATTTTGCAGGGTCTTTTTCAAGCTCTTTTTCGAGTTTTGTTATAACCTTTTTCTTGTTTATCTGATTGCGCATATCTATGAAGTCAACGACGATTATTCCGGCTAAATTCCGTAGTCTCAGATGATATGCAATTTCTTCTGCCGCTTCGCAGTTCGTTTTGACTACGGTACTTTCCAGATCGCCTTTCCCGACAAATTTGCCGGTGTTCACGTCAATAACAGTCAGAGCCTCAGTCTGTTCGATGATAAGGAAGCCGCCGCTTTTGAGCCAGATTTTCTTCTTTACCAGTTTGGTAACTTCGGGTTCGATAGAATAGTAGTCGAAAATCGGGTAGGGCAGATCGTAGAATTTCACTTTGTCATCAGGGTTTTCGCCGTAAAAAGCAAAGTAGTCGCGAACAGCCTTTTCATCGTTTTTGTTGTCGACAACGATTTCTGAAAGTTCGCTCATGCCGGTATTCTGCACGAAATCAAGCATCGGATCGAGTGCCTGCTCAATGAGAGCCGTTCCTCTGCCTTTCTGGAAAGTATTTTGGATTGAGAGCCACTTTTTTATAAGAAACACAACCTCTTTTTCGATGGTTTTAATGTCGGTTTCGGCTGCGAGAGTTCTTAAAATTATACCGTAACCTTTTTTTTGCACCTTTTGACCAAATTCCCTGAGTTCTTCACGCTTCTCGCGGTCGTTGATTTTTTTGCTTACGCCGATGTGGTTGATGGTCGGCAGCAGCACGCAGTACCTTCCGGCGAGTGAAATGTGCGTTGTGAGTTTTGCTCCTTTCTGGCCGATAGGTTCTTTTACGACCTGAACAAGAATTCTGTTGCCTTCTTTTGCGTATTCTGTGATGTCGGTGCGTTTGTGAGGCTCGTTTGTTGCTTCAGAGGTTTGTTCCCCAGGCTCTTCGGCATCCTCTTCATCATCGTTTTCGATATTCTTCTGATACTCTTCATAAGTTATGTTGACTTTAAGGTCGTTGGCGTGGATAAAGCCTGTCCTTGTTCCGCCGAATTCGACGAACGCAGACTGCATTCCCGGAAGGACACGGCGGACTATTCCGGAATATATATTTGAAAGGCAGCTGCTTTCGTCAGAATGGATGACATGGAGTTCAACGAGTTTCCTGTCTTCAAGTATGGCTATTCTTTTTTCACCATAGGTGTTGTTTACTATAATCTGTCTGTTCATTTGTTCTCAAGATACTGTTATAGGACGTTTCTGCTTCATCGGGATGATTGTCATCGGACTTTTGATGCTTTTAATGTCATCGATGATTTCGTCTTCCAGATTGGGTTTCAGATGGAATGTATGGATGTCGCAGTTGCGTTTTATTTTTGCAAGTTCGCCGGAGAGTTGCGACGGTGTGAGATGTTTTGACGCTGTCGCAAGTTTTTCCAGTCTGTTCGGAAACGATGTCTCCCAGCAGATCGTTTTTATTGAATGGTCATCGTTTATGTGATTAACAAAATTTTCACATATCCCGGTGTCGCCGGAGTAGGCTATCGCTTTGCCGTTTTTTCTGAGGATGAATCCCAGAGACTCAACGACATGGTTCACTTCAATCGGCAGAAATTCAATTCCTTCAATTGTGAAAGTCTCGTCGAACTTTATTGGCTGAAACTTTATCGTCGGGTTCTTTTTGGTCGGCAGCTTCGTGAAATCAGGCCAGATAAGGTCGTTGAAAATGTGTTCCATCACCTGAGCCATGATGTTTTCCGTCGTATAGACAGTAAACGAATGATTTCCGAGTGAAAGCATGAAATCGGCGAAAATCGGAAGATTCTTGATGTGGTCGAAGTGTGAGTGTGTGATGATGACGTGTTTTATCGCAAGTAGCTGGTTCGTGTCGAGAGACGACATGATTGAACCGGTGTCAATAACTGTTGACGGAGTAACTAGCATAGATATGCACTTTTTATTTTCAAGATCGCTGCCGTAACAGCCTAGCGGAACTATGGAAAGCATTTTATCCTCCGAATAAAGAAGCTTTTCCTGCCTGTTGCAGTTTTTTAGAAGATTTTAGATGTTTACGACCTCTTTTACTTCCGGAACGAGGCTTTTGAGGTGCTGTTCGATTCCCATTTTAAGAGTCATCTGACTCATCGGGCAGCCTGCGCAGTGGCCCTGAAGAGCGACTTTTACGATACCGTCATCGGTGATTTCCTTAAGTTCAACATCACCACCGTCTCTCTGGAGTGCCGGACGGACTTCTTCAAGAACCTCTTTTACCTTTTCTTTCCAATCGTTTGCAGCCATTGTAATCTCCTTAAAAATTAAGTAAAAAAACAAAAACAGAGAATTATAGGGATAAAGCGGTGCAAGTCAAGAATTGGCAAGCCTTTGCTGCAAAATGAATTTCGCGCTTTCTTTTTGACATTTTCAAGTGATGTTTTATAAGTAGGAGTTTTAATTTTTTGACAGAGGAGAGAAAAATGGCAAAACTGCTTGACACCGTTTTATTGCTTGCCCTTCCGGCTTCGGGAAAGTCAGAAGTCCGCAGATTTATGGAACATCTCACCAAAAAACAGTGCGAAAACGATATGCACATGGGTGAAACGCTTCAGCTTGACGACTATCCCTATGTTCATTTCATGCACAGGATCGACGACGAGCTCAGTAAACTCGGCTGGCACTATATTTTCTATAAAGGTGCGACACGTCCTTTCAAGGATCCGATGGAATGGTCAACCTTGATAGAACTTCTCAACGAAGATTACGAAGACCTCGTAAACTCCAATATCATCAATGTTCCGTCGGCTGCTCAGTGGCTTTTTGACAGAATGGACAATATCCGCGAAAAACTCGACCTCGGCCGCGAATTCGGAAAGATCCCGTGGGATATCAGGATCGCTGCTGGAAAGGCGATCGAAGCTGAAGTCGCTGAATTTCTTAAAGAAAAGAATGCAACGTCCGCTGCTGACAAAAAGAATAAAACGATCGTAATCGAGCTTGCACGCGGCGGAGCAAACGGCGCGACGATGCCTCTCACACCTCCGCAGGGATACGCTGCAGCATTTGAGATGTTCTCGGAGCACATTCTCAACAGAGCTTCGATACTTTACGTCTGGGTAACACCGGAAGAGAGCAGAAGAAAGAACTACGAACGCGCAAAACCGAACGGAGAAAGCTCAATTCTCAACCACGGCGTTCCGCTTGAAGTAATGCTCGGCGAATACGGCTGCGACGACATGGCTTACCTCATCGAGACAAGCGACAAACCCAATACGGTCAAAGTCGAGCGCACAGTTACCGTCAAAAAGAAAGGAAAAGAGGTTTTCGCAACCAAAACCTGGAATATTCCTGTTGCAAGATTCGACAACCGCGAAGATTTGACGACTTTCATCCGCAAGGACCCGAAAGATTGGGGCAGGGAAGAGTACAAAAAGATGTATAAAGGTCTTTCCGACGCAATGAAAACTCTTGCAGAACTTTCATAAACCTTAACAAATTTAATATCTTATCTTAAAAATCATGCTTTACTTCATTTTAACCCTGCTCATTTTCGCTTCTCTTGAAGTCGTTTCAAAGCCGCTCATGCCCTACATCGACCCGTTTGCGCTCACTTTCTGGCGGTTTTCAATGGGATTCGTCTTTTTTCTGCTTTATCCGGGCATGAAAAAACGCTTTGCGGAGATAAAAAATTTCTCGAAACGCGACTGGTTCTTCCTGTTTTTACTCGGTTTTCTGAACGCATTCCTTGCGATGAGCCTGCTGCAGTTCGCAGTTAAGGAGAGCACTCCGGCAACGGCTGCGGCGATATTCTGCTCGAACCCGCTTTTCGTCATGATAATCTCTTCTATTGCGGGATTTGAGAAGATCAGCGCGAGAAAGATAATCGGGCTTCTCATCGGCGTCGCGGCGATATTCGTGATAATGTGGGAGAAAGGCTTCAAACTGAATTACGGCGCGATCTATGCAGTCTCTGCAGCCGTCATTTTTGCGGGATTCACCGTTCTCAGCAAGAAAACGGTCTCAAAGATCAAGCCTTTTTCGGTCAATCTGGTCTCCTTTTTCTTCGGTATCGTCTCGCTTTCGATCTTCATGGCAATAACGGGAAAAAGTTTTGCGCTTAACCCTGTTTTCTTTAAAGATTACGCAAAGTTATCCGCTTTTATCTATCTCGGTTTCATCGTGACCGGCTTCGGTTATGTCACCTTCTTAGCGACGATAAAAAAGTATTCGCCGGTCAGTTCATCGCTTATTTTCATGCTGAAACCGGCAGTTGCAACTGTTTTCGCGGTCGTTTTTCTCGGTGAAAAACTGTCGGCATATTTCATCGCCGGATTCGTAATGTTACTTCTCGGAACAGGTGCTATAGTTTCTGAAAAGATCTGGAAATAAAGCCGCCCACATCGGTTTATGATTGTCGGAGAGCACGCGGCTCGCGCGCAAATTTCCGTCATATTGAATTTAATCAAAACATCTTGTAAAAACTTGCACTTCTGATGATAATACCTAAAATACTGCGGTTTTTTGAAGGAGGCAAAAATGAAAAAATTTTTGGTTTGTTTTGCAATTTTTACCGCTTTGATTTTTGTCGTTTCGTGCGGCGGCGCGAAAAAAACTGATGATAAAACAGACTCAGGCGAAACTATGACTGACGATGACGCTGCTGACCCCGGCGATACGGCAGCGGAAAAAGAAGGTGTCTACTTCGGTATCATCGGATTCAACGAATCTCAATATACCAGAGAAATCGGTCTGCTGAACCATTCGACCGAAGACAGTTACAAAAGTTTTATCGACGACCTTACATCCGGCGACGGCACAGCTCTCTACTTTGCCGACTACACAGCGCTGGAAATGATGCGTAGCTACCCCGTTCCCGAAAAGCTAAAAAATGTAGCTCTGGTCACATTTACCGACGGACTCGACAATATATCGCTTGCCAACGACGACTATAATCCCGGAAACTACGACAGCACCGCTGCATACAGAGACGCACTTCATGATATGATTGCCAACGATAAAATACACGGATTAAACATAGCTGCTTACACCATCGGCCTTAAGGGCAAGGATGTCACCGACGAGGTTGCATTTGCTGAAACGCTGAAAAAGCTGGCAAGCAGTGACGAAAATGTTTTTCAGGTTTCTGACATGGAAGAAGCTATGGAGCATTTCAAGGCAATAGCCGAAGCCCTTTATTCAGTTTCCAAAACGGTAAACCTGGATATCAAAGTGCCAGGCGGTTACGATGACGGCCAGCATCTGCGCTTCACATTCGACAATTCAGATACGGCTACAGATTCTGACCTCTACATTGAAGCTACCTACCACCGCTCCGAGGGAAGAACTCTTGAAGATATCACATACCACGGTTTAAGCAGCCAGACTACAGTATCGACCGGTTCTCCGGACGGGGCATACTACCATTTCGTGTTTGAAGACCTTAAATACGATGACGGTAACACTCCTGTGTCGGATGCCGACATCAGCAGAATAATGCTGTGGAAAGAGACCAGCACCGGCGGCTGGGACAAAGAGTCTGAGTTCAATCCTGCAAGTTCCAGTACTATCACTGAGGATAAGAACAGCGCGCTGATAATGCTCGTTCTTGACTGCACGACATCTCTCGGCAGCGATTTCGCAAGAATGCAGCAGGCAGGCAAGGATTTCGTAACAACGCTTGTCAACGGTTCAACGAACCAGACAGATCCTAACGATCCTATTGATACGAATCCCGATGAAGATGCAGCAGACACAGATATTGATGATGATTCAGATTCGGAAAACCCAGTGAATGATGATGATTCAGATTCTGAAAATCCGACGAATGACGAAGATCAGACACCACTGTCCGACGAAGAAAAATGTGCCAGCGCAGGCGGAACGTGGGATTCTTCAGCGCAGAACTGCTACAAAACAAAGAAATGCGATGCTAAGCCTGCACATTCCGAATGGAACGGTGATTCGAGCTACGACGTATATTACGATGTTGAAGCAGGAGCATGGATGCCGGGACCTGCATATACGACACATTACGGAGACGGAGAACCTGAGCCGTGCCAGTACAAATGTGTTTCAAACGCCCGTCCTGACGGATCGGAAGGTGACGAGTGCAAACCTCTCTGTTCCGCAGTTTTTAACGGAGAGAAATCCAAAATCGAAATTGCAGACAACGATCTGCTGAATCTCGGACAGGCTTGGACGATTGAAGCCTGGGTAAAGCAGGATATGAGTAATCTCCCGACATCAACTTACAAAAAAACTCCGATTCTAAGGAAGGGTGACGGATATTTTCTGACCGGTTTCT
>Ga0310696_10001249_pt1 | contig 37219 bp, 25 predicted proteins | sample AusTroGonzalo_MG_4_FD_203885 | JGI IMG/M metagenome (GOLD analysis project Ga0310696, IMG submission 203885) | Bovine rumen microbial communities from tropical cattle in Woodstock, Queensland, Australia - Gonzalo_02 (v2) (version 2) | ecosystem: Host-associated > Mammals > Digestive system >... | reverse complement strand
ACACGAAATCATGGTGTACAACACACTTCCCGTATATGTAGCAACAGCCGTGGCACCGGTGTTGGGATCGAGCGTGAATGTAACGGAATAGATGCCTGCGCGGTTAACGGTAAGGGTGTAGTTGTTGTCATTGCCCGGATATTGGCGCACAGCCCATGTGTGGTTGGCTATGACTCTGTACTTGTATTCCGTACTACCGACGAGTGCCACGGAGTCGATGGTATATGTCCATGTGCCGCCTTCCTGCATCGTCATCTCGGTGCGCGTATCTTCGGTATCCCATTCTGCGCCGAACAAGGTAGAATCGCCCACCACGGAATAGGCGGTTATCGGCACTTCTCCACCGAACTGACCTGTTACACACAGCTTGCTGCCCTCCACGCGGATTGTTACCTCGTCCTCTTGTGCCAAGGTGAACTTGACGTTGTTGTTCGAACCTTGCTCCACCCCTTCGGACGAACAATCCGTGTTAAGGTTATAATAACCGAGTTCGTTGCCCCAGCCTGTGTTCTGCGGCAGCACCAAGAACTCATAGACATTGGCGGGCAGGGAGAGCGTGATCATATCGTTCTCCATGTACAAAGCGCGCTCCAGCGTCCATGCGCCCAACTCTGTGCCGCTACCGGTGAGGTAGTATTGTCTGCCGGTGTCAGCTAAGCAGGTTGTTGCATATTGCGAGCGAATGACACTTCCGCCTGTGGTGCTGATGCTTACCGACGAGAATCCTACACCGGCAGTACCTGTATAGTCAGCCTTGAACTGCAGCTGCGCAAAGCCCGACAGTTGCTCTGTGTTCTCCCAGGTTACTTCCTTGAATGTGCTGCTTTCGGCTTGGATGGTAGCAATCTGCATATCGTTGGCGAACACTTTCACGGTGTTGTTGGTTGTACCACCGTAGGTGCGCACTTTCATAGTGATCGACTGCAATCCTGCCAGGTTGATCTGTGGTGACGTGAGATCGCCAGTGGAGTTTATGACCCAATACGAGCCGTTCTTGGTTGCGGTGTTAACCCATCCGTCTTGCTGTTCGGCATCGTAGGTATAGGTGGCAGGCTGCGACGAGCCGTTCACACCTTCGTAGGCAAACACGGCATACAGCGTCATGTCGGTTGTTACGGCCGGTATATCGGCAGCAGAGGTATAGAGCACCGCCGGCGCCTCGTCTTGCGCCCCCTCTATCCGTATATCCGACCAACCAACGAACACTTGTCCGCTGGCACATTCCTCGGGCGTTGCCGGCAAGTCGGTTATCATGTTGCCCTCAACGATCGAATCGGTCTGCAGCAGTTCGTCGTTAACAATCCAGTTCACGCCGTGCCTGATAACTACCGGAACAATAACCTGGGCATCGCAAGTCGTGGAATAGTTCGTAACAGCCACACCTACCGATGCTGCATTGATAACAACCGATGAGAATCCTACACCCGCACTGCCTGAATACGTAGTTGTGAAACGGATAGAGCCAATGCCCGATAACGCCTGCTCGTTAGTCCAGGTTACATCCTTCAGCGTTTTGTCGGCTGCCACGATGGTTGCTATCTGCTGGTCACCGAAATAAACGTTCACCGTATTGTTGTTTGTTCCGCCATACGTACGGATGGTCATGGTGATGGAGGTTAGTCCTGCCAGATTGACTTCGGGCGATACCAGTTCAGCGGTGGAATTAAGTAACCAGTAAGAGCCGGTTAAGGCAGCTGTATTCGTCCAACCATCTTGCGAAGAGCTGTTGAACGTATAGGTCACCGGTTCGGATGTCCCGCCGGCTTCCTGTTGTGCAAATACGGCGTACAAGGTCATATCTTCCGTGACAGCCGGTATACCTGCGGCTGTAGTATACAGCACTGCGGGCTCTTCTGCCTGTGCCACTTCGTACGGGATAGTAGTCCATCCGACAACTGTCTTGCCATCGGAACATGATATGCCTTCGGGCAGTTCGGAGATCTTGCTACCAAGTACAACCGGTTCGCTGTTCAGCAACTCACCGTTCACCATCCAATTGACATGATAGGTAGCATCCTCTACCTTCGCGAAGATGGCAGTCAGGAAAATATCCTCGTTCATGGTCATCAGTCTCGGATTGTCGGTAATGCTATCCGACCAATGACTGAACACGTAACCGCTTTGCGGGAAAGCTTCGAGCCGTAAAGTAGCACCCGGCACATCATATTTCCATGACCAAGTGTAATGCGCTGCATTATTGATGCTAATATATCCCTCTTCCTCACTATTGGCGTGCACTTCTGCATAGACAAGTTCGGCGAAGTTTCCGGTAACGCACAAGGAGTCGTGTACAACTTTGATTTTCATCTCACCCGCTTCCTCCAGCCGAGCAATAACTGTGTTGCTCGTACCGAGGACATCACCATATATATATCCCGACGAGCAAGCTCTATTCAAGTTGCTAAATCCGAGAGCATTCTCCATACTTGTATTCTGCGGCAACACATTGAACTCATAATTGCCGGCAGGCAGACTGAGCAGAATGCTGTCGCCCACCATCGGAACAGCATCGCTTAGTTCCCAGTTACCGAATGATGCACCTGCTCCGGTAAGATAATATGCCACATTGGTATCGGGGATACTGTCATTAGTGGATGGCATAATATCATCTGCCATGCAGAGCGTGGCTGTAAGTAAGGTTAATACGATACACGTCACTATACGTTTCATATTCTTGTTGTTAGGGTTTTTATTGCTTATATTCTGTAGATTGTGGTGTCGTCAGCCGCTGCTAACGATTTGTGTTGCTAATCCGGCAGCAGGTGGCTGCTATTATTTGACAAGCCGTACACCGTAGCCGCCGTGTCTGCCAATCTCGTTGGTTTTGAGTTTGTAGTCCGAGGCACCGCCGGTGATGATGTCGTACGCATAGCAAGACGTGCCGGCGTTCGTTGACCAGTATTGCCAACCTCCGCTGGAATATTCTGTGCCTGCACGTCCGCCGCAAGCCGGTAGGAACACCGCTCCGGCTGCTTCCATTTTCTGCCACTCTTCCAAAGAGTATTGATTGAGTTCATAGCCCTGGTTCTTACTTCCTTGGAACGGAATACCCGGTGATACCCAATCATCGGGCAACAGGATAAAGCCTTGTATACCGTTGACCGTAGCTCTGCCGCACAGCGAGTCACAGTTTGTGCGTTGACCGGTGATATATGTCCACTCATTCGCACTAAGCGTATGCCACATGTTTTCCGTATTGCCGCCGTTGCTGATGGCATTGATTCCCCAATCTACGAAGCTGGAGTAGTCGCAATTGCTGGTGCTGGTTTTGGTAGGATTATTGCCCGTTCCCCAGCCGAACAGATCTATCCAGCCATCGTAGGCAGAAGAGATATTGGCATTGCCATCACCTACAATTTCGTACTGATTCTCTGCGAACTGCCATGTGTTGGTCGAAGCCTGATATTGCAGGTTGCCACGCGAGAATTGCACTTTCTGTTTGCTGGTGTTGATCGTGAAATAACCGGGCAATGCGCCGTTAGCATCGGCTACGCTGTTGTTGCCGGTGTTTGTGCTACTGCTGTCATCGATATATTCCGGTGTGTACTGAAGCACTTCTGTTCCGCCTTCAGGCATCTGGATAAAGAAGGCCTCGAACGGGGTGAGGATCTTCTCATCAATACCCGGTGTAAACATTTCGTAGCCTCTTCCGTTCCAGACGGTTATCGGCGATTCTATGCCTTGGGCTTCCAAGGCAGCTGTGATGTTGTAGCTGAATGGGTAGGGGTTGCCCAGGAAGTTCCAGTTGGCATTCTCAGCATGAGTGGATTCATAGTATGCGAACGGAATAGCTGCCCCGGCTTTTTCGCGAGCCTGTTCGGGAACATTGATGGTAAGCGTTGCACTACCGTTGCGTGCGCGGACGATATACGAACGCGAGGTGCTAAAGCCGCTCGAGGGCACAAAGCCCCGCCAGCCTGACATGCCCGATGCGCGTTGCTCGCTATTGTATATACCCCACTCTATCTCGCCGCCGTCCACGATGATATCATCTTGCATCAAGCCGAATATGGTAGGCAGCATGATGAACTTCCACGAGGAATCAAGAGCAAAAGTTATCTGTTCCGGAGCATCCGGCTCGGTGTAACCGCCGATGGTATCGTCCGGGCACATGATCTTGCCGAAGTTCTTCCAGTAGTCAGCCTCTTGGTAGAATGCCTTGGCTTCGCAGAGGACGAACAATGTATCGTTGTTGTTGTGGTCGAACGCAGTCGAGTTGAGTGTCGGCGGATTCATGGCATAGCAGGTGACATGCGTCAGGTTGTCACACATCCAGAAGGCTTGACCGTTGACGGTCATCAGTCCCTCACCCAGTTCTATGCTGCGCAGGTTCGAACAGCCGGCGAACGCGTCAGTGCCAATCGTTTGCACGGTGGAGGGGATAGTGACAGAGGTCAGGTGCTCGATGTATCCAAATGCCCAGTTGCCGATGGCCTCCAGCCCCTCAGGCAGGATGATCGAGCGCAGACTGTCAGGACTCTGGTTGTAGAATGCGAAGTTAGCAATCGAGCGCACATTATCACCGAAGATATACTCCTCGACCTGTGCGCCGAACTTGGTCTGCAGACTGCTGTTCGAGGAGTACGAAGCCTTCCCGGCAATGGTGTCGGAATTGATGGTAACCGAGGTGAATTGGCAGCCGTAGAAGAAACTGGTCTCAATCGGAGCGCCCATGGTGCTTGGGATAGTTAGCGTACGTACGTTCGGGTAGTTGGCGTATGTGCCTGCGTTAGAGAATGCGTTCAGTGCCAGTTTGGTTACGCCTTCCTCGATATTGATGTGCTTGATAGCTGGTCCGTATTGATACCATGGAGTAGCATTGGAAGAATACGAACTTGGCATCTCGCCTTCGCCGCTGATGGTCAGCACACTGTCGCAGTCGAGCACCCAGGTCAGGTTGTCGCCTTGTGCGCCACATTCGCCGGAAGCAAGTACGCAAGGTTGCGGACCTTCCTCTATAGCACGGTAATCGGTGAAGCCACTCCAGCCATCGGTAGCGGGGTATTGCTCGAGTGAGGACTGCGGCACGTATATAGGGATCATGTAGTTGACACCGGCGAACGTGGAGCCGTTGGCTTCAGGCGGTGTGGTAGCGCGGCAGGTGATAGACTCGACATACGCACATTCACCGAAGCAGTAGCTGCCCAGCGACGTGATAGAGGCCGGCAGATCGATGGACTGCAACGAACTACAACCCGAGAACGTATACAAACCTAAGGTAGTTATGCCATCAGGGATATTGACCGCACCAAGCGCCGAGCAATTCTCGAAGGTGGAGCTACCCGCCAACGTGGAAACAGAGTTTGGCAAAACAACCGAGGTAAGCATATTACATCCCTTGAATGCATCCGAAGCGATGACGGTTGTTCCCTCAGCAACGGTATATTCACCGGCATATTCCTGCGGCAAACGAACAAAGACGTGACTATTGTATATGGTAGCCGTGATGGTTGTGCTGCCGCCAAACGGCGAGTTATCTCCCACGGTGGTCACACTCTCCGGCAGGTTAAGAACGTGCAGAGCGGGACAGTCGTAGAAGCAATAGCTGCCTAACGAAGTAACGGTAGATGCCAGATCAACAAAACGAAGATTCGGACTCTGACTGAAAGCCAGATTACCCACATTCGTCACGCCTGATGCTATATAAACGGAGTTGTACGCATCTCTGTACTGATACCAAGGCGCTACAACCGTCTCCTCGTTATAATCAGCCATCGCTCCGTTACCGCCGATGGTGAGGATACTGTCGCTAGTTAGCAGCCATGTTACACTCGGAGAGCCATCAGCAGCACAATCACCCGAAGCTACGATCTGCGGATCACCGCTCGAAGAGCCTGCATTGCCGTAGATCGTGATCTCGTTGAGGTAGATGTTCGTGCCGGAAGTAGCCGATGTAGGTGTCCAACGCAGCCAGACATTCTCCATAAACACATACATTTCTCTGGTTTCGGCAATATTCGCAGCATCGCAACCCGGATCATTCTCGTTGAACGCATACCAGTTTTCGCCGTCGCTACTGCTCTCCAGTTGCCAGCCGCGACCGGCTGTACCTGCTGCTTGCACGTACGTCACACGGCTGACAAACGGAAGCATGCCGGTTTGCAAGTAACCGGAAGAGGAATTAGTAGGTTGGATATATCCTATGCTTGCGTCGCTGACGGATGTCGGCTTCTGCCCCGGAACAACCTTAATATTTTTCGCAAAAAAGGTAATGTCCCCATAATATAGTGTTTGTTCGGTGCTTAAGGACTGACTTTCCCACTCCGAGAAAGTTGTGCTATACAGCACATCCTCACCAGTATTGCCACCATCGTCAATCACCGTGGTGATCGGAGTAAACGTCATATTTACCACAGCCGCTTCCGACCATTGGGTAAGATTGGATAGCACGATCGTATAATCACCCGAAGCGAAGAACATGATGCTATCCGGCAGTTCGATTGTTGTATCATCGTATCGCGCCGATAGTTGGGTAAGTTCGGCAACAGTCTCTTGATTGGCATCCATCACAGCAACCGCAAACTGATGACCGGAAGTCACTCCCGACTCCATCTGTATCGAAGCCTTCACGGCACAAGCGCGAGTGACATTGATCTTCCACTTCGCTACGCCGTTCTCTGATCTGCCCGGCCAAGCAATATGGTTCAGCTGGTTAAGCTCTATATTACCGCTCAGGGTTGCCGTCAAGCCCATGAACACATACGATTCGGAGAAATCGGTAGAAGGAATCTGCTCATTCGTTCCCCACCGCGGGTCACCAAGGTTGCTGCCATCACTCGCTGCGTCAATAGCCGGCGAACCCATGCTGAGCGTAAATTCACCGCCTGCAGCATTCACAAACAGCGGATCGGCTGCAACGCAATTGGTAATTGTGGGCGCTGTGCGGATACCCAAACCAGAATCCCGTGTGTAATTATATGAGATACAATTCGAGACTGTTCCACCTTGCGTATACACCGCTCTGCCTTCGCTGTATGACTCCGGCATTGCGAAGATGCAATTGCTGACTGTCACATCCATAGCCAACGAGTTGCGCACAGTCACTGCACCATAATCGGAGTTCATCACCTGACAGTCATAGAACGTACAATGGTCAACCAAAACATTCGTATTATCTCCACGGCAGTCAATCACGCCGGCATAATAACTGTCGGTTTCGGTGGATACATTGGCAAACGTAGAATTGGTGATGTGTAGTTTCTCCATACCCGGGTTCTGCAGGAACATAATACTCTTCGTCATGTCGTGGAAGTAGCAATTATTGATCACAAGCGAGCTCAACTGATTGTCTGATGAGCAGTTGATTGCCGAGTTGTTGCGGAGGAAGTTGTAAATCTCGCACCCATCCATCAGCAGACTGTTGTCATTGGCATCGGTAGCAGCCAGCAAATGTTCGTAACTGCTCTCGTTGAGGTAAGTCGCATCAATCTTTAATCCGTAGAGTTGCACTTGTGCACCTTCCTTGATGCGCAGCGGTACGTAAGGTCGCAATATCGGCTCAGCACCTTCGGCTGCCATCACTACTACACTCTTCTTGAACTCGATATAGTTCATATTCGATTCCTCATACACACCACCGGCCATCACAATCGTATCGCCATCCTCTGCTTCAAGCAGCACAAGGCGCAGGTTGTCGGATTCATTAGGCGACGACGGGGATATATTCCATATTCTGCCGCTGGTCTCACTGCCACCTATCGCATGCAGCAGATTGGTGGTGTGCGAGCAGCCGTTACCGGGATTGAGGGTGAAAGCAATGGAATACACACCATCTGTCTCGATTACCAAGGTATAGTTACCGTCGGATGGATACGAAGTGACATCCCATGAGTGATTGGATATAACTTTGTATTCATAGCTACCGGCATGCAATTGTACCGAATCGATCGTATATGTCCACAGGTCATCGCTACGATAAGTGAACTCCGTACGGGTGTCTTCCGTATTCCAGGCCGTGCCGAACAGTGCCGAGTCGCCTACAGCCGAATAAGTCCAACCGAAGTTACCTTGCGCACAGAGCGAGCCATCCGACACATAGAAATTGACATCACTCTCCTCGGTGAGCGTAAAGGCATAGTTCCCATTTAACGTGTATGTGCCTGACGACGAGCAACTGCTGCTCAATGGCACTCCCTCTATCCACTGCGTGCGGATGTCCGAAACAGAGAACTCGTAACGCCCGGGCTGGAGATGGAAACTCAGGCTGTTGTCCTCCATATATATATCCTGACCTCCGCCCATGCTCTCGTTCGGACTTTTGAAATAGTAGCCAGCCAACACAGGGACATATGTTTCGCTAAGTTTCTCCCCCCTCGAGCAGTTCGTACCTTCACCGATATATACGGTGCGGGTATCGCCTACCTTGATATATACATTGTAGCACCCCGCTACGCGGCATACGAGATAGCCTTGCTCGGCGCCACCGCTAAAGTTCTCATACGACCCGTACGGCTCCAGTTCCGACATCCATATCTCGCGTTCGTAACCGGTATTGTAGCCCGTCTTGATCAGTTGGATCGTATCACCAACCTCCAATTGCGCACGGGACATATACTGACTGCCGTCGGTGTAGGTAGAGCGGATGAACATTTCGCTATTCACCAACACGCCATAGGGATAGGAATCCAAACGCCCCATGTCGGCATGAACGACCGTGTCGCCTTCCACCACAAACGTACGCGGGTTGTCCAACACGCCATCCGACCACTGCAAGAACTGGAACGAAGAAGATGGATGAGCCTCCAATGTAAGAATGGAGCCTATCACGTATATTTCCGACACACCGGTAGATGAACTAGCTCCTACGCCATCCACCTCTACAGAGCCTTGACCATTGTTGTACTCATTGGTTACCGTGATCCGCACCCAACCTGTGGGCAGAATCTCACCATCGTACGGATCGCCTTCCGAACACTGCTCACCGGAACCTATGTACAGATTGTTATAGCTGTAATATACGTCATAGCACCCTGCCACACGGCATATATGGTAGGAATTGAAATTACCGCTTTCGAAATTGCCCGTCAATCCGTATTCATCCAGCTCAGCCTGCATCGCGTAATTGGAATTCGCACGGTCGATGATACGCAGCGTGTCACCTGCGTTGAGTTGCACTTTTGCATTGTATTGCGGGTAACCGGATGCAGCTTTGCCGCTATAGTAGCAGTTAACGGTGCGCTCCTGGTTGATGAGCGCGGCATAGTTCGTATATTGCCCTGCTTCAGGCACCCAGAATTCACCGGTTACACATAGCAGACCGCCTACCACCTGTACTGTCAGATTGCTTCGTTCTACTAACGTAAAGACTATATTTCTGTCGGCATCTTTGGTAATGCCGATTGAGAAGCAAGAGGTGTTCAGGTTATCATAGTCCAAGGCTGTATCCCAGCTCTTATCCTCCGTAAATACCTTGATGGCATATTTGCCAGCCGGGAGTTCTACCGTTATACTACCTCCGTCCATCGGCAGCGCATCAAAGGCGTTCCATGATCCTAACATCTCATGGTCGCCGGTCAGGTAGTAACTGTGCTCATCCGTGCCGGCCGTAGGATCAGCCTCGGGGAAGGTGATGGTAATTGTGCTGTCGGCATAGGTCCATGTGAACACATAATCTCCTGTCACATCAGCCTTAAGCTTGAAGTTCGTGCCGCTTTCCACATTCACATGGCTGGCTGAGTACCACTCACGATGGAAACTGTACAACTCATCTCCATCACCGTTAAGGCTCAGCCACGATCCGTCCACTACCATCTTGAACTGATAGTTGGCTACTGTCAGCGGTACCGTAACGCTAGCTGTCAGATTGTCGGCATCGGGAACGAGTATATTAGCACTCGTATCCCATTCGTTGAAGTCGCCAGCTAACGCTACTACCTGCTGCATAGTCGGTGTTGTCTCTTCCGTCCGCTGATATACTTGCACGGTATATTCTTCGTCCGGTGTAGAAATATTCAACGTCGTAAGCTCATCGGCAAATGCCGAACAATACAGAACTATTCCCGCCCCTTGTATGACATATTTATCCTCTGACAACGAACACGAAACGATAGCCATAGGAGCCATGAGGTAGATGCCCACTTCATTCGCAAACCCGGGTTGCTGGATATTAACAGCAGTTATATCACTTCCGGCGCATACCTTGAATCGATTGGTGTACTGTTCATCCCCAGAAGGCAAATATTCCAACGTCTCAAAATCACATGTCAACTCCTGAACAGGATCGGTAACGGGGTCTGTGCCGCCGGCATCGCCCTGATATACATCCCAATATCCTTCCACACCCGGATCACCCCACTGCGCTTCCGACGATGTAATGACATACATATTCTGACCATCCGTAGGTACAGTCAGATCACCGGTCTTGGCACCCCAATCAGCTACCTCGCCTGAATCGCTTACACGCACAAAGATCAGGTTGGTATATACCGATGCATCCACTTCGGCAGTCCACAAGCCTTCCGTACCGTCAACAGGCATCATGCGCTCACCCGGCCAAGCAGCATTCATCACATCGCCGTCTGCATACGCATACATAGCGATGGCCGCTCCATCCATAATCCACCACGTTTGGTTACATTGGCAGTACACACGAATAAAATTCCCGTCAGCTGCATACAAAACACAGCCAAAGAGCATAGCTACAACGGAAGTCAAGAGCTTCTTCATATCATCAGTCGTTAGAGGTTTCACTACATGGTAAACGTATAACGTTTACTTTTGCGCACAAAGATACAAAAAAAAATGCAAATATGCAAATTTTTCGGGCAGATTTTTGCAAAAAAGGTAAAAAATCTTTCGTTTTACGCGAAAACGGCTGATTTTCGTCAATAAACGATTTCAGTTAGGAAGAGTCCTTGAGCAGGTGCAGATTGTCCGGCAGCTTGACGCGAACGGGAAGAGATGATGTCAGCAAAGCCTTCGGCTGACAATTTGTGTTTGCCTACTTCGAAGAGTGTACCCACCACGGCGCGCACCATGTTACGAAGGAAGCGGTCGGCGGTGATGGTAAAGATGGCACCCTGTGCATCCTCACGCCAATAGGCTTGGGTCACGGTGCAGATCGTTGTCTTGACATCGGTATGCACCTTGCAAAATGATGCAAAGTCGTGCGTGCCAAGCAGCAGCTTTGCCGCCTCGTTCATAGCCTCATAATCAAGCGGCTGAGGCATGAATGCGCGCACTTCATACAAGAACGGTGACTTACGGGTTGCTATGCGGTACTCATACGTGCGGCTACGTGCCGAGAATCGTGCATGCAGGTCATCGGCTACGGGATAGATACGGCTGACGGCTATATCCTCGGGCAGCAAGCGGTTCAGGCGGGAAACGAGACCGCCGGGCTGTGAGACCGCTGACGTTGTGTGATTGCTATCGCTGTCAGGCAGGTCGAAGTGCGCAAACATCTGCTCGGCATGTACGCCGGCATCCGTCCTACCGGCAAAGGTCAACGCCACAGGCATACGCAGAATGGTGCGGAAAGCATCCTCCAGAACGCTTTGCACCGTTATGCCGTTCGGCTGCACCTGCGAGCCGTGATAGGCAGTACCCTTATATGCGAATTCGATGAAGTAACGCATGGTAAACTTGGGCTATTGGCCATTAGCCATTAGCCGTTGGCGGATTACTTGGTTAAGTTCTGGACTAAGTTGCAGAAGGTAAGCTACCCCTATTGCTACCACAAGCAGCAGGCTGCGAAGCATACTACTCAGCCAAACATTCATCCCATGCATATAGCGTATACACAAAGCATTCAAGGCAAACAATACCACGAGCAGCACTAAGGTAAGCATATGTCGGCGGGTGAGTAACTTATACCCCAACGCGAAACGTACAGTCAGCACCGTCAGCAGGAAATATACAATCTGCGCAATCAGTCCCGCCAATGCCGCGCCATCCATCCCCCAGCGCGGAATGAACAGGTTGTTGAGCACCAATGCCAAAGCTGTAAGCACAAACGAATAGAGTAAGGTCAGCGGATACAGCCGCGAATAGTTGAGCGCTGCGAAAGCGATCTGGAACGTGGCAAGCAGCAGTTGCCCCAACCCTAACAGCAACACCGCACGACGTGCCACGGCATAGGTCGAGCCATTGGGCAGAACGGTGAAGATAAGGTCGATATTTACCCATATAGCCGCCAGAATCAGCCCGCCGACAAGCAACAGGTTGTTACTAACCTGTGAGAGCAATGTGCCTATCTCGTCCAGGTTGTTGTTCTTGATGGCTCGCGACAGTTGCGGCGAGGCGATAGCCGTGAGCGAACGGTACGGAATACTTACCATCACCGCCATATACGTAGCGATAGCGAATATACCCGTATAACTCAGTCCCATCTGCGCCGTGATAAAGAACGATGACAAGGTAGGTGCCAACACCGAAGCTACAGCCGAAACAATCAGGAAAAGAGTATAAAGCAGATACTTGCGAACCAACTCGGGATTCTGACGTAGATAGGCGAAGTCAGGCTTGAGACTTATGCCTCCCAACGAGAACAGATACGCTGCATTGCACAGGGATGCCAAGGCATAAACGCCGATCAGTCCCCACACAAAACCATCCATACTCAGCACATCGAAGGCAAACAGCAAATATACTACCAACAGCCCTACCCTGGTCAGCAACTCGCGTACTGCACGCGGCACTACGATATGCATGCGGACGTTGGCATTCGTCTCGAACACCGTCTGATACAGCATGCACAACGCCAACGGCAGCACAAAATAGTAGTAGTTGACAAACAGCGGACTCTTCTCGCCAAACCACCGGCTAAGCGGGGCATAACACCCCACAAACAGCACCCCTATCAGCAGAAATCCTACAAGAGGCACGATCACCGACCAAAAGAAAAAACCATGCTCGTCAGACTGCGTGTTGCTGACTGCGTGTTGGTGACTGCATGTTGGTGACTGCGTGTTGGCGGTGAAATAGGGATAGAACCGGATGATGCTGGCACCGGTGCCCAGTTGCGCCAAGCCGATGAACAGCGTAGCGGCATCAATCAGCACACGAGCCAAACCAATCTCTTCGGCTGTAAGAAAACGCGTGATAACAAAAAACGTAGTAACGAAGCCCACCGCCACGCCTATATACGTGACGATGGTACCTCGTATACTCTGTTTTGCTATTACGCCCATAGTTTATTTCTCAATACTCAGCAGCTCAACCTCGAAGATCAGGGTTGAATACGGAGGGATCGAACCGGCAGCACGCTCGCCATAGCCGAGGTTCTGCGGGATGTAGAATTTGAACTTCGAACCTACAGGCATCAGTTGTACACCTTCCGTCCAACCGGCAATCACCTGATTCAGTCCGAATACGATAGGTTCGCCACGATCAACGCTGCTGTCGAATACCGTACCGTCAATCAGCGTGCCGTGATAGTGAACCTTCACGCGGTCAGTGGCAGCAGGTTTCTTGCCCTTGCCCATCTTCAGTACCTCGTACTGCAAGCCGCTCTCGGTAACGATCACGCCCTCACGGAGTTTATTCTCCTCCAGGAACTTCTCACCCTGCTCCTTGGTGTCGCCATACTTGATATGATTCAGGGTAGCCTGGATATAATCACCTGCCGAATGACCGTCAAACTGGCTCTCATCACCCAGCAAGCCGTTGATGAAGCCCTGCTTGATCAGCGCAAAGTCGGTAGCCAGCGAAGGCTCGCCGATCAATCCGTTGGCCTCCTGCTCCTTGATGCTCTTACCAATCTGCTCACCCATGTTCTTGAGTTGCGGGTTATGTACGCGCTGCTTCAGTCCTTTGTTGATGTACTTGATCATCGTAGCTTTCTTGGCACCCAGCGTGTCGTCCGACAGCATGTACGAAGCAATATCGTTGCCGTTGAGCATGCCGAAAGCAAAGTTCAGTGAGTCGTTCAGGTTCTTCAGTGCCACGGTTTTTGCCTTGCTCGGGCAAGAAGCTTTCACCGGCTTGCCGGCTTTCTCGGTCGATCCCTGCGAAACGGCATACTGGTTCTGGAAGAACTGACGAGCCTCAGCAGCCTTCATCACCGTTGTGTCGTGCTCAATGCCGTTGATCAGACCTTGGAAGAACAACTTCTCGTTCAGCGTCCAGGCAGGATTGTCAGCCAAACCTTTCTTCTCGCTCTGCGCGATGCTCGAGCCGATGTTCATACCCAGACGGGCTTCCTCGCTCAGTTCCTCAACTTTTCCGTCGTAGCCGGCTTGCAACGCATCAATGAACTCAGCCACGGTCTCTACCGAACTGTCGTTGCGCAAGTAATAGGCCTTGATCTGCGATCCGTTGGCTATACCCAGCGCGAAGTTCATCGAGTCATTCATGTTAGCCAACTCGGCTTGCTGTGCGGTGTACGTGTTGCCGCACGAAATCATTGCCATTGCGGCAAGGATGATAATTGATAATTTCTTCATTTCTGTATATGATTATTGTCTTTTGTGTGAGCAGCCAAGATTGGCTGCTGCCATTATGTTATTCTATTCCCAAGAGTTCCACGGTGAAGATCAGGGCTGCATACGGCGGGATGCTTGCACCTGCACCTCGCTCGCCGTAACCCAGATGATACGGGATATACAGCTTGTACTTCGACCCCACCGACATCAGTTGCAATCCTTCCGTCCAGCCGGCAATCACCTGATTCAAGGCAAACGAGATCGACTCGCCACGCTTGTAACTGCTGTCAAAAACCGTGCCGTCAATCAGCGTACCCTCATAATGTACGCGAACCTTATCCGTTGCTTTGGGTTTCTGCCCCAGCGTGGCATCCAGCACCTCGTATTGCAAGCCCGACGGGGTAACCTTCACACCCGGACGTTTGGCATTCTCGGCCAAGAACTTCTCGCCCTCCTCTTTGGCTTTCACCGACTGCTTGAGCACGAAGTCAACACCTTGCTTGAACTCGTCATAATTGAGTTCTTTCTCTCCGTATTGCAGCAAGTACTGCGCAACGGATGTTCCTAATTGAAATGATAAACTGTTGTTCATATTATTTATTGTTGATTAATTCTACGTAACGGGATAGGTACTTGCCGATGATATCGAACTCTATATTCACTTCTGTACCGACCTCTATATATTTGAAATTCGTATTTTCGTAAGTATAGGGGATGATACATACCGACACATATCCTTTGTCGCCCTGCACATCGGGTTCGCATACCGTCAGACTCACACCGTTGATGGTCACCGAGCCTTTGTCCACGCAGAAGTACCCGCGGCGAATCATCTCCGGCGTCGATTGGTACGCAAAGCGGAAGTACCATGAGCCATCAGTCTCACGGCGCTCGATGCACGTGGCTTTCTGATCCACATGTCCTTGCACGATATGTCCGTCCAGCGCTTTGTCGAGTGTCATCGCGCGTTCCAGATTCACATAATCGCCTACCTTCAGGCTGTCCAGGTTCGTCAGCCTCAGTGTTTCCTGCATGGCGGTAACTGTATACGTGTCTTTGTCCGAGGATACGACTGTCAGACACACCCCGTTATGGGCTATCGACTGATCGATGCTGAACGCATCACCGTACGGGTTGCGCAGTGTGAAGTGTTTGTTGGTCTGCTCCTTGTCGATTCGTACGACTTGAGCCATCTTTTCTACTATTCCTGAAAACATCTTGATATGTGCGATTTACGATTTATGATGTACGATTTAACTATTTACGATGTACGATGGATGCGATGGGAAAATCCTTACGGGTCAGCACCACCAGATAGATAGCTATCAGTAGCGTACCTATACCCATCATCACCCACATATTGCTTATGTAATACAGCCGCAGCGCGTAATACACCGCCAGCAGACCGACAGTCAGCGCCGTGTACTCCCCTATCCGCTTCAAGTCATAGGGGACAGGAGCTTTCTTCTGACCGATGAAGTACGAGAGCAACATGATGCACAGGTAGCAAACCAGACTGCTGCCACAACTGGCCCAATAACCTATCCGCGGCACGAACACCACTTGCAGCACCAGCGTGATCACCAGGCCTATGAGCGAGAAGTATGCACCCCACTTGGTCTCGTCCGTCAGTTTGTACCAGAACGAGAGGTTGAAATAGATGCCTTGGAACACGTACGTCCACAGTACCACGGGCACGATCTTCAGTCCCTCCCAATATGCACTCGACACGATGTAGCGGAAGATATCCAGGTAGAAGATCACACCCAGCAGTATCAGGTACGAGAAGATGATGTAGTACTTCATCGCATCGGCGTATGCCTCCACGGATTGCCTGTCCTTATGCTTGCTGAACACGAAGGGCTCGTACGCATACCGGAATGCTTGTGTGAACATCATCATTACCATCGCTACCTTGAAGCACGCACCGTAGATACCCAACTGTGCCTGCGCATCGTCGCCCGGATACAGGTAGGGGAAGAGGATACGATCCAAAGTCTGGTTCATAATACCCGCCACACCCAGCACCAGCAGCGGCAACGAGTAACGTAACATCTGCCGCAACACTTCGCCGTCAAACCGTCCGCCCTTAGGCAGGGTAAACGGCAGCAACACCAAAGTTTGTATTCCCGTAGCTAACATGTTGCTCAGGAACACGTAGAACACATCGTTCTTGCCCAGTACCACCAGGAACAGCAGGTTGAAAGCAATATTGAGCAGCACGAACAGCAACTTCAGTCCCGCAAACAGCAGCGAGCGTTTCTGTTGTCTCAAGTACGCAAACGGTATGCAGGCAAACGCATCCACCGCCACGATGGCAAACATCATCGCTACAAACTCTGCATGGTCGGCATAGCCCAGCACGTTTGCTACAGGCTGGCGGAACAGCACGATCAGTACCGCAAACACAGTGCTCGTCAGCAGCAAGCACAGGAAAGCCGTCTTGTACACTGTGGCATTGTCCTGATCCTGACGGTTGGCGAAGCGGAAGAACCCCGTTTCCATTCCATACGTCAGCAGTACCAGCAGCAACGCAGTCCAGGCATACAGGTTTGTCACGATGCCATAGTCCGACGTCTGCTTCAGCACATACGTATAGAGCGGTACAAGCAAGTAGTTCAGGAACTTGCCCAAAATACTGCTCACTCCATAGATGGCGGTGTCCTTCGCCAAGGATTTCATCTCAGACATTTACCATTTAATAATTTACCATTTGTTCACTTATTTTGCCATTGAACTATTTGTCGGGGTTACCGGCAACGACGAGCACTATTTCACCTTTCGGCGGTTGTTGTTTGAAGTGTTCGGCAAGTTCGGCTAATGTGCCGCGCACGGTCTGCTCGAACATTTTGCTTATCTCGCGGCTGACCGAGGCTTGTCTGTCTTCGCCCAACACCTGCGCCAACTGCTCAAGCGTCTTCACTAAGCGGAAAGGCGACTCATAGATGATCATCGTGTGCTCCTGCTGAGCCAACATACCCAGCCTGGTCTGCCTGCCTTTCTTCTGGGGCAGGAAGCCCTCGAAGTAGAACCGCTCACAGGGCAAACCCGAATCCACCAATGCCGGCACGAAGGCCGTAGCCCCCGGCAGGCATTGCACCTCTACGCCACGCGCCACGCAAGCCCTGACCAGCATGAACCCCGGGTCGCTTATTCCCGGCGTGCCTGCATCCGATACCAGCGCGGCCTGTTCGCCCGCAACTATAGCGTCAGCTATGCGTTCGCAGGTCTCATGCTCGTTGAACTTGTGATGCGCACGCAGCGGCGTATGGATATCATGGTGCTTCAGCAACACGGAGGTGGTACGCGTATCTTCCGCGTAGATCACATCCACCTCACGCAGCACGCGAAGCGCGCGCAGCGTGATATCCTCCATATTGCCCACCGGCGTTGGTACTACGTACAGCATATTACTGGAATCTTCTGCGCAATACGTTCAGGAACAACTCATAGGTTGACGACTGCTTGTCCCAGGCAAACTGCTCCACAAACGCAACAGCTTCATCCAGCGAGTGCAGGTTATTCAGTTCGGTAAGCGTCTGCTGCAGTTTCTCGGCATTGCCGGCAAACAACTCGCGCTGGAACAGGAAGCGGTCGCCAATCGACACTGCCTGACGGATATCCGATACCGGCGTACCGAACAGCGTGGTCTGCTGCGGTGCACGCGGCGCCTCTGCCTTCGTTTCCTCCACTTTCGGCTCTTCCGTCACGGGTTGCTCAACAACCGGTTCGGGTTCAGGCTGAGGTTCAGCTACAGGCTCTGCAACAGGTTCCGGTTCTGGAACCGTCGGCTCCTCTACCACAGGTTGCGGCTCTGCTACCGGCTCAGGTGCAGGCTCGGCGACAGACTCTGCTGCAGGTTCCTCCTTCGGCAACTCAACGGTTGCCTCTTCATCCTCCGGATAAATCAGATCCACCTCAACCTCAGGTTCAGCCTGCGCTTGCATAGCCTCGTCAAGAATCTGCTGCATGCTAGCCAGATGTCCCTTGATCTCATCGGCATTACGCTGCATCTCTTCAAGCATAGGCATACTGTTGCCTACGATTTTCTCCAGCCGGGCAACACGTTCTTCCTGAGCGACCAAACGTGCCTCCAAAGCTTCGAAATATTTAATCAATTCGTTCATAACTGCGTGTTAATGACTACGTGTTAGTGACTACGTGTTAGTGACTGCGTGTTATTTGGTCGCATCTTCGAGCTTGCGCATCATCACGAACATGAACAGCGCCGAAACGGCACATACGCCGATGAATACCGACCAGGTGCCCCACAACGGCAACTTCTCCCACAACGCCGAACCAACGGATACCAGGAAGTTTCCTACTGCCGTGGCTACAAACCAGAAGCCCATCATCATACCTTTGTACTGCGGAGGAGCTACCTTACTTACGAACGATATACCCATCGGGCTGAGCAGCAGCTCGGCAAAGGTTAGGATCAGATAGGTAAAGATAAGCACGTTCGGGTTAACCAGCGTGCGCTCGTCCAGGCCAAGCGTAGCCTGTACATCCGGCGAATTGAGGTTAAACGAGCACACGGCCATGAATACATAAGCCAAAGCGGCCACAACCATTCCATAGGCAATCTTACGCGGAGCACTCGGCTCTTTGCCCTTGGCTGCCAATGCGCCGAACACTGCCATCGAGATGGGCGTCAGAGCCACTACATAGAACGGGTTGAACTGCTGGAAGATAGGAGCGGAGATGTTGATCTCGGCGGGGTGATTGAAGTACTTGTAAGCCAATGCACCGATAACGGCTACACCAACACAGCCCCATATCGTCTTGGCTTTCTGCGAGTTCTTGCCAAACACGCCAAACAATGCATATACCAATATAGCTACCAGCACCAGATTGATGATATCGAATGCCATCGTCTGCGCACCGGTCACTACAGGCGTAACAAACTCATTGGCGAAGTACGTGAGCGTCAAACCATTCTGATGGAAAGCCATCCAGAAGAAGATAACCACTGCAAATACCATGAACAGGGCAATCATACGTTTCTTGGTCTGCTCGGGGCTCAGCGGCTCAACCTGTGCACCACCGGCTGCAGCCTGTTGCTTGGCTGTGTTCTCCACATGTTTGAACCAGGGACGGCAAGCGTAATAGATAGCTATACTGAGCACCAACGAAGCGCAAGCCACCATGAACGCGAAATGATAACTGTCGTTCACGCTGTAACCCAGCGACTCTTGTGCCCAAGCCATGATCTTCACAGCTGCTGTAGGAGCGAACATAGCACCGATATTGATGGCCATGTAGAACAACGAGAATGCTGCGTCGCGGCGGTCGGCATACTTCGGATCATCGTACAGGTTACCTACCATCACTTGCAGGTTACCCTTGAAAAGACCGGTACCTAACGATATGAACAGCAACGCTGCCAGCATGGCACTCATTGCCACAGCCACATTGCCGCTCTCTATACCTCCAAGAGGAATAGCCAGCAGGATATAACCGAGGAACATGATCAGAATACCGATGGTTACACACTTGCCGTAACCGATCTTGTCGGCTACTATACCGCCGATAAGCGGCAAGAAATACACGAATGCCAGGAATCCGGAATAGATGTAACCGGCTGCTTCGGCAGAAAGACCGAAGTTAGCACGCAAGAACAGTGCAAATACAGCGAGCATCGTATAGTAACCGAATCGCTCACCGGTGTTGGCTAATGCCAAGGCATAAAGCCCTTTGGGTTGATTGTCAAACATAATGTATTGTGTTTTAGTTATATTTCAACATAATGTCGCCAGTTATGCACGTCTTCCACGCGAGCATACTGTATATCTCGAATAGCTTTATAGAGCCGTTCGCACACCTGCCCCGCTTCCTCGCCGTACTCATAGATCTTCTTTTCATCCGGGTCGATGATGCGCGAAATAGGCGAGATGGCTGCACCCGTGCCGCACGACGCAGCTTCTTCGAAGGTGCCGAGTTCCGTCACGGGGATCTTGCGTTGCTCTACGCGGATACCCAGATCGCGGCAGATGGTCATCAGGCTGTCGTTAATGATGCTTGGCAAGATCGATTGCGAGAGCGGCGTCACATACGTGTTATCCTTCACCAGGAAGATGTTCGCACCGCCACACTCATCCAGGTACTTGTGTTCCTCGCTATCCAGGAACAGCACACCCATCCCTTGCTCATGCGCAGGCTCCGTGGCACGGAACGACGAGGCGTAGTTGCCGCCTACCTTCCATTGCCCGGTGCCCAGCGGTGCAGCACGATCCACATGACGGTTGATGATGAACGGTGTAGTACCAAAGCCTGCAGGGAAGTACGGTCCGATAGGCGTTACCACCACGCAGAACTCAAACTCTTGTGCCGGACTGACCCCCACCTTGGGCGTTGTGCCGAACAGAATCGGTCGGATATACAGTGTCGCGCCTGTCTCATAGGGAGGCAAGTAGTCGATGTTAGTACGTACAGCCAGTTCGCACGCCTCAATAAACAAATCCGTTGGCACTTGCGCCATATACATCGCCTCTGCCGACTGCTGCATCCTTCTGGCATTCATCTCCGGACGGAAGATGCTTACCCTGCCATCCTCCGTGCGATATACCTTCAGCCCCTCAAACGCCTGCTGGGCATACTGCAGCGCTGTAGCCGCAGCATGAACAGGAACTATGGGATCAGCCGTGGCATATGGCTTACTCCATACGCCGTTAGCATAGTGACTCCGTACGATATAATCCGTCGGAGTGTACGAAAACGTCAAATGTGTCCAGTCTATATCTTTCATTCTATCGGTCCATTTTCCATGAGCGCATCAAGGATACTTGTTCCATTGCCCCAATAGCGCTCCAAGTCGGCTTGCATAAACGTTGTTGTGTGCACCATACGTGCAAGCTGTTCGTTTGGTTTGTTATGTAGTAGACGTACGATAACGTCGTGTAACCCTTCGTTGAGATCTGTCAGCCACTTCGTATCCCACTCATAGAACGGTGCGAAGTAATCCGCATAGTATTCCCAATAAGGCGACTTGCCATACGCACTCCTCAGTGCCATCCAGTGCTGATGCTGCCAATGCTGCTGGTAACTGATCTGTACGTCGCGGGTCAGTTGCTTGTGCTCGACCTTGAGCACCGGTACCGTCAAACTCACCTCATTCCCCTGTGCATCGTGTATCAGGCAGCGGTTGCGGAAGGTTTGCTTCACAAATGACTCCATCACCTCTATCTGAACCTCCTCTGCCGTCAAAAACGCCTCATACCATGCTTGAGGAGCTAAATATGCCGTTGGTAGTACAAGCATCAATCGAACAATTTATTGAATCGTCAATCAATTGGCTGTCAATCCAATTCGATTCCAACGAATATGTCCGGTGCCCCAAGATCTGTCCTTCTCTATACTGAGCCAAACAAAGATCGGCTGACCGACTATATGGTCCTCAGGCACAAAGCCCCAATAGCGGCTGTCGGCACTATTATGACGGTTATCGCCCATCATCCAGTAGTAATCCATCTTGAACTCGTACTCCTCGCCGATCGTGATCGGTTGGAACTCATAGGCATCGGCTATGCGCTTGTATATCCAGTAGTTCTCCTCGGTGATCATCAGTTTGTCACCTTTCCTGGGGATATATATCGGACCGTAGTTGTCCCTCGTCCACTCATTGTGTCCCAGGGGATAAACCGATCCTCCGTATTGCTCGGCTTCCACCTCAATCCTTATTATGTGCGGATTCTTCTCCAGCTGCTGCTTCATCTCACGCGTCAGGGGGAAGTGATACAGTCCTGCCACAGGCATATGACGGTCGTCATGACTGATACCTATCTTATCCAGGTAACTCTTCGTCAGCACATGTCCGTCGGTCTGCACGAAGTAGTTCAACTGCGCATACTCGTGTGTAGGCTCTTGCTCGCCGTTAATGTAAATCACATTGTCAATAATCTGCAGACTGTCCCCCGGTGTTCCTACGCATCGCTTCACATAGTTCTCGCGTCGGTCCACAGGCCGAACGGTCAGGTTCTTCATATCCTGCGGCGTTATGCCGTAATGGCGCAGGATACCCATTCCCTGCGTTTGGGCTATGTGCCGCAAAGAGTAGTAATCGGGATTCTCATGACCTACCACCACCGTGTCGCCTGCCGGGAAGTTAAATACCACGATATCACCTTTCTGTGGGCTCTTCCAACCCGCCAGACGTTTGTACTTCCAATGGGGGTTATCCAGATAACTCTTGCCCCCGCCAAGCCACTGCGGCATCGTGTGTTGCACCAGCGGCATACTCAGCGGAGTCTGCGGCACGCGGGCACCGTAGCCCATCTTCGATACGTACAGAAAATCGCCTACACGCAGCGTTTTCTCCAACGACGACGAAGGAATCTGGTAATTCTGGAAAATATAGATATTGATGAAATATACCGCTACCAACGCAAATACGATCGCATCCACCCATGAGCAGATGGTATATAGCAAACCATTAGCATGCGGGTTTTTCGGTTCGCCTTTCTCGGCGGGTTTGTATTTCCGCCACCAGCTCCAGTGAATATACTTCGTTGTAAACGCATCGGCAATCAGCGGCAACAACAGCAGCCACCACAGGCTCTTCCAGTCACCCCACGCAACCCATATCACAAACGCCACATACAACGTACACCACACACCGGCACGTATCCATCCGCCACGTTTGGTATCCAATAATCTATTCTTAAATGACTTCATCTATACTATCTTCGAATCTTTGAATTATTTAATCCTTGAATTTTAAAATCTTTATATCCCCATGACTTCGATCATGGTGTGCCATCCTGATTTGCCCTGTAGCCATTCGGCAGCCAGCACAGCCCCGAGTGCAAATCCCTGTCGCGACTTTGCCTCGTGCCTCAGAGTCAGCACATCCGCCTCACTCTCCCAGCGCACCTCATGTATGCCCGGCACCTCACCTTCGCGTATACTCTCAATCGGACAACTGACATCTGATCTCTGACCTCTGAATTCTGACATCTCACTACTTATTCCTTCCCTCAGCGTCACCGCTGTCCCCGAGGGCGCATCGAGCTTATGCACATGGTGTATCTCCGTGATGGCCGGGGTATACCCACCCGTCTTGTGCAATAATTGTGCCAGATACCTGTTTACGGCAAACAATATATTCACTCCTACGCTATAATTACTGCTCCAAATTACAGCGGCGTGCCCTCTTTCCCCGTTCCACATTCCGCTTTCCACTTCCTCTCTCAAGGCGTTAACATCCCATCCTGTCGTTCCGCTTACCACAGCTACACCCTGTCTGAGTGCCTCGCGCACATTCTGCGCAGCCGCATCCGGCCGGCTGAACTCTATCGCTACATCCGCGCTGCGAAAAGTTTCGCTGTCAATCCCCGCTACCAACGGCTGCTCTTCAGCACGCAAGCACGGATCAACCACGCACACCACCTCATGTCCGCGTTCCTTGGCTACCCCCTCGATCATCCTACCCATCTTGCCGTATCCTATCAATGCTATTTTCATCTTCTTAAAACCTTCCTATTCGTTTAATTTGCTTAATTCGTGAACATAAAATATCCTTCGCACATAAAAAGCCTACAAAGTTACTAAAAAATTCTGACATTTGCAAATTTTTTAACAAAATAGCACCTATGGGTTACGAAATAAACAATTTTAGTGACCATAGGTAGTCATTCTGCCCCCTGATTACGGAAAAAAGACCTCCTTACGGAAGTCCCCTTTCATTATTGTTTGAAACGCGTACGTATGCACGCGCGGCAAAAGCTGCGGCAGCTATCACTTGAGCGCATGCACCACCGTAAAGTACAAGATGCATGCCACAGGTTTCTTGTTCAGCAATACGGGCTTGGCTTGAATGGTAGCCTCTGGCAACTCGTCACGCAGATATGTTTTCAGCAACGGGAGTATCTCCTTGCGGCGGTCGGCATCTTTCTTGTCGTGCATCAGCATAAATACATCATTGTCTATCGCCTTGAGCACAGTAATCTTTCCATCCACATCTACCGCAGCGATTACATCTACCGCAGCTGTAGCGCCTACACTGCTCAGTTTGCTCTGTTTTACGGCTTTTTCGATATACTGCTGCACGGCTTTCGTTACTTGCGCGGTGTTCGCATACTCAACGGTCTTGCCGTCGGCATCGTAATACGTAGCCACGGATGGCATAAAGTCGTAGTTGCCTTTAGGCGTTCGTCCGTATCGCTTGGCGGGATATACCGCCTTCGCCATGCGTTCGCCGGATGCCGAGAGCATGTCGTAGTGACTGAAGCGGATAGCCAGGGTGTCGCGCACATCGCTCTTCCGGTACTCATAGGTCTTGCGCAACACGTATCGGTTGAGTTTGTCGTAGGTGTAGCCGTCGCTGCGTTTGATGGCATTATGCTCGTAATGCTCCTCGTATTGCAGCACACCTTTTTTGTTATACCACTGCCATACGCCCTCGCACGTACCGGCATACGGATTGACCGTAGCTGTAACTACATGCCACTCAGGCATTGTGTCGCTCTTGTGATACACGAATCGTAACGTACAGAGCGAATCCTCACGGCTCTCCACCACCGCATAACCTTTCTGCTGCCAATAGAACTTCGCTGACTTGCTCTTGGCAAGAGCTTGCGCGAATGGTGCCAGCGTATCCCGCGAAGTGACAATGTCCCTGTCGTTCTTTACCGACAAGTCGCAGGCAAGTAACAGGGTATCCTTCGCTGCCGATAACGAGTCATTACCATACAGATACAGGTACTTCTTTTTGTAGCGAAACCAGTCAAACAAGTACTCTCCCCGGAATCGCAGCACACCCGATACCGTGTCGCCGACCTGAGCCCCTGTCAGCACATTGGCGCGAGCAGGCATCAGGCAGCATACTACCGTCAGCAATAGCCACATGCGGCAAATAACAGTCTTACCTTTCATCATCTATACGTATCGTTAAAATAATTCGAAATTTTTTATTTGTAATTCCTAATAAAAAAAACTACCACACATACGCACCGCGGCGCATGTGTGATAGAACATAAATGTAAGCTCCGAACGTTAGAAGATTACGGCTTCTTCGCCGTTCTCGTTGTTCTCGTAGCCCTCTGCCTCGGGTTCTACCTCCTCGCCACGCGGTTGTTGGTACTCTTGCGGACGATACAGGATCTGAACATTCTCGGCAATCACCTCAGTCTTGCTACGACGCTGACCTTCCTTCTCCCATGTACGTGTTTGAAGTTTGCCCTCGACGTAGAGTTTCATACCGCGGCGGATATTACGCTCTGCCCACTCGGCCAGATTGCGCCAAAGCACAATCGCATGCCAATCGGTCTTGTCGGGAACCTGCGTTCCGTTTTGCATCGTGTAACCGCGCTCCGTGGTTGCCAGATTGAAGTTGGCGATGGCTACGCCGCGATCCAGATAACGAACATCCGGATCCGAGCCAACATTACCAATTAGTATTACTTTATTTACTGAAGACATGATTTATTTATAGTTTTTTAATGAATTTGAAGAAATTTTGTACAAAATTACAAAAAAATTTGCAAATTTGCAAAAAAAATCGTATCTTTGTACGTTTTTTTATAAAATTGTCTATTCAACATATGAAAAACGCTATCTTTACTCTCATTTTTGCATGTCTGGCTTTTGTCAGTTTTCCCATGCAAGCACAAAAAAGTTCCGTTAACGACTCGCAGGATTATGTAGTGCGTTGCGTCGCCTTCTACAACCTCGAGAACTTGTTCGACACCATTCACGACTTCTACATCACGGAGTTTGGTGACACTATTCACAAGAACGATTACGAGTACCTTCCCGACGGTGGCATGCACTGGTCAGGGCACAAGTACAAACATAAGCTCCATAACATGGCGTATGCTATTTCGCAGTTTGGCTTGGATAAGACGCCTCTCGGTGCCTCGATCATCGGTGTATGCGAGGTAGAGAACATAGGCTGTCTGCATGATTTGTGCGCCGAGATTGAGAAGCAGACCGGCCGCAAGTATATCCCTATCCTGCTCGAAGGTCCCGACCGACGCGGTGTGGACGTAGGTTACCTGTATGACCCGCGTTTCTTCGTACCTTCCGGCAAACCCGTGCCCTACACCCTGCAAGCACATTATGCCGACGGCGGCGTGGTACGCAGCCGTTTCCAGCTCTTGCTATCGGGCTACATGAAGGATGAGAACGGTGCCATCGTCAAGGACAAGATCCACCTCATCGTCAACCACTGGCCATCGCGCTACGGAGGCGAAGAGTCATCGCGCGCCACACGTGATACCGCGGCTATGCTCTGCCGACATATCTGCGACTCATTGTATCTCCGTGACCCCAATGCCAAGGTGATCATCATGGGTGACCTCAACGACGACCCCTTCAACCACTCCTGCGCCGAGATCCTCGAAGCACGCAAGACGCGCGAGGAAGTGGGCAAACAGGGATTCTTCAACACCATGTGGCTGCACCTCGACCGCGGTGTGGGAACGCTGATGTACAACGGCACATGGGATCTATTCGACCAGATCATCATCACCGAACCACTGCTCAACGCACCTCACGCCAACAACCAGTGGACATACTGGAAATCCGAAGTGTTCAACAAGCCCTTCCTGACCGTACAGGAAGGCAAGGACAAAGGCGGACCGCTGCGTACCCACAAGGCCGGCGTATGGCAAAATGGCTATGGCGACCACTACCCAACCATGATCTATCTTATCAAGAACAAACAATAACCCCTAATATTACTACAAATCACATAGCGGAATGGAAGAAACGAATACCAAATGTTCGATCGTTCACCGCACGGACGCAATCAAATTGCGCAACTACGGCAGGATCCTTCAAGACCTGGTTGCTTATGCCACTACCATCGAGGATGAAAAGCAGCGACATGCTGCAACTATCTACATCGCACGGTGCATGAGGCAGAAGAATCAAATCTGGAACAAAGATTTTGAATCCGGAGTACAACGTCTTCGCGAAGACATCCATATTCTCTCAGCAGGTCAGCTCAGTACCGACTTCCCGGAGTTCGAACAAGAATTGTCGCGCCCCGTTGAGGTTTCGGCGGATTACAACAAGAAGATGAAGATGAAACGTCAGTACAAAAAGTAAGTTTTTTATTGTACGCACGTACGCGCGAGGCTGATGCCTGAGCGACACCACAACAAAAATAGCAGGATGCGATCCTGCTATTTTTGTATGCTGAAGGTGAGTGATTACTCTTCGTCCTTGAGCGACTCCTGGTAAGCCTTGAGCAGCTTGTCCTGTACATCGCCCGGAACGAGTTCGTAATCCTTGAACTTCATGGTGAACGTAGCACGACCGCCGGTCAGTGACGACAGCGTCGTGGAGTACGAAGCCATCTCTGCCAGAGGCACTTGTGCGCTCAGGCGGGTGAAGTTCTTCTCGGTGTGCATACCCAGCACCATACCGCGACGGCCGGTGATGTCACTCATCACATCGCCCATCATATCCGACGGCACGAATACCTCTACATCGTAGATCGGCTCCAGAACCTTCGGGTTGGCGTTGCGGAAGGCCTCGGCAAAGGCGTTACGACCTGCCAGGCGGAACGAGATTTCGTTGGAGTCAACCGGGTGCATCTTACCGTCATAGATGATTACGCGTACGTCGCGGGCATACGACCCCGTCAACGGACCTTGCTCCATACGATCCATCAATCCCTTGAGGATAGCCGGGATGAAGCGGGCATCGATAGCACCACCTACGATCGAGTTGATCAGTACGAGCTTGCCGCCCCACTCCAATGGGATCTCCTGCGTATCTTTCACGCTGATGCGGTACTCCTGGTTGCCGAACTTGTAAACCTCCTTAACGGGTACGCCTTCCTCGTACGGCTCAACGATCAGGTGAACCTCACCGAACTGACCGCTACCACCCGACTGCTTCTTGTGACGATAGTCGGCACGTGCAGCCTTCGTGATCGTCTCACGATACGGGATCTTCGGCTCCTCGAAGGTTACCATCATCTTGTCATTGTTCTCCAGACGCCACTTGAGCGTACGCAGGTGGAACTCACCCTGACCGCTTACGATGGTCTGCTTCAGTTCCTTGCTCTGCTCGATGAGCCATGTCGGATCTTCCTCGTGCATGCGGGTCAGCAATGCGCTCAACTTCTCGGCTTCCTGCTCGTTGTTCGGGCGGATAGCACGGCGGTACTTGGGATCAGGATAACTGATCGGAGCATACTGCAGTTCGCACTCCTTGGCGTTGAGCGTGTTGCCCGTACGCGTATCTTTCAGCTTAACTGTAGCGGCGATGTCGCCTGCGCTAACCTCGTCAACCGGAACACGGATGCTGCCGGCTACCGAGTACAACTGCGAGATGCGCTCTTTCGAGCCGCGGTCCATGTTCACCAGGTCGTCGGCTGCATGTACTGTACCTTGCATCACCTTGAAGTAGTTCACGTCACCGATATGCGGCTCAACCGATGTCTTGAAGATCAGCATCGACGTCGGAGCAGCTGCATCGGGAGCAACTTCAGTACCGTCAACGGCTACTGGTTTCGGAGCGTCGGCTACCGACGGTGCCATCTCACCCAGGAACTCCATCAAGCGGCGTACACCCATGTCACGGGTTGCCGATCCGCAGATAACGGGCAGGATACCGCCGTCCTTGAATACGGCGCGGATTCCTTCCAGCGTCTCCTCGATGCTCAGCTCACCCTGATCGAAGAACTTCTCCATCAGTTCGTCGCTGCCCTCGGCTGCTCGCTCCATCACTTCTGCCAACAGACTTTCAGCCTTGGCCTGCTCCTCTGCGGGGATATCTTTCAGTTCGGGAGCACCGCCCTCGGCCTTCCAAACCAGCATCTTGCGTTTCAGTACGTCGATAGCGGCATTGAAACCTGCGCCCGGATTAACGGGGTATTGCAGCACTACCACATGGTTGCCGAAGTTCTCCTTCAATCCTTCCAGGGTACGGTCGATATTGGCATTCTCGTGATCGCACTTGTTTACCAGGAACACAACAGGTTTCTTGGCATTCTCGGCCATACGGAAGTTATTCTGCGTACCTACCTCCACACCACCGTTGGCGGTCAGTGTGATGATAGCCGTATCGCATACATGCAGGGCGCTGATAGCACCGCCGCAGAAGTCGTCGGAACCCGGGCAGTCGATGATGTTCAGCTTCTTGCCCGCATACTCCAGGTTACATACCGTGGAGAATACCGAGTAGCCATATTCCTTTTCTACCGGGAAGTAGTCGCATACCGTTGATTGTGCCTCAACCGTACCGCGGCGTTTGATCACTCCGCTCTCGAAGAGCATAGCCTCCATCAGAGTGGTCTTACCTGAGCCACTACCTCCCATCAAGGCAATGTTCTTGATCTCATTTGCTTTATAAACTTTAGCCATAAGTCTTAGATTTATTTAGTTAATTTTATTTCGAAATTTTTATTTTTTTATTCGTAATTTCTCAACATACTGCTTTATGAACTCGTAGTCCGGCCATCGCTGCATGATCGCTTCTGCCTGCCGCAGTGCATGGTCGTGCATTCCGAGTTTGTCGTAGCATTGTGCCAGATTCACCATCTGCACCAGCCATGTCCAGTCCATTTCGTGTGCTGCGCTGTCGGCTGCATACAGGCTGTCGGCATGTTCGTACTCACGCAGGGCAAGTTGTTTGCTTCCGCCCATGGCGCGGGGTGCATAGAAGTGTACACTGGCCAGCAAACTCCATGCCAACGGGTATCCGGAATCTACGACGACTGCCTGTGCGGAGTGCTCGGTGATCTGACGCCCGTGCATCACGATCTTCCGGCTCGTTACCGCCAGCTCGTATGTATGCCACGCTGCGGTGTAGATGTGCTCCAGCACTTCGGGCAACACTCCTGCCAAGGCTTGTATATGCTCGCCGAACAGGCGGATATACGGTTTGGCAACTTTCTTGCTTACGTCCAGCAGTCCTGCCGCGTAGCCGTATTCGTAATACACCAGTCGGTGTTGCTCCTCTGCGGTGAGCGAGTCAAAGCATGCGTGGTCGATATAGTCTTTCCACAGTTGCATGTCGCCCGCCAGGTAGGCCTTGAACAGCTGCTCATCGGAGTATAGGCTATCCCCGTTCGGGAAATCTCGCCAGGGAGCCAACTGAGCCGCAGCTCTTACTCCGATCAACAGCAGTAGCAGTATGACGATCTTTCGGCTCGACATCACTTGCCGGCTTGCTCGAGCTTCAGGGTGCAGGTCGGTTGGTCGCAAACCTCGGTCGGACCGTAGTACTGGATCGGACCCGGATAGATGTAGCTGGTGTTGGCATCAGCCCACTCGGCACGATGAGCCTGGAAGTACTTGTACGGAGCGCCGTTCAGGTCAACCAGAGCTTTCTGGATCACCGGTTTCATCTTGCCGTTACGTTTCTCCATGTTCATCATCATGGTGATAGGCACACCACCTGCGATCCACTCGGCTGCGGGCTTCGTGAGGTTACGCACGAGCGACATGTATCCGGTCTTGCCGGCTGCAATCAGGTGCGTAGCGGTTATACCGATCGAGTAGCAGTAGTCGGCATCGAAGTTCGAAGGTATAGCGCAACGGCCTTCGTAGCCGAAGAAGTGGTTCAGTGCCGAGAACTTGCCTTTGTACGTACCGGCAGCCTTGAGTTGAGCCAGACGCTTGCCAACCATCTCGATGAGCAGCTTCTCTGTCTCGATCTGGCTTACCATCACGTTACCGTGAGGATCGCGGTCGAGAGTCAGCTGGCGTGCAATACCCTTCGGCAGCGAACGGTAGAGCTCGCACGATGCAGGCGACAGCATTGACTTAACATACTCGCGCTTGGCGTCGTCGCCCTCCAATGAAGCAAACTCCTCGTTCTGAGCCAGCAGGTCGTTCAGTTCCTGAATCAGGATACGCATAGCGGGGATGAACTCGATCAATCCTTCGGGGATCAGTATCGTACCGAAGTTCAATCCGTGGTTGGCGCGGTCAACGATCACCTCTACGATCTGCTCAACGATATCATTGAGCGTCATGTTCTTGGCCTCTACCTCTTCCGAGATCAGGCATACGTTCGGCTGGCTCTGCAGTGCGCACTCCAAAGCGATATGGCTGGCGCTGCGTCCCATCAGACGGATGAAGTGCCAGTATTTCTTTGCCGAGTTGGCGTCACGCTGGATGTTACCGATCAGCTCGCTGTACACCTTGCAAGCGGTGTCGAAACCGAAGGAGGTCTCGATCATCTCGTTCTTCAGGTCACCGTCAATGGTCTTCGGGCAACCGATAACCTGTATGCCGCACTGCTTCTGCAGGTAGTACTCAGCCAGCACGCAAGCGTTGGTGTTCGAGTCGTCACCGCCGATAATAACGATGGCCTTGATACCCAGCTTCTTGCATACCTCTATACCGTTGTCGAACTGCCAGGTCTCTTCCAGTTTCGTACGCCCCGAACCGATGATATCGAATCCGCCGGTGTTACGGTACTCGTCGATGATGTCCTTGGTGAGTTCCTGATACTTGCCGTCGATCAGTCCTGAAGGACCTCCCAGGAAGCCGTAGAGCTTGTTCTCGGGGTTCAGATGTTTCAGGCCGTCGAACAGACCGCTGATCACGTTGTGACCGCCGGGGGCTTGGCCACCTGACAGGATAACGCCTACGTTCATAGCGGGCAGAGCAGCCGGTGCTTCAGCACTCGGCTCCATGGTAATCACGGGCAGACCATAGGTATTCGGGAACAATTTCTTGATCTCTTCCTGGTCAGCCACACTGTGCGTTGCAGCACCTTCTGCAAGTCGTACGTTACCGGACAAAGCTACCGGCATCTTCGGTTGGTAATTGCCACGGGCAATCTGTAATGGAGATTTTTGCATTGTCATATGTATTATATTTAATGATTTTGTTCTAAATCGTTATTATTTATACTCCCCCCTCAGTCCATCATATTATTTTTGGGCTGATTTTGGGCATTTTTTGACCTATCAAGTCCTTCGTAATAGATTTTAATTGTCTTTAATAGTTGACTCCCAAAATCCTTCGCTATCCCTTTTTGCCCAAAATAGCGTACAAAGATAATAAAAATTTTGCAAATTTGCAAATAAAATGACATTTTTTTACGATTTTTGTCAAAAAATTTGCATATTTCACAAAAAAGTCGTATCTTTGCACCGTTTTTGATGCCGCGATGGTGGAATCGGTAGACACGAAGGACTTAAAATCCTTTGGCCCGAAACGGCTGTGTGGGTTCAAGTCCCACTCGCGGTACTGAAAGAAAAATCCGAGAGCACACAAGCTTGCTTGAATGTGTTATCGGGTTTTCTTTTGCAAGTAGTGCGAAAGGATTTGCATCAATTGTTGAAAAACTGACACAGAATAATAGGATAATATGTTAGAAGACTACGTTTTTACCGATCAATTGCGTTATGAGGGACATGTGCTTTGCTATTCCAACCCTGCGTTTTTGGAACCGATGCGTATCGAAGGTGTGTTCGGTGCGGCATTGACGTGCGCCATGCTGGCGGATACCGATGAAGGGCTGCGGCGCGAGATCCTACTCGATTCGGCTGCCGACTACCCGCAATGGATGCAACGCTACGAACGTGAGGTGCGGCGCGACGGTTGGGGAACGTTGGCAAAGGAAGTGCGTTTGTTGGCTGACGTGTATGTACAGATAGGCGTGGAGCAGATATACATGACGGATATATGTCCGAACGAGCGTCTGATCCAACTGGCTATGGAGCTGACAGAGGGCTATATGCACTTCCTGGTGACCGAAACGTGCGGAAAACATATCTGGGAGTTCTGCGGTTGGGAGACTACGTTTGCCCGGTGGCTGAGCAAGGCGGTATATGCGGAGACCGTTCGTCAGCGGTTCTTGCGAGTGCAATGGTGCGATTTTGATGCCGTCACCGAACTGGCTGACCACGGCTGGGATGCGGATAAGCCCACCTTGTATTTTGCCGGCGAGAAGGCGGCAAGCATCATGCAGCGGTATTTCAAGTGGGCGTGGACTACCTATCAAGCCCAATTGCGCGAACTGCCCGGCACCAAACCCAGCCGGCAACGCTACAAGACCAACGTGCTGCAGCAGGAAACCGACTGGCAAGCGGTGGAAGAGGCACAAGTCGGCGTGTGGGACGATGAATCGTGGCAACTATGGCAGCAATGGAAGGACGACTGGACGGAGTTTGTCAGCAAGCAACTCAAGCCCGAACGACCTGTCCTGTTCTATGACCGGAGAGTGGACGAGGCGATGCAAACAAAACTGACCAATTACTTGCGCATGCAAGAGCTCGAGCCGATGCGTTACAAATGCCTGGCGATAGCTATCTACAGCTTGCGTTACTTGGGTTATGTGCGCCGTGCGTGCAGCCCGAAAGACATGTGCCGATGGCTGACCGACCACCTGGACTACGACTATAGCACTTCCAACAATGCCATGCAACTCCGCCGCGCCTTTGAGCCGCTTGGTCGCTACACGCCGGAGATAAAAGACGAGCTGAGAATACTCGAATTAAGAGGCATCTCCACTTTGGACAATTATCTGGAAGCGCAAGTCAGTGCCCGACGCGTCAACGAACTCACAAATTAATTTGCATTTGGTCAAATATATATGCAGCTTTTTTGATATCAATGCCTACTCGTTCTGCCAAGCGAAGGACATCTGCACGTTCGGGAAGCGGATTATCGTTAACGGAAGTTGTGTGGTAATCTCCGGTAGTGCCGCATGGCAGTAGGTCGTATGCCGGTGCAAAACGCCAGCTTTTATCATAGATAAATGCGAAGTTCTTGGCGTGGTCATCGCGGTTGCCAATCAGTACATTGAAGCACATTAGCCGGTAGATTTTCCATAACTCTTCCATAGAGTGCGACAGTCGCGCTGAGACGGTAAATAGGTGCAGATAATCGATACTCGGAATCTGATAGTCGGCTTGCAACAGACCGGCCGCGCTGACTACATGTAACTTGCGGCCGTTCGCTCTGTCAAAACGCTTCACGCCGAACCACTGGTCTTCGAATAGTTTTGTTTCCGGCATATCTATGCCGCACTGCTTGGCCAATAGCGAGTAGCGATACTCCTCACGACCTACGGATTTCTTGTCGTTTTTGGCACGGAACTTAATGAGCCACTCGTCGGAGCCTTGCTTCATGAAGATTTTTGGACGAGCACCGCCCGGTGAACCGCCGCGTTGCACCAGTTCTGCGATTTGTTTGCCTGTGTAGTTGTCATCTTCGAGGATCGCAAACGACTCAGCGGCTATCTGCGCCAAATCCAGATACTCTTGTGTATTCTGAATACTCTCGTCCGGACGATACTCCAGCGCTCCGCGGCCGTTACAGCCTACCAAACACAGCTGTTGCAACGGATTGAGCGACAAACTGTTGATACCTTGTTGCGCCAAATGGCGGTGTAGGATCAGTTGTCCCCACCCGTCCGGCAGACTATCGGTAAATACGCCGAAATGTCCGTCAAAAGGCTTATATGGCGCAATCTTCAGCCCCGGCGTAAGCGGCAACTCGAACGGCGAAATACTGAATCCGTCTTGCAGCCACTCAGCCGCATATTCGAATGCACAAGTCTGCGGACGTTGCGGTGTAAGTGCCAAACGCCCTACTTGACGACCATGCATCCATACTTCTATTTGCTGAATATCAATCATGGCGAACACGTTTAGCGGGTTTTGCCTGTTTGAGCATATCGTCCATGCTTGCCCATGTTTGCGATGCAAACAACGCATTGAAATCGCTCATGCAATCCAATGCAAACGCTATTTGCAACAGAGCAGAAAAGGCGATCTGTCCTTGCTGCTCAAAGCGGCGGTAAGTTGACAATGGCAAACCGGCTTTCTGTGCCAATTCTGCTTGTGTGAGCCGCATAGCTGTTCTGCGTTGTTTAGCGCGCTCAGCTACAGCCTGTGCTACCGATGCCGGAGTCTCAAATACTTCAATCATAGCAAGACATTTTTATTTCTGGTACAAAGGTACGAAAAAAATATGACAATTGCAAATTTAAGTGCCAAAATATGAGTATTTAATGCACTTTTTACATGTTAAGTGCTCAAATACGGGTAGTTATTGTTCTAATCTCGAGCTTTGCAGACCATCACCGATGATATTGCACTCCGGTGGCGGAATAAAGCGTGCCGTATAGTTAGAAAAGGAAAATTACGGAATTGAGGGTATTTCGCTCAACCGAGTTGGCGATTTTTCGAAAAATGACATAAATAGTGCATTTCCTCGCTGAAAGATTTGCATAAGTCATTTATTTTATGTAATTTTGCAGTTGAAATTATAAAATTATCCTATTTAGGATTATTCTATTTAGGATAATTTTGTAAAATTGATAGGTATTCTGTTAAAATACATTATATTATGGACAATCCTTTTGTAACGAAAGGCTATGCCGGCGCCGAGTATTTCTGCGACAGGGTTCGCGAGACGGAACAATTGGTGGAGCTTACCACCAATGGTAATAACATTGCGCTTATCTCTCCGCGAAGGGTAGGAAAAACCGACCTAATACGGCATTATTTATCTCAGCCGCAAATAAGAGATCGTTATTACACGTTTCATATCGACATCTATGCTACCGCATCTATTCGCGATTTTGTGAATGCATTTGGACGAGCCATCTTGGAAGAACTGAAACCTAAAGGCAAAATAGCCTGGGAGGGATTCTTATCAGTTTTGCGCTCGCTGAAGAGCGAGGTAACCTATGATAGCAATAATTTCCCGACATGGAGTGTCGGCTTGGGAGATATAGATCATCCGGAAACTACGTTGGATGAGATTTTCTACTACCTGTCTCATGCCGACAAACCTTGCATCGTGGCTATAGACGAGTTTCAGCAGATTATTTATTACTCCGATGCTCCGAGTATAGAGGCAACACTGCGTACGTATATTCAGAAGTGTACCAACGCAACATTTATATTTTCCGGGTCAAAGCGACATCTAATGGGCGAGATTTTTACTTCATCCGCCCGCCCGTTTTATCAGTCGGTGATGATCATGAACCTTGCGCCCATAGCCATGGACATATACACCGAATTTGCGATGATGCAATTCAGCAAGTTCGGCAAACAGATAGAGGCTCAAGCAGTTGAAGATACTTACAATCGTTTTGATGGGGTAACCTCATGTATGCAGCGGGTGTTGAATGTCTTGTTCCTTAAGACCCCGCAAGGCCAAACATGCACGCAGGAGATGGTGGACAGTGCTATTGATTACATTCTTGATATGTTCAATGAGACTTTTGCGGATATTTTGGAAAAACTCCCGCTAAAGCAACGTGAGGTTTTCATTGCGATTGCCCGCGAGGGGAAAGCAAAGGCGATTAACAGCAAAGTTTTCATCAAGAAACATCACTTGCAAACAGCGAGCGTGGTCAATGCCGCTATGCGTGGACTCTTGGACAAAGATTTTGTTACTGAGGAACGCGGAACATATACCGTTTACGACCCCTTCTATGCCCTTTGGCTGCAACGGAATATATAAATCCGGTAGTACCTTTGTTGTGATTTTGACTTTTCGAAAAGACAAAATGGGAGGTGTTTTTACTTTTTCACTCGACAATTTTGGGCAGATATCAATGCTTATTTTTTGCTTGAGATTCGCAAAAAGTGGCCGATACTTTCCGTAATCTATGTTTTTTATACCACATTTCGGAAAGTATCGGCCACTTTTGCGCCTTATTGAACTATTTGCCCATTTCTTACTCCACTTTCACTCCGGTGGCAGTGTAGCGCGTGCCGTTGGGGTGGAGGATGAGCTAATTTAACGTTTTACCACTGTATGTTGGTTGTTCCTATCTTGATACCTAAAACATCACCGGCATCGGGAGCGCCACTGGCTGCCTGCATAACCGGCATTGATGCTAATTGTGCTACTTGCACTTGGGGTTGAATATATACTTTCTTTGTCATTGTTGTGTCCTCCAATTAATTATTTAACAATCATACC
>Ga0310696_10001247_pt1 | contig 37238 bp, 29 predicted proteins | sample AusTroGonzalo_MG_4_FD_203885 | JGI IMG/M metagenome (GOLD analysis project Ga0310696, IMG submission 203885) | Bovine rumen microbial communities from tropical cattle in Woodstock, Queensland, Australia - Gonzalo_02 (v2) (version 2) | ecosystem: Host-associated > Mammals > Digestive system >... | reverse complement strand
CTTATAAAAATCGGATAAATACACCGCCTGAGCATTATATTTACTCTTGTTATTTAATGTTCTGTTGTAGTTATAGTAAGTATCTCTTGAAACGGGAAATATAATCTTTCCCTTTTTAACTTCTTGGAAGAAATCATTTCTTTTAGCTTTTTCTCCGCGGTTTGTCCTAGCTTGGAGAAAACTATCAATCTTTTTATCCAATTGGTTCATCATCTTTGTTAAGACAGTATTAAGGTTTAGTTCTTTTATCATCGTAGTAGCCCCCTAATTTCGTAAATATTACGAATTTATTTAGAAAAATAAATTTTTCTATCGTAAAATTCGTATAGCATACAAATTTTAACATGCTATAATTGACCTTGTCAATAGGAAAAGCCTGTTTGACAGAATCTTTTTTGATTCAGTAAGAAATCTACGAAAAGGAGGTCGACGTACAAAAATATATTATGAAAGGAGCGAGAAAACAAAAATACCGACTGAGTACTGTGAATACCCAGTCGGTACAAATCCAGCAGAACAAACCACAGGTCAATCGTGGATAAGCTCTTACTATGTTTATTATATAGTATATGGCAAATAACTGCAAGACAATTTTACGAAAGGATGACTAAATGATATTTAATGTTAATGTAAAAGGTCTAGTTGAGGAGTTATTGGCTTTATCGGCTTTACAAAAAGTTCAAGTTATTAAATACGAAGATAAAACTGTATTACAACTAACTCTCAACACAGCCAAAGAGGACATTTGTATTCCTCTTGCTCAGTCGTTTGAAGAAGCGGTGTCAATTATTGAATCAATCAGAAAGGATTATTCCCATTATGAACAAGCAAGAAGTATTATCGTTTTTCAAGAATGTTAATCCATCAGGTGAAGGCTACACAGCTCTTTGCCCTGCACATGACGATCATCATCCTAGTCTATCAATCAAGTTTAATGGTGATTGGTGCAACCTACATTGTTTCACAGGATGTTCGGAGAATGACATCCTGCGAGCTGTAGGGCTCTCTAAAAAGGATTTATTCCTCGGAGAGAAGAAAGAATCCGCTAAACTCGTTAAAACAATAACTTATGATTATCACAATAAAGATGGTGTATTAAGTTATCGTAGAGAACGGCGTGAATATGATGACGGAACAAAAAAGTTTTACTTTGTTCAGCCAGACGGTACTTTCGGTATGCAGACAAAATTTCATCTGCTTTATAATCTGCCGAAAGTGATTGAATCTGATACGGTTTATATCGTAGAGGGCGAAAAATGCGCCGAGGCTGTCAATAATCAAGGTTGTACAGCAACCACGCTTGACGGCGGAGCAAATTCCGTTTGGCTTAATTCCTATGAGGATTACTTGGAACGGAAAAAGATCATCATAATCCCCGACAACGATAAGCCGGGTATGGCATACGCAAAGAGGATTAAAAAGAATCTGCCGTGGGCGGTCATCAAGATACTGCCTGATTTGCAGGAAAAAGAGGACATATATGATTGGCTACAAGCTGGTCATAAAATGTCCGAGATCGACGACCTACCTGAATTCACATATGAATCTGATGATGAAGATGACGAGGAAGGTTCGGTTGATTATAGCTTTGATAAAAGGCAGCAGAGTATGATTCTTCTCGATGTTATCAAGGCAGAGAAGCCGGAGCTGTTTCTTGATGAAAACAACAATCCTTGTATTGAGGTTCAAATTGACAAGCATAAGGAAATCTATTCTATTGATAGCAGAGATTTTATGCTTTGGGCTCAACGGTTGTTTTTCCAAGCAACCAAAAGAGCTGTTGGAAAAGAAAGTCTGAAACAAGTTATTGATCTCATTTGCGCTGAATCAAAATTTGAGGACAAGCCAAGGTTTTCTCTGGATACGAGAGTCTCAAAAGAACAGGGAGCTTTTTGGTATGACCTGACAAACAACGATTGGTCAGCAGTAAAGACTACTCCCGATGGGTGGAGCATAATAAGCGATGTGCCTAAAATGTTCAGACGTTATAGGCATCAATTACCGCAAGTAACACCACAGAGCGGCGGCGATTTGACTTTGATATTCAATCATATCAACATGGTGAAATATCAAACACTTTTCGCGTGTTGGCTCGTGTCCTGCTTTATCCCTGATATTCCGCATCCAATGCCGATTATTTACGGTGAGAAAGGTGCGGCGAAAAGCACAGCTTGTGTTTTGCTGAAGCGGTTAATTGACCCTTCTGCTTTATCAACACTAACTTTATCAAATGAAGAAAGAACGCTGGTCGTAAACTTACAGCAGCATTACTATCTGCCGTTTGATAATGTTTCTGGCATTTCCGAAAAAACAAGCGATACCCTATGTAGAGCTGTAACAGGAAGTGCAGTTCAACAGCGAAAGCTATATACAAATGCCGATGACTACATTTTTACATTCAAAAGATGTATCACCATCAACGGAATCAATAATGTAGCGAATCGTTCTGACCTGTTAGACCGTTCGATTCTGTTTGAATTAGAACGAGTTTCAAAAGACAAGCGAAAGGAATTACAAAAAGTATATGATTCTTTTGAAGCTGACAAGCCGTTAATCTTGGGCGCAATATTTGATACCCTAGTGAAAGCAATGAACATATATCCCACCGTAGTTCTTGATAAACTGCCGAGAATGGCGGATTTCTGTCGATGGGGTTATGCTATTGCAGAAGCCTTAGGTATCAAAGGCGAGCAATTCTTACAGGAGTATGAGGCTAATCAAGTGGTTCAAAATACAGAGGCTATCAATTCTGACGTCGTGGCTTTTCTTGTTGTCGAGTATATGCGATATAAGGATAACTGGACAGGGAGAATCTCAAAATTGTTCAGCGAGCTTCAAGACACAGCAGAAAAGCAGGGCATTAACCCCCGAAGCAAAAACATGCCGCAATCTCCGAATTATTTATCACGTCGTATCAATGCGGTCAAGAGCAATCTTGAAGCTGTCGGTATCACATACGAGATAAATACAAAGCGGTCGGACGGACATTATATTACTTTATGTAACCATAATCTTGCTCCATTATCTCCAGTATATGTAGATATATCAAGCGATTATGGCAAATATGGCGGTGGAGATACAATACCGTTGCCTCCAACTGCATCCCCCTCTGTCGAGCTTGATAATGGAGCTAATGGAGGCAATGGAGGTAATACGGACTTTAATAATGATTCCGACGAAGATGACGAAGTTGTCTTTTAATTGCAGGAGGTAGAATATGACTAATAATGAAATTATAATCCCAGCATATCAGAAAGTAACACTTTCTCCGAGAGAAGCTGCAGCATATTCTAACATCGGGATCAATAAGATCGGTGCTTTACTCCGCAAGCCTAATTGTCCGTTTGTGCTGTTTGTCGGCACGAAGAAGCTGGTGAAGCGTAAGGAGTTCGAGAAGTTTATCAGCAATCAGTTGGTAATCTGATAACTAACACATAAAATAAATTTCACTAAACTATTGAGGGAAAAGAGCTTTCGTGTTATAATAACGAAGCATGTAAGGCTCTTTTCTCTCTTTCTCTCAGAAAGGAGCTATGATACATGGGCAAAGACCTAAGAGGCAGAGAAATAGGCAAAGGTCTGTCACAGCGTAAGGATAAGAAGTATTCAGCAAGATATGTTTCAATAAGCGGCAAGCGGATTGAAAAATACTTTGATACTTTACCCGAAGCAAGAAACTGGCTCGCAGATGCTAAATATGAGGATTCACACGGCACAGTTGGTCTGACCTCGACAGCTACCGTAGATACTTGGTTTGAGTATTGGTACAACAATATCATTGTTGACTTATCCCCGAATACTCGCAGAAACTACAAGGAGCGATACGAGCGAAATGTTCAGCCGATTATCGGCAGGATGTGTATATCCGATGTCAAGCCTATGCACTGTAAAAAGGTGCTGAATGATATGCTTGATGATTATGCAGGCTCGACGATCAGGCAGACTTACATAGCGATGGGGACGATGTTTCGGTCTGCTGTGATGAATGATGTGATTTCAAAGCACCCGATGGACGGCGTGAGATATACGAAGCCTGTCAGGGCGGCAAGCGATCACAGGGTACTGAGTATTGAGGAACAACAGCGATTCCTTGAAGCGGCGAAGAACTCACACAATTACTATCAATATGCTTTTATCCTCGAAACAGGGCTGAGAACAGGCGAAATGATAGGCTTGACGTGGGACGCTATTGACTGGGATAATCACACGCTGACGGTCAATAAGACACTTGAATTCAGGCATAAGCAAAAAGTCTGGCGAGCAGGACCTCCGAAATCTTCAACAAGCTACCGAACGATTCCTTTGACGAACAGAGCGTATAATATGCTCTTGGAGCTGAAAGAGAAGCGAAAGGATCAAAAGCTGTCTGATGAGCTGTCACAGACACTTGTATTCACCGACAGAAAGACGGGGCAGACTTCCTCGTTGACTTTGACCGATTTAGTGTTCATTAACTTTCGGACGGGTATGCCTGCAAAGAACAGCTCTTATGATACCCACCTATATAAACTCTGCGAAACAGCAAATATACCACCGTTCTGTATGCACACGCTAAGACACACTTATGCTACAAGGGCGATTGAAAGCGGTATGCAACCGAAGGTGTTGCAGAAGCTGTTAGGTCACGCAAGCATTCAGACGACGATGGACACTTATGTTCATGTAACTGATGATTCAATGACTAAGGCGATAAAGCAGTTTGAATCCGTCGATCTGGCGGCGAATGGCTCAGCCTTGAATACCCCTGTTTTCAGACAAAATGGCGTAGAAATGGCGTAAATCAAAGTCTGAAAACCTTAGAAACCCCATAAATAAAGGAGATGTATGAAAAAATGAAGTTAGGTATCGTAGGTCTGCCTAATGTAGGCAAATCCACGCTGTTCAATGCGATCACCAACGCCGGAGCTCAGAGCGCCAACTATCCCTTCTGCACCATCGAGCCGAACATCGGCGTTGTCGCGGTGCCGGACAAGCGTCTGGACAAGCTCGCCGAGATGTATGACCCCGACAAATACACCCCTGCCACCATCGAGTTCGTCGATATCGCCGGACTGGTCAAGGGCGCGTCAAAGGGCGAGGGGCTGGGCAACAAGTTCCTGAGCAATATCCGCGAGTGCGATGCTATAGTGCATGTAGTGCGCTGCTTTGACAATGACGACATCATCCATGTTGAGGGCTCGGTAGACCCCGAAAGGGATATCGATACCATCGACCTCGAGCTGATCCTGAGCGACGTCGAGATGATACAGCGACGCATCGACAAGGCGCAAAAGCTCGTCAAGGGCGACAAAAAGTATCAGGCGCAAGTCGACTTCTTCAAGCGCGTGCTTGAAACCCTCAACGAGGGCAAGCCTGCCAGAGTGGTTGAGTGCAGCGATGACGAAAAGGCATGGCTCGCCGACGTGGCCCTGCTGACCAACAAGCCCGTGATCTTTGCCGCCAACATGAGCGAAGACGACTTCTCGAGCGGTATCGAGTCCAACGAACGCCTGCAGAGAGTCAGGGAAATCGCCGCCGAACAGCACGCCGGAGTGCTGCCGATCTGCGCGGAGCTCGAGGCGGAGATCGTTGAGATGGATAAGGAAGAAAAGGAGATGTTCCTGGGCGAGCTGGGGCTCGATCAGAGCGGTCTTGACAGACTGATCAACGAGTGCTACACCCTGCTGGGACTGATATCCTATCTGACCGCCGGCAAGCCCGAGGTCAGAGCGTGGACCATCAAGAACGGCACCAAGGCTCCTCAGGCGGCAGGCAAGATACATACCGACTTTGAGCGCGGCTTCATCCGCGCCGAGGTCATCGCCTTCGACGACCTGATCGCCTGCGGCTCCATGGCCGCGGCTAAGGAAAAGGGTCTGGTGCGCTCCGAGGGCAAGGAGTATGTCATGAAGGACGGCGACGTAGTCCTCTTCCGCTTCAATGTATAATAAACCATCCCGGGCAGGATTGTCGGATCTGACAACAATCAAATAATCAAAGCATGACAAAACACCCACCGCGATCGCGGTGGGTGTTGTCAGTTTAGTCGATATTATTCTTCGGCTTCTGCCTCTTTCATAGCGTTCAGGCGGTTTTTGGTGATGAACTTGAGCAGGAAGAGTGTGCCGAGCATGAGTACTACAGCTATCGGCAGCACGATCATCCAGTTCTGTACGAAGCCTGCGATGATAAATGCTACAAAGGATACGCCTGCAACCGTCAGAGCATACGGCAGCTGAGTCGACACATGGTTGATGTGGTTGCACTGAGCGCCTGCTGAGGACATGATGGTCGTGTCGGAGATAGGCGAGCAGTGGTCGCCGCAAACAGCGCCCGCAAGGCAAGCGGACATACCGATGACCTGGAGTTCGCCGCTCGGGAAGATCGAGAGAACGATCGGGATGAGGATACCGAAGGTTCCCCAAGAGGTACCGGTCGAGAATGACAGGAAGCAAGCTACCAGGAAGATGATAGCCGGCAGGAAGTTTGCCAGCTGGGCAGCGCCGCTGCTCATCAGGTCGGCTACAAAGTACTTTGCGCCGAGGTCCATGGTGACGTTCTTCAGAGCGGTAGCGAAGGTGAGGATGAGGATCGGGGGTACCATCGCGATAAAGCCCTTGGGAACAGCGTCCATGCTCTCTTTGAAGGTAGCGATCTTACGCGCCATCAGATATACGATGGTGAATACCAGCGCGATAGCGCCTGCCCACGGCAGAGCTACTGTAGCGTCGGTGTCACCGAAAGCGCCGATGAAGTTATGATAATTGCCGTTGTCGGCAGCGCTGTCGAAGAATCCGCCGTTGTAGATCAGAGCGAATACGGATACAGCGATCAGGATGATGACAGGCAGGATAAGGTCGATGACTCTGCCGTTGGGGTTAGCCTCTTCGGTCTCGAGTTCTTTGTCAACTCTGTCGCCTGTGGTATAGAGGTCGTCCTTATACATCGCGTTATACTCGTGCATTGCCATCGAGCCGTAATCAAAGCCCATGATGCAGATAGCGATGATGAACACGAAGGTCAGCAGCGAATAGAAGTTGTAGGGGATCGCTGTGATAAAGAGGTTCAGTCCCTGACCGTCCTCGGCATAGGTAGATACAGCGGCAGCCCAAGAGGATACCGGAGCTATCATACATACCGGAGCGGCGGTAGCGTCGATCAGATACGCGAACTTAGCGCGAGAGATCTTGTGGCCGTCGGTGACGGGCTTCATGACGGAACCGACTGTCAGACAGTTGAAATAGTCGTCGATGAAGATGAGCACGCCCAGTACAAATGTGGCGAGCATAGCGCCCATACGGGTCTTGATGTGCTTAGCAGCCCAGCGTCCGAACGCCTGAGATCCGCCGGCCTTGTTGATGAGCGCGACGATGATACCCAGCTCGACCAGGAAGATGAACACACCTGCCGTGTCGCTGACTGCGGAGATCAGTCCGTTGCCGTTGATCTCATTCATAGCCGCGAGCGGATGGAAGTGGCTGCCGAACAGGCCGTTGGCCTCGGTAGCATAGATGATACCGCCGGATATCAGACCGACCGCCAGCGAAGAGTAAACTTCCTTGGTGATCAGAGCCAGTCCGATAGCGATGATCGGGGGCAGCAGCGCCCACCATGTGCCGCGCACTTCGCCCGCGCCTTTGCAGACTTCGCAGTCAGCCAGAGCGGCGCCCTTGCACTCCGGACATTTGACGGTGCCCAGTGAGCCGCCGTCTACGACAGCCCATACCAGCAGACCGACGATTGCCAGCGCAGCAATGCACAGGACGATCTTCTTAGTTTTTGACATTTGTTTTCCCTCCATATATTTTGGATTTTGCACAAAATAAAAGCCGCAGCAGTGCCACGGCTCAGAAAACAAGTTCGGTCGAATAGCACTCCGTTCGGGCATACGCCCGTCAACGACAGTATAACGCATCTTTTGCGTTATCCCAGCATGCACGTTCGGGTGGCGTGCACACTTCGGCAGGATCCCCTTTCGACGGCGGCATTCCCGTGCCTTTATCCGTCTACTGATGAAGCCCGCGCCTCTATCACCCGATTATTATATAACTATTATCGGCATTAAGTCAACACTTTTTTGATTTAAAACGTTACTTTTCGACAACTATTATATACCCGTCGCGCAGCTTCAGCCCCTTTGAGCTGTCGCATGAGCGATACGCCGTGCCGCGGCGGATGGGTATAAGGTCAGTCCCATCGCTGTAATACGCGCGGTATCCATAGAACGCCCTGAGCACACGATCGGCATACTCCGCGTCGCTTTCCGCGGTGATTATCCGATCCATGGGATCGGGCTCAGCCTGATACTCTCCCTCGCCCTGAGGACGCGCCTCATCCCATAATCGGCCGAAGTCGGATGTCAGCTCGCGCATCATATCCGGCAGCAGCGCGTTGACCTTATCCATAAAGCTCTCTAAGGTCTCGTCGTCATCTAATTCAAAGCTCCTCTGCATCAGGATATCGCCGGTATCGAAGCTCTCTTCGGTCTTATGCACGGTCACGCCGCTGTGCGTAAGGCGGTCGAGTATAGCCAGCGGCATTGGCCACGCTCCGCGTCCGTACGGCAGCAGTGACGGATGGATGTTCACCATAGGCAGGCGCGCGTCCACCGGTATACGATGATAATATCCTGCGGATATCAATAGTTCGCATCCGCCCTCTATCAGCTCGTCTATATCCAGCTGAGTTATCCTGTCGAGGGTATAAGGAGCCCCCACGGACTCTGCCGCGGCTATCACCCCGTTATTGGTCTCAAAGTCGCCGTCCACCCTGCAGGTGAACAGCTTCATCAGCTCTCCGCACTCGGTAAGCGTCCTGAGCGCCGGGAGCATCATATCAAAGCCGGCATAAGCAAATCTCATATGATCACCGCTACCATTATATACCACATCAGCGCATATTACAAGGCGTGTCTCGGCTCGCAGGCTCTGCGAAAGGAATGTGTTATTTTAGCATTTTTTCACAAAATTATCCTGTTGCCCCTTGATAAGAATTACACGCGCGAATGTTGCATTTATTTTTATAAGTGGTAAAATAGTTGTATGTGCACTATTCCGACTTTAACAACGTATTTTTTACATATATCGGCGCTTTTCGCGCTTGACGAGGTATTATGAAAATTTCGGATCATAAAAACCGAACATCCGATTCGATGCTGCTCGGCATAGATATCGGCTCCACCACCGCCAAAGTAGTCGTGATAGACAACGGCGAGCTGGTATACAGCCGATATGAGCGACACTTCGCTCAGGTACGCCAGAAGACCTGCGAGATGATCGAAGCCATAACCGGCCTGCTGGATGGTCGGTCGTTCACTGTCGCCGTATCGGGCTCGGCAGGACTGGGCATGGCTAACGCCGCCGGGCTGAGCTTCGTGCAGGAGGTCTACGCCACCGCCGAGTGCGTGCGCTGTCTGGAGCCCGACACCGACGCGGTCATCGAACTGGGCGGCGAGGACGCAAAGATCATATTCTTCAAGGGCGGACTGGATGAGCGCATGAACGGCTCTTGCGCAGGAGGCACCGGAGCCTTTATCGACCAGATGGCCACCCTGCTGAACGTCAGCAACACCGAGATGGATGAGCTGAGTCTGTCTCACGAGCAGATATATCCCATCGCCTCGCGCTGCGGAGTGTTCGCCAAGACCGACATCCAGCCCCTGATAAATCAGGGCGCCACCAAGGCCGACATTGCCGCCTCTATATATCAGGCGGTGGTCAACCAGACTATCGCAGGACTCGCTCAGGGACGCAGGATAGACGGTAAGGTCATGTTCTTAGGCGGTCCGCTGTATTACTGCAAAGGACTGCGCGAGCGTTTTGTGGACACTCTCAGGCTCGACGATGAGCACGCCGTGTTCCCCGAGTACGGACTGTATGCCGTTGCGATCGGCGCAGCGCTGTATTCCGCCGACAGCCGCGAGCTGACCTATGATGAGCTCATCGAGAGGCTGCGCCTGTCGATGAAGCACAGGGAGCGCATATCCTCACTGCCGCCGCTGTTCAAGAACAAGAACGAGTATCAGGCGTTCATCACCCGTCACGCCGCGCATAACGTGCTGACCGAGTACAACGGCGACTATAAGGGCGACGCATATATCGGTATCGACTGCGGCTCCACCACCACTAAGCTGGTCGTAATGACCGACGTCTGCGACATCATATATACATACTACAGCTCCAACAAGGGCAACCCCGTATCCATCGTGCGCGAGCAGCTCATCCGCATATACGAGCTGTTCGGCGATAATCTTACTATACGCGGATGCGCCGTCACAGGCTACGGTGAAGAGCTGATCAAAAAGGCCTTCCGCATCGACTACGGTCTGGTGGAGACCATGGCGCACTATACCGCCGCCAAGTTCTTTGACCCCGAGGTGGACTTCATCCTGGATATCGGCGGTCAGGATATCAAGTGCTTCAAGATACGCAACAACTCCATAGATTCGATAATGCTCAACGAGGCTTGCTCCTCCGGCTGCGGCTCGTTCATCGAGACCTTCGCTAAGTCGATGGGCTATACCGTCGAGGAGTTTGCCCGTCAGGGCATGTACGCCCACGCTCCCGTGGATCTGGGCACACGCTGTACGGTGTTCATGAACTCATCAGTAAAGCAGGCGCAAAAGGACGGAGCCTCGGTGCAGGACATCTCCGCCGGCCTATCGCTGTCGGTGGTCAAGAACGCTATCTACAAGGTCATCCGAGCCACTTCTCCCGATGAGCTGGGACAACGCATAGTGGTGCAGGGCGGCACCTTTATGAACGACGCCGTTCTCAGATGCTTTGAGAACGAGATGGGGCGCGACGTTATCCGTCCTAACATAGCCGGACTGATGGGCGCGTTCGGCGCGGCTCTGTTCGCCCGCAACCACAAGGTCGAGCGATCCACGCTGCTGAGCTGTGACGAAGTCAGGCATCTGGTGCATGAGAGCCGCTCGGCTGTGTGCAAGGGCTGCACCAATAACTGCCGTCTGACCGTGAACATCTTCAACGGCAAGGATAAGCTGATCTCCGGCAACCAGTGCGAAAAAGGCGCAGGCATCCGCCTGAGCGAGGAGGATAAGCTGCCCAACCTGTATGAATATAAGCGCAAGCTGATCGAGAGCTATCAGCCTAAGCCCGGCCGCTATAAGATCGGTCTGCCGCTGGCTCTGGGTATGTATGAGCTGTATCCGCTGTGGTACACGCTGTTCACCGAGCTGGGGTTCGAGGTCATATCCTCTGGCTTTTCCACTCGCAGGATATATCAGAAGGGACAGTTCTCCATACCGTCCGACACCGCCTGCTATCCGGCTAAGCTGATGCACGGTCATATCGAGGTACTGCTCGATCAGGGCGTGGACGCAGTGTTTTATCCCTGCCTGTCATACAACATAAACGAAGATAAGGGCGACAACTACTACAACTGCCCCGTGGTAGCCTACTACTCCGAGCTGCTGTCGGGCAACATGGACTCGCTGAGCAGGACAAAGTTCCTGTATCCTTATCTCAACATAAACAACGAGCGCGAACTCAGCCGAGAGCTGACCGCCATGCTGTCACAGCACTTCGACAGCATCAGCGGCAAGGCTGTGCATAAGGCCGTTCGCTGCGCTATGCGCGAGTATTCGGCTCATATGCAGCGCGTATACGCCGAGGGCGAACGCGCCCTGAGATTCGCTCGCGAACGCGGCAAGAGGATAATGATACTCGCAGGACGACCCTATCATATCGACCCCGAGATATGCCACGGTATCGACCGTCTGGCGACCTCGCTGGGCTTTGTGGTAGTCAGCGAAGACAGCATAACCTCCGACGTAGAGGTGCCGATCCTGTCTGTGCTCAACCAGTGGACATACCACTCGCGCCTGTATGCAGCCGCTCATTACGCGACCATGCACGACGACGCGCAGCTGGTACAGCTGGTATCGTTCGGCTGCGGCGTAGACGCGGTCACCACCGACGAGGTGCGCTCCATACTCGAGCGCAGCGATAAGCTGTATACTCAGATCAAGATCGACGAGATAACCAACCTGGGCGCCGTGCGCATCCGTCTGCGCAGTCTTATCGGCGCGCTGGAAGAAAGGGGCGCGTGATGACTAAGAAGAGCGAATATATCCGATTCACTAAAGAGATGAAGCGCGATTACACCATCCTCGTGCCCACCATGCTCCCTATACACTTCAAGCTGATATGCAACGTGCTGATAAGCGAGGGCTATAAGGTCGATTTTCTGGAAAACGTCGACGGCGATATCAAGGAAACCGGACTGAAGCACGTTCATAACGACACCTGCTATCCGGCTCTGCTGGTCATCGGTCAGCTGATCAACGCCATCAACTCCGGCCGCTACGACAAGCACAAGCTCGCCTTGATGATATCCCAGACCGGCGGAGGCTGCCGCGCGTCCAACTATATATATCTGCTGCGCAAGGCTCTCAAAAAGGCCGGCTACGGCTACATCCCCGTGGTGTCGCTCAACTTCGCCGGCATGGAAGATCACCCGGGATTCAAGATCACCCTGCCCATGCTGTACAAGATGATGTACTGCGCGTTGTACGGCGACCTGATGATGCTGATGGCTAACCAGACCCGTCCGTATGAGAGCGACCCCGGCGAGACCGACGCTCTGGTGCGCCGCTGGACGCTGCGCCTGACCGAAGAGGTGCGCGATATCAAAAAGCTGCGCTACCGCCATGTCAGGGAGAACTACGCGGCGATAGCCGACGACTTTGCGGCGATACTGGGCGACAAGCAGCGCGACAAGATCAAGGTCGGCGTGGTCGGCGAGATATATGTCAAGTTCTCGCCGCTGGGCAACAACAACCTCGAGAGCTTTTTGCTCAAAGAGGGCGTAGAGCCCGTAGTGCCGGGCTTTCTCGACTTCTGCCTGTACTGCGTATACAACGGCATTGCCGACTATTATCTGTATCGTATGAACGGCGCTGTCAAGATGCTGGGCACCAAGATACTGTACAAATATCTGCTCAAAAAGCAGCGCGATATCCGCGAGATGATGATCAGCCGCTGTCCGTCGTTCATGCCTATGGCGGACTTTGACGAGACGCGCCGCAAGATCGAGGGATATATCGGCATAGGCGCCAAGATGGGCGAAGGCTGGCTGCTGACAGCCGAGATGCTGGAACTCATCGGCGAGGGCGTGAACAATATCATCTGCACACAGCCCTTCGGATGTCTGCCCAACCATATAGCAGGCAAGGGCATGATGAAGCCGATCAAAGAGAAGAACCCCGGGGTGAATATCGTAGCCATAGACTATGATCCCGGAGCTACCGCGATAAATCAGGAGAACCGCATCAAGCTGATGCTCTCCAACGCGCGCATGTAACTGTAATTATGCAAGGGTCTTAATATAACGAACTGGAAGGTATATTAAAATGTCTTGGTTTATATTTGCGTTGATATGTATGTTGGGATGGGGTTTTGCCGACCTGTTCTATAAGAAGAGCAACATCGACGGCGACCGATACAGCCATCTCAAGACCGCCGTATGGGTAGGTCTGATGATGGGTTTCGTGTCGTTCATACTGACCGTGCTTACGCTGTTCAAGCAGCCTTTGACCGGTGTATTTGGCGAGGGCTTTATGAACTACGTCACCGCCGAGACCCTGTTCACGCCTGACAGCAGCTTCTTAGACAGCGCAGTCAAGTATCTGCCGGCTTCAATGGGTTATATCATTTCGATGGTGGTAGGCTACGCCGGTATGAGATATCTGGAGGTGTCCATCGTATCTCCGGTGCAGAACGCCTCGGGCGCGCTCACCGCGATCTCGATGCTGATATTCTTCTTCGTCACCGGCAGGATCAGCAGCTTCTGGGACGAATACAGCGTCATGGACGTCGTAGGTACCTGCCTGATCATCGCAGGCGTCATAGCTCTGGCGATAGTCGAGCAGCAGCTCGCAAAAGCCGAGGGCAAGTTGAATGTGCCTAAAGAGGAGCGCAAGTACCGCTACGGCGCTCTGGCTCTTCTCTTCCCTATCATCTACTGTATCTTCGATACCATCGGCACCACAGCCGACGGCATAATCCTCGACGGCGAATCCGGTCTGGGACTGGGCGAGATAGACGTGCTCATTCTGTACGGCTACACCTTCTTCATCGCGGGACTGTTCATATGGATCTTCCTGTGGATAAAGAACAAAAAGGCATATAACCCGTTCCGCAAGGCTGAGATCAAGACACGCGGAGTGGCTTCGGTATTCGAGCAGTTCGGACAGATATTCTATGTATACGCCATGGCGGACAATCCCGTGATAGCCGCTCCGATGATAGCGTCGTACTGCATAGTATCAGCAGTCCTGTCGCGCATCTTCCTCAAAGAGAAGCTCAAACTGCTCCAGTACGTCTGTATCACCGTTGTAGTCATCGGCATCCTGCTGTTGGGCGTCGCCGAGGGCATAGCTGAGGCTGCCTGACGAAAATACGTTAATAACACCAAAAACGGGTCGGTCGCGCGCCGACCCTTTTATGTATTTATCAGTTGACAAATATATCCATTGGTGATATAATACCGACAGTTGAATATACTGCAGAGTATAGAGTGGGTCTTGACGGATCCGCTCTTTTGTATTCTTTACGGCGTATGCGATATTTATCGCGCCGCAGTTACTTAACAAACTACCTGTGCCGGGGGTGAGAAAATGGCTAACAGTAAAGGTAAGAATACCGTGTCCGTAGTGGAGGATCTTGCGGCTCCCATCGCGAGCGGCTTAGGTCTCAGGATATGGGACGTAAGATATCTCAAAGAGGGCTCGCAGTGGTACCTGAGGGTATTCATCGACAAGGACGGCGGAGTTGACATCAACGACTGCGAGGCGATGTCTCGCGCACTGGATGAGCCTCTTGACGAGGCGGATCCCATCCAGGGCGAATACATCCTCGAGGTCAGCTCCCCGGGGATCGAACGCGAGCTGATCCGCCCCGAGCATTTTGCTCAGTTCATCGGCGCCGATATCATGGTCAAGATGATCCGACCCATCGAGGGCATAGGCAAGGAGTTCAAGGGTGTGCTGACCGCGTATGAAGGCGGCGACGTGACCGTCACCGACCACAGCGGCGAGAACACCGTGACCATTCACAAAAAAGATGCGGCTTATATCAAGCTCGACGACTTTGACTGATAAGGTCACCGATAATCAATCATCAATCATCATTCATCATATGAGAAAGGTTTGATAGGAAAAATGGCTAGCAACAAAGAATTGTTCGAGGCACTAAAGCTCCTCGAAAAAGAAAAGGGCATACCTGCCGAATATATGATAACCCAGATCAAGAAGGCTATCGTTACCGCGTGCAGGAACCTCTACGGCGGCAACGAGAACGTAGAGATCAAGATGGATCCCGATAAGGGCACCTTCTCGGTCAAGCTCATCAAGACTGTCGTAGAAGAGGTCGAGGACGAGAACTATGAGATCTCCCTCGAGGACGCTATGGTGGTTTCCAAGCGCTCCGCGATAGGCAAAGAGATCGGCATACCGCTCGAGCCTAAGAAGTTCGGCCGCATAGCGGTACAGACTGCCCGTTCAGTCATCCGTCAGGGCATACGCGACGGTGAGAAGGATCAGATGCTGGTAGAGTTCCAGAGCAGAGCTCAGGAGATCGCCACAGCCACCATCGAGCGTGTAGACCCCGTAACAGGCAACGCCACCCTCAAGTTCGGCAACGCAGTCACCGTACTGCCCAAGAGCGAACAGATCGCAGGCGAGATCCTGCGCGAGGGCAGCACCGTAAAGGTATATGTAGCAGGAGTCAAAGAGAGCGAGCGAGGCCCGCGCGCGATCATCTCACGCACACATCCCGATTTTGTCAAGCGCCTCTTTGAGAAAGAGGTCCCCGAGATATACGACGGCATAGTAGAGATCAAGTCTATCTCACGTGAGGCCGGCTCGCGCACCAAGATGGCCGTATGGTCCGAGGACAGCGAGGTCGACGCCGTAGGCGCGTGCATAGGCGCTCGCGGAGCCAGAGTCAACACCATCGTTGACGAGCTCGGCGGCGAGAAGATCGATATCGTGCTGTACAGCGAAGATCCTGAAAAGTTCATCGCAGCGGCGCTTTCGCCGGCGAACGTCGTAGAGGTAGCCCTCGCCGACGACGGCACCAAGGCCTGCAAGGCTACCGTGCCGGATGGTCAGCTCTCGCTGGCTATCGGCAACAAGGGCCAGAACGTACGACTCGCCGCTAAGCTGACCGGCTATAAGATCGATATCCGTCCCGAATCCGGATTCTGGGGCGAAGACGAGGAATAATAATCCGCTATCATCCGGGAGGATCACCATGACAGAGCGTAAGATACCACTGAGAAAGTGCATAGGCTGCGGCGAGATGAAGGATAAGCGCACGCTGGTGCGCATCGTACGCAGCAAAGAGGGCGAGATATCGCTGGACCCCGTCGGTAAAAAACCCGGCAGGGGAGCATATATCTGCCGCAGCGCTGAATGCCTGAATAAGGCGCAGAAGGCCAAGCGACTCGAGCGCGCCTTCTCGACTGCGATAGAGCCTGAGATTTTCGACGCTCTCAGAGAGGCGATCGCCGATGAATGATCGTCTGCTGAGCTTTCTGGGACTGTGCAAGTGCGCAGGCTTCCTGATATCGGGAGCCGACGCCGTATCCAAGGCGATACGCGAGTCAAAGGCTCTGCTGGTGCTGCAGGCGAGCGACCTGTCGGCGAACAGCGCAGGCGACACAGCGTTCATCGCCTCACAGCACGGCGTGCCGATACGCAGGCTGCAAGCCGACAAAGATGAGCTCAGCTATGCGCTGGGCAAGTACTGCGGAGTCATCTGTATAACCGACAGAGGCTTCAGCGACAAGATCCTCTCGATGCTTGACGAGGATTCTCACTGATAGATATTACGCCTCACGCTCCCCCACCGGAGCTATACGAACAAAGGAGGAATCACCGTGGCTATTATGATTAAATATAAGGTCAAAGAGGTCGCGACCGACCTGGGCGTTACGACTAAGGACGTCGTATCGGTACTCAAGGAGTATTGCGGCTCCGATAAGAAGGCTATGACAGCCCTCACCGAGGATGAGCTGAACGTCATCTTTGACTATTATACACAGAAGAACGCCGTAACCGACCTCAGCGCGTATTTTGCGGTACGCGACACAGCTATCGAAAAGCAGCGCGAAGAGGCCGAGCAGCGTAAGGCTGAGGAGAAGAAGCGCCGCGAGGAGGAGAAGAACAAGCTCCGCCCCGAGTCCGCTAAGCAGAGCGTCAGCTCCGCTCCCACTCAGCCCAAGAAAGAGAAGGTCGACCGCACCGCCGACATCGATCTCAAGAGCGAGATCAAGTCCAAGCGCGGCACAGGTCGTATCGTAGACACCGGCGCCGCCGAGGTCAACGTGGACAGATACAACCAGAAGTATGACGACCTGGCTCTGGATAAGGTGCGCAACGAGAACAATATGTCCTCGAAGAAGCAGAAGATAAATCAGAAGAGCAAGCAGAAGAACCGCCGCTCCGGCAAGCGCGAGACCGAGCGCGAGCGTATGGACAGGATCGAGAAGGAGCGCAAGGCCAAGAAGATGACCGTGCTCATCCCCGACGAGCTCACGGTAGGCGAGCTGGCTCTCAGGCTCAAGGCGACCGTAGCCGAGGTAGTCAAAAAGGCCTTCCTCATGGGCACCATGGTCACCGCCAACGATACCATCGACTTTGACACCGCCTCGCTGATCGCGATGGAGTTCCACGCTAAGGTCGAGAAGGAAGTAGTAGTAACCATCGAAGAGCAGATCATCGACGACAGCGAAGACAGCGACGAGAACCTCGTCGACCGCGCTCCGGTAGTAGTCGTCATGGGTCACGTCGACCACGGCAAGACCTCTCTGCTCGACTATATCCGCAACGCTCACGTAACAGCTACCGAGGCCGGCGGAATCACACAGCACATAGGCGCTTATCGCGTAGAGATAAACGACCGCGATATCACCTTCCTCGATACCCCCGGACACGAGGCTTTCACCACTATGCGCGCACGCGGCGCACAGGTGACCGATATAGCTATCCTGGTGGTAGCCGCCGACGACGGTATCATGCCCCAGACGGTAGAGGCTATCAACCACGCCAAGGCCGCCGGAGTATCCGTCATCGTAGCCATCAACAAGATGGATAAGGCAGGAGCCAACCCCGAGCAGGTCAAGCAGCAGCTCACCGAGTATGAGCTGATCCCCGAGGAGTGGGGCGGCGACACACCCTGTGTTCCCGTATCCGCCAAGACCGGTATGGGCGTAGACGACCTGCTGGAGATGGTGCTCCTCGTAGCCGATATGAAGGAGCTCAAGGCCAACCCCGACCGCGCCGCCAAGGGTACGGTCATCGAGGCTCGTCTGGACAAGGGCAGAGGCCCCGTAGCGAGCATACTGGTACAGAACGGTACCCTCAAGACCGGCGATATCGTGGTCGCAGGCACAGCCGTAGGCCATGTGCGCGCCATGACGGACGACAAGGGCAACCGCGTAACCGCGGCAGGTCCCTCTGTGCCTGTTGAGATCACAGGTCTGGACGATGTTCCGGCCGGCGGCGATACATTTAACGCCGTTACCGACGAGCGTCTCGCACGCGAGCTGGTAGATCAGAGAAGACACGAGAAGAAAGAGGCGGAGTTCAACGCCCGTACCAAGGTCACCCTCGACAACCTCTTCGACCAGATGAAGCTAGGTGAGGTCAAGGAACTCAAGATCATCGTCAAGGCAGACGTTCAGGGCTCTGTTGAGGCAGTACGCCAGTCCCTCGAGAAGCTCAGCAACGACGAGGTACGCGTCAACATCATCCACGGCGCGGTAGGCGCTGTATCCGAGAGCGACGTAATGCTCGCCAACGCTTCCAACGCCATCATAGTAGGCTTCAATGTGCGTCCCGACGCTACCGCTCAGGCTAACGCAGAGCGCGACGGCGTGGATATGCGTATGTACCGCGTCATCTATGACTGCATCGAAGAGATCGAGAGCGCTATGAAGGGTATGCTCGCGCCCAAGACACGCGAGGTCATACTCGGTACCGCCGAGGTGCGCAACGTCATCCGCATCAAGTCCATCGGCAACATCGCCGGATCGTATATCAAGAGCGGTAAGATCCAGCGCGGAGCCGGCGTGCGCGTGGTGCGCGACGGCATCATCATCGCCGACGACACCATCGGCTCGCTGCAGCGCTTCAAGGACAGCGTCAAGGAGGTCAGCGAGGGCTACGAGTGCGGTATCGGACTGGAGAAATATAACGATATCAAAGAAGGCGACATCTTCGAGGTGTTCACCATAGAAGAATATCGCGAGGACTAATAGTATAACTGTCAATCCGAGGAGGCTCGGCCGACGTGGGAATCCCCTTTCGTTTCCGACCGGTCGTAATGACCGGGGGGATCGCCGAGGAACCGAGAGAACATCGGAATGACGCTGAGGTAATAGTAATATGGCTAATCACAAACTAGGCAGGACCACCGAGGATATCCGCCGCGAGCTTACTGCCATCTTCAGAGAGCTTAAGGACCCGAGGGTCACCTCGTGCTTTTTGTCCATCGTCAGGGTAGAGGTCACAAACGACCTTAGTTACTGCACGGTATACATCAGCGCTCTTGAAGGACTCGAGCAGGCTAAGAACGCCGCCAAAGGGCTGCGCTCCGCGTCGGGTTATATCCGCCGCGAGCTGGGGCTCAGGCTGAGGCTCAGGCATGTTCCGGAGCTGATCTTCACCCCCACCGACTCTATTGAGTACAGCGCCGAGATATCTCGTATCCTGCACAGCTTAGACATCAAGGAGGACACCGATGAGGATGATAACACTTGATGAGGTCGTGCTCCATCTGCAGGAGAACGACTGCTTTAAGATCCTGACCCACTCATATCCCGACGGCGATACTCTGGGCTGCGGCTTTTCGCTCGCGTACGCTCTGCGCAAGCTCGGCAAAAAGGCGAACGTAGCCATCAACGGAGCACTGCCCAGCAAGTTCACTTATCTTGCAGAGCACTATGAGGAGCAGGAGTTCACCCCACAGTACATCGTCAGCGTAGACGTCGCCGCGATGACTCTGCTGGGCGACAGCGTGATGCAGGGCGTAGATAAGATAGACCTGTGCATAGATCACCACCCCACCAACACCATCGTCGCCGACAATATTTATGTCGACTCAACAGCGGCGGCAGCCAGCGAGATCATCTTTCAGATAGTCGAGCAGCTGGGGGTAGAGATGGACAGCGATATCGCCGCCGGCATCTACACGGGAGTATCCACAGATACCGGATGCTTCTGTTATACCAACACCACCGAGCGCACCCACCGTATAGCGGCTCAGGTAATGCCTTACTGCGACTGGCGCGAGATCAACTATACCAACTTCGTCATCAAGACCCGTGCCAAGATACGCATGGAGCGCATGATATATGACTCTATGGAGTTCTACTCGGGCGGCCAATGCGCGATAGTATACACCACCCTCGCCATGCAGCAGGCTCTGGGAGCAGGCGATGATGAGATGGAGGGCTTAGCCTCTATCCCCCGTCAGGTCGAGGGCGTGAAGATGGGCATCACCATGCGCGAAAAGGAAGGCGGAGTGTTCAAGATCTCCGTGCGCACCAACGACGGCATAAACGCCTCCGAGTTCTGTCAAAAGTTCGGCGGCGGCGGACATCCCACCGCGGCAGGCTGCTCCATCACAGGCGACCTCGCTGCTGTCAAGCGACAGCTCATCGACGCCGCTGAGGAGTATCTATGAACGGCGTAGTCCTGATAAATAAAGAGAAGGACTATACATCCTTCGACGTGGTAGCGGTCGTGAGGCGTATCCTCAGCACCCCTAAGGTGGGTCACACGGGTACGCTGGACCCCAACGCCACCGGAGTTCTGCCGGTACTGCTGGGCAGCGCGACCAAGGCGCAGGACATCATCCCCTGCCACGATAAGAAGTATATCGCCGATTTCAGGCTCGGCATAGCTGCCGATACTCTGGATATCTGGGGCGAGATAACCGAAGAAAAGCCCGTGGACTGCACTGCTGAGGATATCAAAGCGGCTCTGCCCGGCTTCAGAGGTACTATCAGTCAGCTTCCGCCCATGTATTCGGCGGTCAGCGTAGACGGCAAACGCCTGTATCAGTATGCACGCGAGGGAAAGCAGGTGGAACGCCGCACGCGCGAGGTGACCGTATATTCTCTGGAGCTCATATCTTATGATGAGAGCGCCCACACCGGGCGGCTGGATATATACTGCTCAAAGGGCACATATATCCGCACCCTCATCGACGATATCGCTCGCAGTCTGGGCACGGTGGGAGTCATGACCGACCTCGTCAGATACGAGGCGTGCGGCTATCGTCTGGAGGACGCGGTGACGCTGGATCAGCTTCGCGAGCTGACAGAGAACGGTGATATCACTGATTCACACTGCTATCGTGATGTGGAGAGCCTGTTCGCCGAGTATCCGTATATCACAGTCAGCGATAAGCAGGCTCACCGCTTCGTCAACGGTAATCCGCTGGACGTCGCGCGCACCGAGCTCAAGAACCGCGCCGAGGATAAAAAAATATACCGCGTAAAAGACAGGCAGGGAGCCTTTCTCTCACTCGGTATAGTACAGGATGATATGATAAAAATGTATAAGCACTTCTGAAACCGATCAGAAGTGCTTATTTGTTTATTTCAGGTTCGTATCGACAGGATACGATGATATGAAGTTCACGGCGCGCTCTATGCTGTCTTTGCTGTTCTTATAGTCTCCGCCGCGGTTGCGGTAGTCATACATGGTGGTGAAATGGGTCACATCGTCATACAGGGTATCCATATATCCCTTGCTCAGAGCGTTGGTCGCCTCATAGAACTCTGTCAGCGTGCGCTTATCCATCGCCTTCTTGTTCACATTAGCCATGATGACGGCGTAGTGATCCAGACAGATATAGTCCTGAGCCTTATACTGAGCTCTGAACTCGGGATCCGAACCGAACTGGACATATACCGTGCGGAGCAGGTGCAGGATATCATGCTCCACCCTGTCGCACACATAACAGGTGCCGTCCAGCTCACGGATGCTCTCGAGCATAGCCTTAGAGGGCGGATCGGACGGCTTCTTGGGGAAGACCTTGCCCCTGACCTCGTCGATATGCGTCTGCAGCAGCAGAGCGTTAGACAGCCTCGGGCCGGTATTCACCATCATCGAATAGTGCCGGTGGCAGAATCCCGTGCGGTTGGTAACTATGCGCACATCCGGAGCCATCATAGCTGCGCCGGTGATATACTCCACATACTGCTCCTCGAGCATCTTCCTCATGCGGCAGATGGGGCATCCGGCTGTCTCGGTGAATATCTCTGTGATCGGGATAGTGGTAATATTAGGCTTCATAAAATCACCTCAAAAAAATTATAGCATATTTCATCGTTATATGGTATACTTAATTTATCATTTTTTGAGGGTTTTTGAATGGATAAGATGATCATAGAAGGTATCAGGGACTTTGACCTGAGCGAGACTCTCACCTGCGGCCAGTGCTTCAGATGGAAGGACATCGGCGACGGGAGCTTTTCGGGAGTCGTGAGGGGCAAAGCTGTGAGCGTCGGTATCGACGGAGATAAGCTCATCATCACTAACGCGTCTGAGAGCGACCGCGCGATGTGGCAGGACTACTTTGACCTCGCGCTCGACTATGGCGAAGCTCGCAAGAGGATCGCCGATCTGCACCCCGTGATGCGTGAGGCGGCGCGCTTCGCGCCCGGTATCCGCATACTGCGTCAGGAGCCGTTCGAGGCTCTTATCAGCTTCATAATATCGCAGAACAATAACATCAAGCGCATCTCCGGTATAGTCGACAGGCTGTGCGAGAACTTCGGCGAGCCGATAGGCGGCGGATACGCCTTTCCGACAGCCGGACGTCTTGCCGCGCTGGAGCCGGACGACCTCGCCCCTATACGAGCCGGATTCAGACACCGCTACATCATCGACGCCGCGCGTAAGGTGCACAGCGGTCAGATAGACTTGGAAAAGCTCAGAGAACTGCCCTACGCCGAGGCTCAGCGTGAGCTGATGACCATCACCGGCGTGGGCGTCAAGGTTGCCGACTGCGTGCTGCTCTACGGACTGCACCGTATGGACAGCTTCCCCATGGACGTATGGATGAAGCGCGCCATGGCTACCCTGTTCAGCGATATCGACCCTGCGGTCTTTGGCGAATACGCCGGGATCGCCCAACAGTACATCTATCACTACGCCCGGATGCACCCGGAACTTATGATATAAAACGGAGGCTATAAATGAACATAATCCTACCAATAATAGTCAGCCTTGTCGCGGCGGCTGCAGCCATATTGATATTCAGCAGAATAGACCGTGAGCGCCCAGAACCGCGCCGGATAATGATATATGCAGTACCTGTCATCGCTGTAGCACTGTATACGATGATAACATCCGTGCTGGACTTCAGACACGATACATTCAGCCTGACCGCCGCCGCGCTGATATTCTCCGCAGGCGCGTGCATGTGGATAGGTCTGCGCGGATCGGACGATGACCGTCGCACCATGCTCAGCCGCATGGGCAAGGCCGCTGTGCTCATCATCATACTTGAGCTGAGTATCTTCAACTACTCCGCGTACACAGCGCCGCGCAAGAACGCGATACAGCTGGATCTAAACGCTGCCGCGACCTCTTATATGACTCCGTCCGCCGACGGCGGCTATCTTATGGACGCTAACAACGAGAGCAGTATCACATGGGATATATCCGCGACCGACGCATCCAACATCTCCCTGCGGTTCGACGGCTCCGCGCCCCACGCGGTACAGATAAAGATATCCGCCAACGACCGCAACTTCTCCACACGCAAGATGCAGTTGTATTCTGACACCCTGATAGCCCACAGCGGCAGGGATATCGTCCTGCCGCTCAGCTCACGGGGCATGACCTCTGTTACGGTCACGCTCAGCGACGCAGGCGATCTGCGCCTGACGGGAGCCGCGCTGAACTCCCCCATAGCTCTGTCGGCTAACCTGCTGAGAGTGATCCTGCTCCTGCTGATCATCTGCGCCGCCATAGGCATATATACCATGGGACTTCACCGTGTGCTGTACTGCCCCGGTATGCTCCGTCAGCGCATAATGACGATCGCCGCCGCTGTGCTGTGCATCATCATGGTCAGCAGCATAGCCATCGCTCATGCTAATGATACCGCTAACAAAGGCTCACTGCTGCTGGACTATGACGGTATCGCCTCGGGACACGACCCGTACTATCAGCAGTTCGACGCTTTTCAGAAGGGTCAGCTGAATCTGGATATCAATGTTGACTCAAAGCTGATATCCGCAGGCGAGCTGGCATATGACTCCGGCTATCGCTCGGATATGGGTATCTCGGTAGAGTGGGATCGCGCCTATTATAACGGCAAGTATTATTCATACTTCGGCACGTCGCCGCTGTTCTTGTTCTATTATCCGGTATATCTGATCACCGGCAAGGTACCCACCACTGCGCTGACCTGTATGTTCTTCTCAGCGCTGTTCATAATCTTCGGGTTCATGCTGATATTCAAGATCGCGCGCACGGTGATCAAAAAGACCAACTATATGCTCACCCTGCTGGCGGCAGTCGCGCTCACCATGATGAGCGGCATATATATACTCACCGCATACGGCGATTTTTATAATCTGCCAAAGCTGTGCGGACTGGCGTTCATGATGCTGTTGGGATATCTCACCATCGAGGGATACGAACGTCCGCGATGGTATATCTTCCTGCTGTGCGGCCTGTGCGCAGGCATTATGCTCGCGTCCAGACCCAACGTGCTGATAGTCGCTCTGGGATTGGCTCCGGTGTATATCGGTGTACTGCTCCACAAGGAGCTTTCGATAAAGCGCAAGCTGACCTATGCAGGCTCCTTCCTGCTGCCTGTCGCGGCGATATTCGCACTGCTGGCGGCGTATAATATGGCTCGTTTCGGCTCCTTTACCGAGTTCGGAGCTAAGTATCAGCTGACCGTAAACAACATAGCGATGAACAACACCTCGCTCGGATTCTTAGGCACGGCGTTCCACAACTACTTCCTGCAGCTGCCCGAGCTGTCACCCGTGTTCCCGTTCCTCAGCCCCAGATATCAGCCGCTGAACAACTATACGCGCTACTTCTATATCACTATGGCGTTCGGCGTGCTGACCCTGCCGGTGAACTGGTCGCTGGCGGCATATCCTGCCGTGCGCAAGCGCTGCTCAGTTCGCCCCGTATACCGCTATACCCTGATAACTACGCTGATCATGACGGTGGTAGTAGCTCTGCTGGACTTCTCGCTGGCAGGACTGACGATCAGCTATGTGTGCGACATAGCCGCCGCGGTAGCTGTGGCGTCCATAGCGATAATGCTCGCTGCCGAGCGCGCCTCACGCGATAACCCGGCAGTGCACAAGGGCGTGACCATAGCGGCTGTGATACTGCTGTGCGCGACCTTCTTCGTATGCCTGATGCTCCTGCTGGGCACCGAACCGCGCTTTGTCCGCAACGCTATGCCCTGCGTCTACGGCGATATACAGGATCTGTTCAGATTCTAGCCTATAACCGCAAAAAGTCGGACAGATTTCTATTGAAAAACCATCCCGGGCGTGCTATAGTATGGTAACGGGAATAACTAAAGAGAAGGTGTGTGAATGGAAAAGGACAGTAAGCGGCGGATCCTGAAGGCTCGTCTTATCGCGCTTGGAGTAGCTCTGCTCACACTGGCGGCGGCGTCAGGGATGATGCTGTGGCTGGGCTCTGAGTTTGCCAAGGTGCAGGTGCCGTTCGATATGACGCTCCTGCTGATCATCAACGGTGTGGGAGCGGTGCTGATATACTTCATCGTCAGCCATTTTCTCAAAAAATCCGTGAGAGAAAGCGTCCGCTGAATACATAAATATCATACATAAAATGCCCCCGAGACTGCCGTAACACAGGCGTCCGGGGGCGTTTGTCATTATATTATCACTTCAAGTTATCACTTCAGGCTGCGCGCCTCGATATAGAAGCGCTTGTCCTCTGCGTGACCCATCGAGAAGGTCTTGCGCGGCAGGGAACCGTCGGCTACGATAGCCGGGAAGAGCTCGTCCTTGCCCATGCCCTCAAAGATGAACCCCAAGGTGCCTTCATCACGGCACAGGCTGCGTGTGACGTCCTCACCGTGGATATAGTCTATCCTGACGTCGGGGTTGTCCTTCATGTATGAGTCGATGAAGGTCTGCAGGGTGCCTACCGGGAGCTTTGCGGTAGCCTTGATGTCGATTTCCTTCTCCCCTGCGCTGTCGATGACCGTGAAGCGCTGGACAGTATCGCCGCCCACAGCCTCGGTGTGAGCAATGAACTTTGACATAAAGTCATCCTTGTCCACGTTGAACAGCACCCTGTATATGGGCTCGAACTGTATGCTGTCATCGTGGATGTTGACGATCTCCACCAGAGCGTAGCGCGCCTGAGGCTCGCCGGAGCGGTTATAGCACTCTTTAGCGGTAGCTAAGCTATGATTGCCGTCGCCCACGGCGAAGAGGAGCTTGTCATCCTTATCTGCGATAAGAGCCTCCAGAGCGTCCTGCACGGCCTTCTGTACGTCACAGGGCAGGAAGTAGCCGTCTATATGACCGCCTTTCCGCATCAGTTCAAAGCCGTATGCCTGCTCAAACCCGCCCTTAGCTTCTCTCAGCGGCTCTATAACGGTGCATCCGGGATCATCGATGAGCAGCAGGATGTGGGGCATCTCCATCGGAGCGTTCTGACGTATCTGCACGCGCGGAGGTATCCTCTCCAGCACGGTGGCCTCGGTGGCTCTGATCAGGGCCGAACTGCCCTTGTGATAGTCATAGTCCTCCAGATCTATCAGGCCGACTATGCCGCGGCGGATCGCGCCGCCTGACTCACGCTCCACATATATCATGCTGTCGGGGTGCTCTGAGAGCACATCGCCGTCCAGATACTCCTGCATGGTCTTGTTGATAGCGGCTACACGCTCGCTGTTATCATCGCTGAGATATATCTCAGGCAGGATGATGTGCAGAGCCGACGGAGCATCGCCCACCTCGGCCTCTACCGCATGCCAGTAATCAGGCTCGCTGGTATACTGATCACAGGCTACTACGGCCCATTTCTCAAAATCCTTCTTAGGCAGCAGGATATCTGCAGGGAAAAAGTGATTCATATTGACCTCCAAATACATATTCTGTACACGCACATGATACCACGAAATACCGTCTTTTACAATACGCTATTGTGAAAAAAGCTCAACTGTGGTATCATCATATCATAACAGATAAAAGCGGTGAAGATATGAAGAAGCTGATAATGTGCGATCTGGATAACACCCTGCTGCCCCTGATAACGCAGGATAAATTCGTCGAGATATGGTTCCGAGACGTAGCCAGGAAGTTCCTCGAGCACGGTCTGGATCCCTCCAAGGCCCTGCACGCCATGAACGACGGCTGCCGCGCGATGCTGCTGAACAAAGGAGAAAAGCTGAACATTGAGGTGTTCTACGACATAGTGTGTGAACACAGCGGATATAAGCGCGCCGATATCGAGCCCGTGCTGGACGACTACTATTCCTCGACCTTTGTCAACGTGCGTCAGATAGCTCGCGAGAACCCTCATGCCGTCACTATAGCGCGCCTGATGCGTGAGAAGGCCGAACACGCCGTGATCGCCACAATGCCTCTCTTCCCCATCGAGGCGTGCGATATGCGCATGAGCTGGGTAGGGCTGAGGGCGGATATGTTCGATCTGGTCACCACCTGCGACTACAGCAGATACTCTAAGCCCAGCACCGAGTACTTCGCCCAGATCATGGAGAGCTTCGGCGCAAAGCCGGAAGAAACACTGATGATAGGCAACGATGTGCGCGAGGATATGCAGCCGTGTGAAAAGCTGGGTATAGAAACCTTCCTCGTCACCGACTATATGCTGACCCACGATCTGGACTATGACAGATTTCGCAGAGGTTCATATGAGGACCTGACCGGATTCCTCAACAGCATATGATAAAACAGAAGAACATCCTCACATGATAACATGATAAGCCGACCCTCAAGAATAACGGAGGGTCGGTTCTTTTGTAGGACGTATATCGGTATGGGGAGCACGGTATACTTGGTTCATTGCCATTGCCATTGACGTTGGCATTGTCTTTTCTTTATCATTATCGTTATCTTTATCTTAGCTTTTTAAAAAAGCAATTGGTTATTAATTACAGAATAGTTTATCATCATCAGACATCCTTTCGTACATCTCTATGATGCCAGAGTAATCGTCGGTCTGCTGAGATTTGCGCGGTCTGCCGCCTTTTTTGCCGGCCTCGCTGCGTTTTTCACAGATCTTGCTGTAACGCTCGAAGTTCATGTCTATCTCATCCCTCATCAGTATGTACGCCATATCCAGCGCCAGATCGTCCGACAAGTCTGCCACCTCGCCGGTATATCCGTAGTGCAGCAGAGCCTTGTACAGTCGTCCCGCCTGAGTGTCGCTGAGCTTCTCGATATAAGAGCTAAGGTGAAAGTAGGTGAAGAATCCTTTGGGCTTTTTCATTTCATTACCTCCTGAAATAATGTTTTCACCTATAGCCGGAAAAGATAAAAAGTTGCATAAAACTATGCAACTTTCTTAAATCTTCTGAATTTTTTGTAAATCAGCTATGTCAGAGCGCGTCGGGACTGACTGCATAGGGCTGTGTCGGGCTCAGCTCTGAGCGTTATCCGGGTCTATCCTGCGCAGCTTGCGCACATCCAGATGCACCTGAGGCGGATTTTCAAGATAATCCAACAGTTCGCTGATATCGTCGGTCACCTTGAACAGCTCAAAGTTCCTGCCGTCCATAAAGTTCTGCTCCGCGGTATGCCTGAGCATCTCCAGCAGATGATCGTAGTAGCCCTCGGTGTTGAGGATAGCTATCGGCTTAGTATGCCGCTGGAGCTGGCGCAGTGTGAATATCTCGAAGAACTCGTCAAAGGTGCCGATGCCTCCGGGGCTGATGACAAATGCCTCGCTGAGATCCTCCATTTTCTGCTTGCGCTCGCGCATGGTGTTGGTAAAGATATATTCGTCGCACTCGGGATACAGTATCCCATCTACGTCAAAGAAGCTCGGCGCGATACTCACTAGATGTCCTCCGCCTCTGGTGACGCCGCGCGCCACCGCGCCCATCATGCCCGAGGCACCTCCGCCGAATATCAGTCCGTGACCTCTCTTCGCCATCTGTTCGCCCAGCTCTTCGCCGGCTCTCTTATACACAGCGGCTATGTCATCCGACGCCGCGCCGTATACACATATATTCATAGTATTACTCCGTAAAGATTATACTGACGGCTCGAACTGGCTGTTGTACAGCTCGGCATAGAAGCCTCCCTGAGCCAACAGCTCCTCGTGTGTGCCCGAGCCTATGATGTCTCCGTCCCTGAGCACCAGTATCAGGTCGGAGTTACGTATGGTGGACAGCCTGTGAGCTATAACGAACGAGGTGCGACCCTCGGTCAGAGCGTCCATAGCCCTCTGGATTATCCTCTCGGTACGGGTATCCACCGAGGATGTAGCCTCGTCGAGTATCAGCAGAGGCGCGTTCTCGATCATAGCGCGCGCTATGGTGAGCTGCTGCTTCTGTCCTGCGGACAGGCTGGACTTGTCATCCAGCACGGTATCGTATCCGTGAGGCAGTGTGTGGATAAAGTGATGTATGCCCACAGCTCTGCAGGCGCGCTCAAGCTCCTCGTCGGTGACGTCGGTCTTTGAATACGCCAGATTCTCGCGCACGGTGCCCTCGAACACCCATGTGTCCTGCAGTACCATGCAGAACAGGTCGTGCACGTTCTCTCTGGTGAGCTCGTCTATCGGCACGCCGTCCACATATATCCTGCCGCCGTCCAGCTCATAGAAGCGCATCAGCAGGTTGACTATGGTGGTCTTGCCGGCTCCGGTGGGGCCTACGATAGCCACCTTCTGTCCGGCCTTTATATCTACTGAGAAGTCGTTGATTACGACCTTCTCTGGAGTATAGCCGAAGTGTACATGCTCGAACCGCACATCGCCCTTGATGTCGGTCAGGGTGCGTGTTTTGCCGCTCTCGTCAGCCATCTCATCCTCGCCCAGATACTCGAACACCCTCTCGGCGGCAGCGGCTGTGCTCTGCATATTGCTCAGGCTCTGCGCCAGCTGCTGCAGAGGCTGGGTGAACAGCCTCACATATATGGTGAACGCGATGATGACGCCGTATGTGATGACGTGCTGCTGCGCCAGTATCGCTCCCACTAGAAATACCGCTACGAATCCGAGGTTGCCGATAAATGTCATCATGGGCTGCATCAGGCCCGACAGCGCGGTAGCCTTGAACACCGAGTCGCGCAGATGACGGTTGATGCGGCTGAACTCTTCTCTGGTATCCTTCTCAGCGTTATACGCCTTGACTATATTATGACCGGTATACACCTCTTCTACATGACCGTTGATAGCGCCCAGATGACGCTGCTGACGGTTGAAGTGCTTCTGCGACTTCTTCATGATGACAGAAATGAGGATAAAGCCCAGTATGCTCGCGCCTATGGCAGTGAGCGCCATGATGATATTGGTGATGAACATCATCAGAGCCGAGCCGATGAACAGCGCGATAGATGTGACGAACTGACCGATGCTCAGGTTGAGCGTCATACCGATGGTGTCGATATCATTGGTGATGCGGCTGAGGATATCGCCGAACGGAGTGCGGTCAAAGTATCCCAGAGGCATACGATTGGTCTTGTTGGTGATATCCGTACGCAGACGGCGCGAGATATTCTGGCTGACAGTCGCCATGATGAAGTGCTGTCCGAAGTTCATCAGCCAGCTGATGCCGTACATTATCAGCAGGATAACAGCGTATCGCTGCACCGACGCGGTATCTATCGGGGCAGGCATTATGCCCTGTGCCGCCATCTCTTCGGTAGGGACTCCCGCGGTGATCAGGTTGGTCACGTTCTGGATGAACACGGGACCTATCAGCGAGATGACCGTGCCGATGACCGCGAAGATCATAGCCACTATAACAGCCGGCACCTGCGGACGGGAGTATGATATTATCTTGCCCCATGATTCTTTGAAGTTCTTAGGCTTCTCTACCACCACGGTTCCGTGACCGGGGCCTCTGCGGCGCTCTGTGGGGCGCTTGGAGTTCATGCCTATGAACTGTTCCTTTTTCTTTACGCCTACTGATTCTTTGCGTTCGGCGATATTTTCGTTCATTGCGGAGGGATTCTTGATATCAGGCATTCTTCAATTCCTCCTCACTGAGCTGTGACAGAGCGATCTCTTTATAGATCTCGCAGTTCTCCAGCAGCTCGCGGTGCTTGCCGATAGCCGCTACCTTACCCTCGTCCAGCACGATTATCTTGTCGGCGTCCTTGATGGTGCCTATGCGCTGAGCCACTATTATATTGGTCGTGCCTGCGGTCTCTTTCTTAAGAGCGGCGCGCAAGGCTCTGTCGGTCTTATAGTCCAGAGCCGAAAAGCTGTCGTCGAATATCAGTATCTCCGGCCTGCGGCACACAGCTCGGGCTATACATATCCTCTGCTTCTGTCCGCCGCTGAGGTTGGAGCCGCCCTGAGCCACATAGTGCTCGTAGCCCTCGGGATAGTTCTCTACTACCTCCTGAGCCTGAGCGATACCCACGGCACGGCAGACGTCCTCCTGAGTATAGCTGTCCTTGCCGTTGGATCCGTACGCCACGTTGGTATTTATATCGCCCGAGAACAGCACAGCCTTCTGAGGCACATAGCCTATCCTGTTATGCAGCTGCTCAAGGGTATATTTTTTTACATTTACTCCGTCCACCAACACCTCGCCCTCGGTGCAGTCATAGAATCTCGGTATCAGGTTGATCAGCGTGGACTTTCCGCAGCCGGTAGAGCCGATGATAGCCACGGTCTCGCCCTGTTTTGCGACGAACGATATATCCTCCAGCACATCGTCGGCGGCGTCGGGATATCTGAAGCTCACATGGCGGAACTCGATCTCACCCTGAGTCTCGGTGCTCTCCACGCCCTCGCCGTCGATCACGGACGAGCAGGTATCTATGACCTCGTTGATACGTTTGGCGGCCACCATTGCTCGCGGACCCATGATGAATATCATGTTCATCAGCATGAACGCCATGATCACCATCAGCGCGTACTGTGAGAACACCGCCATATCTAAGAAGAGCTCCCTCTTCTCTATCAGCGGCGCGCCGTCTATCAGGAACGCTCCTATCCAGTATACGATCAGCGACAGACCGTTCATGATCAGCAGCATGGACGGCAGCATGATCGCCATGATGCGGTGAGCGGTCATGTTGTTCTTGGTTATCTCTTCGTTTGCCTTCTCGAACTTCTCCTTCTGATAATCCTCAGCGTTGTACGCGCGAATCACCCTCAGACCCGTCAGGTTCTCTCGGGTTATACGGTTGATGTTGTCGGTCAGCGTCTGGATGCGCTTGAACCTCGGATGAGCGAACAGGAAGCATATGCCCAGCACAAGGATGACCAACAGCACCGCTACCCCTGCAGAGAAGGTCCAGCCGCCGTTCTTATCGGCTATCTTTGTGATGGCAAACACTGCCATCAGAGGCGCGCGGATGATGACCAGCAGTCCGAAAACGATGATAGTCTGCACCTGTGTTATGTCGTTAGTGGATCTGGTTATCAGCGACGCTGTGGAGAATCGGTTGATCTCACCCATCGAAAAGCTGCTGACAGCGTCATACAGCTTTGCGCGTACATTGAACGAATAGTCTGCTGCCAGATAGCCTGTTATCACCGTTACCAGCACGGTGACCAGCAGGCTGCCCAGAGCGCACAGCAGCATCTTGCCGCCGGCGAGGATGATATCCGGTATCGCCGCCCCGGGGGTCACTATGAGCTCGGTTATCTGCTTCATATACTCGGGCATGAGCAGCTCCAGCCATACCGACAGTCCGATCAGTATGACCGCGCCCAATACAGCGAGCCAGTCGCGCTTAGTAAAATGTTTAACGAATGTAGTTTTCATCAGTTATCCCATCCTTAATATACAATTGCATTATACCACCGACGACGGCCGATAGCAAGCATAAAGTCGCCTGTCCGCGCATATGGAGCGCGGCTCTGAAATATCGGATAAAATACCGTTGAAAATGGTAAAAAATGATTAAAAACCCATGATTTGCACCGACTATATATGTGATGATGAATATTGACTCATTACGCAGATTATAGTAAAATAAAAAAGATAACGGATCGCGGATAATGCAGATCCGACCGCGATACCCACAGACGGTGAAATATCCGGCTGTCACACATATATTGCGTCAGGGATGAAAGGAGATTATATGAAGAGATCCATACGATTGATTGCAGCCATCCTGATCATCGGCATCATCATGTCGCTAGGAGTGCCGGCGATAGCATCGGCGTCCCAGACTCCGGCAAGAGTGACCGGCTTCACATTCCGGAAGGCAGGCGCTCATAATGTAGTGCTGACATGGAATACTCAGAACAACGTAGACGGATATATCATATATCTGGAGAACAGCGATCATAAGAGCTATAAGAGGCTCACCAAAGGCGCCTATAACGGTACATATAACATCACCGGTCTGTCGCCGAACAGCGACTATCGCTTTGCGATACGCGCCTACAGCAATATTGACGGTAAAGAGGTCATCAGCCCCAGCTTCCCCTATGTCGACACTCACACAGCTCCCGTGCCGGTCTCTTCGCTCAAGGCCATCGTGCTGGACGGCAAGATAGATATATCCTACAAGGCGACCAAGAACGCCGACGGATACTATATCTTCTATGATAACGGCTCCGGCTGGAAGAATCTCGGCGGCACTATGTCTACTTCATATCACACCGACGTGCCTGATGACTCCGATTCGTACAGCTTCGGAGTTAAGGTTTTCTATAAATTCAACGATTACCGTTATCTCAGCGCCGACATTCCTAAGGTCAGCGTAGATACTCTGGCTACCCCTGCTAAGGTATCGGGCTTCAAGTTCGTTCGCTCCGGCAGCACCAGCGTACAGCTGAGCTGGACTAAGCAAAATCACGTCACCGGATATATCCTTTATCAGGGTATAGACGGTTCCGACAGCTATAAGCGTATAGCCAAGGGCGCTTACAACGGCGCCTTCACCGTCAAGAACCTCAAGCCCAACACAAACTATCGCTACGCTATCCGCGCATATACGATGATCAACGGCGAAGAGGTCCTCAGCCCGTCGTTCCCGACGGTCACAGCTCGCACCATGGCCGAGCCGGTATCCAACCTCAAAGCCGCCGTTTCGGGCTCTAACTTCAAATTATCATGGATCGCTTCTAAGGGCGCGTCCGGCTATTGCGTATTCTATAACACCGGCAGCGGCTGGAAAGCATACGGCGAGACCGTATCTGCCGCTTTCACCAAAGCTAAGCCGGAGAATGCCGCTCTGTTCACCTTCGGCGTAAAGACCTATACCATCATAGGAGGCAAACGCTATATCAGCACGGACCTCACTAAGGTACAGTGCTCTACTCAAAATGCTCCGGCTAATGTAAAAGGCTTTGGCGTCAAGAGCATAGGCGCAGTGACCGCCGAGCTCAAGTGGACTCAGCAGGCTGACGCTATAGGCTATGTCTTATATCGCAAAGAATACGGCGACAGCAGTTATACAAGAGTCGCCAGAGGCGAGTACAAAGGTACCTTCGTGATGAAGGATCTGTCACCCAACACAACCTATCTCTTCGCTATCCGCGCGTATACCAAGGTCAACGGCAAAGAGGTGCTCAGCAACGGCTTCCCCGAGATCAGCGCAACCACCATGGTACCGTTGGTCAAGACCTTCAAGGTCACGCTATCTGAGGAACGCTCCCTGTTCAAGTGGAGCGCGGTCAGCGGAGCGGCAGGCTATTATGTCTACTGCAACAGCGGTACCGGCTGGACAAGCATGGGCAACACCACAGACACCCAGATGCGCCGCACAAAGGGTCTGTCACCGGCTACTGTTTACACCTTCGGCATATGCACATATCAATATGTCAACGGCAAGAGAGTTATCAGCCGCGATATGACCATGATCAAGAGCTGTACATATCCCTCCACCCCCAACTACGCTATAGCTAAGTCCGGCGATACATATAAAGTCAAGTGGAACGCTATGCCCGGAGCAGACACCTATAAGCTCTACACCCAGGTGCCCGGCGGCAATTGGGTATGCAAGGCCACCACAAAAGCTCTGAGCTGCACATTCACTCAGCCTAACACTCCCAAACTGTACTTTGCTCTGCGAGCTGTCAAGACAGTCGGCAAGACACAGTACATCAGCGATTTCTGGAAGAAGCTCTACACCGAAAAGACCCCATCAGGCACTCTGTGCACCTTCGGCGACTCTATCGGCAAGGGCACGGGCTCGCACCGCTACAGCTATGCCGAGATATATGCCGAAAAGCATAATCTGGCCGTTACACGCCATCTTGTCAGCGGCGGTTCCCTGTGTTCGGCTCTGGACTTCAACCATATCTGTCAGGATGTTCTGGATAACATCAAGGCAGGCAGCAACTACAATTATATTATGTTAGAGGGCGGCCTCAACGACTATTACTACAGCGCTCAACCCGGATCCGTCACCCCTGCCGGCACCACCAAGTTCAACATGAACACCGTGTGCGGAGCGCTGGAAGCCGCTTTCACCCATATCCGCAAGTACAGCCCCAACTCAAAGGTCATCTATGTAATGATCCATGACGCGGCCCACCAGTCGGTCAAGCCCAACGATCTGGGACTGACCCTCACCGATTACGCTGATATCATCCGCACCGTGTGCAACAAGTACGGAGTACAGGTAGCCAACTGTCTGAACACCGGTCTGAGGACCGATATAGCCTCGATATCACGCAAGTATACATATCATTACTTCGGCGTATATCCCGACGGCGACGGCGTACATCCCTCAGAGGAGGCATATACCCTCTTCTATCTGCCGGCTATAGAGGCCGCGATCAAGAAGGCAAAGCCCATCAAAAACAGCGCAGGATAAGTCCTTTGACCATAGCCCGACATCGAATATCCCCATAATTGAGGAGTTGATATATTATGAGACAGAACATAATCATCGCCGTTGTACTGATAGCGGTACTCGCCCTGGCTCTTACCTCGGTAATGCTCATGGATAGTCCAGTACAGACCGCGGAGGATACAGCTGAGCCTACTGTCGCGGACAGCACGACAGAGCCTACTCAGATCCCGGAACCCACCGAGGCGGATTCTCCGTCAGTCAGTCTGGCGCTCAGCGAATACCGCGTGCTGCTCAACTGGCCGCCCATAGACGGCGCGGACGGTTACTATGTATACTGTGACGACGGCAGCGGCTTTAAGGATTTCGGCAAGGCTGAGATCACTTCCTTCCGCAAGAAGGGGCTCAAAGGCGGCACATACTATACCTTCGGTATCAAAGCGTACAGTATGAAGAACGGCAAAGAGGTGATCAGCGACGATATGCTCACCGTCAGCGGCACCACCCTACCCGACATCCCGGTATTCACCGCGGCTAAGAACGGCAGCACCTACACCCTGACATGGAAGGCCGTCAACAACGCCGATCACTATATCGTCTGTTCTTCTACAGACGGCGACAACTGGACCGACGAAGGCACTACTAAAGAAACTACCTTCTCTTTCGATAAAGCCGACATCTCCTTGCTGTATACAGCGGTCAAGGCGGTCGTATATTCAGGATCAAAAGAATATATCAGCGATTATACCAAGACCCCTGTCAGCGATAAGGCGACAAAAGGCAAGGTATGCTCCTATGGCGACTCTATCGCGGTCGGCATCGGCTCGCACAACTATTCCTACGCCGATATCTTTGCCGAAGAGCACGATCTCACGTTGGTGGACAAGTCCAACCCCGGATCGGTCATCTCTTCATCAAATCCCGACAAGCACCACATAGCCGAGAGCATCATCAGCGACGTCACCCCCGAGTATGACTATGTACTCATCGAGGGCGGCAACAACGATCATTACTTCGAGAGCCCTCTGGGCAAGGTCACTCCCGACGGCACGACCGAGCTCGATATGAACACCACCTGCGGCGCGCTCGAGGCGGCTTTCTCCTATCTCAAAGAGAAGTGTCCGGATACCAAGGCTGTATTCATCCTCATCCATAAGCGCTCACCGCTGAAGAACTCTTCGGGACTGCTGTTCGAGGATTACGCCGAGGCTATCACCGCCGTGTGCAAAAAGTACGGCGTTCCCGTAGCCGACTGCCTCAACGACAGCGGTATGGATACATCCGATCCCGAGATATGCAAG
>Ga0310696_10001244_pt1 | contig 37295 bp, 30 predicted proteins | sample AusTroGonzalo_MG_4_FD_203885 | JGI IMG/M metagenome (GOLD analysis project Ga0310696, IMG submission 203885) | Bovine rumen microbial communities from tropical cattle in Woodstock, Queensland, Australia - Gonzalo_02 (v2) (version 2) | ecosystem: Host-associated > Mammals > Digestive system >... | reverse complement strand
GAAGACTAATCTATGAAAAAACTTTTTTCAATTGCCTGTGCTGCAGTCATTCTGGCAGGCTGCAGCACTTCCCATGGGAACGGTGGACCAACTGTCTTCCAGGGCCGATTTATCGGCTATGGAACTGAGTATGTGGAATTCTTTATTCCCCAGGACGGGGACTATCTGGAGATTCCAATTCACGTTCAGGAGGACGGCAGTTTCTGCGACACGGTTCAGTTTGCGAAGGACGAATATGACCTTGCTCTCTTTGCCGACAAGTTTATGTTCCGTATAGCCTTAGAGCAGGGGAAAACTTACACGGCCGAGTTCGATATTACCGAGGATGGCGTAGAAACCAACTTCCACTTTATCGGCGAAGGTGCTGCAGAGAACACATTTATGTCCCATCTGTGGGCCCTGGATGTCCAGAAGGACGTATCCGAAGCATCATCCTTCAAGGAGTTCCGCAGCATATTGGCCGATTGCTACCGTCCCCTGAGGGAAGAGCTGGCAACAATCCCCAACAAGCCTTTCGTAAAGTATTATAACGCGGAGCTGGACCGTCAGGAAAAGTATTTCTCATACTATTTCCCTTTCTATTATGCCCGCAATAACGGCACCTGCCCGGATGATCCTGATTTCAACGCTTTCGTGGTCCGCAGCAAGAAGATGTCGGATGCAGATCTTCGCGCCATGGTGGAGCCGATATTTGTAAACGCGGCCTATAGCTGCAGTGGAATTGCCGTTACAGAGGCCTTGAAGGCAGCTGAGTCCTGCGTTTCTACACCCGAACAGAAAGAATGGGCCATGATTACGGCGCTCACCAACCTGATTGGTGCCGGCAATGTGAATGGACTGGAAGAAGGTTACGGGTATTTCTGCGACAATGTGGAAAACGAAGATTATCTGGACCAGGCCGACGAACTGTGCAGCAACGCCCTTCAGCTTAGCCCGGGCCTTGATGCGCCGGACATCGAGTTCGAAGATATCGACGGCAAGATCCATCATCTGTCCGACTTCCGTGGAAAACCCGTTTACGTGGACCTGTGGGCTTCATGGTGCGGCCCCTGCTGCGAGGAAATCCCTCATCTTGCAAAGTTTGTGGAATCCCTTGGTAACAATCCCGAGATTGTGTGCATAAGCGTCTCCATCGACGATAACCGTGACGACTGGACCGGTAAACTGGCCGAGGTTGGATCGGCCTGGCCTCAGTATCTGGCTACCGAAGCCGGACAGGATGCAATCTCCAACCAGTATTTCGTTTCCGGCATTCCGCGTTTCCTGCTGATTGATGCCGACGGAAAGATTGCTACTGTAAACGCCCCGCGTCCCTCCAGTCCCACGATACTTGAACAATTGAAAGAACTGTTATGAAAAAGATAGTGCTTCTTGCAGCAGCAGCCATGGCGGTGCTGGTATCCTGCGGCCCCAAGGCCATGTTCAGCGGCAATATCGCCGGTGTGGAATCTGGCATGCTTATGTTTGTGAGCGACAGCGATGCCGGCGAGATGGTAATGGACACAGTTTACCTGGATAAAGGAAACTTCAGCTATACACCTCCGGTGACCGATAAGGGTATCCTGATGATTGTGGACATTGATCATTTTATCGACTACATTTCGCTTTGCGTTGTTCCCGATGAATATTGCGTAATCAACGGTACCATGACAGACTACACTGTCACCGGTTCCAAGTTCTGGAAAGACTGGGGAGTCTTCCACGAGATGTCCAAGGACAATGCCGCCGCCCTCCGTGAGCTTAGGGCAAGCATCCCTGTTGAGGAGGATCCGGATTATGACATGGCAGCATACAGTGCCCGGGAACGCGAGATTTCCAAGGAGTGGAACGACATTGCCATGGATTATATCCGCAAATATCCCGACAGCGATGTTAGTGCCTACCTGGCTCGCGAAATCACCGATGTCGAGTACTTCTACGAGGCGGAGGAGATTATTTCGGACCGTGTAAAAGAAGGAAAACTGGGATACCTGATTGAACAGAAGGCTCTGCTGATTGACGGCGAAGCCCTGCGTCAGGCATCTGAGAAGAATATCTTCGAAGGTGCCGAGGCTCCGGATTTCACCCTTAAGACTGCTACTGGCGAAATGTTTACTCTTTCCGACTGCCGCGGCCGCTATGTGATGCTGGATTTCTGGGGAACGTGGTGCGGCTGGTGTGTGGAAGGCCTTCCCAACGTGAAGGAAATTGCCCACCGCTACAAGGACAAGCTTACTGTTGTAAGCGTTGACTGCGGAGACTCAGAGAAAGCCTGGCTTGCAGGAGTGGAAAAATACGGAATGGACTGGACGCAGGTGTACAATTCAAAGGCCGATGCCATCGACAGCAAGTATGCCGTTCAGGGCTATCCCGGATTCTACCTGATTGATCCGGAAGGCAAGATTAAGATGATTGCCTTTGGCGAGCCTGCCCATTTTGTAGAAAAGATTGGTGAACTTATCAGCGAATAACAATGTTCAAAAGATTAGCAATTGCTGTATCGGCCCTTCTTGTTCTGGTAACTCCATCCGTTGCGCAGATCCGCCAGCCTGTCAAATGGTCGGTGGAAGCCAAGAAGGTCAAAAAGAATGTCTATGATATTCAGGCTACTGGTAAAATACGCAGTGGCTGGCATATCTACGACCTGCAGGATAATCCGGACGGTCCTTATCCTACTATTTTCTCCGTGAGCGGAGAAGCCGTGGAAACTGTTTCTCCGGCCAAGATCACCTCTAAGATTGACCGTTCTTTTAACGATACGTTCAATATGGAGATTGGCACCTGCGAAGGTACGGTTACCATAGTTCAGCGTGTCCGTGCGCTGCAGGACGGCCCTTGCGATGCTAACGTGCGTGTAGAGTGGCAGGCCTGCAACGAAGGCAACTGCATGCCTCCGGACGAGTTAGAGGCTACAGTACAGGTGGAGGGAAAAGGAACTTCATCGGCCTCCGGTGCCGGCAACCTCTGGTCCCTTATCCTTGAGGCTATTCTCTGGGGCTTCCTGATGCTGCTTACGCCGTGCGTGTTCCCTATGGTGCCCATGACGGTGTCGTTCTTCCTCAAGCAGAGCGATAATCCTGCCCAGGGACGCTTCAACGCGGCAATGTATGGCCTGTTTATTGTCCTGCTGTATACTGTGCCGATATGCATTATCATCGGCCTTACATGGCTGCTGGGAGGCGAGAGCGTAACGGCCGATATCTTCAACTGGCTGGCTACGCACTGGCTGCCGAACATCTTGTTCTTCGTGATTTTCATGGTGTTTGCGGCATCCTTCTTCGGTGCTTTCGAAATAACTCTTCCTTCCAGTTGGACAACCAAGGCCGATGAAAAAAGCGGCAAGGGCGGCCTTCTGGGCGTGTTCTTCCTTGCCCTTACGCTGGTGCTGGTAAGCTTCAGCTGCACCGGGCCCATCGTTGGAACCGTGCTCATTAAGAGCACTCAGGGCGAATTCTGGGCGCCCATGGTAACCATGCTGGCCTTCAGCATTGCTTTTGCCCTGCCGTTCGCCCTGCTGGCCTTCTTCCCGTCTGTTTTGAAGAAACTTCCCAAGAGTGGCGGCTGGCTCAATAGCGTGAAGGTGGTGCTGGGCTTCATCGAAATAGCACTTGGCCTGAAATTCCTGAGCGTGGCCGATCAGACTTACCACTGGCACATCCTTGACCGTGAGGTATATCTGGCAATCTGGATAGTGTGCTTCACCCTGCTGGGTATTTATCTGCTGGGCAAAATCCGCTTCAAGCACGACAGCCCGCTGGAATACTTGAGTGTAGGCCGCCTGGCCCTGGTTATCATAGACTTTGCCTTTGTGGTGTACATGATTCCCGGCATGTGGGGTGCGCCCCTCAAAGCCCTCAGCGGCTATCTGCCGCCACTGGAGACCCAGGACTTTGTGCTTGGATCCCCGATCAGGTCGGGGATGACAGGAGTTGGGTCGGGGATGACAGGGGATGCCTCCAACACTGTCAATCCTGCCTCCACTGTCATTCTGAGCGAAGCGAAGAATCTCCTCAAAATGCCTCACGGCCTTGTTGCCTACGACAACCTGGAAGACGGTCTGGCCGCAGCTGCAGCTACCGGTAAGAAGGTTTTCGTGGACATCACCGGCCACGGCTGCGTAAATTGCCGTGAGATGGAAGCCCGCGTGTGGAGCGACCCCGCCGTGCTGGAGCGCCTGCAGAACAACTTTGTGATGGTGGCCCTTTACATGGACGACAAAGTGAAGTTGCCAGAGGACAAGTGGGTTACAACGGAAAGCGGCAAAGTGCTCAAAGACGTTGGCCGCGTTAACTCCCACATTGCCCAAACCCGCTTTGGCGTTAACGCCCAGCCAAATTACGTAATTCTGGATGCCGACGGCACGCAACTTGCGGGCCCTCGCGGCTATAATCTGGATGTTGACGCTTTTGTGAAATTCCTTGACCTATGACAAACGAGGAGATAATTGCCCTTATCAAACGCGAGGTAAAGCCAGCCCTTGGCTGTACCGAGCCCATCGCCGTAGCCCTTGCCGTTGCCAAGGCGGTGGAAATCATCAGCGAAAACTGTTCCTGCAGCAAGGACTGGCGCCTTAAAGCCGATTTCAGTCTTGACGTGTCGGTAAGCGGCAACATCCTCAAAAACGGCATGGGTGTGGGCATACCCGGCACCGGCATGGTGGGCCTGCCCGTAGCGGCGGCCCTGGGTGCCGTGTGCGGTGAATCGGCCTGCGGCCTGGAGGTCCTGAAAGGCCTTACCCCGGAAGCCGTAGAACGCGCAAAGGCCCTTGTGGCTCAAGGAAAAGTGCATATTTCGGTGGCCGATACGGAGCATCTGCTTTACGTAAAGGCCACCGTAACACTTGCCGGCGGCGCCGTAGCCAGTGCCGAGCTTAACCCTCACGCCTACGCCGTTATCGAAGACGATCACGACCGCATAGTGGAAACCAGCTTTGCCGATAAGATTCTGATGAGCTCGGAATCGGCCGCTGCCGCAAAGGATAACACTCCGGAGAAGTACGACCTTGACGTAAAACGCATCTTCGAATTCGCCTGCACGGCACCGTACGAGGACATTTCTTTTATTCTTGGAGACAGGGAACTGAACCTGGCTCTGGCCTGGGAAGGACTTAAAGGTAACTACGGCCTAAGGGTTGGAAAAGCCATCAGAGAGAATCAGGCCGAAGTTTTCGGGGACGACTACATGAGCTTTGCAATGGGTATGACGGCTGCTGCCTCGGATGCCCGTATGGCCGGCTGCACGCTCCCTGCCATGTCCAACAGCGGCAGCGGCAACCAGGGTATCACAGTGAGCATGCCGGTAATAGCCTATGCACTTAAATACAAGATTGACGACGAAAGCCTTGCAAGAGCCCTTATTTTAAGCAATCTGGTTGCCATCCATATCAAACATTATCTTGGCAAGTTAAGCGCTCTGTGCGGCTGCGTAGTGGCATCTACCGGCAGCGCCTGCGGCGTAGTTTACCTACAGGGCGGAACATACGAACAGGTGTGCGCCGCCATAAAGAACATGGCCGGCAACATCACCGGCATGGTTTGCGACGGCGCCAAGGTTGGCTGCGCCATGAAAGTGGCCTCCGGCGTGTCCTGCGCCGTACAATCGGCCGTCCTGGCCCTCAGGAATACCTGCATCCCGTCCACCGACGGAATTATCGAAAACGACGTTGAAAAGACCATCCGCAATATTGGAACAATAGGATCGGCCGGCATGAAAGCCACCGACCGGATGATACTGGATATTATGCTTTGTAAATAGCCGATTATGAAAAAATTACTCGCTTGGAGCCTGCTACTGCTTCTGCAGCTGAGCGCATTTGCGCAACAGACATTTGAACCGTATATGCCGGAAGACCAGATGCCGGACGTGGTGAAAGTCCTGCCCGCCCCGCCGGCCGATCCCAGCCCCGGATTCGACTACGACATTCTTCGCTACATGTGGGGAAAGCAGCAGCGCAGGGATTCTCTGCGCCTTGCAATGGCTGTACGCGATGCCGTGTGGGACCTTGATTCCACCATTGTTATCCTTGGCGAACACTTTGGCCATAAGATTACAAAGGAAGGGACTCCGGCTATCTACAATGTGCTCACCCGCGGAGTAACCACCATTGAGGCTATCCGTATCAAGCCCAAGGCTCACCACTTCAGAATAAGGCCTTTCGTTTATTTCAACGAGCCTTCAATCTTCCCCCAGGACGATGAATGGCTTTCCAAAGAAGGCTCCTATCCCTCCGGCCACACCATCCGTGCATGGGCCTGCGCCCTGCTCATGAGCCAGATTAATCCCGCAACGGCCGAGGCAGTTTTTGCCCGCGCATGGGAATCGGGCCAGAGCCGCGTAATCTCCGGCTGCCACTGGCAAAGCGACGTAGACGCCAGCCGTCCCGTAGCCGGCATGGGCTTCGCCCGCCTCCAAACCAACCCCGCCTTCCAGCGCGACATGGCTAGAGCCCAGGAAGAGCTAAGGCGATTGACAAAATAATAGTTAGATGAGTCCCGCCTCTTTTGCGCGGGAAACTAGTTCGGGACTGTTGGAGACGTCGAATTTCTCCAGCAGTTTTTTTCTGTACCAGCGGATGGTTTCCCGGCTAAGGCTGAGAGCTTCGGCGATCTGTGCGGTGGTGTATCCTTTGGACAAAAGGTCAAGAATTTCCTTTTCACGGGCCGATATGGCCGGTACACTGGCGGTTGCAACTGTTTCTGCAGGCGCAGGAAGATTCTCCGCCTCTGCTTCCCTCTTTTTCCTTCGGCCGACAAGGATGCCGATAACCACCAGAATAATCGCTGCAAGGGCACCTGCCAGACGGCCCAGCTGCCGTTTTTGGCGCGACAGAACCTCCTGCATATAATCAAGGTTTTCTGTGCGGAAGTTAGGGGCATAGTCCGGATGGGCGGCGTAGTAGGCATCGGCCTTTCTTAAATAAGGCAGTGATTTCCAGGTTTTGCCCTGCTCCATATACAGTCGGCCGTAGCCTTTCCATACATCCACTATCATAAGGGAATCGCCGGAAGCCTGGGCAAAGGCCATTGCTTTGTCGTACTCTTTTTCGGCCTTGCGCAAATCGCCTTCGTCTATCCAGGTCTCGCCCATATTGTAGTGCAGGACGCTGTTGCTCTCGTTCCATCCGTACTTTTCGAAGATCTCTCCGGCCTTTTCGTAGTATTCCATGGCCTGTGGGATGGAATCCATCATATTATACAGGTTGCCGATAGAGCCGTACAGGGCCGAGTAATAGTCGTCAATCATTCTCTGCGAATAGCCGGCAGTGTCTGTGGGAGAGGTGGCTCCGGCGGCCATCGCATCCGTTGCCGCAAGTGAGGCCATATAATAAACCCTGGCGCTGTCGTATTGCTCCCGGCCATAGAAAATTTGGCCGATATAACGATAGGCGTCGGCATCGGCCGCATACCATTTGCGCGGATGGCTTATGGAAAGGGCCTTGCGGGCATAGAAAACGCATTTGTCGCCGTTCATTACATGATAGCCCAGCATTAGAGTTCTGCAGGCATTGTTAAGGGCAACCAGCTCCTGATCCGATGCTTTGTCAATAGCGTCCGGAGTCCAGCGTGCCACCACCCTCTCCAACGAGTCCAGATTATGGCCGCGATGGTCGTTGTAGGCGTCTGCCCGGGGGATGAGCAGAGCGGGAATAAGTATTAACAGCATCAAGCGTTTCATAAAACAAATTTAGCTAAAAAAGATGGAATCTACCCCCTTGAGCGGCCATTGGAGGGCTATTTCCCCCCTTTGGGGTGGTGCTTTTTAAGAGACGAAATCCGAAATTTGTGTCTAATAACGCCTAAAACAAAACCAAACTGATATGAAAAGACTATTGCTTTCTATTTCCGTGCTCGCCATGGTTTGCGGGACGGCCCATGCCCAGAGCTTTCTGGACAAGATGAAAGATCGCGCCAAAGATGCCGCCGAACAAAACATCGGCAACAAGGTGGAAAAAGGCGTGAATGATATCCTTAACGGCAATGTGGGAAAGAAGGGCAAAAAGGACAACAAGAAGACCGAAGAAACTACTGAGCCCGCTCCCGCCAGCGCTGCATGGACCTGTGAGGAATGCGGCAAGACCGGCAACACCGGAAAGTTCTGCGAAGACTGCGGTGCCAAGCAGCCTGGCGGCGAAACTGCCAAACCGGCCCAGGAAGCCGCTCCCAAGCCTAAGAGCCAGAGCACCACATCCTATGCCAAGACCGACTTTGTACCTGGAGACGAAATATTCTTTGAGGACCCGGTAGAGGGGGAACGCCTTGGAGAGTTTCCAAGTCATTGGGATTTTCTTGGTGGAGAAGAGTGTGAAGTTATGACCATAGATGGCAAGCAGGCTATCAAGCTTTCCGGATGGTTTACCGATATAGCTCCGCTCATGAAGGAAGAGAACTATCTGCCCGAGGAATTCACCGTAGAATTCGATGTTTGGTCCAATCCAAACGGCGGATCCAGCAACAACGACCACATAGACCTGGTGCTCCGTTCTGAAGAAACCGACTATTGCGTTTTTGTTGCCCTCAATCCAGCTTTCAATGAATTATCCGGGACAGAGGGGCCTACAACTTTGGATTATTCCTTTATTACTCCGGGCGGAGACATTCGGAATGGAACGGCTCCTGGAGAGAATGTTCAGAAGCTAATAGAACCCAACAGCTGGCTACACGTCGCGGCGTCGTTCAACAAGCGCGCCTTCAAATACTATGTGAACGGTGTCAGGATGGTGAACCTGCCCAACGTAGCGCGGCCCACCCGTATGCTACTCCGTTCCGTCTCCAATTGTGACGAGAAAGACCGCTTCTTCATCAAGAACATCCGCATGGCTAAAGGTGCCGTACCGCTTTACGACCGCCTGGCCTCCGAAGGCAAGATTGTCACCTACGCCATCACCTTCGAGACCGGCAAGGCCGATCTTAAACCCGAATCGATGGTGGAAATCAACCGCATCGCAAAGCTGATGCAGGAGAATCCCGGCCTGGAATTCGAGGTCCAGGGCCACTGCGACAGCACGGGGAGTGACAAAGTGAACGACCCGCTGTCACAGAAGCGCGCCGAGGCTATTGTGGCCGCCCTTGTAGAGCAGGGCATTGCCGAATCCCGCCTCACCCCCGTTGGCAAGGGCTCTCACGTGCCCATTGCCTCCAACAGCACCGACGAAGGCCGTGCCAAGAACCGCAGAGTGGAATTTGTAAAGAAATAAACTATGAGAAAACTGTTCATTGCCATTGCAGCACTGGGGCTGCTGTGCGCTCCGGCGCAAGCCCAGGGCTTCCTGAACAAACTGAAAGAAAAGGCCGAACAGGCCGTTAGCGGTAATATCGGCGAAGCGCTGGGTGTGCCTTCGGAAAGCGCCCAGAGCACGTCGATGACGGACGGTTCCGATACTCCTGCTGCCGTTACCGGCGAGCAGGCGCTTCCCGCAAAGCGCGCCAGCACCTTCGGCTGGGACGGCCCCGTCACCCCTTCATCGGCCAAATTCCCTATTCCGCTGATGAACGAATTTCCGGCGGTCCCATCGGCCTCCGAGCTGGCCCATCCTACGGAGGAAGCCCAAATTGCTTACTACAAAGCCATTAAGGCCGTTACCCTGCGGGCCGAGGAATTGAACGAAGACACCACCTGCGAGGATGAACAAACCCTTTTGTACCGGGAAAAGAGCAACAAGATGCTGTCCGACCTTTTTGGCCTCACCCCGGCCGAAATAGACGAATTGCAAGACGAAAACCTGCCGGAAGCCGAGCGTAAACGCCTGGAGGAGAAGATTTCCAAGGCCGTTCTTGGAGACATGGATGTGGAAGACCTGGAGAAACGTGCGGCAAAGTACGAGAACATGTCCGACGAGGAACTGGCGGCTGCCATGCAGCGCGGCGAGATGAACGACATCATGGCCATGGCGGGGAAGGCCAAGGATATGCAGGGCAAGCTTGCCCCCATCATGGAGATGGAGCAGAAGCTTAGCGCTTATTTCGTGGAGGCTCAAAAACTGCTATCTGTGCCGGACGGACAGGTGGATGCCAAATTCTCGGACACCGACCGCAAGAAACTGCTGGCTATCAAGGAGAAGATTTATGCTACAGACGATCCTGCCGTATATAATCCGCTCTATCTGCAGGCGCTGGAACTGATCAAGACTTACCGGGACCGTGCCGCCAAGGTTTGGGCTGCCGATGTGCAGAAGCGTTTCAACCAGATGAAGGAAAATATGTCGGCCCTCATAAAACTCAACCGCCAGGCCGTGGCCGATGAACTCATCCCTGAATGCGCCCTGTGGCGTATGCCGCTGAATGCCGTAATATCGGCCGGCGACATACTGGCCGAAGCTTACAGCGAGTTCCCGTCCAACTACCCGCCCATGTATAATGAAGAGATAATCCGTGAACTGAACCTGGCCAAGGTGCCGGGTGGCGAAGGAATGGCCTGGTTCCCTGAGTTTTCCGTTTTCGGCTCCTCTCATTTTGATGACATTGCTGCCGGCAAGTACATCTTTGCTTCCAACGCGGTGGGAGAGGTTTATCAGTTCAGCGGCGGTTCCTGGATCAAACTGTCCGACAATCGCATCAAAGAGCTGAGCGAAATGAAGAAAGGCGAGGCTGCGAAAGGCGGCTCCTGGACTTCCCGGGACGGCCAGCGTACCGTAACCTTCAACGGTGAAGGCGGCTACATCGCCCTGCCCGAGGGCGACGAAATCTTCCAGCCGCACGCCTGGAAGGCTTTCTCCGACAAGATCCAATGGATCAATGCCATCACCACTGAGGATGGCAAATACCGGCTTATCCTTTGTACCTACAAGTTTTAATATTAGTTTGGACCATACTGACAGCGCCCTCTTCCGGGGGCGCTGCCTGGTATGATGTATGGCGCTCCTTCGATGTGGATCCGTTGATTGCCGAAGCCGTTGTATGGCCTGAAATGGAACGCTATTCCCGCCTGCAGGATGCAATGGAAACCGCTGCTAACTATGGCACTTACATCACCACGGGCGGCGGGCCGGACTTTTCTATCGGTATATTCCAGATGAAACCTTCATTTGTGGAGGCTATGGAAAAAGCCTGGATGCGAAGCGGTCTGGCCCGGAAATACGAACTGTGGTTCGACACCGACGACACCGTTACAGCACGCCGCATACGTATATCCCGCCTCCAGAAGGAGGAGTGGCAAGTTATTTATGTGGGTGTATTCCTGCGCCTGCTATATGCCACTTACGGTTCAGAGAACAAAAAGGGAGAACACACGCAGGAGGGCCTGGAGATGCTTCCAGTATATGATCAGGTTCGTCTGGCCGCCACGGCCTACAACCGCGGCGTAGTGTGGGCCGCCCCCGGTTACGGAGACCTGTCGGCCCTTCGCGACCACGCCGATGAAAAGCATTTCCACTATGCCCTGATTCCATCCACACACACCCGCCGCTACTGCTACGCCAGCTTAGCCCTCAAGCACTATAAAAAGATTGCCCGATAGTTTTATTGTTTTTCCACAATTGGAGCCAATGCTGCTACGGCGTCTTGGATGCGAGCGGTTTGGGTGGTGAGCCATTCGGCCGATACGCCTTCGGTGGGGAGGGAATCCAGTTGTACGGGATCTCCGATAGCCAGCCTGTAGCGGTGAGGGAAGTTCCAGAAGGCGTTGTAAACGGGCACTACGCGTGCGCCGCTGCGGGCGGCCAGTAATGCGGCCCCGTTGTGGAAAGGCTGCAGGCCCACGCCGCTTTTGTTGCGTTTCCCTTCAGGAAAGATAATCACGCTTTCTCCTTTTCCAAGCGCCACCAGCGAGTCCTCTATCCACTGTTTGGATACGTTGCGCCTGTCCAGGGGGATGCACTGGGCGTGTTTGTAAAAGGACCGTGTGAACTTGTTTGCGTCGTAATAATCCTTGGCTACCAGCGGCCGAATCATCATTCTGAAGTATACCACCATAAGGATTACGGGGTCCATGAGGCCCACGTGGCGGCACACAAAGATGGTGGGCTGGTCCAGTTTTGGCCTTGGCGTCATTAGCTTTGGCCGCTGAACTACATGAACCACGCCATAGCAGAAATAGCGCAGCAGACGCTCGGCAAAACTTAGTTTCGCCGCTTTAACAGTGCCTTTCATGCTATTTTACGATGATGTTAATCTGCTCTCCGGTGAGTTCCATGGTGAGCGGCAGGGTGCCGGGAAGCTCGCCGTCAACTTCTACCATATCGGCCACATCGCCAAGGGGATTAACGGTCATTTTTTTGAATTTACGGGTAATCATGCCGGGCTGTACGGCAAGGTCGCCGGACAGGCAGTGCATCATTAGCATCATACCTTTTATGTGGTTCACGCCGGGCATGATTGAAACATCTAGCAGACCGTCGTCCCACTTGGTATCCTTGGCGGTTTGAATCAGTCCGTTGCCTCGGAAGGTGCCGTTGCCAAGGGTAGCGGTAAACAGCGGGCCTTTATACACAACCTCGCCGTCGCAGGTAACCTCTACGGGATTGCGTTTGCGGGAGAAGGTGGAGTATGGTGCCACCATGGTGTACAGGAAACCGCCCTTGTGGCCTTTTTCCTTTAGTTTATTGGTGTTGTAGCAAATGGCAGCGTCGGTGCCGATGCCGCCGATATTGGCCATACAGAATACGCCCTGGGGCATTGTCATGCGCACTACGTCTTCCTTGCCTGTATTGCCTTTGATAATGGCCTGTACAGCTTCTTTGATATTCTGTGACAGTCCGGCGCTGCGAACCCAGTCGTTGCCGGTTCCTGCGGGAATGGCAGCCAGTGTGAAATCGGCCATACTTACCTTGTTGGTATCGGCATAACGTAAAAGGCCGGTCATTACTTCGTGAATTGAGCCGTCACCGCCTACCACAATCATTTTACGGTAGCCCTGGGCTGCACCTTCCTGAGCCAGTTCTATGGCATGGCCGGGCTTATCCGTGGTTTTTACATCCACTTCCAGGCCACACCCTTCCAGCGTTTTCTTACATCTTTTCCATACGTCCTGTCCAGATGCCGATTTAGAGGCATTGTTGGCAATCATGAGCCATTTTTCCATATTCAGTTGGTTTTAGTATTAGTCAATGTTAAGATATCAATTCTTGGGTAGCCGCCCAGACGGAACGCAAATGCGCTGCCCAGGCCTTTGGAAACATACAGGAGTTGTTCCCCGGCTGAATAAAGCCCGCTACTCTGATGCAGCTTCCAATGGGAAGGATGCGGCCCGGCCAGTTTATACTTAAGGCCATGGGTATGACCGGACAGGGTAAGTGGGATATCGGTTTCCGGTACCACCTGTGCCTTCCAGTGGGAGGGGTCGTGGGACATGAGGATGGTGAAAGTGCCGTCTGGAATACCCTCCAAGGCCTTTTTCATATTTCCGCCCATCTTTTGGAAGTAGGGGCTGGTAGAGATATTACCCACACCGGCCATGGCTATTTCCTGCTTGTCTTTGGTAAGAATAACGTGCTGGTCCATGAGCACATTCCATCCCAGTTCCTGTTCAAATGAGAGCAGTCTGTCCGTATCTTTTTGCCGCTCTTCTTCGTTGAAGCATCCGTGCAGCAGATAGTCGTGATTGCCCCTGATGGCAAATATGCCCATAGGAGCCTTTAGCCTGGCAAGCTGCTCACGGTAGGGAAGAGCTTCGGCCGATGCAAAATTCACAAGGTCGCCGGTGAAAAGAATAATATCCGGATTCTGCTCCAGCGTTTTGTCAATGACTTTTTGAACATATTTTGCCTTGCGACCGAAAGACCCCAGGTGAAGGTCTGAGAGCTGGCATATTTTAAGGCCGATAAAAGCCGATGGCAGATTCTGGAAATACAATGTCTCCGTGTTCACCTTCAGATGTCGGGAAGAGTAAAAAATAAGGATAGCAAAAAACAGTGCTACAGCTACGCCCACAACGATTCCTGCCGTCCCAAGCGGGGAAAAGAGCATGAACACGAATTTGGGCAGCTCAAATATAAATATAAGGTAAGAAAAAACTCTCAAGGCATCGGTGTACCATTTACCAAGGCCGATAAACACCAGACTTACCAGCGCCGCCAGCGTAGGAAGCATCAGAATGCCCTTCCAAACCGGTTCCAACCCAGTTCCCATACCGATGTACAGGTCCGGCAGGACCCCGAACAGCAGGAAAAAGATAACATAGGTCGAGAACTTCATGCGGTTTGGTTTAGTCGTGATTTACAAATATATACATTTTTTGAAAATAAATCACGACACCGCAAAGCGCTTAGTCTCTGGGCACAGGTGTTACGGCGTCGTCTTTGATACGAACTGCCCTAACGAATCTGTATGTAGCACGTGAAAGGTGTTTACCTTCTTTGGATCCCGTATAAATCGTACTTGCTCCAGTAAGGGCGGCCTTTACGCGCGAATTCCAGTCGCCTTTAGTCATGTTGAAGTTGTTGCCATCCCTTTTTAGCCCATCCTTGTAAAGAATAAGGTTCAGGCTGTCCATGACGCCGGTAATCTCCATGGCATCCCATCTTCCGGCATGGATACGTGAGAAGATTCGGCCTACGTCTCCGGGAGGAGGAACCAAATTGGCAACCGAGGGATAATACCAGATAAAGGAGTTGGTAATACTTTCTACATCGTCAGTACTGAAACCGATGAGATTATCCTTACCCATATCGTGATCCTGGTTTCCGTCTATATAGACATAAACACAGTTGCTAAGGTCCATGTCAACTTCCACATAGTCTCCGTTTGCAAAATCCAAGTTGGGAATTGCATCTTGCCACTTTTTATTACATGTTTTATAGTTGCTGGTGGTCCATCCGCCGTCCGGAACGGGATTGGGCGTATAGTAAAACCTGTAAATCTGGTTGGAAACGGTATTGGAGACGTATTTTGAACCGTCACTGCTGGTTGCCGTCACATAGAACAGGTATTCCTTCTTGCGGTTGGCCTCAGCGCCCCAGGCAGCATCGCCGATAAGATCCTTCAGGTACACATCTTCCGATAAGGAGGAGACGTTCCCCGTTCCGTCCTCAATATCGCGGGTATCCCAGCTCCCGTCGGAAGCCTTCCAGTGCAGCGTGACATTGGTCAAGTGAGCATTATTGTTGCGGCTGCCGATATTCACCCTCACCGGCACTCCCTTATCCGGGTCACTCACAGACGGAAAGCTCACCGAGCATTTGGTCAGATGGGAGATAAGCCTGAACGGACGCTCAATGGTGCGCGAAGTTGCGGTATTGCGCATAGTTATCTTGAACTTGCAGTCGGCTCCGTCCATATCATCGTTCAAACCTAATTGCGCGAGCGTAGGGAGCGTAACCATTTGGTCGGCCACATACTGCATGCCCGAGGGGGTGGTCTCCACCGGGATGTCCTTCTCGTGATAAAAGCCTTGGCCATCGGTATAGCATAGCTGGAGCGATGCCGAAACGAACGAGGCGGCAGAGGAACAAAAGCTAAACGTAATCTTAGTGGGGTCGCCCAGGCACAATGTCTCGGTAGACATTTCGATGTCGCCTTCTATCCAACCGGTCATATCCACGTCGCGCACGCAGCGTGAATGGTTGATTTTTTGGGTCCTTTGCAGGCACGACTGCTTACTGGCAACTGATGTGTATCCCCATCCCACTTTGCCCCGCTCACGAGAGATTTCAGCGGCTGTCATACCCGACCTGTTGTCTCCGTAAAATCCCCGGTCGAAATAAGTTCGGGTTGGTAAACAACATCCGTCTGCATATTCGACGCCGTCTTTGTCGCATTCAAAGTACGTGGTAGGCAGATAAAGCGACATAAGCAGCATCTCGGCATGGTTGGGGAAACGGTATCCTGGCGGGCAGTACGGGTTGTATCCCAGTCGGGTAACCTCCGGATTGATGGTCTCGTTGATAGGGTAACTTTCAGGATTATTATTTTTATCGTAGGTATCGACGCTATTAATAATATTGAAATCTACCACATCGTCCGCCCGACTCTGGGTCTCAAATTTGAGATAGACACAGTTAAACAAGTTGAACTGGTCGGCATAAGGCAGCTCGCTTTCCGACAGCTGGCGTATGGATTTCGGGTTCAGGCGGTCAAAGTAGAAGGTGAAGGGGCCTTCCGGTTCAGGTCCTTCCTTTGTAAAGTAATGCTCTATCTCATAATTGTACGGAGCATAGCTGATATCCTTGATTTCTCCGTTCTCTGTAAATGTGCCGATATTGCGCAGGCAGCGGACACTCTCGCCTTTAGCAGCCTCACCAATAGTAGGCCAAGTATACCTGTTAGCCGTAAAGTCCCAGTTGTATTCTGTGGCGCCGCCGCCTTCTTCTGACCAGGAGACTCGTTTGCCACTGCTGGACATAATGTGGGCCCGCCACTGCCCTTCGGCCGGCTTGTACAGGCGGGCGTTGATGGAGAGCGCCTCGTTGCCCACCCACATTCCAGCCAGCTGGTTACAGGCCGCCAGGTACCAGCGGATCTCGCTCCTGTCCACAATACCGTCGCCATTGTTGTCACGGTTGCGGGTCAGGCACGAATAGGCCATTCCTTGATACCCATTATCCTCGCCAGATGGAGCCTTAAGTTCAGGAATCTCATTGTGGACACTGTAATCCAGGAAGGTGTCCCATGTACGATTCGTACGGTCTTGTCCGTTTGCGGTCTTAGTACTGTAGAAATCCCAAATGTATGCCGAATTGAGTCTTCCATTCCATTTGCCCAATTCTGAATAGTAATCACCCGATCTGCCTGAGGACTCGTCGCCATTTTTCCCGTCTAGCGGATCGTTCGGCCAGTAAGGCCAGCCGTCGGTGAGCTTGCGCATCTCGTCTTCGTGCTCCGTTCCCCATAGCGTATGAAGGTCGGCCGCATAGATGTTGTAAATGGTCTGGATGGACTGCTGGATGATGGAATGGCTGGAGAGGATAACATCGCTCTTGCGGTCGCGGCTTTGTCTGGCATCCGACAGGATGTGCATCTCGCGCGGCTGGGCATTGACAAACTTGCGCCACAGGTCCGGCTCCACGGTATGCTCAATAGGATGCTCCTCGTAGTAGTACTCGTCGATGAAGGCGGTAAAGCGTATGACCGGCTTGGTTTCGGGGTTGCCGTCGTCGGCAATAAAGGCACTGGTGGGTGCGGAAGGGTTCTGCCGATGTGCCGTCTCACGGGATGTCTCCCAGAAAATGTAGCGAATGAGCTGCGTGATGTCCATCAGGTCGGGAATCATGCGGTACATCGGGTCGTTTTCATCTGAAGGACCGCAATTGACAGGCACCCCTGCCGACACCTGCTGTCCGGGCTCCCATGCCGGATCGTAGTGGCTGTCGCCGGGATATTTGTGCCTGCGCGTGGAATACGGGTAAACGTTCCCTAAGGTTTCTGAAACCCAAGGGAGCGGATCCGGATCCTCATCCCAAGTCGCCGATGAGGGGGTGCCGTCCACAAATTCGTTTACGCCGAATTTAACCCACAGGTAATCAAGGCCGTCGGCGGAATAAGTAAATTTGTTCTGTAACTGATCAAAGACAATCTTGGGGCCTCCCTCGCCGAAGGGAGTCTTGACATACCAGGAGAATTTTTCCTGTTGCATGTCGGGACGGTACGTGAAAGTTAGCTGATGATATTCGTAGTGTGCGTCGGCGTTTATCATTTCGGCATCGGTCAGGAGCAGGAAGCCTTCCTGTCCGGCCTGGTTCTCCTTGTCGGAGATTACCTCTGTATAGATGCTTTTAGAGTTGTTGACGGTAACGTTATAGGTGTAACTGTACCCGCGCTTGGTGTTATAGTTGTTGAAACCGGACGATCCGTCGGGCTGATTGCTGTTGGTAAATTCGCCAAGATGCACGGTAAAAATAGCATCCGAAGTAAGTGCATGGCCGATTTCCATGCCCGATGATGGATCATCGGCGGCAATAGCGGTGATGCCGGCTGGGGTAAGCGTGAGGATAATGTCGAATTTGACGTAGGTCGAGTTGGGATTGGCGTATTCCCAGTCTCCGTTGTCTACGTAATGGGTTCCGTAAGTGTTGCTGGACGGACCTTCGTACCCGTCATCTGGACTTACGGTCTTGCTCTGGAGCTCTCTCTGGTAGTATTTGGTGGCCTGTTTGACGGGTGAGAGCTCATTTTCCAGAATGTAGAAACAAAATGTGTAATAAGTAGTTTGGTTCCCCGGTTCACCCTCTGTTTCCGTGCCTTCAAAGTATGTCTGCTGGGAGTCAAAATAGTAGATGTCTTCGGGTGTTTCACCACCGTTGTAATCCGAAAACAGATGACAACTGTTGGGCGCACGGCAAACCTGCCAGTAAACCGGCGTAACGGCGCTTATGTAATCCGGATTTACTTTGATGCGGAACTTAACCTTGGCGTTAATGTTTTTTAATTGTACCTTGTATTCCGGGTCATATTCCAGGTCGTTGGGCGCAGGCTTGTTCCAGTGCATGGAACCCGTACTGATGCCGGGGCCGTCGTAACCCAGTGTACCCATCATCAGGAACAGATTCTTGCGGTTCACGATATCCTGTTCCAGTTTTACGGTCAATCCGCGCAGTTCGTCAAGGTCTTCTACTTCGTTAAGGCGGGTAATCTCGTTTTCATTGTCCATTTCCATAACGGAATTGTCCACATTGGCAAGCACAACCAGTGCTACGTGGTCGCGCGAAACTGTGGAAATCTTCACGGCTCCGCGTGTGGGTGTATTCTTATTGTCAATGGACTTGTTTTCCACGTACCAGCATTCGTTGTGGTGCTCGTTAAGCTCGGCAAGTGAAGAGCGTTTGTGGTCGAAGTTGAAGTAGCGGCCGTAAACCTTGCGGGGGCTGCCGCTGGAGGTGTCATCCTTATCAAACAGGAAGACGTAAATATCGTGGATGTTGGCTTCGTTGATGAATCCGGCATCGGCCTTGGTGCTCACATCCACATCCAACATGTCGTCGGCGCCGAATGGAATAGTGAGCATGACGGGAACTCCCGCAGGGAGGTTTTCTCCCGTGGGGAAGGGTTCTGCTTCCCGCTCCCTGGTACAAGAGAGCACGAACAGTACCGCAATGGCTGAATGCAGGATTCTTCTCATATTCGTCAGTCAAATTGTACTTCTGCCGTCACCTCGTTCCAGTCGGCTACCTCAAAGTTGAAGGATACTTTGAAACCTTTACTGATGCGGGTGACGATGTAAAGCTGCTGGTTTCGGTAAAGACAGGGGATATCTACACGTTTGTTGTCGGTTACAGGGAGGCCTTCGAAAGAGTAATTCTTTGCGTTGGTGGTGAAGGAAATATTGCAGGTAAAAGGCCCTACGCTGGGGAATACATACCAGTCCGCGGTGATGATTGCATCGTGTTCCAGCGTATTATGTTCGGTCACTGTGGCCAGCAAGTCTCCCATCGATGCACTTTCTGGCGACACCGCTGGATGCTTGATAACGTATCCTCGGTCCGGACAGATATTCACAATTCTGTTGGAGTAGTTGCTAAGGTCAAGGTCCTCGCCTGAATTGTTTATGAATTCGGCCGTAACCTTTGCAATGCACCGCAGCATTTCCAGGCGCACCTGGCCGTTCTCACCGGAAGAAACTTCAAGCTCTCCCTTGGCCGATAACGGCATCCTGCCGTTGATGAGTTCCGGAGCCACATCCGCTGCCAGTTTCCTGAAGCGAAGAGCCTCCAGCACCTCTCTGGTAGGAACTTTTGCCGGATTCGTAAGATCGGCCACATTGATTACCTTGGAATCGTCGGCATCGTCCTGGCCTTCCTGTATCATCGGCCAAAGGCCCTGTGCATTTCCAAAGGCGTAAACCATGTACGTTCCTTCGCTATAGCCGGCAAAGCTAAAGGCTACTTTTGCCTCTGTGGCTGTTGATAACTGCAGTTCTCCTTCGCCAGGATATCGCTTGATTATGTTTCCGCTTGGATCGGCAATCAGGATGATAAGGTCCGGATTGCCGGAGCCGTCACGGTAAATGCCGCCGCCGTCGGCAACGTCTCCGTCGCCTGGTGTGGTGGCACGGGTCTCCATGGCCCCGGTATAAAAGCTCAGCGTGACCGTAGTGCCTTCTCCAGCCACGTTCTCCGTGTCTTTTGAACAGGAGAACAGGCAGGCCAGCGTGGCAACTGCGGCTGCAAAATATGAAAGTTTGCGCATGAGCATTTTAGTCAATCATTACACCGGGGGTTTCTGCGTAAATAATATCCCATTCGGTTGTAATCACGTATATTTTAACGCCGCCGTCCATGCGGATATTTACGTGATAAGTGTATCGTTTGCCGGGCTCCCAAACATCTACAGGGGTGGTGTCTCCGTTCAGCGGATCCCTCTGGATGTCCTTGAGAAGGATACTGGTTTCAATGGCCGATTGGCCGGTAGGGGTGAAATTGACAACAAGTCGGGGCATGTGCTCCTCGTCGTTAGCTACACCGTTGCTGGCGGCATCAAGGGCGGTTGGAATCAAGAAGTCGAACGCTCCGGTATAACTGTGATTTCCGGAGAGGTTTTTGCCTGTCAGGGTGGCATTCGGTTCCACGCGCCTAATGGCATCGCCGTTACGTACGGTGTTAATCCAGAGAATCTCCGGTTCGCCTATGGCATCCAAAGTGGCCTTTGCATAAGCTTCCACAATCATGTTGGTAAATTCATACGAATTAACCGTGATCTCCTGAGTGTTGGAATCGTTGTCAAAAACGATACTCACGGCGCTCAGTGCATGACTGAAGGTTAGAGGAACGGCCGATATACGGTCGATGTCACTTCCGTAACGCCTGTATATTGCGTACATGAGATCATAATTGCTGGAGCTTATGCTATAGTACGTCTGGATGGCAAGGTTTCCGGGAATATTCATTCTGGAAGTGCCTTTTCCTGTGGGGTGCACGCCCAGAAAGTCGTAGTAGTCGCCTACCGAGATCCAGTACCAGGCCTTGAGAGGGGTGTACTCCCACACCGATGCGCTCTTCTTTTCCACAATGGTGCCGTTGAACACATCGGTGGTCTGGTTGTTTCCGTGACGTCTGCCATAGACAGCTATCTTGTCGCCAACTTCAAAATCTCCTTCTTTGAAAGTTCCGGCTTTGGTGGGTACATCATCTTTAAGCAGCTGCGCACCGGCGCTGAAGCCGATGGTATGATTGCCATCGGGCTCCGGGGCGTCGATGCGGGCGCACCCGCCCCATAAGGCGAGCGCGCCGGCAGCGGCCGCTATGCGTATGATGTGCCTCAGTTTCAAGGATTAGTTGATGATGTAGTGATATGCTTCAACGTCTACCCAGTCGCTGATGGTGGCGTTGAATGTAATGAAGTCGGCGTTGATGGTGATGTAGTAGGTATAGTGCTTACCAGGCTCCCAAGAGGTAATAAAAGGTCCCGTGTTCTGCGCGGTCTCTTCACGACCTGCCTCCTGGTTCACATCCGAATCGTCGAACTTGTTCAGGGGAATAGTTCTGGTGTGTTGAATAGACTCTCCGCTGAATGTGACGGTATAGGTGATTTCGAGTTCCTGTCCACTGTCAATAAGGGCCTGAGGCATCACAATAAGGTTATTGATCAGGAACCTTGAATTCTGAGTTCCGTAACCCACGCCTGCTGCAATAGTAGTAGCAGGGCCAATGGTTACAGGAGTCTTACCATGGGTGTTGTCATAATTGCCTTTAACGGAAGGGGTGGCAACAGTCCATGTTCCCACAGGCTTTTTAGTACCGTCATAACTGCCAACGGAAAGATGACCTTTGGTCTCAATTTTTTTGATGGAAACGGAATTAATTGCCAGTGTTGCCTCCTGAAGGTTTTTTGCTTTCTTGAACTTGAGGTCAAAGAGCGATGCCTGGGGAACAAAATCCAATCCTACGGTCAAACCGTAAGCAGCCTTGGCTACTTGCTTCTCCTTGGCAACGAGAACGTCTCCATTAGTGCCGCCAAAGATAATGTCATTGGTGATGAAAAGGCCAGTCTGGGCAGGAGCTTCGCTGGTAATACCTGCGGGAGATATGGCATAGAAGGTGTAACTGTCGGTGGTTCTGTCCCAGAAACGAATAGATGTATAGTTCCAAGACCCATTTTCGCCTAAAGTTACAACGTCTCCATTAAAGACAGTGGTTTTCTCTTCACCAGCCTGTTTGTATCCATAGACGTTGAAAGAGTCGTTAGTGACAAAAGGTGAGTGGTGAGTTGGTTCTGGTTCCGGGTCCGGGGCTGGATCTTTGGTCAATGTGCTCCTCCAGGTGCCAAAGCCAATGGCTTGCTCGGAAACGGGATTAACCTCGCTGGTTTTTGCGCAGGAAACGGCAATGGCCGCTATCGCTGCAAAGAAAAATAACTTTTTCATACGCATAAAGTTTTAGTTATTGGTTAAAAAATTAAAAAGTTGTTTTCTAACAAGTTATTGTTGTCCCGGCGGTTATGTCGTCCCAGTTGGAAATGAGGGCATCAAAGCCACCGCCGCCCTCGTCTCCGCCGCCGGAGGGAAAGTCGTTAACGTCAAGGTCCAGTACAATTACGCCGCCAAGCGGCAACTCGCGTACCTGATCTGTAAGGTCAACACTTACGTTCTTGTATGAGCCGTTTGCATATATCACGTTTAATACAAGGCAGTGCTCACTCACGGATGCATCAACGCTATTCTGGTCGTAAGGATTGCATCCGGGAATGCCAAAGCTGCAGAAACGCATGCCCAGCATGTCACGTTCCTCGTCCAGCATTACATCTGTTGGCACGCTTACCGTATTGCTTACGCCGGTCTTGGTCATGAGATTGACGCCATCGGCCAGTCCGGTAAGCACAGCGCCGCCGCTTTCAACAATTCGACCATTGTTGTTTAAAAGGTTCACCTGAACCAGGTGGATGTATGAAGCCGGCGTAAGTTCTCCCTTGATAAGGATAACGTACTTGCCGTCTATGTATTCGTAATCGTCCAGATTGTCAGTTATTTCGTGGCCTTTATCATACAATGAGAACAGGCCGTCGGGCATGTAGGTTACGGGTTCGTTCTCGGGCGCTTTTCCGCTGGCTTTGGTGCCCATCAGTTTCTGCTGTTCTGTCTTCACGGGGTCGGAATTCTTCAGGCCGGACGAAATCACGCGTGTGTAGCATATAACGTCGTCCGTTCCCTCTTCTTCGCGAAAAAGCAGAACTTCGGAGTCGTTGTTGTGGAAAAGAAGATCGTATGTTCCGACTATGAAGGGAATTTCCGTGGTGTTGCCGAAAAAGTTCTTAACCGTATGGCTCAGATGACCGCCCTGGTCGTCGTGCGGATAAATGTGAAGGCTCATGGCCTCAATGTTTTCGTCATAGCCTTCTGGGCCAAGTACTTCCGTGTCCCAGCGGTAGGTCCACTGCACCTGCCAGTCTATCTGCCACATAAGGTTTATGTTAACCTCGGCCTCTACTGAAATGACGGATTCTACCGGCGTCCTAAGGTACAGCGGCGGCTCAATACGGCAACCTGCGGCAAAAAATGTCGCAAGCATAAGGGCCGATATTAGAAGCCGTTTTCTCATTTGTCCGTCTTCCTACCAAAAAGTTCAAAGCCGATTGAAATCCAAACCCTTGTGGGGCCGAACCAGTTAAGCGCGTGGTTCCTGGGTACAAAATCTTCGGGCACGCCCACGTAATCGTAATAGTATCTCTGGGTGGAATCGAATCCGTATTCGTACGGATCGTAGCGGGAATAGAAGTACCCCACGGCAATGCCGGCGTCAAGGAAAAGCCTCTTGTAAATGGTTAGCTTATAACCAGCTCCCACCGATATTCCCAGTCCTTCTCCTTCCCATCCTTTGGCATCCCAGCCTATACCGTATCTGGCGGCATTTACGTTCGCAAGCAAATACAGGCCGTGATAATTGCCGCCCTTGAAATAATAGCGGGTGTTCAGGGTGAGGTTCTGGATCTGCATGAATTTGTGCGTGTCCCAATGTTGCCACATGGGGATTTCCAAATCGGCTCCAAACGTCCAGTGCCCGTAGTTGGAAGGGTAGTATTCCACACTGAAACTGGGGATGGATGTGAGGCCGTAATTGGGGATATACGTAATATCGTAGGGGATGTTTGTGCTTATTGCCAGAACCGGTTTTTTCTTTACTGGTTCTACCTTTTGTTCCGGCTCTTCCTCTATGATTGGTTCTATTTCCGGCACTACTTCGGCCTGCAATTCTTCTTTGGGCTCTTCTACTGTGGGTTCTTCGGCCCGGACTTCCTCTTTTACCGCTTCTGGCTCTTGCTCCTTTTCCTTTATGCGAATGATAATTTCAAAGCAGCGCAGATAACGGTAATGGGCATACAGCAGATAACGGTAGTCGCTGTTTTCCAGCTTGTTGGCCAGCCTCCACTTCCGGGTATCGTCGCTAATTGTGGTGTCGTCCAGAATGCGTTGAATCCTTTCCTTTAAGTCTGGACGGATTTTTGGATCATTAAGCACACGTTGCCTTAACAGAGCCCATGCCTCACCACCGGCTTTTACGTTTGCGCTTATTGCGGGAAGCCTGTCTTCCAGAAGCCTGTCAAACTGTGCCGCACGCTCACGGCTAAGCCTCATGTTATTCTGATATGATCCTTCCGGCGAGGCAAATGCCGACACGTCCATAGTTACAACATTCTCTTCACCTACGCGGCCGATAAAACTGGCAATGGAATCAACGGCTTCTTTGTTTCCGAAATAACTCTCGTTCCATTGTGAGTTATTCCAAGGGAAATACAAGTATATAACGCGTTCTTGCGCGCGCACAAAAAAAGCAGGCATGAGTAACAAAACAAGGCATACAGCAAAGCGGATGTTTGCTGTATGCCATAGTGAAGTTTTGTTTTGTATAAGCCTCATAGTCAGCCGGTTAAGTTAGGTTATGCCTCCGTATTTCCACTGGGCATAATACGAATTTAGTAAGTTTTGACCGGCTTTCAAAATAAATTGATAATTATTTTCGGCAAGAATTTTTGATTCTTGATTTATGATTTTGAATAATTCTACCGGGGGGGGGTAATATGAAATATGCTTTATAATGCAATTAACGACTGTTTTGTGCCCTGTTTTGGCAGGATTACGCCTATTTTGCTTTATTTTTGTTTTAGAATCAAGAGAAATTGTTTTTTCAAAAATAATTGCTCATTTCTGATCATTGCTGATTGTTTAAATGAAATTATTTGTATCTTTGCATCAATATGAGTCTTACCCCATTTTTCGTTATTTGCGGCCTGCTTTGCCTGTTTTGGCTACTTGCTCACCACATTCTTGCCGCCCGCCTGGATTCTTTCAAAGTCCTGGTTGTTCTTTTTCTTTCCGTATTCTTTTCTGCTGCGGGAGATGTCCTTCTGGGGTCTATTACCGGGTCAAAAACAGTGACACATCTTGTTGTACTTTTTGCTGCGCCCGCCGTTATACCCCTTACCTGTCTTTACTTTGCATATCTTAGTCGTCCTTTCCAGTCAAAGCCCATTCATTATATTTGGATTGTTGTCCCTGCAATGTTGTTTACTGCCGGGCTTATAGTTGCATCTCTTAAGGGTCTTGGACAAACCGATATCCTTTTGGATAGAATACATTCTCGTTTTAAACCAGGGCAAAACATCTCGTTTGAGGGCGTTGATTACGTATTTTATATGTGGACCGTCGTCGGGTTCCGTATTGTAATGGTGCTGGAAACGCTGGATATGATTGTTTATTGTGTGGTAATGATGGTCCGCTACAGATTCAAGCCGTCAAACTGGATTGGATTTCTGTTTAAGGGGCGTAAGATCCGCGTCCTTGAAGTTCAGATGACCCTTTCTCTTTTTATATTGGCTGGATTCTCTGTTAAAATCTTCCTGTACACGCCGTTCTATAATTTGCACCCTGCTATTACTCTTTTTGTCATTTTATTTATTTCTCTTCTGCTTTTCTTTTTCGGCCTGTTCGGCCTGTTTGCCTCCAGAGACTACATTACTTTGGAAGACCTCTCATCGGCACTCCGGTTTAACTATTCCAGAGAGAATAAATCGGCCGTGACAGAAGAACTTGTAATGGATATGGTGGAGGATATGAATGCCGATTCCCTTACCAAGGTAATTTCCAAGATGGTAATACGTGCCGATGCTCCGTCCGATGCTTCTCCGGCGCGCGTTTCCGACTCTCCGTCTCTTACATCGGCCATGTTTAAAAACGCCAAGAACTGGGACGAGGGTAGCCTTGTGTCGCGCTTCCAGCGGCTGATGACCGACGATCAAATGTTCCTGCAGCCCGGCCTGACTTTGGACGACGTTGCTGCCAGGCTCAAAAGCAACAAGACTTATATATCCAAAATGGTTAACCAGACATACGGAATTGGTTTTCCGGAGGTTCTCAATATCCTAAGGGTGGATTATGCCCAACAATATATGCGAAAACATGTCGACGCCTCACAGGAAGAAACGGCCCGTGCCTCCGGCTTCCTAAGCGCCTCATCCTTTAATACCGTCTTCAAACGCATAACCGGCTATACTCCCAAGGTTTGGTCCTCCAGAAAGTAGTAATATGGATATTCTTACCCCATTTGTACGCATTCTGCTTAGTTACCGCGTGTGGTAAAAGCCCGTCCCGGTTTGTTCTACGATTGGATGGCCTCCCGTGGAAAAACAGGCGGTCAGAACAAAGTTCCCCGCCTGTCCACATCCAGAAAATATATGGATCAGCTGCTGTCGCTGAACGAAACTACTTTATAGTCAGGTTGATAACCATTTTAAACTTGACGGTTAACGGAGTGAATAATTCATCCACCTCCGAGGCGTTGACTATTACTGTACGGATTTCTTCGGTCTGGTATTTGTCGCCGGATTTCGGGGTTGCATAAAGAACAAGCTCTCCTTCTTCCGGCTTCTTATTGTCGAAAGGTTCGTAGGACAGGTCGTTGAACAGGCGGTGGACCGGGAAGGCCGATACGCGCCTGCAATCCTTCATAATCTCATAATCCAGACCCATTTTCTTAACCTCTTCGTTGAAGTTAATAGGAATTCCAGCCTTAATCTGGTCCACAGTTGCTTCGACGTTGATAGGGAGAACATAGGTATTGTACCAATACATGATTACATGGTAGGCCGAAACTCCGCCCCAGCGGTCTTTCATAACCACTGATCCTTTTACTTCCTGGCGTTTGATGCCTGTGGAATCCCTGAATGCCCTCCAGGCCAGGTTACCGGTGGTGTCCGGCTCAAAGGATACATAGCGTTTCTTGAGATCAAAATCTATCTTAACTGCAGCCTCGCAGCCTTCGTCGGGTTCAAAAACTATGTCACTCAGGTTCTGGGAGGTATAGAAACGTCCGTCAGAGTCGTCCTTTGTCTTGAACAGAACACCGTCCAGCGGCAGGTAGACGGCGCCGAACCTCTCTTCAATATACTCTTTACCCTTATCGTCCTTCTTCTTCTCTTCAATCTGGAAAGAGGCGTGGGGATAAATCCAGGGGCTCAGACCCTCGGCGGGAAGCGGCATCATCACCGTGTTGAACGGATCCGAGCTGACCAGCTGGGTTTTTGCTTCCTTATCCACATAGGCGCCAACGAAAGCCATGCGGGAATCGTCCCATACGGCTTCTTCGGCCTTTGTTGTAAGCGTAACCAGATACTGGCCGTCCAGTGCTTCTCCGCCGCTGTTTTTATCGGCTTCAAAATCCTTCAGGCCAAAATAGGCCGATTTTTTAATGTACGACGCTTTGGTTGCATTAGGATCTACTCTGTAGAACTGCTTCCCGGCAATATAATCCAGAGCTATCATATCCTTGGTGAAGGCCACTCCCGAGGGATTTACACGCAGGATGGATGTGAAATCCAGTCCTTTTGACACCGTATCGGCCGGCAGCGTTGCCAAAACCAGGGAGAAGGGGGCGTCACTCTTCTTTAGGCCATCAATTGTCTTTTGCAATTCGGCCATACGGAGTGCATCGGCCTCCTGCTGTTTCTTTTGCTCTTCCAGCAGTTTCTTCTGTGCTTCCAGCTCTTTTTGCTGTGCTTCCAGCTCCTGTTTCCAGGAAAGGTCGTCTTGTACGCATGCGCCCAGCAGCACCAGGCAACTTGCAGCCATAAATAAGATACTCTTCTTCATATTGTTGAAATATTATATTCTTCGATTTTCCAAAGATACAAAAAACGAATATATAGATTGTTCATAAAAATAAAAAAATAATAGGTTAATGTTTGTCCCCAAATGGATAATCTGTCCCCGATACTGTTTTTGTCGGCCCGCGCGTAACAATCATCTGACCTATTAAAATAAAGTAGTAACTTTGTGTGTTGGATATATTATATGAAAATCAGAATCACTGCCATCAGGAAGGCTTCTTATCCGGATTTGATGGCCAAATATGAGAACATTATCAAGCATGCTTGCGATGTGCAAGAGGGGCAGGAGTGGATTTCCATTGACGGCCGATGCCCTGAGGGGATGTGTCCTTCGGCCTGGGAATCCATGCGGGAGTTCGTCCAGGCACTGGCCCGTGGCGAGGGCAACTTCTTTGACGGCTGGATGAAGAACCCCCTGAGCGCCATGATCAGCTGTAACGACGGCTTCAGGCCGGTGAGTTTCTACATTGAAGTAATATGAAGCACCTGCCGAATAGCTACGCAAAAAGACCGCCGAACAGCGGTCTTTCAAGGTGCCTCGGGCGGGAATCGAACCCGCACGGCCGTTTCGGGCCAAGGGATTTTCGTGCCACTATGGCTTTCGCCACCGGTGATGCCTCTAGGCAACACTTTTGTGGTCTGGACTATTCCTTCACCGTGGAGCCGGGCTCTTTAGGTGTGCCGTGTCTAGTCTCTGCACCTTCCTTCTTTTGAAGGCTTGGCTCAAGATTGCCATCGGCTTTACCCGTTATGGTTTCCTTGAATTTACGGCATTCTACATCTCTCTTTTCAGAGAGTGCACTCAATTTTGCTCTTCCTCTGTAATTACCTGTAAGGGCGTGACAATTAGGGCAAAGAAGCTTTAGATTCTCTATTCTATTGTCTGTGTTAATCCCATTAATATGATGAATCTCCAGTGGGATTGGTTGCCCTTGCCATTCAGAAAGATGACAGCTTTCGCAATAATTGATGCCAAGTGCAGACTTGTATCTTTCGCGAAGCCTCCATGAACATTTGTACGAGGAATTAGTAACAAATACTTGATCATTTGAGATTGTTCCTTTAGGATTGAATTTTAATCCGGTATTCCATCCTTGACCTGTAAAGTGCGAGGTGTCAAGATGGTATTTCTGAATCAGAAGACGAACTGTTTTATAGTTGCCTCCAATAGGTCTTAATCCCAAATCTCTTAGTACTCCGGCTATTGACTTATTATTGATAACAGCCTTCTGTACGTCTTCCTGAGTATATTGACATTTCTTCTTCATGGCAAACACGAAGTTAAGCAATAATTTCGTGTTTACAAATAATTATTTCAAAGAGCGGTCTAAGTCCCTCGTGTCTACCATTCCACCACCAAGGCGGGAGGGGTTGGGAGTGCAAAGATAATAATTTTTTACAACTTATCCATAAGTCGCTCCAAGCTGGGGCTGGAGAGGGTGCGCATTATGGCGTCCCACATGCGGTCCGGGAGTACGCTGTGCCAGAATATCATCGCGCGGGAGCCGAAGCCCTTGTGGTAGCGGGCATGGGGCCTGCGTGCCTCAACGGCGCGCACAATGCACCGCGCAAGGCGCGAAGGCTTGGTCATGTAGTTCATGCCGAATGCCTTGCGGAAAATCCCGGCTTCCCTTAATGCCTGCTCTTCGTAGGGCGTTCCCGTAGAAGATTCCGTTAAATGATCGGCCGCTATGAAGCCCCAGTCGGTCTTTACAGCGCCGGGCTCTACCAGCACCACGTCTATGCCGAAAGGCTTGAGTTCCATGCGCAGGCAGTCGCTGAAGGCCTCTATAGCATACTTTGATACACAGTACCAGCCGCCAAAATACAGGCAGGCGCGCCCAACAACTGAGCCGATGTTGACAATGCGCCCGTATCCGCGCTTGCGCATGCCGGGCACAACTGCCTTGCAAAGCTGTGCAAGGCCAAATACGTTCACCTCCATCTGGCGACGAGCCTCATCCAGCGACACATTCTCAATTGCCCCAAGGGAACCATATCCGGCACAGTTCACCAGCACGTCAACGTCCCCAACGGTGGCCAGGCAAGAAGCAATTGAATCGGCATTGCAAACATCCAATGCCACAGGCGTTACTCCAAATTCCTTCAAAGGCTCAATCAAAGCCACTCGCCGTGCAGCGCCGTAAACCTCATATCCTTTAGTAGCCAGAAGTTTTGCAACCTCATAACCCATACCGCTGCTAGCGCCGGTAACCAGTATTTTCTTAAAAGTACTTTTTCTCATCTCTGTATAATGCCAAAAATATAAATATCAGTATTGTAAATGCCCACAGCGAGGAGCCGCCGTAGGACAGTAGCGGCAGGGGAATGCCAATAACGGGCATAAGGCCAATGGTCATGCCAACGTTTATGAACAGGTGCATGAAAATGCATGACGCAGCGCAGTAACCGTATATTCGCGTAAACTTGCCGCGACATCGCTCGGCGTCAATTATCAGGCGCGCTATTAAAAATGTATATAGCAAAATGACCACCAGGCAGCCTGCAAAGCCCCATTCCTCGCCAATTGTGCAGAAAATGAAGTCGGTGGCCTGTTCCGGCACAAAGCCAAAAGTGGTCTGCGTCCCATGCAGGAAACCCTTCCCGAACAGCCCGCCGGAACCAATGGCAATCTTAGACTGAGTAACGTTATATCCCAGGCCCGCCGGGTCTTCACGCAGTCCCAGCAAAACCTCAATTCGGCCCCTCTGGTGCGGCTGCAGCACATTCTGGAAGATGTAATCCGTAGAGAAAACCATAATTACACCCGCCAGATATACTCCAAGTGTAATGAGCAGGAAACGCTTCTTGTCCCATATTGCCCTGTATAGCAGAACCGGGAAAGCCAGAGCGCTGAAAAATAGCAGTATATGTACGGGCTGAATCTTTAGTACAAAGCTCCAGAAATAGTTGTAATCTTCGTCCACTGCAGGAACCCATACACGGGCCGACATCCAGTCCAGACGTGCCTGCACAAGGGAATGGAGCCAGTTCATAAGAGGTACCACATGAATCATAAGCACCACGAATCCGGCGCCGATGATAAGTCTTAGCAGCCGCTGAGAATCATTGCCGATAACTATATTGCAAGTTGCCAGCAAAGCCGTCATTGCCAGTATGGACCAGAACGCCCCCCAGGTAAGTGTGCCCACAAACAGCAGTATAATGAGGCCGATAACCCCAAGCCACCAGCCGGAAAGCCCCTCCCGGTACAGCACAAAGATGAATCCCACATAAACCAGTGCACTTCCGGTTTCGCTCTCGGCAATAATTACCAGCATGGGCACGCCTATTATGGCAACCGCCAAAAGGAAATCCTTCAGGCGCGTTATCTTGAATCCCTGCTGGCTCATTACGTACGACAGCAGCAAGGAAGTGCTTATTTTAGATATTTCGGCCGGCTGGAAACGTATGGGCCCCAGATTGAACCACGAGTGGGAGCCCTTAACGTCGCTGGAAACAAAAATTACCAGCACAAGCAGCCCCAGCACAAACAGATAGAACGGCAGGCTGCCAATCTCGAACAGCCGTGGCGGAATAATGTATAGAATTATGCCGGCAAGGCCGATGGAGGTAAGTATCCACACGAACTGTTTGCCTGCACGGGATCCCCAGCTAAGCAGTGAACCCGGCTCTGAAGTGTGCGTGGCCGCATAAATATTTATCCAGCCAATCAGAACCAGCACCAGATAGACGCCGATTATAGCCCAGTCCACCGACTGCCTGGTATGAGCCCTGCCCTCAGTCACGTTTAACTCTTGACATTAAATCGGCCTCTTTCATCCTGTCTTCCAGCCCTTGGCGCGTCACTTCGCCCGTAAGGTATCTTTCCACCATAAGCGATGCGATGGGTGCGGCATACTGGGCGCCGAAGCCGCCGTTTTCCACGTATGCGGCAATTGCAATCTTGGGGTTATCCTGCGGCGCAAAGCATATAAAAACCGAATTATCGGCCCCTCTGGGGTTCTGCGCCGTGCCGGTTTTGCCGCAGATATCCAGTGACTCCACATGCGCCACCCTTGCCGTTCCGCCAGCGCCGGCTGGAGCGTTCACCGCCAGCCACATGCCGTGTATGATCTTGGGGAACTGCAAGGTGTCCACCATCGTGTACTGCTTTTCATAAAAACGCGGCTCTATCTCTACGCCCTCCGAAGCCTTTACGATATGCGGAATATAATAATACCCGCGGTTGGCTATGGTGGCACAAAGATTTGCAAGGTGCATGGGCGTTGCAAGAATCTCGCCCTGGCCGATGGAGAGCGAAATTACGGTGGTGGAATTCCACCTTCCGCGCCCGTAGGCACGGTTGTAAGTCTTTGACGACGGGATACTTCCGGAAAGTTCGGCCGGGAAATCGCTGCCAAGTTTGCGGCCAAAGCCGAAGCTTTGCACGTATGTGTTCCAGGCGTCAAGGCCTTCGGCCACATTCTCATATTTCCGGTTGTCGATGATGTTCTTTAGCACATAGCAGTAATAAGCGTTGCACGACATCATTATGCTCTCTTCCATGTTTATTGGCGAGCGGTGAGCATGGCAGCCAAGCTTATGCCCTGCGCCAAAATGATATCCCTGCGAGCAGGGATAGTACATATCCGGCCTTAAAACGCCCTCCTGCAGGCCGATAAGCCCGTTCACAAGCTTGAAAACGGATCCGGGAGGATAAGAAGCCTGCACTGCACGGTTGTACATGGGCTTGTACGGATTCTGCGCAATTTCCGTATAATGCTTGCCGATATCGGCCAGCTGCTCTACATCTATGCCGGGCGAAGAAACAAGTGCCAGTATTTCTCCGGTGGATGGCTCAATTGCTACTACCGAGCCAACCTTGTTCTGCATAAGTTCCTGGCCGTACTGTTGCAGGGTGGCGTCAATGGTGGTTACTATGTCGCGTCCCGGGATGGCTTCCTTGTCCTCGGCCCCGTCTTTATATGGCTGTTCAATCTGGTTGCGGGAGTTGCGAAGATAGATGTGGTAGCCTTTTTCGCCCCTCAGGTCCTTTTCCCTTGCCGCTTCTATGCCTGTCATGCCGGCATAGTCGCCGCTGCGATATTCCCCGGGATGCTTGTTTATATAGTCCTGATTTACCTCCGAAACATAGCCCAGCAGGTTGCCACCGGCGTTTACCGGATATTCCCTCATGCCTCTCACCTGGCCGCGGAAGCCGGGAAAACGGTATTTAACCTCGTCAAAACGCATGTAAACTTCGGCCGGGACCATGCGCATCATGGTTACGCCCTGAGAGCCGATTGACGAGCGCCTCCGGCGGTATTCTTCCAGCTTGGTGCGTATGAATTCAGGCGTTACGTTAAGCACCGTGGCCAGTGCCAGAGTGTCGAATTCACGCACTTCGCGAGGCATAACGATTATGTCGTACGATATTTTGTTGCCAACCAGGACCTTGCCGTTGCGGTCGTATATTGTACCGCGTATGGGGTATATGGTTTCTTTAACGGTGGAGTTCTTGTTGGCGTCTTCTTTATAGCTGTCCTTTATAATCTGCAGCGTGAAAATATTGCCCAGGAGCAGCAACACGGCGGCTCCCAGGCCAATCAGAAGACGGATATGACGGCCGTCCCCAGTCATAGCCTGTTTTCGGATGCGAGGGGGGGAAGTGCAAAGAGTGAAACCAGAAGGCCGGTTGCAAGGGAAGCAAAGAAGCGTGCTACGTTGAACCAGAACGGGCGCATTCCGGCGCCGTCCACCCAGATGTAAATTATCAGGAATACGGCTTGCGCGGCAAGGATGGCTATCATAACGCTCAATTGCCCGTTACTTTGCACGGTGAAATCTTCCTTACGGGAGAAAAGGCTGTCGCCGAAGATAAACTGAATTAGCGGTTTGCGGATATATGCCACAGGAACAAGAGCAATGGCGTTCAGACCAAGGACACCTTCCGACAACCAGTCCACCGCAAGTCCGGTGAAGAATGCGATTATCATTGTGGCCGGCGTGCTTATCCTTGTAGATATGCACAGCACCATAACCGGGAGTATGCTTAGTGTAATGTACGGCGTAAAAGTGAAGTAATTGCTAATTAGCAACTGCCCCAGCAGCAAGATTACGTAAACTATCCAGAAAGCATTGTTTCTCATTCCATGAACTCCTCTATCTCGTTAAATGCATCGTTGTGCACCACCGTAACGTAGCGTATGGCGGTGAAATCCTGGAAAAGCGCTACTTCAACCTGGTTTGTGGCCCCGTTTACCACCTTTGCCTGCCCTGCTATGCCAAGAGGGATGTCCGGTGGAAACAGCAGCGAATGGCCGCTTGTGTAAACGGTGTCTCCCGGAGAGTATTTGCTTTGGAGCGGAATCTCTTTTAGGATGGCTCTTGAGTTGTGTATGCCGTCCCACACCAGAAGCCCGCTGCTGCCTTCGCTGCCAATGCGGGCGCTAATGGAAACATCGCTGTTCTGGAACGAAAAAGCAAAGCAGTGATGTTCGCTTATGGCATCGATAACGCCAATTACGCCGCCGCGCGCCACCACTCCCGAATTCTCCTTAATGCCGTCGGCATATCCTTTATTCAGTATAAGGTAGTTATGCTGCTTGTTGCGGCTAATTTTTACAACCTCGGCTGGAATTAACTCGAAGCCCGGGTGCACCGGCACTATGGAAGAATCGGCATTTACACGGCGCACCTGCCGGTTGGCTTTGTCAAGGGCTACTCTTAGCTCGTAGTTTTCCTGCGACAGCTGCTTGTTGGTTTCCGACAGCGAGAAATAGTTGTGTATTCCCTGCGAGGCGCCCCACATTGTGCCCATGAACGAATGGGCGGCTTTTGACACCCAAACGCGCTGAAGCGACGAGTTGTTTGTGATAAGACACAGCGACGCGGCCTCCAGAATAATGAAGACCGCGAAGCTTACAAGTCTTGTCACAAACTGCTGCCGTTTCATGTGCTATCGCATGAGGAACGAGTAGTTCTCTGTGTTCTTGAGGGCTATGCAGGTACCGCGTGCCACGGCGCGAAGAGGATCTTCGGCCACGTGGAAGGGAATGTTCACTTTTTCGCTAAGGCGTTTGTCCAGACCGCGGAGCAGCGAGCCACCGCCGCTTAGGAAAATGCCGTTTTCCACAATGTCCGAGTACAGTTCCGGCGGGGTTTGTTCCAGCACCTGCTGGATAGATGCCTCCAGGCGGGCGATTGATTTGTCCAGGCAGTGGGCAATTTCCTGGTAGGGGATAAGGGCCTCTACCGGGTGGCCGGTCATGAGGTTTGGACCACGTACAAGGAAAGGTTCCGGTTCCACGTCCAGTTGAGGTATAACTGCACCGACGGCGATCTTAATCTTTTCGGCCGTGGTTTCACCCACCTTTATCACGTGCTGCTGACGGAGGTAATTCTGGATATCGGCAGTGAAAACGTCGCCTGCTACGCGGATAGATTCCTGCTGGACTATGCCGCCCAGGGAGATGACGGCAATTTCCGTGGTGCCGCCACCGATATCAACCACCATGTTGCCCTTAGGAGCCTCTACATCCAGGCCGATACCAAGCGCTGCGGCCATGGGTTCGTAGATCAGATAAACGTCCCTGCCGCCGGCGTGCTCTGAAGAGTCGCGTACGGCACGGATTTCCACTTCCGTTGAGCCTGAGGGGATGCCCACCACCAGCTTAAGGTTGGGGGCGAAGAGGCTGCGGTGACGGGAATTCACCTGCTTGATGAAGCCGCGGATCATCATTTCCGCAGCGTTGAAGTCGGCAATTACACCGTCCCTTAAAGGACGTACGGTTTTGATGCCCGGGTTTGTTTTTTCGTGCATCAGTTTGGCTTTTTGGCCAAGGGCTATGCATTTGCCGGTTTGATTATCTATGGCTACGATGGAAGGTTCGTCCAGCGCAATCTGGTCATTTTGAAAAATGACGGTGTTGGCTGTGCCCAAATCTATAGCCAGTTCCTGATTGAGAAATCTGAATGCCATTATGCTGTTTTCCTATTTTCGTAAATACCTCCAAAATTACGAAAAAATTCTTATATTCGCATAATTAAAAATGCCGATGGAAAGAAAAAAATATCTGGTGGTTACGGCGGGCGGCAGCGGCACCCGCATGGGGGCGGCCGTGCCAAAGCAATTTCTTACTCTGGACGGGGTTCCCATCCTTCGCCGAAGCATAGAAGCATTTCTGCGTGCAATTCCTGATATTCAGGTAATTACGGTGTTGCCAGAGGCCCACATCGGCTATTGGCGTCAGTACTGCCTAAAGGAAAATTTCATTTGCCCGCAACGCCTTGTAAAAGGCGGTTTCACCCGTTTCCATTCCGTAAAAAATGCGCTAAAATACGTGCCGGACAATGCCATTGTTGCAGTGCACGACGGCGTACGTCCGCTAATTACGCCGGAAAAGATTAAGGAGCTGTTTTCAATGGCCCAAAATGCCCCTGCAGTTATCCCGGTAATGCCGGTTACGGATACGCTAAAAGTGCTTGATAAAAAGGACGGAGTGCTTGTATCGGCCGGGGAATCAATAGACCGCAGCCGCATATACGGCGCCCAGACTCCCCAGATTTTCCAGGCCGATAAACTTAAGGCCGCCTACACCCTGCAGTTCGACACCCTTTTCACAGACGACGCGTCCGTGGCCCAGCGCTACGGCATCCCGCTCACCTTTGCCCAAGGCGAACGCTTTAATCTCAAGATTACCACACCGGAAGATCTTGTCCTTGCTAAGGCTATTCTAAATCAGTCCCTTCCGGAATAGCTTGTGCTCTTGAAGTCCTTAACCCACACCTGGCGCTCGATTGGCTCGTCCAGGGAAATCATTGTGTCCGTGGACTGGATGTAGGGTATCTTCTGAACGGTGTTAAGAAGCACTTCCATAAGGTGGTCGTTGTCCAGGCAGTAAAGTTTTGCCAGAATGGCGTACTTGCCAGTGATAAAGTGGCACTCCACAATCTCCGGAATGTTCTTCAAATTTGAAATCACTTCCGGATACTTGGTGGATTCCGACAGGGAAATGCTAACAAAAGCGCACACGTTAAGGCCAAGGGCCTGAGGCTTAACCTGCAGGCGCGACCCGGTGATAACGCCGTTTGCTTCTAATCTTTTGAATCTCTGATGAATAGCTGCGCCGGACACGCCACATTCCCTGGCAATTTCCAGGAAGGGCATACGGGCATTCTTTACAAGGTACGACAGTATTTTCTGGTCGATTTGATCGATGTGATAAGACGCCATTTGCTTTCAGATTTTAACTAACCGAAGGCAAATATAAGACTTTTTTTTATTATTTGCGCTTTCCCTTGTATTTTTTTGTGGGTTCAGATGCGGCTATAATTGCCTGACAGTCAGCTTCCGTAAGGGTTGCGGCATTTTTACCGCGGGGTATCTTATAATTAGAAACTCCCTGCTTGATATAC
>Ga0310696_10001241_pt1 | contig 37340 bp, 31 predicted proteins | sample AusTroGonzalo_MG_4_FD_203885 | JGI IMG/M metagenome (GOLD analysis project Ga0310696, IMG submission 203885) | Bovine rumen microbial communities from tropical cattle in Woodstock, Queensland, Australia - Gonzalo_02 (v2) (version 2) | ecosystem: Host-associated > Mammals > Digestive system >... | reverse complement strand
TCGGTTGCGGCGCAGCCCTCTGCTCACTGGGCGCTATCGCCATCGTGGGCATGGCCGGACTCTACTGTCTGATAGGCATCAGCTTCTTCATGTCGCTCATGTTCCCCACCATCTACGGCATTGCGCTCGAGGATGTCGACAGCCAGGACTCTACGCTGGGCGCCGCCTTCCTGGTGATGGCCATTGTGGGTGGTGCACTGATGCCGCCACTGCAGGGCATGATCATCGACCTGCAGACGGTCTTCGGTCATCCGGCCGTGAACGCATCATTCATACTGCCCTTCATCTGCTTCCTGCTGATTATCGGCTACGGCTATCGTTCGTATCATAAAACACTCATCAATAAATAAATGAAAGCAATTCAGATTTCACACTCACAAGAGTTAAACGTTATCGACATCGAAAAGCCCCAGGCTCCCGGCCAAGGCGAAATACTGCTGAAGCTGCATTACGTCGGCTTCTGCGGCTCAGACATCAACACTTTCATGGGCCGTAACTCAATGGCCCTGAACCCCGTCATCCCCGGTCATGAGGTGGGTGCCGTCATCGAAGCCGTCGGTGCCGGTGTGCCCGACAACCTGAAGCCCGGCATGGTGGTCACCTGTAATCCCTACACCAACTGCGGAAAGTGCGCCTCGTGCCGCAATGGCCGTGTCAACGCCTGCCAGCACAACGAGACACTGGGCGTACAGCGCAACGGAGCCATGATGGAGTACATCACCCTGCCCTGGCAGAAAGTCATTCCTGCCGGCAGCTTGTCGCCGAAGCTGACGGCACTTGTAGAGCCGATGAGCGTGGGCTTCCACGCCGTCAGCCGTGCACAGGTGACCGACATCGACGTGGTGATGGTCATCGGCTGCGGTATGGTGGGTATGGGTGCCATCGTACGTTCTGCCCTGCGTGGTGCCACTGTTATTGCTGCTGATATTGATGATGAGAAACTGGCGCTGGCCAAGAAGATGGGTGCCGCTTACACCATTAACACTATGACCGAAAATTCACATGAGAGGCTGTCGGAGATTACCGGCGGCTTTGGCCCCGACGTCGTCATCGAGGCGGTGGGCAGTGTGCCTACCTACCAGATGGCCGTCAACGAGGTGGCCTTCACAGGCCGCGTCGTCTGCATTGGTTACGCCAAGTCCGATGTATCCTTCTGCACGAAATATTTCGTGCAGAAGGAACTCGACATCCGCGGATCGCGCAACGCCCAACCTTCTGACTTCCGTGCCGTTATCCATTATCTGGAAAACAACGACTGTCCTGTCGACACGTTGATAACGAAGGTCATCAAGCCCGAGGAGGGTCTTGAGACCATGCGCTGGTGGAGCGAGAATCCCGGAAAGGTGTTCCGCATCCTCGTAGAATTCTCTAAATAAAGGTGAGAGGTTAGAGGTTAAAGGTTATAGATTAAAGGTATGACTGAGCAGGAGAAGGACGAAAAGTACATGAAGCTGGCGCTTGACGAGGCGCATAAGGCTTATCAAGAGGGCGAAATACCCATCGGCTGCGTCGTTGTGTGTAAGGACCGTGTGGTGGCCCGTACACATAACCTGACGGAGACGCTCTGCGATGTCACGGCCCATGCCGAGATGCAGGCCATTACTGCCGCTGCCAACACGCTGGGCGGCAAATATCTGACCGACTGCACGCTCTACGTCACCGTCGAGCCCTGTCCGATGTGTGCCGGTGCTCTGGGCTGGGCACAGGTGCCCCGCATCGTCTACGGCTGTGGCGATGAGAAGCGCGGCTACCGTCTCTATGCCCCTCGTGCCCTGCATCCCAAAGCAAACATAACTGGCGGCATCCTCGAAGAGGATTGTCGCCAACTGATGCAGGACTTCTTCCGCCAGAAACGCTGAAAAATCTCTTTCTATAAAAGGACATCCAACAAAAAAGGCTCCGCTTTCAGAAGCGAAGCCTTTTTGATGTTATTGAGCAAGGAATTTCAGGAGTTGCGTCAGCGACGTCTCATCCTTCCATTTCGTCTTGTTCTGTTTCAGGAACTGCTTCAAGGCATCGGCCTTGGCATCGCCCACGAACTTCTCGACACCCTTCTTCGTGGCCTCTATCTGCTGGCCTCCAACGATGAAGAAGTACTGCTGCGTCACGGGAATAGTACGGCCGTCGTTCCTCTCCTGAAGCATCTTTCCAAGCTCAGGGGTGTTCAGACCGCCGAGATCCAGCGACGAGAGGTCGCGTGTAGCCGATGAGTTCAGGCTGGCACCATAGGCGCCACTGCCCTGCTGCAGGGAACTGAAGTTTGCTGCATCCATGCAGACAAGCAGGTTCGTTCCTTCGGCAGCGATAATCTTCATCAGACGGTGACTGGAGTAGATATAAGCATCGTCGCCAATCTCTACGCGCACCACCTTCGCATCGCTGTTCTGGTAGATTTTCCCATCCTGTCCGATGTAGTGCAGAACGTTACCCAGCAAATGGACGTTCAGGTCCATCGGACTGCTTTTCTGGTTTTCTTCAAAGAAGACGACGCCCTTGGTGAAGTCCTGATAGAGGTACGGCCAGCGGGTGTTCGGCTCGTACTTGGCGGCACTGGCTACCACAAGGCCAGCCAACAGTGCCATTGTCAATGCAAATCTTCTCATGTCTGTACTTATTGCTTAAATACCTTTATTGTTTTGGTGGTACCATCGGTCATGCGCTGACGAATGATGTTCAAACCCTTGGCGGGCGTATTCAGCTGCATACCTGTTGTTGAGTAGTACTGACGAGCACCAACAGGAACGGCAACGACATCGCTGACGCCAGTGGGACCGTTAATCACATAAATAGTGAAAGTACGCTCCACAGAACCGCCATTGCTGACGTTTGTTGCCGTAATAGTCACACTCTCCTCCCCCACTTCAAGCTCTTCGGTCGTCACCAGACAATCGTCGACAATCTTAAAGGGAGCATCCATATAATCATGCAATTGACGACTATAAGGGCCATGAAGTTCGTATTCATAAATCGGATTGGTAGCCTCGCTCTCCACCTCGACCTTGCAGACATAAGTGCCTTTGGGCAGTCCACCCTGCACCTCATGTGACGACAAAGTGATATTGCTGGGCTTCTCTGAAGGAGGACGAACGCCCACGACGACACCCTGGCCGTCGGTGTAGTTCATACCCATCTTAGCATCCTTCAGACCATTGAGGGGGAAGTAGCCGTTGTTAGAGCCGCCCCAACCCCAGTTGACATGGAAGAACTCGCCGTCGTAACCATCGAGGTTAAAACAGTGACCGTAGTTACCCTTGGGGTCGTGACCGCTATAGGCCACAGCACGGCCTTCACGCAATTCGGTGAGGATGAGTTCCCTCCATTCTTCGTCAGAACCAGAAAAACCATCGCGGCTATAATATTTCACACTCTTAGGATAGTTGAAGTTACGCAGCAGTGCAGCGGGGATGTAAGAGGTCTGCGTACCAGAACCATCAGCGCCATAGTCCATGCTGACAGCTACACCGCAGTGCCAGAGGAAACGGGCTACATCGTCCTTGCCATTAGCACCGGAGAGGATATCTCCCCAATTATAGTCAGGCTCGTTGTCGTAGTTGATATACTGCTGACCGTAATTGGCACATTTATATGAGAACTCGCCAACAGGACGTGAAGGCCACTGAGCCACACTCATGGCCTGAGCCATGCCGACAGCCACACAGCCAACGACAGCCTGATTCTTACCTGTCCCCGGGCAGTATTTCTGGAAACTGCCCGTCTGGTTCCAGTTCACCTGAATCAGCGGGGCTATCTTGTCGCTGCTCTCTGCATTGGCACGGGCTTTGGCCAGAGAGGCCTGTTCCCAACCAGCATGACGGCGAGCACCGGCAGCCTGCTTGTTCTCAATGACCTGACGGCCATAGATATCCATCATGGACTTCACACTCTCAGGCTGTCCTTCCGTCTGGTAAATGCCCTCTGTCGAGTAGCCGATGAAAGGATACGATGCATCGTCAGCGCTCACCAGCACCCAGCCACCTTCAGCGAACTGCACAACATAGTAAGCCTTCTGGCCTTCATAGGCAACAGTCTTCACACTGCTGACATCGCCGGAAACCTTGGTCTTTGCCATATAGACAGCCTGCTGCTGACTCACCTCGGCGGCCTCAGCGGTCGTCATACAGGTCAGTGCAAGCAAGGCCAGCAAAAACTTCTTTATCATAATTCTTTTTACCTTATTTTATTTAACGCCAAAAATCCCCTTTCTCTCCGCACTACCGCGAAGAAGAAAGAGGATTTATGATTGTCACCGCTTACTTGCGGACAAACTTCTTATGATTATAACCAGCCTGAGCCTTCTTGCTAACCTTCAGCTTAGGCATTGCCATGCCACGGCTGGCAGCTGCATCAGCAGCCTGAGCTTTCTTAAGAACAGATGACTTAGCAACATCATACCAATCCAGGTCATTGGCAAAGGTCTCATCAAAGGCATAAATGCCCCACATACCGTCACAGGTCAGAGTGCCTTTCTCAAGGTCAATGACGAATTTAACGTCAGCATTTTCAGCTGCATTGACAAACTTGAGACCATACTTTACGCCTTCTTCCTCAACAACACCAAGCTTCTGACTCTCGGGAATAGCGATGGTCTTGGTAGCCAGATCGTAAGTTGCATTCAGAGTAGAACCCTCCAAATAGAAGTCTTTAATGATCAAAGCATTCTTTTCCTTCTTATTCTCCTCGATGGTTACCTTACCAAGGTTAACAAGAGCTCCTTCCTTATCGAAGTAGGAAACATAGAGATTATCATAAGTTCCCACGATATCATCAACAGTCATGGTAACATATTTCCACCATGCCTTCTCACTGGTGAAGGCAGCATTGGGGTTGCCATAGACGTCGTAGATAACGCCCTTCTTAACGCTCACTGTAACAACATCACCATCCTCAATACCAGCAGGCAGAGTGAAATAGAGCTGCTTACCGCTAACGTTCCACTGCTCAGGAGTGAGCTTAATGGTAGTCGTCTTCTTATCGTTGGTATAAGTAACGCAGACATCGCCGTCCTTCACAGCCGTCTTACCACCTTCAATACGGTAGAGGTCGAAGGCGAAGGTAGCAACACCCTTGAACTGCTCAGGATACTTAAAGGCGGTCTTCGTATCAGCGAAGAGGCTGTCAGCAATCTCAAAGTCAACCTTCTTATTCTCTACGACAGCGCCTGTCCACTTATCCTTCTTCTCATCGTATGTTGTTGTGAAGACACCGCACTTGTTGCCCTTAGCGTCAACAAAGGCACCTTCAGCCCATGAGAAAGCAACGACGGCACCGGCAGGAGTCTTAGGAGCTGCGAAAGTAGCCACATTGTCCTTGATGGTGACAGTGATGTCAGCAGGATCAACAGTGACAGGGTTCTCCCAATCCCACTCCTTGTAATAGATAGCAGACACAGCACCTGTACCACGCTTCAGAGCCTGATTGAAGGTAACAGCCACTGACTTCGTAGCAGGGTCAGCCTTGAAAGCATCCTTGGTCAGAGCAGGAGCATTGCCATCGGTCGTGGTGGCAGAAGCCACAGCAACCTTACCAACAATACCCTTGTCGCTGGCAGCAACAGCGTAGATCTGATACGTTGTGTTGGGCTCAGCCTTGATGGTGTAGGTGAACGTCGGCTTGTCGGCTGCGTTCTTCACGTTAGCGGCATTGCCATAGCTACCCTTCAGCAGAGCTGTAGCATCCAACTCTTCAGCCTCGTTGCTGGCATCAGTGATGAAGTTATAGAACTGTGTTCCCTGAGCCGGCGTCAGTGTGAAGGTCACAGCAGAGTCGGTCGTTGCGGCGATGGCGATTTCAATAGAGGGGCCGTCACCATAGTTCTCGGTCACGGGGTCATCCCAGCTGTTACAGCTGGAAAGACCAAGTGCGAGCATTGCTAAACTATATATCAGTTTCTTCATAATACTTCTATGATTAATTATTTATTACTTCTTCATTACAACGCCAGACGTCATGATGTTAAACCAGCTGCCAGCCACGCCATCAGTATAGATGCAAGATCCAAACCAGTCAATCAAGGTAATGGTGCCATCAGCAGCAATCAAACCTGTAATGTAGCCACCGGCTTCAATATCCTCTTCGGCTTCAGTTGTATGACCGTCATCAATGCCAAACTGACTATGATCGCCATAGAATGCATCAAGGTTAACCGTGGGATAACTTGATGTCTTAGCAATCAACTGTCCAACAGGAATATGAATTTCCGTCTTCTGGCTGTTAACAATAGCATAGACCTTCTGATTAGATCCATCAGGAACGAGGTTACCAATCCAAACTTTATTCAGATCATCTGCATCCTTCTCAATAGTAACACTCCATTCAGTATCTCCATTGAAATAAGACTCACCCTTAGCTGTCAATGTACCGAGGATGAAGGCCAGCGGGTGCTCATCGTCCTCGATAGTAACAACGCACTTCTTGCTGGCACCGAACTTGGCACCCTGAACGTTTGTAAGCTCAATAGTGAACTTCACGTCGCCCTCGAAGATGTCGTTATCCTTGACATTGATGATAATGTTCTGCATGGGAGCATCCTTGGTGAAAGTCAGGGTCTTGCTCTCGTTACCAATGGTGAAGTGCTTACCCTCTACGGCACCAGCTGCAGAGTCGGGAGTGATGACGAAGTCAACAGAACCCTGCAAACCAGCCAATGAGGTGAGCATAACGGGGATTTCGAGTGTCTTGCCGGTCTCAGCAATTGCGGCACTCGTCTTCTGAATTGCCACAAATGCGTCTGCATCGTTGAATTCAGGCTCATCGTTGAGGCTGCACGATGCCAAAGAGAGAGCCATGGCAGCCAACAGTCCGTATGTTAATTTGAATAGTTTCATATCTTTTACTTTTTTACTAATTTACCTTTTTACCTTTCGATTAGTAGCCCGGGTTCTGAACCATGCTCTTGTTGGCCTCCATCTCACGCTTGGGGATAGGCATAGCCCAACGATAGTCAGGAGCAGCAGGAATATCCTTGTTCACAGTACCGTCGAAGTCAGTACGGGTCAGAGCTTTCTTGAAACGAGCATAGTCATAGACGATGTGACCCTCGAAGGCCAGCTCCTTACGACGCTCGTCGAAGATATTGAACTGATCGGGCACGGTTGCACCACGCTTCGTTGCGATGGCCTCAAGGTCACCACGCGCTGTAACACCGCTGATAGCAGCGCCGTTAGAGATAGCCTCAGCACGGTTCAGGTACATCTCAGAGAGACGCAGGATGGGCACGTTGACGCAACGGGGAACACCGCCGTCCTTACCCTTGTACTTCAGCACGAAGTAGTCGCCGTTTGCCAGTTCATAGAGAGAAGCGCGAACGTCGCCTTCCTCGTACATGCTGACCAGATCCTTGGTTGCGCAAACGTCAGCAGAGCCGTCGTTGCCGCGGTCGAGGATATAAGGCAGGTGAGTCCAACCAGACTCGTCCCAGTAGTCGTTCTTGTTTGAACCGTAGAGCTCGAAGATAATCTCACCACCCTTCGGAGCAACACTTGCAGACCACATGGTCTTGTAAGCGCTGGCATCGGCAAGGCTGTACTTACCGCTGTTGATAACCTTCGTAGCGTAGTCGGCAGCATTCTGCCACTCACCCATATAAAGGTACACGCGAGACAGCAGAGCCTGAATAGCCGGCTTAGAGGCAACGGCTGCATTGTCGTCAACACCCGAACGGGTGTATTTGTCAGACATCAGAGACTCAGCCGACTTCAGGTCAGACACAATCTGAGTGTAAACCTCACGAACGGTGTTACGTGCGGGCTGGCCGTTAACGGTCACTGTATCAACGGGCACGCCAAGACCGTCGGGGCTGACAGTATAAGGCTGTGCATAGGTAATAACCAAGTCGAAGTGGCAAAGAGCACGCATGAAGAGTGCCTCGGCCTTGATGTTATTGGCATCCTGCTGAGTAGCCGTACCAAGATTGGTTGCGTCAACGTGGTTGATCACATTGTTGGCACGTGCGATGGTATAGTAAGCGTATGACCAAAGTGCAGAAGTAGAGTTCTCAGTATAGTTCCACTGAGTGTCCTGACGATAACGTCCAGAGCCGGGCTCCGAGATGGGGTTCTTGGCATTGCCGGCACGCAGCTCAGACTGCAGGAGGAACTGTCCGTCGTACCAGCTTGCACTCTGCATCATACCATAGAGGGCTACTGTAGCGGCATCAAGTCCGTCGAAAGTAGAGAACGTCAATTCGTTGCTCTGCTTCAGCTTCGGCTCCTCATTGAGGAAGTCGCTGCACGAAGTGAACGTGCCAACGGCAGCCAGAAGCGTCATTCCCAAAATTATCTTTTTCATATATGTATCTTCTTTGTTATTCGATGATTAATTAAAACGTCAGATCCAGACCGATGACAAATGTCTTGGTGACAGGATAGATACCAAAGCCCATACCGTCGGTACCGCGCTCGGGATCCCAGAACGATACGTCGTGGAAGGTATAGAGGTTCAGACCACTGGCGTAAACCTTGGCCGAAGCAACACCAATCTTCGAGAGCAGGTGCTTGTCGAAGTCGTAAGACAGTGTTACGTCCTTGATACGGAAGTAGTCACCCTTCTCCAACCAGCGTGTAGAAGCAGCTGAGTAAGAGTTGGTAGCGTTCTGGGCAATAGGCTTCGGATTAACACCTGTATCACCCGGCTTCTTCCAGTAGTTCAGCAGTTCCTTAGACTGGTTCATTGACATCTGGTTGCCATCTGAGCACAGATAACGGCGCTCGCCAATGAACACCTTGTTACCACCCTTGAACTCGGTAACAACGCTCAGTGTTACGTTCTTCCAACTTACGTTGGTATTGATACCACCAGTGAAGGTAGGCTCAGGACTGCCAGCCTTGATGTAGGCAGCATCGTTAAAGTTATTGGTAATCTCACCGTCCTCAGTGCGCCACAGAGCCTCACCGTTGACGGGGTTCACACCATAGTAGTCCTTCAGGTAGAAGGTCAGCAGCTTCTCGCCAACGATGTGCTGCAGACGCGACTCGGCATCACCGGCAAGATCGGTGTAAGTCAGCATCTCCTCGCCAGCTAGCTCAAGAACCTTCGAGCTGTTGTGTGCGATGTTGAAGCCAGCGCTCCACTTCCAGTCACCCTTGTCGATGATGTCGGCGTCGAACTGGAACTCAATACCAGAGTTACGCATAGAACCGACGTTCTGCAGGGCGCTGTTAAAACCAGAGGTAGAAGACTGAGACTTGTAGAGCAGCATGTCGGTAGTCTTACGAGTGTAGACGTCGATGCTACCAGAGAAGCGCTTCAGGAAGCGGAAGTCGAGACCCCAGTTCCAAGCCTTGTTCTTCTCCCATGACAGGTCGGGGTTAGCAGGTGTAGAAGGACGCATACCGGTTACACCATTGTAAACAGAAGAGGTGTAGGTACCGAAAGCACGATAAGCAGAAATGCTGTTGTTACCGTTGACACCATAGCTGACACGCAGCTTGGCAACGTCGAGCCACTCAACATCCTTCATGAAGGCCTCGTTGTGGATGTTCCAAGAACCACCGACAGACCAGAAGAAACCCCAACGGTTGTTCTCACCGAACAGTGAGCTACCGTCCCAACGGGCAGAAGCCTGCAAATAGTAGCGTGAAGCATAGTTGTAGTCGAGGATACCAAACCAAGACATCATCGTCTCGTTAGACAGGCTCAAGTCGGCCTGCAGGTAGTTAGCGTTACCTGAGGGCAGATAAGGAATCTGGGGGTTCAGGTACTGAGCGTACTGATAGTTCTGGTCATAACAGAACTTAGAAGCCTCCTGACCGAACAACACGCGTACGCTGTGATCCTCGAAGTAAGTATCCTGCCATGTAGCGGTGTTCGAAGTAGTCAGCGTATAGTACTTGGTCTGCGTGGTCTGCAGCTTCGGATAGCCCGACTGGCTGTTGTGAGCCTCGTTAGACCAGTAACGACGACCGTCGATAGTCGTGAACTCAACAGCATCGGTGGTCTTCAGAGTCAGCTGCTTGAGGGGCTGCCACTGCAGATAGATGCTTGAATTCAGGTAGTATTTCTTCTGCCACTGGTCATCAAAGTCAGCAGTAGCGCGGGGGTTCGTGTTCGAGTTCTCCGAGATAGCGGTGTTGTGGGTGCCATCCTCGTTGTAAGCGGGAGACCAAGGCAGAATGGTCATACCAGCGAAAGCAGGGTTCGCATAGTACAGAGACTGCATGGGGACGTCCTCACCATAGTTATAGGCAATGTTCGTGCGCGTACCAGTCTTCAGCTTGCTGGTCAGCTCGTGGTCAACGTTGATACGACCAGAGATACGCTCGAACTTAACGCCGTAGTACACACCCTCGTTATTGTGGTAAGACAGAGAGTTGTAATAAGTTGTCTTGCCAGAACCACCGTTCATGGTGATTTCGTACTCCTGCATCTTACCGGTACGGGTCATGTGATCCATCCAGTTTGTCTGAGGACGAGTCAGCAGCTCGTAAGGACGATAGAAAGAAGCACCCACTGTAGGATCGTCGGGGTTCTTACCTGCGTTGATGACAGCCTGACGCTGGTACTCCAGCAGCTCCTGACCGTTCATCACACCGAAGTTATTATCGTTAGACAGCTGAGAGATACCATACTTGGCGCGAGCTGTGAAGCGACTCTTACCCTCCTTACCACTCTTGGTGGTAATCAGGATGACACCGTTAGCAGCACGTGAACCATAGACAGAAGCAGCAGCAGCGTCCTTCAGCACTGTGATCGACTCGATATCGTTCGGGTTGATGGTTGCCAGAGGGTTGTTGGTGTTCGTGAAGTCATTATCCTCGAACGACTGGATGGCGATACCGTCGACAACGTACAGAGGGTTGTTGCCAGCAGTGATAGAGCTGGTACCACGCACACGGATCTGTGAGGTAGAACCAGGCTGACCAGACTGCTGTGTCACCTGTACACCGGCCAGCTTACCGGCCAGCATCTTATCGAACGATGTTGCGGGGATCTCAGCAATCTCACCAGCCGACACGGTTGTGATAGAACCGGTCTTAGCCTCACGGCGCTGGGTACCATAACCCACAACGATCACCTCGTCCAGAGCGCGCTGATCGCTGGTCAGCAGAATGCGCATCTGAGGACGTGCGCTCACCTCGATGGGCTCCATACCCACGTAAGTGATACGCAGATTCTTTTTGCCTTCGGGCAAAGTCAGCGAGAACTTACCGTTGGCATCTGTTACGGTACCCACATTGGTACCGACCACCAGTACCGAAGCGCCGATGACGGGCTGACCGTCGTCTTGTGACACCACGGTACCATTAACTTTTGTCTGAGCCAGCACACCTCCGATACAGAGTACAAGTGCTGCCAAGAGCATTGTTAATCTTTTCTTCATAAATCTCTCTCGTTTTATTATTAATAATTAGAATGTATAGTTGTCAATCCTCTCATCGGCAGTGGTCAGACCTCCCCAAAAAGGAGCAGACACACTTCCTGCTGAGAATACAGCGTGCAAAGGTACAATAATGCTTTGTGAAAAACGAATAAAATTATAAAAAAGTTACATTTTACCTCGATTTTTTAACGAAGATAACGAAAACAAGCCCCAAATTACATCAATTTGTCATCTTTTCGCGCTTGCAGGCGCGTACCTTTATATATATATAGCGCCTCACAAAAACAACTGGCGACACTCCTCCACAGGGAAGAATGTCGCCAGCGACAATAAAGCGTTACCCGACTACTTCACGAGCACCACCAGGTACTTACTGGTTGACCAGAACAGTTGCGGGTCGGTAATGCGGAGAATGAACTGCTTGTTGGCATCGCGCTGCAGCGTATAGGCGCTTGAGGGATGCGATGTCAGGATCTTGGCCGAGCTGGAGTAGAGCTTGATTTCCTTATCGACACGGATATCAATCTTCGTGAAGTACTCCTTGTTGAAGTTCGACTGCAGCACCTTACCGTCAACAAGAATCTGCTGTTCCTTCAGTTCCTTCTTTGTACCGAAGACGAACCAGGCAGCATGCAACTGCTTGTCCTGCGTATTGATGGTCTCTGTCTTCTGCGTCGATTCCACGGTCAGGTTGGCAACATCGGTACTCAGACCTTCAATCTTCTCGCCCAGCTCGCCGATATAGATATCGCGATCCTGCAGTTCATCGCGCAACAGCTGCAACTGCTTATCCTTCTCTTCGAGCTGTGCAGTCAGACTCTCAATAGCACGCTTCAGCTGATCACCCTTGAAAGAACTTTCACGAAGCTGCTGCTTCAGTTTATTGATGAGTTCACGATTCTGCTGCATCGTCGTCTGAATGAACTGCACGTTTTCACGGATGCGCTCCTTCGTATTGGTTCCCTCGCCCTGCTTAGCCAGTGCCACACGGCCCTGAGCCTCGTTGATTTCACGGAAACCATCCTCAATGTCGTTCAATGTTGACATCATATCGTTCAACTCGGTGTCCTTCTGAGTGATGATAGAGTTCAGGGAGTCGCGCAACTGGTTGACCAATGCGTCCTGTTTCTCCTGATTCTGCTGGCAGCCTGCCACCATGGCGGCAAATACTGCGAAAAACAATAGTTTCTTCATAATCATTTATGGTTTATCAATTGTATTCTCTTTACCTTTTTATTTTTTTTACCTTTTACTGTTTTCCTCCAAGGACAATGACAATCTCGCCCTTCGGCTCACGTTCTGTGAAATGGGCAATGACCTCAGCCAACGTACCACGCACACTCTCCTCGTGAATCTTGGAGATTTCGCGGCAGACGCTTACAGGCCGCTCAGCACCGAAGACTTCGGCAAACTGCTGGAGTGTTTTCACCAAACGGTAGGGCGATTCGTAGAATATCATCGTCCGCTGCTCCTCACGCAGCGACTCCAGTTTGGTCTTACGACCTTTCTTCTGAGGCAGGAATCCCTCGAAGGCGAAACGGTCACAGGGCAGGCCACTCGACACCAATGCCGGCACAAACGCCGTCGCTCCGGGCAATGTCTGCACCTCTACCCCAGCCCTCACGGCCTCGCGTACCAAGAAGAATCCGGGATCGCTGATGCCTGGTGTACCGGCATCGCTGATAAGAGCCACATTCTCGCCTGCCAACAGGCGGTTGACGACGGCTGCCGATGTTCCGTGCTCGTTGAACTTGTGATGAGACATCAGCTGGTTCTTGATATCGAAATGCTTCAGAAGGATGCCCGATGTACGTGTATCCTCTGCCAATACCAAGTCCACCTCTTTTAATATACGGATGGCTCGCAGCGTCATGTCCTCCATGTTACCGACAGGTGTCGGAACGATATATAACATACCCATTTCGGGTGCAAATATAAAAAAAGTTCATAGTTCACGGCTCATGGTTTATAGTTTTTTTTGCAAAATGTTGTTAATTCAAAGTAATTCTGAACTATGAGCAATGAACTCTGAACTAAAATCACTATCTTTGCAACCATTATGACACACGACATTAACGGAGAATACCGCCGCCAAGGCCGCATCGAGGTAGTCTGCGGCTCCATGTTCTCGGGTAAGACCGAAGAACTGATACGGCGACTGCGACGTGCGCAGTTTGCCAAACAGCGCGTTGAGATTTTCAAGCCCGCCATCGATGTGCGCTACTCGGAGGAGGATGTTGTCAGCCACGACCAGAACCATATCCGCTCCACGCCCATCGACTCGTCGGCCTCTATCCTGCTGCTGTCGAGCGACATTGACGTGGTGGGCATCGACGAGGCACAATTCCTGGACGACGGCTTGCCCGAGGTGTGCAACGAGCTGGCCAACCGCGGCATCCGCGTCATCATCGCCGGTCTCGACATGGATTATAAGGGTGTACCCTTCGGACCGATGCCAGCCCTTTGCGCCATCGCCGACGACGTCACCAAGGTCCATGCCATCTGCGTTAAATGCGGCTCACTGGCCTATGTCAGCCACCGCACCGTTGCCGATGAACGCCGCGTCCTATTGGGCGAGACACAGGAGTATGAGCCCCTCTGCCGCGAGTGCTACCAGAAGGCGATGGAAGAAGAAAAGCAAAGCCGCGAACAAGGTAAAGAAAACGGCTAAAGCAAAAAACTGCATGCAAAATTTGGTCAATCCAAAAATTATGCGTAACTTTGCAGCCGCTTTTTAGCAAAATAAGGTTGATCCGCTAGCTCAGTCGGTAGAGCACAACACTTTTAATGTTGGGGTCTTGGGTTCGAACCCCAAGCGGATCACAAAGAAAAATGGCTCGAAGTGAAAGTTTACTTTCAGACTTCGAGTCTTTTTTGTTTGTATGATGGCTCGCGCCAGTGGCATGGGGGTATTCAACCCCAAGCGGGCTCGGGTATGAGACGACCTTGACAATATCGGGCCACGATATGACGATCGTCACCAATATAGACAAAACGTTCAAGGCGCTGAAGGAGGGAGTAGCCGTCGTCTATCAGCAAGTCGCTATCATCGATGACCAATGCATCAAAGTCGTAGCCCGGCTCGAAGCATCCCACTTTTCCGAAGAAACGGCCAGCCGACTTTGTAGCCATCCAGAAAGCCTCGGAGAGTGAAAGGAACGCACACGACTTGTCGCGCTGATAGTGCATCTTACTCACCTGAATGGCATAGACCATCATACGGAAGATACTGAAGTCATGGCCACCGCTCACGTCGCTGCCCAATCCGACAGGAATGCCAGCATCAAGGAAGCGGCGCACTGGTGCAAGGCCTGAAGCCACATTGAAGTTGGATGTCGGACAATGAGCCACCATCACTCCGCGTTGCCGCAGCATCTCCAGTTCATCACCGTCAGTCCACACACAATGGGCCATTACCGTAGGTGTCTGACCAAGAAGTCCGTAACGGTCGTAGGCATCGGCATAATGACGGCTTTCGGGCTCCAGTTGTTGAACCCATGCTATCTCATCGTGATTCTCCGAGAGATGCGACTGCACCGACAGGTTATATCGACGAGCCATCTCGCCACAGGCTTGCAGCAGTTCGGGAGTGCACGACGGAATAAAACGCGGTGTAACGATGGGACGCACACGACTGTTCTCACGCTCAAACTCCTTAACAAGGATGTCGCACGCATGGACAGCATCATCAACACTCTCCTGCAGTCCCTCGGGACAATTGCGGTTCATGTTAACCTTGCCCACACGACCTCCCAGTCCGGCCTTATCGAGCAGCCGCATCAGCAGGAGCGTGCTTTCAAGGTGAACAGAAGCGAAAGCCACGACACGCATGGTGCCATAACGCCACAAATCACGCACAAAACGACGATACATTCGTTCGGCATAGGCGGTGTCGGCATACTTCAGCTCCTCCGGGAATGTATAGTTCTGAAGCCACGGCAACAGTTCCTCGTCCATGGCGATGCCCTGATTACGATACTGCGGAGCATGAACGTGCATATCATTCATCGCAGGAATCAACAGGCGGTCGCCCCAGTCGGTCACAGGACAATCGGCCAAATGCCGGGGCAGTTCACGATACACTCTTTCCACCTTGCCGTTGTCAACAGCAATATAGCCATGAGGAATCACTTCGAACCGGCGGCTCTCTGGCGTGTAAATAATATTAGCGTGATAGATTTGCATAACGGACTATTACTTCACAATATATTTTCCTGCACGGCCAGCAGACACTTTAATATAAACACCCGGACGCGAAGAATTATTGCCGACCGACCGGCCGTCAAGCGTGTAGAGGCCGTCGGCCATCGTCTTAATGGCGTAGGGCAGGCGGATAGCCGACACGGCGGGCGTCTTGTCGTCACCGGTATAGTACTTCTTTCCGTTAAGGTCAACCAGGTACACGCGGTACTGCGCGCCCTCCTCGGGCTGTTTCACCGTATAGGTATAGTTTGAAGCCGTTTCCTTCAGAGTATAGACGGAATCGACAACCCAGCCGTTGGGACCCTTCTTGTGGACCTCCATCGTCTGATTATACTCACCATTGGAGTCTCTCCACGTTATCTTCGTAATCTTTCCGTCAACGACCGTCTCTTTATAGTTCGACGGACCGTACTGGTGGGGATTGGTAGGAATAAACTCGTGTCTGCCGCTGTACGCAAGGCCGGAGTTGATTTTAGCATACATCTCACCAGTCGGTGTCAGCTTTCCGCCATCATAGATTCTCGAACAGGCACGCTCACCGTTCCAGTAGAAGTAGCGCTCCACCCAATCGTTACCATTCAGATTTTTGACGATGTCCGACACCATCTCCTTGTTCTTATTCAGGGTGGCCTCCGAAGGGTTGTCACGGTCATTGCCCAGGGAGACACCGAAGATGCCGTCGTTGTTCCACGACGAGCCCCATATCCACTCCGAAATCCAAATTGGGCGCTTCACGGCACTGGCCCAGTTGTTGACGTTTGTCGTAAACGAGCCCTCTTTCCAGTAGCCGTGCAGGTCAATGATATCACAGCGCCAGCCACGGGCATCAATGGTGTCGAAGAACTCCTTCAGGAAACCCGTGCCGTTCCAGTAGTCACTACCGTCCCATGATGACGGGCTGCACAGACGCATACCCGTTGCCATCAGGTTTTCCCAGTTATTCAGAATATCCTCCAGCTCACAGGGATCGGGGTCTGACTGATTGCGAGGCTCGTTGTTGGTCTTCATGTGGGGCGTCCACGTTGCAGCTCCCAGGTCTCCGGGTGCAGGCCAGTTCTCTTTGATGTGGTTAGTGACGCTCTCCACATCGGGCAACATATTGCTACCAACGCCCCATGTGTAGGTGCTCGTCACGTTCAGCGCAGAGCACATGGCGGTATTGCCACTGGCATCTGCAAGTCCCACCTTACTAGTGTCAAACCATTTGAAGATACGGTAGGAGTTTATTTTCTTGTCAAGCACCAGAGGCAGTTCCTTGACCTCCAAGTCCTTGTCAGCAGCAATGAAGCAGCGGCTATAGCCTTTACCGCCATCGCGCGTAGCAAACGTCACCATATAGCCACGCTTCAGTTTGAACGAACGGATTTTATTCTTCAAGGAATTGTTCGTCAACGTCTTCATGAAACCGTCTGTAGAACCGAGGGTATAATTATTATAGGTATTGCCCTGGAAATCGGGCTCCGTGTAGCAGGTCAGCGGCTTGAGATTCTTGTCATAGGGCATAATGATAGTGCCTCTATTATAGAGTTTCACCTGACAGTTTTCACCGTCTTTGGCAGTCTTGCCGTTGATCTTGACACGCGTGGAAAGAATCTTCAGCATCTCCGACGGCTTCAACTGCTGAACAATCAGCACAGCATGCTCGGTATTGACGAGATCCACCACGCCATCACCGTCGAAGGGCGTCGCTCCGCTAATGACATAGTCCACGTCCTCGGTGACGGAGACCGGTTCGGTCACCTTCACCTTGGTAGTCGTCTTAGCCATTGTATTGATAGGCAGCCCCATGAGAAGCAGGACTGCCACCATCAGGAATTTCGATAGTTGTTTCATTTCTGTATAGTAAGTTGTTAGTTAGTTGTCATGATTATCTTGGGCAATTATTCGCCCACCAATCTGGCGATGGCCGCAAGGCACTTATCACTGGAGACTGGTTTCGAGAGGAACTCATTACAGCCGGCATCAATGGCCAACTGGCGATCACTGTCAAAAGCATTGGCCGTCAAGGCAATGATTGGCAAGTCAGAATGTTTCTCCCTAATTTCCTTGGTGGCCTCCAGACCATCCTTCACGGGCATTTTAATGTCCATCAATATCAGGTCAACGCCGCCTTTCTCTACGGCATCAACAGCTTCCTGCCCGTTTTTGGCGCGCATAACTTCATAATGGCGTTTGAGGATATAAGTCATCAGGATGAAATTGCTTTCGTTGTCTTCCGCTACTAAGATTGTTTTCATGATTATTACGTGTTATTATTGCTATTTTTTGCAAATATACGTCTTTTTATTTGAATTTCCTTGTTTTTCCACAAGATTTTAACTAATTTTGTGCCCCACAAGTAATTGACTAACTAAAACTGATAATATATGAAACTGAAAACAACGCTCTGTGCGCTGATTTTAACAGCCACCATGTCTGCCGCTGCAGACACCCACGTCATGGAAGTGAAGACCGCCAAGCCGGGGGCTCCCGTACAATCCACGATGTATGGCATCTTCTTCGAGGACATCAACTACGCCGCCGACGGCGGACTGTATGCCGAGTTGGTCATGAACCGCTCGTTCGAGTACCCCAACGCCTTTGCCGGATGGGACATCTCGGGCAATGTGACGCTGAAGGACGACGGTCCCTTCGACAAGAATCCCCACTACGCACGTTTGGCTCCTGCCAGTCATCGCGACAAGCACACCATGATTGAGAATCACGGATTCTTCGGCATGGGCGTCAAGGGCGGCGAGGAGTACCGCTTCTCCGTCTGGGCACGTGTTCCCGACGGCGGCAAGGCCACGCTGTGGATTGACATCGTCGATAACGCCACCATGAGCGACGACCAGAAACTGGGCAACGCCAGTGTCGAAGTCAGCGGCAACGAGTGGAAGAAGTACACTGCCATCATCAAGCCCAAGCGCACCTTCGCCAAGGCCCACCTCCGCGTCTGGGGCGACAGCAAGGCGACAACCGACGTGGAGCACATCTCGCTCTTCCCCGTCAAGACCTGGAAAGACCGTGAGAATGGCATGCGCCAGGACCTGGCACAGGCGTTGAACGATATGCACCCCGGCGTATTCCGCTTCCCCGGTGGCTGCATTGTCGAGGGTACCGACCTAGAGACACGCTACCAGTGGAAGAACACAGTTGGTCCTGTTGAGAACCGTCCGCTGAACGAGAACCGCTGGCACTACACCTTCACCCAGCGCTACTTCCCCGACTATTACCAGTCCTACGGCCTCGGCTTCTTCGAGTTCTTCCAGCTCTGCGAGGACTTCGGCTGCGAGCCCCTGCCCGTCATCTCGTGCGGTCTGAGCTGTCAGTTCCAGAACCCCGACCCCACGAAGCCCGGCGTCCACGTGCCTGTTGACCAGTTGGACTCCTACATTCAGGACGCTCTCGACCTCGTGGAGTTTGCCAACGGCCCCGTTGACTCCAAGTGGGGCAAGGTGCGTGCCGACATGGGCCACCCCGAGCCCTTCAACCTGAAGTTCCTCGGCGTCGGCAACGAGCAGTGGGACTACGACGAGAAGCACGGCGGCTACGGTCCTGTCTTTACCGAGCGTCTGAAGAAGTTCTCGGATGCCCTGCGCAAGAAGTATCCCTCGTTGAAGCTTATCGGTACCACCGGTCCTAACTCTGAGGGCTGGGACTTCGACCTGCTGCAGCCCCGCATGAAGGAGCTGAAGGTCGATCTCTACGACGAGCACTACTACCGCAACGAGGAGTGGTTCCTCACGCACGGTCTGCGCTACGACTCGTACGACCGCAAGGGTCCCCGTGTCTTTGCCGGCGAATATGCCTGCCACGGAAAGGGCAAGAAGTGGAACCACTTCGAGACCTCACTCTACGAGGCAGCCCACATGACGGGTATCGAGCGCAATGCCGACCTCGTCCACATGGCCACCTATGCCCCACTCTTCGCCCATGTCGAGGGCTGGCAGTGGCGTCCCGATGCCATTTGGTACGACAACCTGCGTTCGTTCAAGTCTGTGAGCTACTACGTGCAGCAGCTCTTCGCCATGAACAAGGGCACCAACGTGCTGCCACTGACAATGCAGGGCAAGCCCGTTGCCGGACAGGACGGTCAGGACGGACTCTTTGCCTCCAGCGTCTTCGACAAGGAGACCGGCGAGGTCATCATCAAGGTGGTAAACACCTCCAAGCAGGTGCAGCCCGTCAACATCCAGCTCACCGGCATAAAGGGCGAACGCACCGCCGAGACCATCACCCTGAACCACAACGGCTCGCTGGACGACGAGAACACGCTCGACCAGCCCGAGAAGATTGTGCCGAAGACGGGAACCGTCAAAGTGGAGGCTGCCAAGAAGAACGCCGTGCTCAACGACGACGTGCCCGCAATGACGTTCAGAATCTATAAGGTTAAAAAGTAAAAGACTGAATAAAAAGCAAAAGGAGTAAGGATCGTCCCTTACTCCTTTTTTATGACATATTTCTGATAGTAGTTGATGAGTAGCGTCGTCATCGGCAGGGCGATAATCATGCCGAGAATGCCAAGCAGCGAGCCCCAGATACTGAGCGACAACAGGATGATAGCGGAGTTCAATCCCGTCACATGTCCCATAATTTTCGGCGTGAGGATGGTGTCCTGAATAATCTGTACAACGGCGAACACAATCAGCGCCAACAGCATAATCAGCCAGAAGTTCTGTCCCGTGTCAGCCGCCTTGACGATGGCCAGGATGATTGTCGGGATGAAACCCACCAACTGCAGGTAAGGCACCATATTCAGCAAACCGATGAACAGTCCGAGACCAATGGCCATCGGGAAGCCGATAATCAGGAAGCCGATGCTGAACAGTATGCCCACGCAAAGCGCCACCAGCGCCTGACCACGGAAATACTTGTTCATGCCCTCCTCGATGTCGGCCACCAGGCGCTTGGCAAACGGGCGGTAACGCTGCGGCAGCAGTTCCGACCAACCGGTCGTAAACTGCTCATAGTCTAACAGTATGAACAACGTATAAAGCACGACCATTGTCAGCGACAAGACACTCGACAACACGCTGATGCTTTGCGCAACAACCGCCCACACCTTAGGAATGGTGCCCTTCACCACATCGATGAAACCATCCTGTGTCACCAGCTTCTTCACCTGTTCTATGTCGAAATTGTCGTGTACATACTGCTGGATGAGCCGAGGGATATTGCTCACCGTCTCGTCGGTCTGCATATAGCGGATAATGAGGTTGGCCACCCGTCCGCCCTCGGAAATTATCGGCGGAATCATCAGCATAAAGACACCCGTCAGCACCGCTCCCGTCACCAGGAAAGAGCAGAGAATGGCCAAAATGCGGTACTTCATGTGACAGCGATACTGGAAGAACTTGACCAACGGAAATAGCAGGTAAGACAACAGCCAAGCCAAGAAGAAAGGCAGCAAAACGCCACTCAGGCGGTTGAGCAGAAGAACGATGCCCACCACGACGAGGACACCCATGATGCTACGAATGAATCGGTCGAATGTAATCTGTTTACGCTCCATAACGCTTGCAAAAATAACAATTTTATGGCAAATGCCACGCCCTTTAACTCCCTTTAACGCTTTAACTCCCGATAACTGAACAAAAAGCTGTATCTTTGCAGTCAATATGAGCGTAACAGAGATTATCAACAAGCGCCAACGCGATCATCAATTCTCCTTCGAGGTACTTCCACCGCTGAAGGGAACTGGTACCGCCAAGCTGTTTAGCGACATTGACAAGCTGGCTGAACTGGAGCCCGCTTTCATCAATATTACAACGCACCACTCAGAGTTCGTTTACCGCGAGTTGGCCGACGGGCGCTTCGAGCGACGACGTGAACGCCGCCGTCCCGGCACCATTGCCTGTGCTGCCGCCATCCAACAGCGTTACCACATACCCGTACAGCCGCACGTCATCTGCAGCGGCGCAACGGTGGAGGACATTGAGTACGAGTTGCTCGACCTGCAGTTCCTGGGCATTCACGACCTGCTGCTGCTCCGTGGCGACAAGGCCAAGGAGGACAGCCGCTTCACGCCGACGCCCGGCGGTCACGCCCACACGACAGATCTTATCCGTCAGGTGCAGCGCTTCAACGAAGGCTTCTTTGCCGATGGCACCCCCATCAAGAATCCCGGCCGCCGGTTCGACTTCGGCGTAGCCTGTTATCCGGAGAAGCATGAGGAAGCCCCCAATCTGGAACGCGACATGCAGTACCTCAAGGAGAAGCAGGACCTCGGTGCCCAGTATGCCGTCACCCAGCTCTTCTTCGACAATCAGAAGTACTTTGAGTTTGTGGAGAAAGCACAGCAGATGGGTATCACCATTCCCATCATCCCCGGCATCAAGCCGATGGCGAAGCTGAGCCAGCTCACCGTTGTTCCCAAGACCTTCCACTGCGACATTCCCGAGGCGCTGGCCAAGGAAATCGTGAAGTGCAAGACCGATGAGGATGCCCGCCAACTGGGTATCGAGTGGACAACAGAGCAGTGCCGCGAGCTCTACAAGCACGGTGTCAGCGACATTCACTTCTACACGGTGTCGGCTGTTGACAGCGTCGTAGAGGTAGTCAAGCGATTAAACGAGAAATAAGAAATGAAGTTCAGTGAGGTGATAGGCCAGGAAGAGGTGCGCGAGCGCCTGCTACAGATGGTGCACGAGGACCGTCTGCCACATGCCATGATGCTCTGCGGACCACAGGGTGTGGGCAAGAAGGCACTGGCCATCAGCTTTGCATGCTATCTGCTGAAGCAGAAACCGGAAAATCCGGACTCCCCGGAGACTCCTATGCTGCAGAACCTGCAGCACCCCGACCTGCACTTCACCTACCCCACCATCAAGCTGCCGTCGATGGGCAGCGACCACAAGCCCGTGAGCGAGGACTTCAGCCGTGAGTGGCATGAGCTCATCATGCAGGGGCCCTACTTCACCATGGACGAGTGGATGACGGCTATGGGCGGCGAAAACCAGCAGGCCATCATCACTGCCGGCGAGAGCGACTCACTGGTGCGCAAGCTCAGTCTGAAGTCAAGTCAGGGCGGCTACAAGGTGAGTATCATCTGGCTGCCCGAGCGCATGAACATTGAGTGTGCCAACAAACTGCTGAAACTCATTGAGGAACCGCCACAGCAGACAATATTCATCATGGTGTGCGAGGAGCCCGACAAGCTGCTGGACACCATCCGCAGCCGAGTGCAGCGTATCGACGTCAAGAAACTGCCTGCCGACACCATCTGTGAGGCGCTGCAACAGCGTCGCAGTGTGAGCGAAGAGGCAGCACGACGCATTAGCCGACTGGCTGACGGCTCATGGCTGAAGGCGCTGCAGGAACTACAGACAGGAACGGAGAACGAACAGTTCCTCGACCTGTTCATCTCGCTGATGCGACTGGCCTATCAGCGCAGAGTGAAAGACCTGCGCCGCTGGAGCGAGACCATGGCCGGTTTCGGACGCGAGAAGCAGAAACGATTCCTCACCTACTTCCTGCACATGCTGCGCGAAAACTTCATGTACAACTTCCACCAGCAGGACTTGTGCTACATGACGCAGGAGGAGGAGAACTTTGCCCGCAACTTCGCCCGCTTCGTCAACGAGGCCAACATTCTGCCCATCAGCGAACTGACCAGCCGTGCGCTGCGCGACATCGGACAGAACGCCAACGCGAAGATTGTATTCTTCGACTTCGCCCTGAAAATGATTGTACTGCTGATTCAGAAGTGAGAACTTTTGGTTTAGAATTAAATAGAATAACGATATATGGAAAAAGAACTCGAAATACGTACAGGCTGCGACCGCGGTCTCTGCCACCAAGCCATCGGCCGTCAGGACCGACAGCTGAATACTTATGACTGGCTGGCTGACGTGCCCGGTAATGCCGAGTCAACAGACTTGGTTGAGGTGCAGTTCAAGCATACCCGTAAGGGCTACTACCACAACGTGAACAATCTGCCGCTGAAGAAGGGCGACATCGTGGCTGTCGAGGCCAATCCCGGTCACGATATCGGTGTTGTCACACTGACAGGCCGATTGGTCAAGCTGCAGATAAAGAAAGCCAACCTGAAGTCGGCCGACGACATCAAGCGCGTCTATCGCATAGCCCGCGACATCGACATGGATAAGTTCCGCGAAGCCAAGGCCCGTGAGCATGAGACGATGATTGAGAGCCGTGAGATAGCCAAGGGACTGGGGCTGCAGATGAAAATCGGAGACGTGGAGTATCAGGGTGACGGTCAGAAGGCCATCTTCTATTACATTGCCGATGAGCGCGTGGACTTCCGCCAGCTCATCAAGGACCTGGCTGCTGCGTTCCATGTACGCATTGAGATGAAGCAGATTGGTGCCCGTCAGGAGGCTGGCCGCATCGGCGGTACCGGTCCCTGTGGACGTGAGCTGTGCTGCGCCACATGGATGAAGAACTTTGTCAGCGTCTCCACCAATGCCGCCCGTTTCCAGGACATCTCGCTGAACCCACAAAAGCTGGCTGGTATGTGTGCCAAGCTGAAGTGCTGTCTGAACTACGAGGTTGACGACTACATCGAAGCCGGCCGCCGTCTGCCCGGACGCGACATCATGCTTCAGACACTCGACTCCGACTATTATTTCTTCAAGAGCGACATTCTGGCCGGTATGGTGACCTACTCTACCGACAAGAACATTGCCGCCAATCTGGAGACCATCAGTGCCGAACGTGCCCGTCAGATTATCGACATGAACCGTCACGGCGAGAAACCCGAGTCGCTGCACGAGGGTGGCAAACCGAAACCCCAGAAGACCGCTGTTGACCTGGCTGGCGGCGACATCAGCCGATTCGACAAGGCCAAAAAAAAGAAAAAGAAGAAAAAGCCTCAGTCGCAGAAGCAGCAACAGCCACAGCAACAGCAACAACAGCAGCAACAACAGCAGCAACAACAGCACAATCCACAGAAATAATCTGCGTTTATGAGCTATAAAAGTAGCTGTCTGCCGATATGCCTACTGACGGTTGCACTGGCACTTGCCAGTTGCAGCCTTTCTACCGTTTACCACCAGTACAAACACGTTTCCGCCAACGGCTGGGACCGTATCGACACCGTGTGGTTCCACATTCCGCCTGTCAAGGACGATGCCATACTACACGAGAGTGTAGAACTGCGCACCAACGGGCATTATCCCTTCACAGATTTGTGTCTCATCGTGGAGCAGACCATTCATCCGGCGCAACCGGCTTCGGAGGCGGCTCCCTATTCGACCGGCGAAATCAAGCGCTCCGACACGCTCTATTGCAGCATAGCCGACAAACTTGGAAGAATGAAGGGAAAAGGTGTCAACCTCTTTCAGTACCAGTTTCACCTGACCGACCTCAGCATCAGCGAAGGCGACTCCATCGACATTGCCATCTACCACCACATGAGACGCGAAGTGCTAACGGGAATCGTAGATGTGGGAGTTAAGTTAATTGACAATTGATAATTGATAATTGACAATTCACAATTAAAGAATTAGGTTCTTGCGAGATTACGACCGGCATCCATTCGCAGGAAAATGAACAGCAGGATGGTGAAGCCCCATAGCGAGGAACCGCCATAGCTGAAGAACGGCAACGGGATGCCAATAACAGGCGTCAGACCCAGCACCATGCCGACATTGATGAAGACATGGAACAGGAAGATGCTGAGCACGCAATAGCCGTAAATACGTCCGAAGCGGTAGGGTTGTCGCTCTGCGAGATGAATGAGTCGCAGAATCAGCGCCATGAACAGCAGCAGCACACCAGCCGAGCCGACGAAGCCCTCCTCCTCGCCAACAGTACAGAAGATGAAGTCGGTGTCCTGCTCCGGCACATATTTCAGCTTGGTCTGTGTACCGTTAAGGAAGCCCTTGCCTTCCAAGCCTCCCGAACCGATAGCGATTTCACTCTGATGGACGTTATAGCCAGCGCCCTTCAGGTCTTCTTCCAAGCCCAGCAGCACATTGATGCGGGTCCGCTGGTGGGGCTGCAGGACGTGGTTCAGTCCGTAGTCGGCAACACTGAAGAAGAGCACAGAGCCCAGTGCGAAGAGGGCTATCCAGAAATAGTTCCTTATTCGTGTGCCAAGTCCCTGCCACACCAGGTAGCCAACCAAGTACACGCACACAGCAATCAGAATCCAGTAGATGTCGAAAGCAATCACAAAAAGCGAGAAGGCCAGCGCTCCCAAGCTGACGCCAAGGCAAATGAACAGCAGATTTCTGGTGACGCGCCAGTCGCGGCAATAGACATAGACCATTCCCGTCGAGAAGAACTGAATGAGCATCAGCACCGCGAACTTTCCCAATGAGGTGGGACTGCCCAAGAGTGCAACATCCTGAAAGCGTATTCCAACGACGAAATAGACAACCATAGCAACAGCTGTGAAAAGGACGCTGCCCGTCATGCCCTCGCGGTAGAACATCAGGAAGAAGGAGCAATAGACCAACGCTGAGCCCGTCTCACGCTGCAGGACAATGAAGAGCATGGGCACGAGAACGATGGCCAATGAAGCGGCGAAGTCTTTCCACTTGTGTATGCTGTAGCCATAGACACTCATGAACTTGGCCAACGCCAATGCCGTGGCGAACTTGGCAAACTCTGCCGGTTGTATTCGCAACGGTCCGAGAACAAGCCACGAACGCGAGCCCTTGATGGTATGAGGATTGAAGATGGTCGCAAACAGAAGTAACAGCAGCAATGCATAAATAATGTACGCGAACATATCATAATATCTGTCATCGAGCAGCAACAGCACCAGACCGAGCACCAGCGACGTGCCAATCCACACAATCTGCATGCCCGAACGGGATGCCAACGAGAAAATATCGGTATCGCCATAGGTATAGCTGGCACCGCAGACGCTAATCCAGCCGAAGGTAATCAAGGCGATATAAATCAATATCGTCCAGTAGTCGAGTGAGCGCAGCACGCTGGGCTGCTTTTTATCTATCGTGCGAACCATAGCTGATTGACTTGTGTGAGAACTCCGCAGCCTTATGTTCTGAAGCCTCGGAGAGTTTTCCGTGAATATACTGTTCCATGATAAGACCGCCTATAGGCACACCATAAGTAGCGCCCCAGCCACCGTTCTCAACATAAACGGCAACGGCAATCTTGGGGTTGCTCATTGGTGCGAAGCCCATGAAGACGGAGTGGTCGTGACCGCGGTTCTGGGCCGTTCCGGTCTTACCACAGGCCTCAAAGTCGTACTTCGCCAGTTCATGACACGTACCGCCCAATGCCGATGCACGCATGCCCTTCACCACATATTCGTAAGCCGAGCGATTGGCTTTTGTATAGTGTTTCCGCGTAAACACGGTATCCAACGGTTCGCCCTCCACCTTCTTCACCACATGAGGCACGTAGTAATAGCCACGATTGGCGATGGTAGCACCGAGGTTGGCTATCTGGAGAGGCGTCAGCAGCACCTCGCCCTGTCCGATGGAGATAGAAATAACGGTCAGGCCGTTCCAGGATTTCTTATAGGCCTTGTCGTAGAACTCTGCATTAGGAATCAGGCCGCGCTTCTCGCCGGGCAGGTCAACGCCCAGCTTATAACCAAAGCCCATCGACACCATATAGTCGCGCCACGTGTTCATGGCGTTCTGCACGGAGTGGTACTTCGACATGCTGGTATTGATCATGTGGTAAAGGCCCCAGCAAAAGAAGCCGTTGCACGATGTGGACAGCGCAGGCACCAGCGGCAGCGGTGAGCCGTGACCGTGACAGCCGACGTGCAAGCCCTTGAAGTTGAAACCGTGGGCACAGCCATAGGCCGTCTGCGGCGTGATGATGCCCTCAGAAAGGAAGGTCAGGCCCTGCGATGTCTTGAACGTAGAGCCCGGGGGATAGAGTCCCATGATACTACGGTTCAGCAAGGGTTTCCACACGTTACGACTCAGTTCGAGATGATTCTTCGAGCGCTGACGGCCTACCATGCGACGGGGGTCATAGGTGGGCGATGACACCATACAAAGGATTTCGCCCGTCTGCGGGTCGATGGCCACGATGGAGCCAATCTTACCGTGCATCAGGCGTTCACCCAGTTCCTGTAGTTTATAGTCGATGGCGAGCGTCAGGTTCTTGCCTGGCTTCGGACGACGGTCGAGTGCGCCGTTGCGATAGCGTCCCTGAATACGTCCATGAGCATCGCGCAGCAGAATCTGCACACCCTTCTCGCCACGCAGTTGTTTCTCATACGAGCGTTCCACGCCTAACTTTCCGATGTAGTCGCCGGGCTGATAATAATCGTCATTCTCGATATCGGACGGCGACACCTCAGCAACATCACCCAGCACATGGGCAGCAATTGATGCTTCATATTGGCGGATGCTTCGGCGCTGCACATAGAAGCCCGGGAAGCGATACATTTTTTCCTGGAAGATGCTGAAGTCGTGATCGCTGAGCTGACTCATGAATATCTGCTGGGTAAAGCGCGAATAGCCGGGATTGCGCGAGCGGTCCTTGATGGCCGCCATGCGCAGGTCGAACTCCTCGCGACTGATGCCGATGGCCTTACAGAAAGCCAGGGTGTCGAGACGATCAACCGTCTCGTTCATCACCACCATGATGTCGTAGGCCGGCTGGTTGAACACCAGCAGCTTACCATTACGGTCGGTAATAACACCACGCGAGGGGTAGTCAATCTTTTTGAGGAAGGCATTGGAGTCGGCACTCTTCTTATAGTCATCGCTCGTCACCTGTAACATAAACAGGCGAACGATATAGACGATGATAATAAAAACGGTGACGCCAGCTATGACAAAGCGGCGTTTCTCCAACGAGAAATCATTCATAGTTTACGCGCACTCTCAATACCCAGAAACAAAACCAGCGTGAGCAGCGTACTGCCAAATACGCAGAACGTCCACGACAGCCAATCGACGAACGTGAACATCTCCAACGAGAAGAATACCGCACAATGGACAAACAGAAGGAAACTCGCCAGCGTCAGGAACTTACCCCATCCAAGTGCAGCCAGCGACACCGGCAGGTTGGGGGCGGCCTCACGCGACACAAAGAGCTCAATCAAGTAAGGCTGCAGCAGTCCGACAAGCGTCAGTGCAGCCGCAGCAGCACCAGGCGTATTCGAGAAAACATCGATGGTAAGTCCGAGTCCGAAGCTCCACAACAGCGTAGCCCAGCGGGGATAACCGCGACGCATGGTGATGATGAAGTAGGCATACAGCAAAGGCATGGCATACCCGAACATCCGGATATGGTTAAACACTAGCACCTGCGCTAACACCAGCAGCAGGAACCACGCCAATCGCTTCAATGTTTCAATCGCCATACTCCTTTAACTCCTCTAACTCCTTTAACTCCTTCTCTCCTCCCCCTACTCCGGCTTCATAGTCAGCGAGTCACGCACCTGATTCAGCAGTCGCGAACGTTCAGCAATGCCCTTATCACTGATAATGCAGACATCGCGCAGACAGGCGAAGTCGGTGGACAGGCGCACCTTCAGTCGATAGCTCAAGCCATCGGGAGAGTTGTAGATGGTCTCAATCTTACCCACCAGCACACCATGAGGGAAGATGGCGGAGTAGCCGCTCGTCTCCACCCAATCGCCACGATTGAAACGTGCATGACGGGGCACATCCTCCAAATAGGCCACAGTAGGATCTCCCCCATTCCACCTAAGATAACCGAAGTAGCCGCGGCCACGAATGCTACAGCTGATACGCGAGGCGCTGGCATTCAATACGGGAATGATAACGGCATAATGATTGCTGGCCATATAAACCACGCCAACAATGCCGCTGCCGCATGCCACACCCATATCGCGCTCCACACCGTCGGCCTTTCCCTTGTCAATGGTAATCAGGTTGTCGGGGCGGTCAACCGAGTTGCTGACCACCTTAGCTGGAATCAGCTGATATTTGCTCAAGAACTCCAGCTCCTGACGTTGCAACTCAGTGGTATCGCCGGTCAGTTCACCATAGAGACGGCGCAGTTGGGACACCTGACGTTCCAGATAGAAGTTACGCTGTGTCAGTTCCTCATTAACACGTGTCAGCGTGAAGAACTGTCGGACTGTTGCATCGGCCTCGTGAACATGTCCGGCCACATAGTTAGCCGATGAGAACCATACACTTCCCTGATAGCTGTTGTATCGGAACAGCAACACAACACTGGCCACCTCCAAAACAACGAAGAGCAGCCAGTGATGATATTTCTCCAGGAAAGCGAGCAGATTCTTCATACTTTAGCTTTTAGCCATTAGCTATTAGCCAAAAGCCAATAGCCAACAGCAGCATTAACGCATCAGGAACGAGAAACGATCAACATTCTTCAAGGCAATGCCAGCACCACGAGCCACGCAGTGGAGCGGGTCTTCGGCCACGATGAAGGGGATATTGATCTTGTCGGTCAGACGCTTAGCCAGACCACGCAGCAGAGCGCCTCCACCGGTCAGGTAGATGCCATTCTTCACGATGTCGGCATACAACTCAGGCGGTGTATTCTCCAGTGCTGCCAGCACAGCGGCCTCGATGCGAGCCACAGTCTTGTCGATGCAGTGGGCAATCTCCTGATAGCACACGGGCACCTCCATAGGCAGTGCGGTGATGCGGTTCGGGCCATGAACGACGTAGTCCTCGGGAGCCTCATCGCCCAGGTCGGTCAGTGCCGAACCCACGTTAATCTTGATACGCTCAGCCATACGCTCCGAAACACGGACGTTGTGCTGACGCGACATATATTCTTGAATGTCAGTGTTCAGATCATCGCCAGCCACCTTGATACTGGTGTTGGCCACGATGCCACCCAGCGAGATAACGGCAATCTCGGTAGTACCACCGCCGATATCAACAATCATGTTGCCCTCGGGAGCCTCCACGTCGATACCGATACCGATGGCTGCTGCCATTGGCTCGAAAATCAAGTACACATCACGACCTTCAGCATGCTCGGCAGAGTCGCGCACAGCACGCAGCTCCACTTCCGTTGAGCCCGACGGTACGCCAATGACCATACGCAGTGAGGTAGCGAATAGGCGCGAGCCAGTGTGTACCATCTTAATCAGTCCGCGCATCATCTGCTCACAGGCAGAGAAGTCGGCAATCACACCGTCACGCAGCGGACGGATGGTTCGTATATTGTCATGCGTCTTCTCATACATCATCTTAGCCTTCTCGCCCACGGCAATCATCTTGTCGGTGCGGCGGTCGAGGGCTACGACAGACGGCTCATCGACCACAATCTTATCATCGCTGATAATAATGGTATTGGCCGTTCCCAGGTCCATAGCTATCTCCTGGACGAAACTGAAAAATCCCATATTACTTCAATCTTTCAATTCTTCAATTCTTGAATTTCTCACTTCTTCTCAAACCAAGCGTTGATGGCGGTGTCATAGTGCGAGCTCACGCCAAAGGCACGTGTAGCAAACATGCGGCGCTGCTCCAGTGTGGTCTCAGCACCCTGCTTGTTCAGGATGTCAGTCAGCACGCCGTACTCAGCCTTTGAAGGCACGATGACCACGTCCTTGAAGTTCTTGGCAGCAGCACGGATGAGCGAAATACCACCAATATCAATCTTCTCGATGATGTCGGCCTCAGAAGCGCCGCTGGCCACCGTCTGCTCAAAAGGATACAGATCAACGACCACCAGGTCAATCTCAGGAATCTCGTACTTGGCCATCTGCTCACGGTCGCCTTCATTGTCGCGACGACCCAGAATACCTCCGAACACCTTCGGATGGAGCGTCTTCACACGACCACCAAGAATACTGGGGTACGTCGTCAGGTCTTCCACCTTCTCGCACTTGTAGCCCAGCGACTCGATGAAGCTCTGTGTACCACCGGTAGACAGGAACTTCACACCTTCTTCATTCAGTTTCTTCAGCAGCTCATCCAGACCGTCCTTATGGAACACAGAGACGAGTGCCGTCTTAATCTTTTTACTCTCTAACATTGTTATATAACGTTATATATTGAAACAGGGTGCAAAGTTACAAAAAATCGGGCGCAGGACAAAATAAATCCATTTATTTTTTAGTCGAGACACAGGAGTTTCCTTGAACAAAGCAAAAAACCTCACCATTCACAACGAAAAAAGGCAGTAACGAACTCGTCCGTAACTGCCTTTTCCTCGCGGTTTAGTAGCGGGAGCCGGGATTGAACCGGCGACCTCATGATTATGAATCATGCGCTCTAACCAGCTGAGCTATCCCGCCATCTTTTTACCATTTTCAGGGGTCACCCCCTCGAAATCGACTGCAAAGGTACTACTTTTTTCCGAACCACCAAAATTTCCGGGGAAAATATTTTCATTTTCCGCGAAAAAGTTGTAATTTTGCGCTGTGAAATATAGCATTAACCTACATGACGTGCAATTTATGAAGAAAGAAAGACTGAATTTAGAGTATCCGCTGACAGCCAAGTCGCAGAGTCTGGTGTGGGAACAAATAGGCACCATCCACGGTCTGGAACGCTGGCTGGCAGACAATATAGAAGAGGTAGAAGAAAATGTGATTGACCTGACATGGGGCGAGTTGTGGACTGACCACCACACCCTGAGGGCACACATCATAGAAAACGAGAAGCCCAGTCACATCCGTCTGCAATGGGTCGATGAGGAAGACCCCGAAGCATACTGGGAAATGCGCATCGGGCGAAGCGAGCTGACGGGCGACCTCTGTCTCTACGTCACGGACTATGCTATGGCCGACGATATTGAGGATCTGCACGAACTGTGGGATGGAAACATGGAACGCCTACACCAGGTGAGCGGACTATAGGAGAGTCTTGAAAAGGTGAAAAGATAAAGAAGTGAGATTTAAGAAATTAGACTTATTCATCATCAAGCAGTTCGGACTGCTGTTTGTGGGAACATTCTTCATCTGCCAGTTTGTGCTGATGATGCAGTTCCTATGGCGATATGTCGATGAACTGATAGGAAAGGGACTGTCGCTGGAAATCATGGCGCAGTTCTTCTGGTACATGGGACTGATGCTGATGCCACAGGCACTGCCGCTGGCCATCCTGCTGTCAAGTCTCATCACCTTCGGTAATCTGGGCGAATCGTCGGAGCTGACAGCCATCAAGTCGGCAGGAATCTCACTGATGCAAGCTTTCCGAGGACTTATTGTCATCGTGGTGATGATAGCCGTAGCGTCGTTCTACTTTCAGAACGTCATCGGCCCCAACGCCAACAAGTCGTTTATGCAGCTGCTACTGTCGATGAAGCAGAAGAGCCCTGAGCTGGAGATTCCAGAAGGCGTCTTCTACGACGGCATACCGGGGTCGAACATATATGTCCAGAAGAAGGATTTAGAGACGGGCAAGCTCTACGGTATCATGATATACCGCATGACCAACAGCTACGAGGACGCCGCCATCATTCTGGCCGATTCGGGCATGATGCAATCGACTGCCGAGAAGAAGCACCTGCTGCTAACGCTATGGAGCGGCGAATGGTTCGAGAACATGCGGGCACAAGACCTGGCTGGCTCGGCCAATGTACCCTATCGTCGCGAAACGTTTGCACACAAGAAGATTGTACTCGACTTTGACGGAGAGTTCAACCTCACCGATATGGCCGGTATCTCTGCCGATGCACGAGGCAAGGGTATGGAGCAGATATTCCACGACCTCGACTCCATGCAGATATTCAACGACTCCATAGGACATGCTTTCCTGGCGGAAGCCAAAATGCGCTCGTTCTACCTGCCGCAATTGCAGAAGAAGGACTCACTGCGGGCTATGAAAGAGGCAGCCAGCACCAAGACCGACTTCGACAGCATCGTTGCACGCCTCTCGAAAGACGAGCGGCGCAGTGCTGTGAGGAATGCGATGGAATATGCACAGATGGAAGTCAACGACCTGGAATTCAAGGGCGAATACGCAAAAGGCATGAACCGACGCGTACGTACCCACCAGATAGAGGCATACAATAAGATAACGCTGGCGCTGTCGTGCATCATCTTCTTCTTCATCGGTGCACCGCTGGGAGCCATCATCCGCAAGGGCGGACTGGGTGTGCCCGTCATCATCTCGGTGCTGGTGTTCATTGTTTACTACATCTTCGAGAATTCTGGTATGAAGATGGCACGCGACGACAACTGGACGGTGTGGTTCGGTAAGTGGATATCAACATTCGTACTGGCACCGCTGGCCGTTTTCTTCACATACAAAGCCAACAACGACTCGGTGGTCTTCAATATCGACCTCTACAAGGACATTGTCCGCCGTATGCTGGGACTGAGAGGAAAGCGTAGTGTCAACCTCAAGGAAGTCATCATCGAGGCTCCCATCTACGCACTCGATTCGTACTATCTGCTACGCATCAATGAGGATATCAGACAGTACAGTGTGCGCCACAAACTGCTGCACCTCCCCAACCCCATCGAGGTTTTCTTCCGTCCAGGTAATGACCAGGAGATAGAGAGAATCGTGAAGGAACTGGAGGACACCATCGAAGACCTGGGCAACAGCAAAGACAAACAGCTCATTGTCTATCTGAACGACTACCCACTGGTGGCCACCCATGCTCATACACGGCCTTTCCGCCGGAAATGGCTGAACGTCATCACGGGACTCATTCTGCCCGTAGGCCTGTTCTTCTATCTGAGAATGTGCCGATTCCGCATCAGACTACGTAAGGACCTGAGCAGAATTACGGAAACCACCCAATTGGTCGTAAAACGCATCAACGACATTGCAGCACCTGCACCCCTCACCCTTGAGGACGTGGAACAGATGCCATTTGTCTTCGAACTTGCCAGAGAGGCCGAAGCCAAACAGAGAGAAAAGGATAACAATCTATAATAAAATAAGTAAGGTAATACATATCTTATATAGTTAATGGAACACATGAAGATCAATACAATAGAGGAAGCCATTGAGGACTTCAAGGAGGGAAAATTCGTGATTGTGGTTGACGATGAAGACCGCGAGAACGAAGGCGACCTGATATGTGCAGCAGAGAAGATCACCCCGGAAATGGTGAACTTCATGCTGAAGTATGCACGCGGCGTGCTCTGCGCCCCCATCACCATCAGTCGCAGTATGGAGCTGGAGCTGCCCCACCAAGTAGCCGACAACACATCGGTGCTGGGAACACCCTTCACCGTCACCGTTGACAAGCTGGAGGGCTGCACCACCGGTGTCTCGGCTTACGATCGTGCCGCTACCATTCAGGCATTGGCTGACCCCACATCGACGCCCCAGACATTCGGCCGTCCAGGACATGTGAATCCTCTCTATGCACAGGACAATGGCGTACTGCGCCGCTCCGGTCACACCGAAGCTGCCATCGACCTTTGCAAACTGGCAGGACTCTACCCAGCCGGTGCACTGATGGAGATTATGAACGACGATGGTTCCATGGCCCGTCTGCCGGAGCTCATAGAGTTCGGCAAGGAGCACAACCTGAAAATCATCAGCATCAAAGACCTCATTGCCTACCGACTGCGCAAGGAGTCACTCATCGAAGTCGGCAACGAGGCCGATATGCCCACACGCTACGGACACTTCAAGCTCATACCCTTCCGTCAAAAAGCAAACGGGCTGGAACATATGGCACTCATCAAAGGCGAATGGCGTGATGATGAGCCTGTATTGGTTCGTGTACACTCCAGCTGTGCCACAGGCGATATTCTCGGCTCTATGCGCTGCGACTGCGGCGAACAGCTGCACAAAGCCATGCAGATGATTGAGAAGGAAGGCAAGGGTGTTGTCATCTACATGCAGCAGGAGGGACGAGGCATCGGACTGATGAACAAGATTGCCGCCTACAAGCTACAAGAAGAGGGACTCGACACCGTCGAGGCCAACGTACACCTGGGCTTCAAACCCGATGAGCGCGACTATGGCTGCGGTGCACAGATGCTGCGCCACCTGGGCATCCACAAGATGAGGCTGATGACCAACAACCCCACCAAGCGCGTTGGACTGGAAGCCTATGGACTGGAAATCGTGGAGAACGTGCCCATCGAGATAACACCCAACGAATACGACTATCGCTACCTGAAGACGAAACAGGAGCGTATGGGGCACACACTGCATCTATAGATATGTAAAAATAAACGCGTAAAAGTAAAAAAGTGGCACTATTCTTCGTTTAACAAGAATAAATTGCGTAATTTTGCACGGAATTTTAGACAATAAGACAAATAATGGCACAACTTTCCAACCGTTTGCAGCGTTTAGCCCCATCGGCTACGCTGGCTATGTCGCAGAAGAGCGCCGAGATGAAGGCGCAAGGCATTGACGTCATCAACATGAGTGTAGGCGAACCTGACTTCAACACTCCCGATGCCATCAAAGAGGCAGCCAAACGCGCTGTGGACGAGAACTTCTCAAGGTACTCTCCCGTACCAGGCTATGCAGACCTGCGCACGGCCATTGCCCGTAAGCTGGAGCGAGAGAACCACCTGCACTACCAGCCATCGGAGATTCTTGTCTCTAATGGTGCCAAGCAGAGCGTTTGCAACACGGTCATGGCGCTGGTGAACGACGGCGAAGAAGTCATCATCCCCGCTCCCTACTGGGTTAGCTACCCGCAGATGGTACTGCTGGCTGGCGGCACCCCCGTCATTGTAGAGGCCACCTTCGAGCAGAACTTCAAGATGACCGCCGAACAGTTGGAAGCCGCCATCACGCCGAAGACACGCATGGTCATTCTCTGTTCACCTAGCAACCCCACCGGTTCCGTTTACAACAAGGAGGAACTGCAGCAGTTGGCCGATGTCATTCTGCGTCACGACGACCTGTACGTTCTTGCTGATGAAATCTATGAGCACATCAATTATGTGGGGCGTCACGAGTCCATCGCACAGTTCCCTGGCATGAAGGAACGCGCCATCATCGTCAACGGTGTCAGTAAGGCATACGCCATGACCGGTTGGCGCATCGGCTACATTGCCGCCCCTGAATGGATTGTCAAGGGCTGCAACAAACTGCAGGGACAGTACACCAGCGGTCCGTGCTCCGTCAGCCAGAAAGCCGCCGAGTTTGCATACAACGACAATCAGCAATGCGTAGAGGACATGCGTCAGGCCTTTGAGCGCCGTCGCGACCTCATTGTAAAGCTGGCAAAGGATATCCCCGGATTGGGTGTCAACGTACCGGAAGGTGCTTTCTATCTCTTCCCCAAGTGCGATAGCTTCTACGGCAAAAAAGCCCCCAACGGCACCGTCATCAATAATAGCACCGACCTCGCCATGTACCTGTTGGAGACAGCCCATGTGGCCACTGTCGGCGGCGATGCATTCGGCGATCCCGCATGCTTCCGTATGAGCTATGCCACCAGCGATGAGAACATCGTGGAGGCCATGCGACGCATCAAGGAAGCCCTTGGCTGCCTGCAATAAGCCCTCGGCAAGCTGCAATAATGGCTTTTTCTGAGTTAAAAGTTATTAATTAGGCTGAAAGTACGGCTTTATTTGCTATCTTTGCCGGGCAAAAACAAAAACGAAATTATACAAAATTCATTTATTTAATAACTAAAAAATTAATATCTTTATGGCAACAACAACAAAGGCCGCAGCCCCGGCCAAGAAAAGTTCGGGCTTCAAAGGCGTAAAGGATGCATGGATTATCCTCGTTATCTGCTGTATTCTCGCTTACTGTTTCTATTTCTTCGTACTTGGTGATCCCAGCCACTTCCAGGGCGGTGACCGTAGCGGACACCCCGCTGACCTGATGGGTACTGTGTATAAAGGCGGTTTCGTGGTAGGTTTGATTATCACTCTGTTGCTCTCAGTTATCGTGCTCGGCGTTGAGCGTTTCTTCGCTATCAAGAGCGCTTCTGGTAAGATCAACCTCGCCAAGTTCACTGCTCAGGTGAAGGAAGCCATCAAGGCTCAGGACTTCGCTAAGGCTAAGGATCTTTGCAACAAGATGCAGGGTTCAGT